>WNFV01010138.1_pt1 | contig 15867 bp, 20 predicted proteins | sample 5400101 | NCBI WGS metagenome assembly WNFV01 (sample SAMN13153361, study PRJNA577476) | soil metagenome | isolation source: 115 cm soil or saprolite under grassland replicate 1 | place: USA:California | collected 2016-06-15
GTCCACCGCCGTGGACTCGGCGTCGGCGGCGATCGCCGCCTCGTCCGGCTGCAGCCGGCCGGCGCTGTCCCGCGCGCCGCGCAGCACCCTGAGGCACTCCCGGCGGGTGGTGGTGACCAGCCAACCGGGCAGCGCGGCCGGCTCGCGGAGCTGCGGCAGGTGCTCGACCAGCCGCAGCCACACCGTCTGGCCCGCGTCGTGCGCGTCGGCGTCGGACAGCCCGAACCGCCGGCACACCGCCCACACCAGCGGCGCGTACCGCTCGACAAGCCCGTACCAGCACCGCTGGTCGCCCTGTCTGGCCCCCGCGACCAGGGCGGCCACCGTCGGGTCGTCGTGCATCGGTCCCGCCTTCCTGCTGGTGCCGTCCCAGCCAAGTCTCCCCGACGCGGCGACCGGCGCGCCGGCCCCGATACGCCCAGCGGCGGCCGGCCGCGACCCGCCGCGACCGGCCGCGACCGGCGCTAGGCGACCACGACCGCCCCGCCGCGGCGCGGGTCGCCACCGCCGCTGAGCATGCCGGTGTACGGGTGCCGGCGGACGGCCTGGCAGCCGCCGAAGAAGGCGTTGCGGGCGCTGAACGGGGTCACCGGGTAGCCGGCCGCCCGCAGCGCGTCGACGTCGATGCCCGGCTCGGCGAACACCACCCCGTCCTGGGCATGCAGCCGCGGGGCGTCCACCGCCGTGGACTCGGCGTCGGCGGCGATCGCCGCCTCGTCCGGCTGCAGCCGGCCGGCGCTGTCCCGCGCGCCGCGCAGCACCCTGAGGCACTCCCGGCGGGTGGTGGTGACCAGCCAACCGGGCAGCGCGGCCGGCTGAGCAGCCCTTGTGGCGACAGGTCCTCCTCGCCCAGCATGTTGTTCACGTGGACGCCGGTCCCGGGCACCACCAGCCCGGAGCCCTGGCCGTTGGAGCAGGTCACCGAGCACATCCAGCCGTCGGCGTCCAGCACCGAGATGTGCGTGGTCGAGCCCAGCCGCTCGGCCGGCGGGACGACCGCGGTCAGGTCCCCGGTCCCTGCCTGCTGCGCGGTGAGCACCGCCCGTACCAGCGCGAGCTCGTCCGGCGGCCCCGGCGTCTGGTCCAGCATGGCCAGCGCGTCCACCAGCAGCAGGCCTCCGGCGCTCGGCGGCGGGTTGGTGTACACCTCGCGGCCGCGGTACCGCACCCGCAGCGGCTCCCGCGCCACCACCCGGTACGCGGCCAGGTCCTCCCGGCTGAGCGCGCCGCCGCGTTCCAGCACCAGGTCGGAGATCGCGGCGGCGATGTCCCCGGTGTAGAACGGCACGGCGCCCTCGGCCCCCAACCGGTCCAGGGCGTCGGCCAGGTCCGGGTCCCGCAGCAGGTCGCCCTCCCGCGGCAGCCGGCCGTCCACCTGGTACGCGCGGCGGGACTCAGGCGCCGACGCGATGATCCCGGCGAGCAGCGAGAACAGGTGGGCCTGCTCGCGGTTCACCACGACGCCGCCACGGGCCAGCCTCGCCGCGGGCGCGACGAGGTCGGCCAGCGGCACCGTCCCGAACCGCTCCCCTGCCGCGGCCATCCCCGCCGGTACGCCGTACACCGCGCACGACGCCCCACCGACGTGGAAGACCTGGACGGCGTCGCCGAAGCACACCTCGACCGGCTGTAACGGCGCCAGCGCCGACGGGTCCACCCCCCGCCCCGGCGACTCGACGAAGAAGTCGAGCAGCACCGGCTCACCGCCGGGCGGCGCCACGAGCAGGTAGCCGCCCGCGCCCAGCCCGGTCATCAGCGGCTCGGTCATGAACGAGGTCGCCATGGCGGCCACCCCGGCGTCCACCGCGTTGCCGCCCGCCCGCAGCACGTCGGCGCCCACCCGCGCCGTCAGCGGATGACCGGCCGCAACCACCCCACGCTCGGCCACCTCGACCCCTCACACGCAGCAACTCCGGATGGCCCCGGACTGTAGCCCGACCGGCCCGCGGCCTGTCACGACGGATCGGCACGGCGGATCGGCACCGGCCGGCGCACTTTCGTCAACTACGTTGACTATATGGGTTACGGCTGGCACACTGGCCGAGAACCGTCAACCAGGTTGACCATGGGAGAGCCAGCATGCCAGTCATCGCAGCCCCGGCCACGTACACCCACAAACTGCCCGGCACCCGCTTCACCTCACTCGCCACGCCCAGCCGCGGGTCGGTCGACCTCAGCATCTGGCAGGTGGAGATCGCGCCGGGCACCGCCGTCACCCCGCACGAGGTGACCCGGGAGGAGGTCTTCGTGGTGTTGGCCGGGCGGGCCGAGGTCAGCCTCGGCGGCGAGCGCCACGAGGCCGGCGCGGGAGACGTCATCGTGGTGCCGCCCGACGTGCCGTTCGCGATCGAGAACGCTGGCGACGTGCCGCTGAAGGCACTGTGCTGCCTACCGGTGGGCGGCCAGGCCCGGCTGGCCGACGGCAACGCGTTCACCCCGCCGTGGGCCGAGTGACGCACGGTTCCGGCGATGAGGTCGTCCCGCTCGCCCGGCTGTTCGCCATGGCGTACCGCGACCTGGTGGAGAACCTGCACCTACGCCTGGCCGAGCGGGGCTGGCACGACGTGCGGCCGGCGTTCGGGTTCGTGCTGCTGGCGGTACGGGACCGGCGGCTGACCAGCACCGACATCGCCGGGCTGATGGGAACGACCAAACAGGCCGCGTCGAAGCTCGTCGCGGCCATGGAAGACGCCGGTTACGTCAGCCACCGGGCGCATCCCGACGACTCACGCGCCAAGCTGGTGGCCCTCACCGGGCGCGGCGAGCGGCTGTTGGCCGAGGTCGAGGAGATCTATCGCGGGCTGGAGGGGGAGTGGGCCCACCTCATCGGCGGGCCTGGTGTCGAGGCACTGCGCCGCGATCTCACCACGGTGCTGCGGGCCTCGCACGGCGGCCGGCTGCCGCCGGTGCGGCCGACCTGAGCCGGTTGCAGCCGACCTGAGCCAGTTGCAGGCGACCTGAGCCGGTGCTTCCGACCTGCGCTGGGCCGCGGCCGGAGGCGGTGCGGGCAGCCTTAGCCCTTGCCGGCCGACCCGAGCCGGAACCGCCGACCCGAGCCGGAGTGATCGCGCCGAGCCGGAGTGGTCGACCCGAGCCGGGACCGCCGACCCAAACCGGAGCGGCCAACCTGAGCCGTAGCGGTCGACCCGAGCCGGAGCGGTCGACCCGAGCCGGAGCGGCCGACCCGAGCCGGAACCGCCGACCCGAGCCGGAACCGCCGGCTGGCGCATTGCTGCCGGGCTGGACCTGCTCAGGCCGACCGGACCAGCCCGGGCGCGGGTGCGTCGTCCGGCAGCGCCGGCCGCTGGGCCGGGTGTTCGACCAGGGCGAGCACCCGGGCGGCCATGAACCGGGCGGTCCGTACCGGCGTTCCGCCGCGGGTCACCTCGGTGACCTCGACGATGCCACGGCCGTGGGTGACGTCGACCCGGCGGCCGGCGCGGGTGGCCTCCACCTGGTAGGTGAGGGTGCTGCCGCCGGCATCGACAACGATCTCGACGCGGTCGCCTTTCATGTGATCGCCCCGATTCGGGTGGAGATGAACGGTGTCCGACCGGATGCGGTCGCCTCTCGGCGCGTTGCTCACCGCGGCTTCAGCCGAACGATCGTCCGCGGCGGCGATGTGATCAGTGGAGCCCGGGGACACGGTCACCCGGTCAGACGCACGATGCAACGCCGAGCCGGGCTCGGATATTTCGCTCACCGACCCGGCCGCGGCGGCGGTGACCTCCTTCAGTCCTCGGCGTCGAGCGGCTCGACCTGCTGCGGATGTTCTCCACGTCTGCCAGGTACCACGTCGGACGGGTGCCAACAGGGCACCCCCGGCGTCCCGTTCCCGGATGCCGCCGTGTCGCCCAACCGGGTGGACCCTGCCTCCGGGGCCGACCCGGACAACGTCCCGCCACGTGCCCTGGGCAACACCCCGCCGCGGGCCGAGCGTCCGGTGAGGCGGATCCGGACGATGCCCTGGTCTCCGCGCCGATCAGCGTGAACGACGAGGGCGACCACCTCACTGCGGCGGAGCTGACCTCGAACGTCCAGCTCCTGCTGGTGGCCGGCCACGAGACAATGGTGAACCAGATCGGCCTGTCCATGGTCACCCTGTTCGAGCACCCCGACCAGATGGAGTTGCTGCGGGCCCGGCCGGACCTGTGGCCGCAGGCGGTGGAGGAGTTGCTGCGGCACTCCCAGCTGACCAGCGCCATCATGCCGCGGATCGCCGCGCAGGACTTCATGCTGGGCGGCACCCCGATCGGTGCGGACGAGGCCGTCATCCCGGTGATCGGGACCGCCAACCGGGACCCGGCGGGGTTCCCGGACCCGAACCGGTTCGACATCCTGCGTACCGCGCCGGCGCCGCACCTCGGGCCCGGTCACGGCCCGCACTATTGCCTGGGCGCCCAGCTCGCCAAGCTGGAGCTTCGCATCGCGCTCGGCTCGTTGCTCAGCCGCTTCCCCACCCTGGCACCCGCCGTCGACCTCGCGGACCTGAACTGGAAGACCGGCCTTTCCGTACGAGCCGTGGAGGAGCTGCCGGTCACCTGGTGACACGGCGCGGCCGGTAGACGGCCGCGGCCTGGACCGCCCGACCCCCCACTGGACCGCCCGACCGCCACTCGACCGGCCGGACTGGGCGACCTGGTCTGCCATGGTCCGCGCGGCGTTGGCAGACTCAGCGGGATGGCGGGCGTACGCAGTGCGGGGATCCTGTTGTTCCGCAGGGCGGGGGCAGGCGTTGAGGTGCTGCTCGGCCACATGGGCGGGCCGTTCTGGGCCAGGCGGGACGCCGGTGCCTGGTCGGTGCCCAAGGGTGAGTACGAGCCGGACGAGGAACCGGCGGCCGCGGCGCGACGGGAGTTCGAGGGCCGCCGAGGGCGACCTCGATCCGGGTGCCGTCGTGCCCGGGACCTTCGAGATGGAGTGGCCGAAGGGGTCCGGCCGGACCGGGGTGTTCCCCGAGGTGGACCGGGTCGCGTGGTTCGGCCTCGAGCAGGCCCGCGACAAGCTGGTGGCTGGCCAGCGGGTGTTCCTCGACCGCCTGGCCGAGCGGCTCCTGCCCTGACCGGCGCCCCCGGGTGAACGGTGCCCGCGAGACCGGCGACCGCATGAATGGCGCTCGCATGAACGGCGCCCGCATGAACGGCGCCCGCATGAACGGCGGCCCGCGGGACCGGCGTCCCGGGTGAACGGCGCCCCGGGTGAACGGCGCCCGCGCGAACGGTGTCAGCCGGACTGGTCCCGGCGGTCGTCGTGTTCGGCGAGGAAGCGCTCGAGCTCGGCCCCGAGTTCGTCGGCGGTCGGCAGCGGGCCGGTCTCGGCGGCGAGCAGGTTGCCGCTGCGGCCGGCGACGTACGCGTCGTACTGCTGCTCCAGCCCGTGGACCAGGGCGCGTAGCTCGTCCGAGCCGCTGACCTCCGCCTCCACGGCGGCGCGGACCTGGTCGGCGGCGGTGCGCAGGTCCTCGGTGACCAGCACGAGCCCGGTCGCCCCGGACACCGCGTCCAGCAGCGTCTGCGCGGCCGCCGGGTAGTCGGTCTGGGCGAGGTAGTGCGGGACGTGCACCGCGAAGCCCATCGCGTCCCGGCCGGCCTCGCCGAGCCGGTACTCCAGCAGGTGGGCGGCGCTGCCCGGTACCTGTACCCGCTGCAGCCAGGGCTGGTGGTCGGCGATCAGCTCAGGTCGGCTGGCATGCGCGGTCACCCCGAGCGGCCGGGTGTGCGGAACCGCCATCGGGATGGCGTTGAGTCCGACGCTCACCCGCACGTCCAGGCGCTCGGCCAGCCCCCGTACCGCCACCACGAAGCGTTCCCACTGCAGATCCGGCTCCGCACCGTCGAGCAGCAGGAACGGCGTGCCGGCGGTGTCGCGCAGCGCCTGCAGGCGCAGCACCGGCTGCTCGTACTGCTCCCAGTGGTCCTCGACGAACAGCATCGCCGGCCGCCGCGCGCGGTAGTCGAAGAGTTGGTCGACGTCGAAGGACGCGACCGTGTGCGGGTCGCCGATCGCGCCCAGGTGCTGCACGGCCAGCCGCGAGGCACCGGCCGCGTCCACGAAGCCGGTCATCGCCACCACCAGCACCGGCCGGTCCAGCTCCGCCGGCACATCGGCCAATTCAAACAGCCCGCCTGGATCCAGCACCGGATCTCCATCCCTCGCCGAGTCTCGGCCCTTACCGCTACAAGCGCGGCACGACCCGCCATCCATTCCACACCAGGCGGGCAAGCCGTTCCGGCGCTCCACCGCTGTCCACGCAAGCCGGACTCGCCACCCGAAGGGTTTGCCTCGGTCCGAAGCCCGAGCAGGACTCTTGTCGGGAGTGATTCGTTCTGTCTGCCACAGTCTGGCCGCGGCCGTCGTCAGCCCGTCCTGGGCGCCGCGGCTGGGCCCGATGATGTCGGTGCGGGCGGAGCCGCTGCTTGCGGCGACCAGGTGGTTGGCGCACAACGTGCCGCGAACAAGGTGCTCGTCTTGCACGACAGCATATGGAGGCCCGCAAGCACGCCGTGCAGGTGGCGGGGTTCGGCGCAGGGGGGCGACAGGGTGCGGATCTACCGGGTCAGCAGCTTCTGGCGGCCGGGGCTGATGCCGGTCCAGCCGGTGTCCACAGTGGACGCGGAATGGGCGGTGCGCCGCTTGACCCGCCGCTTCGCCCGCCGGGTCACGCGCCGGGTCACGCTCCCAGGTCAGGCTGGCGGCCGGTCTCCGACATGCGGCGAGGCTGGCCAGGCTTGTTCGAAGGGAGCGCGCTCGGCCGGATTCGAACCTGCAACCTCGCCATCTGCCGCGCCTCGCGAGCGCACGGCGGCGTCGGTTGGTCAGCGCCGGGGTAGCCGGCCGACGTTGTCGACGTACACCACGCCTTGGTCGTGGCGGATCTCGTAGACGGCGCGGAACTCGCCGAGGCGGAGGTAGTACCAGCCGGAGCCGCCCAGCGCCGAGGCGGTGGTGGGCTGCGGGTCGTCGGCGAGGGCGGCGATCGCGGTGGTGAGCAGTACGGCGCCGGTGGGGTCGAGGTCACGCAGTCGTCTGCGGGCCCGGGCCGCCTGGATGCTCCAGACGACGTTGTAGGTCACGCCGTGGTTGTCCGCTCCCACATCGCCCACTGCTGCGCTGCGGGCAGGTCCTGGCCGGCGTGGGTCTCCAACTCGGTCAGGAACGCCTCGACCCGCTCGGGGTCGGCGGTGTCCATCGCGGCGACCAGGCCGTCAGGCAGGTACGGGCCGGCTGGCGGGGGGACAGCCAGGGTGTCGGCGACGAACGCCGCATCCCAGTCCAGGACCGCGCGGTGGTCCTCGGCGGACATCAGGAGTACCGGTTGGGCGCCGGTCTGGGTCAGCGTGATCGGTTCGTGTGCGCGGGCCCGGTCGGCCAACTCGGCCAGAGCGGGGGCGTCAGCCAGCGGGATCACTGTCTGACCGCGATCCTCTCGGTACGCTGGCGCGGCCATGACTGCCACGGTAGCCGACCGACCCAGGTAACCGTGGCCCGACCACGCCGACACTGGAGCCTTCCTCGGGGGCCGGCGGGGGGCACAGTCGATAGGGATCTCGCTCGCGCTCCGGGAAGTGCATTGATCCAAGACCCGGCCATGGGCCGTCTCCCGCTCGCCGCGACCCCGACAACCAGGCCCCCGCACCCACGACGGCCATGCCCACGCCCACCACACCCCCGATCGACCAGGCACCCCGCGGACCGGCGACCGCAGATACCCGACTACCGGGTGGTGAACTGACCGCCGTTTCCTGGTCCGTCACGTCCCGCTAGTCTGAGCTCTTCTGTTGATCGCCAGTGAGTGGGACGCTGGTGAGACGTTCAGCCCACCCCTTGGCAGGCGGTAACGATGGTCGGCAAGAGGGCAGCGTTCGAACCTGAGCTCGCCCCGTGCGGCAAGACCGTAGGGGGCGAGATCTATCGCGACGCCGACGGCGAAGGCTTCGCCGTCTCCGTCCGCTACTACGCCTGCGGCTGCCGGCGCACCCGCCACGAGTACCACGACGGCAGCGTCACGGCCACGGCGGTCAAGCACGGCCGCAAACGTGGCAAGATCGTCTGGGAGGAGCAGGCGGGACATCCGGTCTGACCGCGCGGGAGGACTATGAGCGCGTCGCACGACGTCATCATCGTCGGGGGCGGCGGGGCGGGCCTGCGGGCCGCCATCGCTGTGGCCGAGGCCGATACGCGGCTCGACGTCGCGGTCGTGTCCAAGGTGTACCCGATGCGCAGCCACACCGTGTCCGCCGAGGGTGGAGCGGCCGGCGCGATCCGGCCCGACGACAGCCTCGACGAGCACGCGTACGACACGGTCTCCGGCGGGGACTGGCTCTGCGACCAGGACGCTGTGGACGCTTTCGTCGTCGAGGCGCCGCAGGAGTTGCTCCGGCTGGAGCACTGGGGTTGCCCGTGGAGCCGCGAGGCGGACGGGCACATCGCGGTACGCCCGTTCGGCGGCATGAAGAAGATGCGTACCTGGTTCGCCGCCGACAAGACCGGCTTCCACCTCCTGCACACGCTGTTCCAGACCTCCTTGAAGTACCCGTCGATCGTGCGCTACGACGAGTGGCACGTGACCAGCCTGCTGGTCGACGACGGCCGGGTGTGCGGGGTCGTGGCTTTGGAGCTGATGTCCGGCCGCATCGAGGCGATCACCGGCAAGGCCGTCATCCTGGCCACCGGCGGGTGCGGCCGGATCTTCCCGTTCACCACCAACGCCGCCATCAAGACCGGGGACGGCATGGCGCTGGCGTACTGGGCCGGGGCGCCCCTGAAGGACATGGAGTTCGTCCAGTACCACCCGACCGGCCTGCCGTTCACCGGCATCCTGATCACCGAGGCCGCCCGGTCCGAAGGCGGTTGGCTGCTCAACAAGGACGGGTACCGGTACCTGCAGGACTACAACCTCGGCAAGCCGGAGCCGGGACCGGTGCTGCGCAGCATGGAGCTGGGACCGCGGGACCGGCTCTCCCAGGCGTTCGTCCACGAGGTGGAGAAGGGCCGCACGATCGGCTCGCCGTACGGCCCGGTCGTCCACCTCGACCTGCGCCACCTCGGCGCGAAGGTGATCGACAGCAAGCTGCCGTTCGTGCGCGAGCTGTGCCACAAGTACGAGAACGTCGACCCGGTGTACGAACTGGTCCCGGTCCGGCCCGTCGTGCACTACATGATGGGCGGCGTACACACCGATATCCACGGCGCGACCGGCCTTCCCGGGCTGTACGCCGCGGGTGAGGTGGCATGCGTGAGCATCAACGGGGCCAACCGCCTCGGCTCCAACTCGCTACCCGAACTGCTGGTCTTCGGCGCCCGCGCCGGCCAGGCGGCCGCGCGGTACGCCCTTGCCGCCCCGCCACCCGGGGCCGCGATCCATGCGCAGGCGACTGACGAGCAGCGGCGGCTTGAGCGTGACCTGTTGGGCCGCGGTAGCGGCACAGAGCGGATGTCGACGATACGAACGCAGATGCAGAAGACCATGGAGGACGCGGCCGGCATCTACCGGGACGGCGACACCTTGGCCAAGGCGGCGGACAAGCTGCGCGAGCTGCGGGAGCGGGCCGCCACGGCCACGATCGAAGACTCCAGCCGTACCTTCAATACCGAGCTGACCGCGGCGCTTGAGCTGACCGGCATGATCGATCTGGCTGAGACGATGGTGCACTGCGCGCTGCACCGCGAGGAGTCGCGCGGCGCGCACCAGCGCACCGACTTCCCCGCCCGCGACGACGACCGCTTCCTGGCGCACTCGATGGTGTACCGCGAGCCGGACGGCTCGCCCCGGGTAACGCACCAACCGGTGACCATCACCCGGTGGCCGCCGGGCGAACGGGTCTACGGGAGGTGAGTAAATGCCCGATCAGATCACCCTGCGGGTCGCCCGCTACCGGCCGGAGCAGGAGGAGGCGCCGACCTTCGACGAGTACGACGTGCCGCTGCGCGAGGAATGGGTGATACTCGACGGCCTGAACTACATCAAGGACGAGCTGGACGGTACCTTGTCATACCGCTGGTCCTGCCGGATGGGCATCTGCGGCAGTTGCGGGGCCACTGTCAACGGCGAGCCGAAGCTGATGTGCGCCACCTTCCTGACCGCGTACGCCCCGGGCCCGATCCGCATCGAGCCGCTGGCCAACTTCCCCATCATCCGCGATCTCGTCGTCGAGCTCACCGATTTTATGATCAAGCTCGGAAAGGTCAGGCCGTGGATCATCCGGGAATCGGAACAGCCGGTCGAAAGCGGTGAGTACCTGCAGACGCCCGCAGAACTTGAGGAGTACAAGCAGTTCAGCATGTGCATCAACTGCATGCTGTGCTATTCGGCCTGTCCGGTGTACGCGCTGGACCCCAAGTTCCTCGGTCCCGCGGCGATCGCCCTGGCCCAGCGGTACAACCTCGACTCCCGCGACGACGGCGGGCACGAGCGGCTGACCGTGCTGTCCCAGCCGGAGGGGGTCTGGGGCTGTACCTACGTGGGGGAGTGCTCGCGGGCCTGCCCGAAGGGCGTCGACCCGGCCGGTGCGATCCAGCGGTACAAGCTCACTGCGGCAATAGCGGCCGTCAAGTCGCTCCTGATGCCGTGGGGGCAGCGATGAACGAGCGAATCATGGGCTCAGTGTGTTGCGAATGCATCGCTGAGCGGAGCGAGGCGATGGCATGAGTTCGCAGTTGAGCGCCGCCCGCCTGTACAAGCCGAAGGTACCCCTGCTGTGGTGGCTGTCGCGGCGGTCGTACACGCTGTTCGTCGTGCGCGAGCTGAGCAGCGTCTTCGTCGCGTGGACCGTGGTCTATCTCCTGCTCCTGGTACGTGCGGTTGGCCGGGGCGCGGCTGAGTACCAGCGGTTCCTGGACCGGGCCGCCAGTCCATGGCTGGTCGCGCTGAACGTGGTGTCGCTGGCGTTCGTGCTGCTCCACGCGGTCACGTTCGTCAACCTGACGCCGCAGGCGGTGGTGCTGAAGGTGCGCGGGCGCCGGGTGCCTGGGCGCCTGCTCGCCGGGTCGCTGTACCTGACATGGCTGCTGGTGTCGGCGTTCATCGCCTGGTTGGTGGTGAGCTAGGTGCCCAGGCGTACCGTCGAACCCTTCGTGTGGTTGATGTTCAGCGGCGGCGGCGTCGCGGCGGCGTTGGCGCTGCCGGTTCTGTTGTTTCTGTTCGGGGTCGCGCTGCCACTCGGCTGGATCTCGGTGCCGGAGCACGGGCATCTGCTGGCGGTGCTACGCAACCCGTTGACCCGGCTCGGGTTGTTGGGGGTGTGCGCCCTGGCGCTGGTCCACGGTGCCCATCGGTTCCGGTACACCCTTCACGACGGCCTGCAACTTCAGCGGTACGACGTCGCGATCGCGGCGATCTGCTACGGCGGCGCGCTGGTCGGCTCCGCTTTCGCGGCGTACCTCCTGCTCGTCGCCCTGTAACGCGGTCTCGGTCAGCAGCTAACGCCGCGTTACAAAGCCCTGCTGGCCGAACTGAGGTACCAGTGAGGCTTCGCCTCTGACGGCCCAAGTGGGGTGGCCCAGCTGGTCTTTCCCATCGCGGTCAGCAACCATCGCATCCACGGATGTCAGTGGGGAGGGTGCGGTGGTGGGCGAGCGTGTGGCCACGGTCAACGACCTGCTCGACGGGCATGTCGCGTTGGACATCCAGTGCCTGGACCGGGACTACCTCAACGCGTACGTGCGCCACGAGGCGCCGTTCTACCGGGTGGGAGGAGGTGCCCACCCGCAGGGCGGCCACCCACTTCGGCACGGCGTCGGCCGCCGCGGCCTGCTCCGTCAGGCCTACCGCGATCGCGCCGGCCTCGACCGACCGGCGCCCGGGTGCGCCTCGGCCAGCGCGGCCATCGCTTGGCGTTCGCCGGCCCGGTCGTGCCGGGGGCCCCGGCAGGCAACGACGACCTCGGGGAGCAGCTGGGCGGCTTGGTCGTGCCGGCCGGCGTTGCGGTACGCGCGGGCCGCCTCCGATCGGGCCACCGGAGGACTGACGGACTATTGATGGTCGCGGGCCCCTACACACAGTCCGGCTGCAGCGGATCCCGGTGCGCCGCCGACGCTCGCATGACTTCATCAGACGCGCGCCGTTGCGGGCTGTCCTCGCCAGCGCTGTCCAGTGGGTGGTCATGCCCAGTCCACCCACACCGGACCACAGTGACCTCGCGGGAGTGCTCGACGATGAGGTACCATGCCAGGCCCTCGCCGTGCGGCCCGAACACTTGGGTGCGCATGTTTGCGTCGGGGTCCTTGTCGCTGGCCGATCGCCCGTTCCACGGCGTGAGCTCCAAAAAAGTGATCAGCTCATCCAGGTATGGGCGCGCCTTATCGGGGAACGCAGCGATCTGTTCTCGGACTTCGAGAGTGGCGTTGAAGTCGTACACCCGGTCAGCGGCTCGCGGCCGTACGGGCGGCCAGATCCGCCTTGATCACATCACCCGGCACCCGGGGCGCGTCCTCGCCGGCGAGGACGCGCGCCGCGGTGTCGAACATGCGCCGGTAGCCGGCCGGGTCGGCGGTGTAGGTCCAGGCCAGTCGGTGGTAGTGCTCCAAGACATCCATGACCGGCACCAAGTCCAGGTTCTCGGTCGCCTCGGCCATCGCCGCTCGGAAGCGCTCATCGAAGGAGGCCACCTCCTCCGGGGGCAGCCCTGCCCGGATCCCCTTCGGGTCGGTCTTCGACGGGATCTTCGGCTTGTGCGTGGCGGCGGGCCGAGCCATGGCACCCAGGATAGGCCCCGTCGCGGTCCGCCTGGACCCCGCTCCTAGACCTGCTGGCCGGCCTCAGTCGGGCCCTGTGGGCCCCATGCTGATGGTGTGCTGCACGCCGCGCGTCAGACCTCCCGGCGTTCGGTTCACGGTCCGATGTGGACGCGCCCAGGGCCGCATCGATGGCGTCTCGGGATGTCCTCGGTGCTCGACAATGGGGCCGAGTGTAGGTACGTTGTGTGGACAGCCGTGTGGACACAAGATCGACGAGCAGCTTCGTGGCGATCTTCGTTCGGTTTCCGAAGCCCTAGTCAGAGGGCCTGTATGGGGGTGGCGCGCTCGGCAGGATTCGAACCTGCAACCTCTTGATCCGTAGCACGGCCCAGCACGTCCACTCACGTACGCCCCACGTTCAGGTCCAATCCTTCCTCGTACGCCGACGTGCTGGCTACCCGCCCAGGTAGTGACATCTCCGTGACACCGAACCGGTGGGGCGTCGATGCCCGGCGCCCCACAGCCTCGCTACTGTCCTGCTTGCTGCGCGTGAGAACCAGCGGAGCCGCGTGCGGCGTCCCGACCTACCAGAGCCGATCCCTGTCTCTGCGACCGGGCCGTCGCCTGTACCGCTCGCGACGCCGGCCTGCGATGCGAGACTGCCCGTGTGCTCCTGGCTGCGCAGGAACACCGCCGCCCAGGCAGCGAGCCATACGACATCGATCTGTGTAGGTGGGACACCAAGCCCGCCAAGATCTCCAGGAGAACGGTCGCACCGTTGCGTTTTTGGTGGTTGGTGGCCAGACTGGACACAGCAGCCGAAGCGTTCTTGGGGAGGCTCCCCTATGACCAAGGAAGCTATGACCAAGGAAGCTATGACCAAGGAAGGTAGTGCCATCAGCGGCCGGGATCGGCGCCACGCAGACCTGCTGTCCACCGGCGAGGCTGCCCGACTGCTGGGCTCGTCGAGGCAGCATGTGGTCGATCTGTGCACACGCGGGGAGCTGCCGTTCGTCTGGGTCGGCCGGCACCGACGCGTCTCGCGCTCGGCTGTAGAGGAGTTCCTGGGGCGCAACAAGCCCGCGCCGCTGACCCGGGATCAGGAACGCTCACTTTGGCTGCATCGCGCGCTGCTGGCGGAGCTGGTGGTCAACCCGGACGAGGTGCTGAGCTTGGCGAGAGCGAACGTCACCCGGCTGCTCAAGCAGCACGCGGCCAGGATGGCGGCCCACTGGTTGGTCGAGTGGCAGCGGATCCTGAACAGCGGCGTGGACGAGGTGGCCGATGTCTTGACCTCACTTAACCCGCTGGCGGTGGAGTTGCGGCAGAACTCACCGTTCGCCGGCGCGCTGCCGCAAGAAACTCGATCCCAGGTGCTGGCCGCCTTCACCAAGCACTGGCGTACTGAGCACGGCAAAGACCACAGCCAGCGCATGCCTGCTACGACTCCGGTCGCCAAGCCCGTGGTGAGCGCATGAACCGCGAGCAGTTGGCACATGTCCTGCGCGCCGCATCCCGCATCGTCGACGACCCAGGAATCCTGATCATCGGAAGCCAGTCGCTGCTTGCCAGCTACGACGAGGACGCGTTGCCGCGTGAAGCGACGGCCTCGATGGAAGTCGATCTCGCCTACTTCGACGACCCCGACGACTCGAAAGCCGACGCCGTCGACGGGGCAATCGGTGAGCTCTCCTCGTTCCATCAGACCTTCGGCTTCTATGCCCAGGGCGTCAGCGTCAACACCGCCGTACTTCCCACTGGCTGGTACGACCGAGTGGTGCATTGGTCCAACGAGTCCACCGGAGCTGCCCGCGCGTCCTTCCTGGAACAGCACGACTGCGTGGTCGCCAAACTGGTCGCACACCGCGAGAAGGATCTGACGTTCGCCGCCGCGCTGATCACGGCCGGGCTCGTCGACGCCGCTACGCTGCACGATCGCATCGATGTCCTGCCCGATGATCTCGATCCACGCCTTCGCCAGGCACTGCACCGCTGGGTCAACGCCCGGTTCCCAGGACCGCCACCACCTCCGCCAGCGCCTCGACGGCCCACTCGCTGACCAGTAACCGAGACCACGCCGGCAAGCGCGGCCGCCACGGCGAAGGCCAACACCACCGCTGGCCGATGCCGTCTGCCTGACCAGCACTGTTCGTCCGGACCACGGCCTCTCACCTGAGCAAACATGGGCAGGTCAAGTGCCGCAGCCGTGCCACAGCGGGCAGTCAACCGCCTCGGCGACTGCGCAGCTCGCGGGCGGAAGGTGCAGGGCAGAAGGGGCGCGCTCGGCGCGACGCCCCTTGGGCCGCTCTCGCTGGTGCCCATGGCGGCGAGTGTTGGCACGGATGTTGGACAGTCGTGTGGACAGAAGATCGACTACCGGCCATCGCGCGATCTTCGTTCTAGTGCTGAAAGGGATCCGTAGTCAAGTGCTCTATCCGTTGAGCTACGAGCGCTCGAGGGTCGGCCCGCACGGGCGATCCTCGCAGCGGAGGCTCCGGGATTTGAACCCGGGAGGGGGTTGAAGCCCCCAACCGCATTAGCAGTGCGGCGCCATAGACCGGACTAGGCGAAGCCTCCCGGGGGCCGTCTCCCAAGGCCACCGGGTCGTCAGGGTACAAGCTTGACCGGCCCGCCCGCAAAGCGACATCACAGCGCCGCAGCGCTCAGCGTCGAGGCTCAGCCGATGCCAGCGCCTCGGCCACGATGATCACAGGCCGGCCTCGCGGGTCCGTCGTTCACCGACGCCGACCGCGTCACCCGCCGCGGAACCGCCGGGGTCAGGCGGGTCAGCACCGGTCAGGGTGAGTGCCGGTGTCAGGGCCGGTCAGGGCCGGGTCAGGGCCGGGTCAGGGCCGGGTCAGGGCCGGGGTCAGGGCCGGTGCAGCAGGCGCTGCAGCGGCTTCGGCCGTACCAGGAACGCCTCCGCCTCCAGGGCCGCGAACGCGATCCGGGGCAGGTCCCGGGTGGTCGGGAACGAGATGAACCGCGGCTCCCAGTCTGGCCGGAACTTCACGTTGAACCGGTACAGCGACTCGATCTGGAACCACCGGCTGACGAACACCAGCAGCCCGCGCCACATCCGGAGCAGGTAACCGGCGCCGATCCGCTCGCCCCGCTCCAGCGCCGCCCGGAACACCGCGAAGTTCAGCGACAGCCGCTTGACGCCCAGGTCCGGAGCCGCCTGGATCAGGC
>WNFV01005169.1_pt1 | contig 15860 bp, 9 predicted proteins | sample 5400101 | NCBI WGS metagenome assembly WNFV01 (sample SAMN13153361, study PRJNA577476) | soil metagenome | isolation source: 115 cm soil or saprolite under grassland replicate 1 | place: USA:California | collected 2016-06-15
AGCGCACCGTGATGCGCTGGCGCAGCTGCCTCAGGTTGCTCTGTTCGAGCTTCCCGCGCAGCTCCGGCTGGCCCAGGAGCACGATCTGCAGCAACTTGGTCTGATCGGTCTCCAGATTCGAGAGCAGGCGGACCTGCTCTAAGAGATCGTCGTCCAGGTCCTGGGCCTCGTCGATGAAGAGAACGACGTCGTTGCCGATGATGGCCTCATGAAGCAGGAAGTCGTTCAACGTCTCCAGACAGGTGACGCGGTCCACCCGGCGCGGCTTCAGGCCGAACTCCGAGAGCACCGCCCGCAGGAGCTGCGTGCTCGTCATGCAGGGGTTCAGAATCAGGGCAGTCCTGTAAGTCGGTCCGAGCTCCTGGAGGATCGCGCGGCAGACGGTCGTCTTCCCCGCGCCGACCTCGCCGGTGATCTGGATGAAGCCCTTGCGCTCCCGGATGCCGAACAGGATGTGGTTGAAGGCCTCGCGGTGCCGCTCGGAAAAGAACAGAAAGCGCGGGTCGGGCGTGATGTTGAAGGGCGACTCCCGGAATCGGTAGAACTCGTTGTACATCCGAAGGGAAAACTCTTTCACAGGCCGGGTTGTTCCGAGGGTGCCGGGAACCGAGACTCGATTTCGCGGACAGGTGTCCGGTTCCTCGGACACTTGTCCGTCTTCGAGCGGACGCAACTGACGTATTTGCCAGCAAATCGGGGGTTTTTTCCCAAGCGCGGCATAGCCAGAGGCTCCGAGCGGGACTATTTCGATCCGGCGCAGATGCAGCAGGCCCTGATCAACCTCTTGAAGAACGCGGCCGAGTCGGGAGGCCCTTCCGAGGAGATCGCGATCGCGGCGGCGAACAGGGCCCCTGGCTCCTGCAGGTCCTCGACCGGGGCAAAGGGATGGACGCAGAGAAGATGAAGAAGTCGTTCCCGAGGCGAACCACGATCCTGGAGTCCGACATCACCGACAACAGGGTTGCTCTGATACCTCCGGCTCGCACACATCGCCTTCCTTGGCACCGGCACAGCTGAGAGGCGAGCGAAAGCCGGAGGTGATGAGCGAGTCCGCTGCACACGTATGGTGCCCGGACGACCGACGTTGATTCACCAGGATTCAGAATCCCTCAACTGCTTAGCAACTTTTTGGTAGAAGAAATCATCGTTCGGATCGCTGGCTGCCCTTCTGATCACGCAGTTAAGACAGTCTATGCCTGGCTTGATCGATGCGAACTCACGCCGCAGGGCTTCGAGCTCGCTACCGTGCCAAATTTCGGAGAACGACTGCCGCATAAGGTTGCCGATCGGAGCTCGAGTCCAGGCCATGCACGGGTAGACGTCTCCGTTGGCATGGATAGCGAAGTTCTCCCAAGGAGCGCGGCAGATCAGCTTGTCTCCCACATCGCCGACGAGATCAATTAGCGTTGGTCGGTCGCGAAGAAATCCGGCGTCTTCAACCCCGCTACGCTGGCAGAATTCAGCGAGCCTTCCGCGAACGACTCCGACCTTTGCCCAGAAGATCGGATCGGAGCTTTCCTGAATGATCGCATCGCTCATCCGGGACACAGTGCGCACGCCTATCTTCTCGGGATGAATCTCGGAAACCAGCGACAAAAAAGAATCGAAGAAGTCGATATTCAGCTCGGAGAGGACGTGATTAATCCGGAGCCGCGGCAGCAGGGTACCGCGATCTTTCCTCATCGATTGAAACAGGCGAAGATTGGCCATGACGTTCTCAAATCGGGCACCCGTGCGGACGGCCTCGTACGTCTCCTTCGTTCCGCCGTCGATTGAGAAAGTTAAGCAAGTGATCCCGGCATCCAGGATTTTTCCGATGTTCAGCTCGTTGAGAAGTGTTCCGTTTGTGATGATTTCGCTATGGGGCACACCGAACTCACGCACCGCTTTCAGCCGATCGGGAAAGTCTCGAGTCATAAACGGCTCGGTCATGATGGAGAGGACAAGAATGTTGGTCTGCGGAAACACCTGCGTGGCGATTGACTCGAACAGCCGTCGCGGCATGTCGTACTTTGGAACCGCGCCGACCCGGGAATCGCTGAAGCCACACATCTTGCACTTCAGATTGCACCGGTTGTTCTGGTCCATGAAAACGCTAAGGGTGCGTCCCCGGCAAGCCCCGCCAGCTTTCCAGAGCAACTTACGCTTCAAGTCCTCGTGGTCCGAGGCGGCGAAGAATGGCAGGTCTGCGCCCTGTTCAGGGGTAGGAGCTGCTTCCGGCCTGTTTCGCCTGAAGAGCTTGAGAAAGCGATGCCGCATCATACGTATCGAAGAATACGGAGCTGACGCCATCCTCGTCGAGGGGTCAGGAAATGCGAGATCTCACTCAGCGGTTTGCGGCGCAGCGGCGACGTCGGCGAAGTCGACGGAGGTGGCTCCCCGTACCCTCGCAGTCCTTCCCTTGCTTGAAAAGCCTGCAGATCGGCTTCGGAAGCGCGCCGCGCAGCCACGTCCGCCAATTGTACGGATCCCCGTCGAGCGTTACGGATGCCCCACATTGGTCCCATAGGGAAGGGCTAACGTCTTCAAGTTCAGCGGCGAGCGTGAGCGAGTCTTTCGCCCAGGATACGGGAACTTGCCAGAGTAGACGTGATGAATCGACCAGGCATTTGAGCTTCCGAAACGCCTGGGCCGATCCCCGCCTGCCAGGAGGGCGTCTTATTCGGCGCTACGGCTGTGGAACCTGGAGATCCCGGCAGATTTTGCGAGCGAGGCTCTCGTTGGTCTCGCGGTGACGAGGAATCGTAGAAGTCTTGCGGGCACTTCGGTTCAGTAGACCGAATGCCTTCCACCCTCGCGTCGCAGCCATGCTGTTCCAGATGGCGAACCAGGTCGGCTCGCTTCAACGCATGACCGAGAAAGGTTCACGGATTACCTCCGCCCCCCTTCAAATCCTCCTCGGCCAGCGTTCGATTCGCTTCCAGAACCAGGAAAACCGCTTCTTCCAAGTTGGTCCGATGACCAGCTCGGTCGATGAGCTTGGCTCAGGGATCGGAAGGCCGTCTTCACGCATTCCATCGAGATGAAACTCGATTGCCTCACGAATCAGCCGAAGAGCTTCCCTTTTCGTCTTTCCAACAGCCACGCAGCCCGGGAGATCCGGCACGTAGGCACCAAAGCTCTTCTTGCCTTTCTCCAGAATAACGACGTAATCCATCTGGGACCTCTTTAGGGCTTCAGACCGGCCTGTTTCAGAATGCTCTTCAGCGTACCAGGCGGGACGTCCAGACCCGTTCTTGGATCTAACTATCTCGCGCCGTCTTCCAACTCCGCGAGGCGCCGCTCCAGGAACCGGCGCTCTGGCTCATTGGCGACGAGCGCGAGGGCGCGCTGGTAGGCCTCGGCGGCTTCCTCGAAGCGGCCGAGCTTCTTGAGCAGGTCCGCCCGGGCCGCGGGCAGCAGATGGTACGAGGCGAGGGCGCCGCGCTCCTCCAGGGCGTTCAGGAGCCGCAGGCCCTCTTCTGGTCCTTCGGCCTGGGCGACCGCGACGGCGCGGTTCAGCTCGACGACGGGCGAAGGATGCAGGCGCAGGAGGACATCGTAGAGCGCGGCGATCTGGCGCCAGTCGGTCTCTTCGGGGCGGCGCGCCTGCGCGTGCAGAGCGGCGATCGCAGCCTGCACGGCGTACGGTCCCGGTCCGGCTTCGCGCAACGCCTGTTCGGCCAGGGCCGCGCCCCGGGAGATCTCCTCCAGGTCCCAGCGGCCCCGGTCCTGCTCTTCGAGGAGGACGATCTCCCCGTCGCGCGAGAGGCGCGTGTCCCGCCGGGAATCGTGAAGCAACATCAGTGCGAGGAGCGCCTGCGCCTCGGGAGGGCCGGGCATCAGCTCGCAGAGCAGGCGGCCCAGGCGGATCGCCTCCGCGCACAGGTCGCGACGCACGAGCGCGTCCCCCGCCGTCGCGGCGTAGCCTTCGTTGAAGATCAGGTAGATCACGGCCATCACGGCGTCGAGCCGCTCGGCGAGCAGGTCGTTGGGAGGAACGCGGTAGGGGATTCCCGCGTCGCGGATCTTCTGCTTGGCGCGTACCAGCCGCTGCGCCATTGTCGGCGCGGGGATGAGGAACGCCCGCGCGATCTCCTCGGTCGAGAGTCCGCAGAGAGTCTTTAACGTCAGAGCGATCTGCGCCTCCGGCGCGAGGGAGGGATGGCAGCACGTGAAGATCAGCCGCAGCCGGTCGTCGAGAATCGAGACGTCGAGAGCTTCGAGCGGGTTCTCGGCCAGGCGCTCTTCCTGCTCGAGCGCCGCGATTGCCGTGATCTCCTCCCGCTTCTTCTCGAAGCGCGCCCGCCGGCGCAACTTGTCGATCGCCTTGTGGCGGGCCGTGCTCACGAGCCACGCCCGCGGGTTGCCCGGCGTCCCGGCCGAGGGCCACTGTTCGAGCGCCGCGGCGAAGGCGTCCTGCATCGCCTCTTCGGCCGCGTCGAAGTCGCCGAGCAGGCGGATCAGCGTCGCGAGGATCCGCCCGGACTCCTCCCGGTAGATGGTCTCGATACTCATCGGCCAGCCCGGCGAGCGTAACCCACCGAGCGACCCGGGAAGGAAGCCGACGCTCCCTGTCATCCCGAGCGACCTGTCCTCCGGAGCTTCAGCGAAGGAGGAAGCGAGGGATCTGCTCTCACTGCTTCGAGTCGCCGTGTTGCGCTCGGGACAGGCTCCGCGAGGGATCTGCTCCCGTGCCTAACTAACCGGACTTGCCGGGGCAGATCCCTCGTCGCTCTGTTCCTCGGGATGACAGGGAATTGGCTCCTTGGGATGACAACCTCTGCTTCTCGGGATGACAAACGGTCGTCAGGGCTGCGGCGGCATTTCCATGATCGGGCGGACCTCGATCGAGCCCGTCCGCGCCGTGGGGATACGTGCCGCGATCGCCGTCGCCTCGTCCAGGTCCTTCGCATCGACGATGTAGTAGCCGCCGAGCTGTTCGCGGGTCTCGGCGAAGGGGCCGTCGGTCGTCAGCGTCTTGCCGTTGCGGACGCAGACGGTCGTGGCGGTCGCAACCGGCTGGAGCGGGTCGCTGGCGCGGTGTTTCCCGCTCTTCTTGATGCTTTCGGTGAAAGCCCCGTACTCCTGGTAGATGGCGCCTTTGTCCTTCTCGTTGAGGGCCTCCCAGTCCACCTCCCGGTCGTAAATCAGAAGCATGTATCGCATCGTTTTTCTCCTTTCGTCTTCTAGTCGAACGGCCGGCCCCGGAATCGACAGCCGGTGGTTTTTTTAGGGCTCTTCGAGCCAGACCTCCTGGCCGGTCGAGACGAAGAAGAGGCCCGCTCTGGTGGGACGCCCGGTCAACTGCTGCCAGTAACGGCGATAGTGAGCGATCTGCGGTTTGTAGAAGGCCACGAGGTCGTCGAGGTTTCCCGCAATGGTGTCGGACTTGTAGTCCACGATCCTCCAGCCCTCCTCCTCCTCGAAGACGAGGTCGAGCGCCCCCGTCAGCAGCGTCTCCGCCGGACCTTGCGTGTCGCCCAGGGAAGCGCTCGGGACGCTGACCGCGAAGGGCACTTCGACGAAGCGCTGCCTTGCGGCGAGGGCGCGCTTCCAGAGAGGCGACGCGCGCACGCCTTCGACGAGTCGGGCTGCCTCTTCCAGATCCTGCGGGGGGCGACCCTCCTCCGCCAGTACGTTGGCCGCATAGGCGCGAACATCGAGCGAGCCATCTCTCATGAGGGCCTCGAGCAGGCGGTGGATGACCGACCCCCAGGACATGCCTCTCCCGGTGGCTTCGCGGAAAGGCCGCTCGCCTCCGGCGTGCGCGAGAGACGTCACCGAGGCCACGGCGTAGCCAGGCGTGGCGCAGATGCCGCGGCGCTCAGTCTGTCGCCGGGGAAACGCCTCCCGTTCCTCGGTCCGGGCAGAGAGCGGCAAGCCGGTCTCCGCCGGCGCGGCGGGCGCGCGTTCGCGCAGGTTCTCGGGAAGATGCACGTCGAGCGCCGCCCAGGGACCGGATGCTTTTCCGGTCGCGGTTCTCTTCACGCTGACGACGAGCATCTCCCTGGCCCGAGTCGCACCGACGTAGAGCAGACGGACCTTCTCCGCCTCGTCGAAGGCTTCCTCGGTCTCCTGCAGGGCGTCCCAGCCCGAGGGGCGCGCGATCTCTTCCTTTCCGTGTTCACCGACCTTCTTGACCACGCGGAAGTAGCCCACCGGAGGCTCGGCGGTGCGGTCAATGCAGTAGTCGCGCGGCTTGAAGTCCCCCCCGGCGGGCTCAACCAGAAAGACGACAGGCGCCTCCAGACCCTTCGCGCCGTGGAGTGTCATGAGGCGAACGGCGCCGGGACGTCCCGGCTCGAGGCTCATCTGCTCGACCGCGTCCTCTTCGCGCAATCGCGCGAGCTCATCCACGACGGCGGAGAAGCCCAGGCCCTCGGCCGAGAACTTACGCGCCGCGGCGAGTGCCTTGAGCAAGTTGCCGGCGCGGCTCTCGCCCAGGTCGCGCGCGGCGGCGAGCGCCGCCCACCCGAGCTTCTCCACGAAGCGCGCGATCGCCGCGGCCGGCGGAAGAGTCTCGACGAGAGTCTCTCCCTCGCGCAGAAGCGTGAAGGCCCGCTGGATCCTGGGATCGGTCTCCTGCGGGAACGGCGCACGGAAAGAGAAGTGCCCCCCGGCGCGGACGAACCGGTAGAGCGCCTCGTCATCGACGCCGAAGAGGGGTCCGCGAAGCGTCGCGACGAGGGGCACGGGGTTGTCCGGATCGGCCATGGTCTCCAGGGCCGGCATCAAGGCCTCGAGCTCTTCGGAGGTCCCGAACGCCCCACCGCCGCCGATCTCCGGGACGACGCCCCGCTCTTCCAGGGCGCGCGCGTAATCCGCCATGAATTTCCGCCGCCGGAAGAGAAGGAGGAAGTCCTCCGGCCTTCTCTCGCCCTCCGCGACCGCCGCGGCGATGAAATCCGCGATCCGCGAGGCGTCCACCTGCGCGACGGGCTGCTCGGCGTTTCCCGCCGACCGCGTCTCGATTCGGAAGACGGCGCGTTGCGGCGTCGTGTCCGTCTCCTCGGGGAAGAGCGGAACGTAACCCGCCTGCCGCGCGGTGCCCACCTTCGGGAAAAACTCGGAACGCGAAAAGACTCGGTTGACCCAGTCGCACAAAGAGGCCGTCGAGCGGAAGTTCGTCGAGAGCTCGAGAAGGCGTCCGCAGGCCTGGATGCGGGACCTCACGATGTCGTAGGTCTCGATGTCCGCGCGGCGGAAGCGATAGATGGATTGTTTGGGATCTCCCACGACAAAGAGCGAGCCGGGGAGAGGCACGAGCTTCTTCCAGTCAGCCTCTTCCGCGTCCGACCCTGTCAGGTAGAAGAGGATCTCCGCCTGAATGGGATCGGTGTCCTGGAACTCGTCCACCAGGACAGGCGTGAATCGCCCGCGAAGAGAGGTCCGCACGCCGGCGTGATCGCGCAGCAGGTTGCGGGCGTAGATCAGCAGATCCTGGAAGTTCATGCGCCCCTCGCGCCGCCGCCACTCCGCGTACCGGTCTCGCGCGTCCATGAGGAGAGCCATGACGTCGGGAGAAACGTACTCCCCCCACTCTGCCAGCGCCGGCTTGACGACCTCCTCGCGAAGGCGTTCGAAGGCTTTGCGGATCGTGCCCGTTGCCCCCTTTTCCGCAGAGCTGGGTCTCAAGACCTTCAGGATCCTGACGAAGTCCGCTCCACGCTCCGAGCCATGGAGCTCGGCAAGGCGCCGCGCTCGGCGAATGGCTTCCTGGAAACCGGTCCAGCCGCCCGGCGGCGCCTCCGGCGGAACGGCTGCTGCGGCCCTGTCGAGAAAAGTCGAGACCTGGCCTCGCGCCGTGGAGAAGTCCGGCTCGGACCGGCAAATGCCGGGGGCCATGTCCACGTCGGAGTTCTCGCAGACGGTCTGGAAGCCCTGCCTGAGGTCCTCCAGCGAGATCCCGAGCTCGATCAGCCGCGCCAGCCGCGGGTCGGAAGACAGGAAGAGGCTCTCGGTGAAGCGGTCCCACGCCTCGCGTCGCGCCGCGCCGTCCTCCGGGTCGTCCATCTCCACAAAGCCCGGGTCCACGCCCGCCTCGACGGGGCGCTCGCGCAGCAGGCGCGCGCTGAAGGCGTGGATCGTGCCGATGAAACAGGAGTCGAGGTGCGCGAGTCCTCTCGTCAGGCGCTCCCGTCGCGCGCCATCCTTCTCCCCGCGAAGGGCTCTCTCCAGGGAGTTCTGGAAACGCTGGCGCAGTTGCGCGGCGGCCCGGATCGTGAACGTCACGGCGGAGAGGTGATCCACATCTGCGGTGCCGGTCGCGACGAGCGCGACCATTCTGTCGACAAGACTCCGGGTCTTGCCCGTGCCGGCGGAAGCCTCGACGAGGATCGTGGTGCCGAGGTCCTCCCGGATCGAGGCGCGGGCCCCGTCGTCGGGGAGGAACCCCGGCGGCGGCGGATCAGTCCGCTTCTTCGGCATGGAGCTTTCGAAATTCGGTGAGGACGGCATGTTCGTCTCCGGCGAGCTTCTCTCTCGCCCTCGCGCTCGCCGCCTTCGCGCCGCCGCAGATCGCCTCGAACACGCAGAACTTACAGTCCTCTGGCGAGAGGGCATGGGGGAACATCCCCGCCGCGAGCAGGTCGAAGAGGCGACGGAGGACTTCGCGCGTCTGTCCGCGGTCGAGCGGCGCGAGCATGCGCTGTCCCTCCCCCTTCCGGCCGGGGAAGAAATAGCCGGACTTCGAGACCGATCCGGGCCGCCCCGCCCGATCGAGCAGGGTCTCGAAGGCCATCGCGTAGAGCACAGGCTGGATCTGGCGACCGCCCCGCAGGCCCGTCCCCTCCCGGATGCTCCACGCGGAGCCCGTCTTGTAGTCCCAGACGTGGAACGTGCCGTCGGCGGCCTCATCCACGCGGTCGATCGAGCCGCGCAGGAGGAAGCTTCCGCGGCTCCCGACCTCGATCGCGACGGGATCGGGGCTGGCGACGAGCGCGCGCGTTCTGGCCGCCTGGCGGGGAAGGCCGAACGGCACTTCGAAGTAACGCGGAGTGATGTCGCGGCAATGTTCCTCCTCGAGCGCCAGGAGCGTGCGGCAGGCGAAGCGGATGTTGTCGCATTGCAGCGCGAAGGCGAGCTCGCTCTTGGGCGGGACCCGGTCCTTCCACGCCAGGATCCGTTCTTCCGCCAGTTCCAGGATCAGTCGCAGGTGCCGCGCCGTTTCCGGCTTCTCGCCGGCTTCGGTGATTCTCTGGAAGAAGTCCCGGAACAGTTCGTGAAGGAGACTTCCCTCCGACATGGGGTCGAGCCAGCGGGTGGGATCGCGCTCGAGGTCCTTGGGCGCATCGACGTGGAGCACGTGGCGCACGAAATAGGCGAAGGGGCACTTGGCCAGATCCTGGAGGCGGGAAGGCGAGAACGGCTCACCGCCCCGGCGGGGATCCAGCTCAGGCGTTCCGCTCTGGATCCAGCCGTCCCAGACGGTGAATTTGCCGCTCGACCTGGCCTCGTCCGCGCGGTGACCGTCTTCGAGCCATGGATAGGCGGCGCGAACCGCCGGCGCGAGGCGGGCATCTCTTCCCGTCGCGTCGGCTTCCCGGAGGCGGGAGAACCACCACTCGGTGTCGTCCAGCGCGGCTTCCTCGCTCGGGACAAAGCCCGCGGCCCGGGGCAGCGCCTTGGCCAGATCGGCGTAGTCCGCCTCGGCACGGCTCGAACGCTCTCGGTAGAGATTGAGGAAGGCGGGGGAGGCGGCGGGCTCACCCGCCTGCGACAAGTTGCGCAGGTCGAAGCTCGGATAGCTCGCCGTCAATTTTCCGCGCAATCTCCCGAGACAGGCCCAGAGCGCCGCCGCGGCTTCGCTCGGCCGGTCGCGCCCGAGGGCGAGGAGCGCACGGGCCGATTCCTCGTTGATGCGCCGGCGTTCTTCGTCCAGGAGGACGGGATCCTCGAGATCGGGTCCCGGCACGCGAGCCTCGTCCAGCCCGACGAGGAACGTGTGCCGGCGCCCCGAGAATCCGCCTGCACGGTAGTGGGCAACGTGAGCCCGTCCGGGGCGCGGACGGTCGGCGGCGATCGAGAGGCGGACGACGGCATCCCGCAGTCGCTCGACGGCCGCGGAGACAGGCAGTTGCACAGGCAGGAGCTCCGTGAATTCCTTCAAGAGCGCGTCGAGCGCCGTGCGGGCCGTGCCGTCGAGCTCGTCGCCCACGTGCCCGAACTCGGCGACGAATGTTCGCGCACCCGCCGCAAGCGAGCGCAGGTCATACCAACCGTCGACGGAGGCCGGCGCGAGCGCCACCGCGCGCCGCACGAAGTCGCGTGCCCGGCGGGCCGCGAGCAGATGACGCGCCCGTCTCTCTTCCCGGCGCGCCTGCTGATCGTCGGTCAGATCCGCATCAGCGTGCCACCGTTCTTCCGGCTTCTCCAGCTCTCCGATCAGACGGTCGAAGCACGCCAGGTGGCGCTCCCGCCCCCAGCCGATGCCCGCGTCCCGCAGCGCTCTGGCCGCGGTGCGCGTGCCCGGCGATTCCGGGTCGGAGCCGTCGAGACGCGAAAACGTCAACGCGCCCGAGGCGAGCGCGCGGCGCAGCGCGTCGGAGGCAAAGCCCTCCGCGATCCAGTCGAGGAAGGCCAGAGCCGCCTGGCCGGGACGGGTGTAGGAGACCGCGATGCCGGAGGCGAAAGTGCACGGGACGTCATGCTCGCGGGAAAGTTCCCAGAAGAGAGACGGGTAAACAGAGCGATCGCTGTAGAGAATCTCGACGTCGTCGAAGGAGATCCCATCGCGAAGAATCGACCGGAAGAGCTCCCGGATCTCGTTCTCCTCGCCGATCGCGCGAAAGAGGCGAGCCTCCCGCGCGATCGACTTCCAGCCGTCGAGCGGATCCGCCGGGAGCGTGACGAGCCTTCCGGCCGCGAGCTTCTCGAGAAAGGCACGTTCCTGAGAGGACAGCTCGGTGACACCGGGCAAGAGGTAGGTCGTCGCCGCCTCTACCGGTGGGCTCGACTCGACGGCTTTGAGCGCCCGGCGAAGCACTTCCAGCCCATCCATGAATCGTCCCATCTCGAGCGCCCTCTCGTAGCTTCGGAGCACGTCCCGCAACTCCCGATGCTTGCGCCGGTCGGCGAAGGCGATCTCGGGCAGAGTATCGGATGTCAATCCCGCCGCGCGCAGCTCGTCGAAGGCGTTCTGAAGGGAGCGATGGAGTCCGGGGCGGTCCAGGAGCCGCCCGAAGTAAGAGGTTTCGGTGAGGACCTCGGCGCAGGCCAGCTCGATGAGCGCCAGAGACTGCGCGCGGGAGAGCAATCTCCACCCGTCCCGCGCGAGGGAAGGGCCGACCAGGGCATGGGCGAGGTGGCGCGCCGTCTCGACGCGCAGGTTGACCCAGGGGTGCCTCGAGCGAGCCAGCGATTCGACGATCTGATGGCCGATCAGGAGTGACGGCGCGACGAGAACCTTCTCCTCGAGCGGGTGCTCGCGACAGATCCGGGCCAGCTCTTCGATGAGACGAGGCGGTGCGTCCTCCTTCTCGTCGAACGGAAGCAATTGCTGGAATGCCATGGAGAAATCGATTCTAGATGCTCGCTCCGACAAACGAAGTCCGTGCGTTCTACTTCACGGCCTCCGGGAAAGGGATCTGCGGGTCGATGTCCACGGGGACATCGGTTAAGACCTTGAGGGCGAGGTCGGGGGGCATGGCGTCGTACTTGCGGAACCAGGCGTCGGCGCGGGCGCGGTCGCCGGCGGCTTCGATCTGGAGGAGCTCCCTGGAGAGGCGTGCGATGACTTCGGGCATCTTTCCGGCATCGATAGCGTACTTGCCGGAGGGTTCACGAGTGATCGCTCCCTGTTGGAAGAGGAAGTTGAACTCCATCATCTCGGCGCGGGCATGGGCTTCTCCCGTTCCGAAGCGGACCGTTCGGAAGAGATCTGCGACATAGGAGGCGTAGCACTCGGGCAGCTTCTCTTTGGCGAGCCCTCCGTGGGAGACGAGCCAGGCGAGCGCAAACATGCCCGTGGCGTCCGCCTTAGCTTCTTCGAGCGCCGAGAAGGCGGGACCGATCGCCTCGCGGATGCTTACCCGTTTGCCGCCCGTCCGCGCCCAGGCGGGCCCGAGGCCGTGGGCGATCTCATGCATCAGCGTGCCAATCAGGTAACCGTCGGCCGAGGCCTTCGCCGCATCCTCCTCGCTCAGGAGGCGGAGGGCGAGCGGAATGATGATCTCCTTGACACGTGCGTCCATGTAGTTCTTGAAGAAGATCCGCTTGCTTCCCTTCTCCTCGTGGATGCGGGGGTCGTTGGGAAGGTTGTCGGCGACGGCCTGATAGCCGTGGCGCAGGTCTCCCGAGCGGAAGGGCGAGTCCATGACCTCCATCGGAGCGGACTTGCCGCGCAGCGACGGCCGGTCCCTCGCCGGCAGGGGCAGCGAGTCCTGGATCTCCGGGACATATTTCTGGAAGACCGCGAGCTTCCGGCTCTCCTCGTCGTTGCGGACGAGGACCGCGGCGCCGTAGGAGCCCTTCACGCCGAGCAACCCGTCCAGGTACGTCTCGTAAGGCGCGAGAATCAGATCGAATTTCGGATTCGCCAGCTCGACCCAGGCCACGTCGCTCGCGTAGTAGTCGTCGGATAGAAGGGCGCCGGCCCGCAGCTTCAGGAACCGCGTGAAGGCCGGGTCGTCGGACAGCTCCGAGGCGTCCTCGAGGGCGCGCGCCGCGGGGTCGAGGTACTGCTCGTATGCGACGTGGTAAGGGATCGTCGAGAGCTTCTCTCCCTCGCGAACGACAATCGTTCGCTCGTCGTAGATCGCCTTCCTCTCTTCGGGGTGGGCCTCGACGTAGGCCTCGATCGCGTCCCGCGTGAGCCCCTTCGGGTAGAACCCGACTCCGGGCGGCATCGGCTCGGCCCCGATGAAGGGGCGATTCTCTTCCAAGAGATCCCAGCGGCTTCCGTTGATCCAAAGGTAGCGCCGGAGAAGCTTGTCGCGCGGGTCGGACGAGCCTGCGAGCGACTCATAGAGGGCCAGTCCCTCCGGATCGCTCTGCATCCAGAAGATCTTCTCGATCTGCCGGCAGGCCTCGATGAGCTTCTCGACGAGCTGCCGCTCGCGCGAGCCGAGCCTCTCCATCGCGAAGGGCATCGAGACGGTCTTCCACCGCCCCAGACGCGCGGAGAGGTCGGGCGCGACACCCGCGCGCGCCGGTGCGGGAGAGGGACTGGCGTTCTGCCGCGGTGGCCGCCCGCAGCCGGCCGCCGCGACAAAGAGGAAGAAGAGCGCGACGCTGCGGCCCGCGCGAAACGAAGTTTTCACGCGTGGCATGCTACCGGATACCCATCGCGAGCCCCTCGTGTCGTAGGGGCGGGCCTCTCGCCCGCCCGCCTCGCCTCGACATGTCATGGCGTCGAGACGGCGCACGTCTCCATGACGCCGCTGCATCTCCGACCGCGTCCGAGGAGAGCGACCGCAGTCAGCGCAGTAGAGCGAACGGAGTCGACGGAGGGGCGCGACGGGAGAAGGCGCTAGGCCTGGCAGTGGCGCTCGATGGCGTCGATGAGGATGCGAAGGTGAAAAGGCTTTCGGATGCAGTCATCCGGAGGAAGCGCGAGGACCACCTGCTCGGCTTCATCCACGAACGCGGAAATGACGAGCTGGGGAATCCGCGCCAGCGCCGGCTCTTTCCGCAAGGCGTCACGCAGCTGCCAGCCGCTCAAGACCGGCATCATCAGATCGAGCAGGATCACTCCGGGCCGGATGCCCGAGTGCAGGAAAGGGAAGGCGTCCTCGGCAAACCCATCGCCGTCACCAACGAAGACTCTCCCGGAGCCCAGCTCGCTCGCGAAGCCGTCCCCTGAAACGGTCTAGGCCTTCAGTTTCGCCAACGCCGCGTTGATCCTCTTCTTCTGGGCCTCCGGCGCCATCGAGAGCGCCTTGTAGTAGTTCTCGGTTGCGAGTTTCTTGTCGCCCTTGGTGGCGTAGGCCTCGCCGAGGCTGTCGTAGACGTTCCAGGACGAGGGTGGTCCTTGACGTTCTTCTTGAAGATCTCGATTGCCTCGTCCGTCTTTTTCTGACCGAGGAGCTAATAGCCGTATGCGTTCATCTCCGTCTCGGTGGCGAGCTGGAGGGATCTCGTTCGGAGCGCGTCGGCCGTCTTCGCATCCCCTTTCTTCTCCAGAAGCCCCGCCTTCGTGAGCAGGTTCGTGAAAGTCTCGGCGGTCGCGAGAGACTGAGTTTTGGATCCTCTCCTCCCTCTCCCGGCGGGAGAGGGCAAGGGTGAGGGACGTCTTTCGCGCCCGCTTTCCGCGGACAATCGGTTCGCGGCCTCCTGGCCCCCCTCACCCTGACCCTCTCCCCCGCGCGCGGGTGGAGAGGGAAGTTACCGGCAACTAGCCGTTCTTCTGCGCGAACTCCTTCAGGAAGGAGACGAGGGCTTCGACGCCAGCCTTCGGGAAGGCGTTGTAGAGGGAGGCGCGGATGCCGCCAACGGAGCGATGGCCTTTCAGGCCGTCGAGCTTCGCGGCCTTGGCTTCGGAGACGAATTTCTTCTCAAGATCTTCCGAAGGGAGGCGGAAAGTCACGTTCATATTCGAGCGGCTGTCGGGCTTCGCGTGCGGGCGGTAGTAGCCGCCGGAGGAATCGAGGGCGTCGTAAAGGAGACGGGCCTTCTCGGAATTCGCGCGGCCCACGGCTTCGAGACCGCCCTGGTCGATGAGCCACTTCATGACCAGACGCATGATGTAAACGCCGAAGACGGGAGGAGTGTTGTAGAGAGACTTGTTTTCGGCCTGGACCTTGTAGTCGAGCATCGCCGGGAGGTTCTTCGGCACGCGCTCGAGCGAGTCGTTCCTGAGGATGATGAGCGTGACGCCGGAGGGGCCGAGGTTCTTCTGTGCTCCCGCGTAGATCAGCGCGTACTTCGAAACGTCGATCGGGCGGCTGAAGATGTCGGAGGATGCGTCGCAGACGAGCGATACTGAGCCTGTCTCCGGTTCGCGCTTCCACTCAACGCCGTGGATCGTCTCATTCGACGTGAAGTGGACGTAGGCCGCCGCCGGGTCGAGCTTCAACTCCGATTGCGCGGGGATACGGTTGAAGTTGTCCGTCTCGGTGGTGCAGGCGATCTGGACGGTCCCCGCTTTCTGCGCCTCCTTGACCGCCTTCTTCGACCAGGAGCCCGTCACGATGTAGTCGGCCTTTCCGCCTGAGGGCATGAGATTCATCGGGACCATCGAAAACTGCAGTGATGCGCCGCCCTGCAGAAAAAGAACCTGGTAGTCGGGGGAGATGTTCGCGAGCCGGCGGATGTCCGCCTCGCATCCCTGGATGATCTCGTCGAAGGCCTTCGAGCGGTGGCTGATCTCCAGCACCGACATGCCCACGCCGGGCAGGGCCATCAAGTCTTTCTGCGCCTCTTCCAGGACGGGCTCGGGCAGCACGGCCGGTCCCGCACCGAAGTTGAAAATGCGATTGCTCATGCGAGTACTCCGTTTGAGCGTTCGACGTTCTACCTTCGACGTTCTACGTTCCGGGAGCGCATAACGTAGCACGTAGAACGTCGAACGTAGAACCTCTCAAGTCACAGTGCGAGCAGAGAGAGCTCGATGATGTCCGGGCTGGACTTTCGGATCGTATCGAGGACGGCCGCCGACGGTGCCTCGCTCAGATAAATGCGGGCAACGGCGGCCTTGGCGCCGTCGAAGACGATGTTCTCGGTTTCCTGAACGTTGATGCCGGCCGCCTTGATCTCGTCGAAGACAGCCGCGAGGACGCCGACGCGGTCGAAGTGGCGGACAACGAGAAGACAACAGGCCGGAGACTTCTTGGCGAGGTTGACGACGTTGGGAGCGCGCCCGGTCATCTGGTACTCGCGGACAATGCGCACGGTTTCCGCGGCGATCGCCTCCTGGGCCTGCTCGGTGGAGGCGCCGATGT
>WNFV01005170.1_pt1 | contig 15859 bp, 18 predicted proteins | sample 5400101 | NCBI WGS metagenome assembly WNFV01 (sample SAMN13153361, study PRJNA577476) | soil metagenome | isolation source: 115 cm soil or saprolite under grassland replicate 1 | place: USA:California | collected 2016-06-15
ACGCGATCGCGCTAAGGTTGGATCCCTTCGTTCGGCGGGAACCTCCTCATGGCCCCAATGGCGGACCCTGATTTCCCTTCTCGATTGAGGCCCAGCCCCCCAGTGCTGCGCCCGGTACGTTTCCCGACGACCGGCGTTCCCAAAGGGGAGGAAACGGAGAGTCGGTGGAGGCGCCGGAGAGAAAAGAGAGTGCGTATTCGAAGGGTAGCTCGCTCGGCCGCGGCTGCCGGGGCTTCTGCAGCCCGTCAACCTGCTTGGTCGAGCTAGCTTCCGGCTCCCCCAGCGCCTTCGTCCACCATCTCGAATAACCGGTGGATGTCGAGCGGCTTAAGCAGCGTCACGCTCCAGCACGCGTCTGCGTTCCTCAAACTCCTCCTTGGAGATCTCGCCCCTGGCGAAACGCTCCTCCAGGATGGACCTCGCATTGTGCCCCTGGGAACCCGGGCGCTGGCCTCCGCCCCAGCCCCTCATCGCGAACACCACCAGGGCCACCAATCCGCCCCAGAACAGGAGCATCATCAGGGCCCCGAGAAACCAGCCGCCCCAACCGTAACCCCACATCATCGTGAGCTCACCTCCTTGGATGAACAGCATTGCGTTCGTCGTCCATGACCTTGATCGTTGCGGTTCTCACCTCACTCACCTCTTTCACCCGCCCTCGACGCCGGGGCGAGACCGCCGGGAAAGGTCCTCGAAGGGCGCGGGCTCGGCGCTGGGCTCGGCCGATGACGAAGGCGATGCGGCCAGCCACCAGAGCGGTCGCCGCGAACCCTATGACGGCGATGACCATGACCACCGCGTTCGCGAGCGCGCGGGAGCCGGCTCCCAGTCGCCCTCCGGTGGTCCACGCCGAGCCCAGGAAGAACACCGCCGCGGCGGCGGCCCCCCAGAACAGGACGATCGGCCGGCGTCCCATCAGCCCATCCCGATGTGCGAAGCCACCGGCTGGACGGCCGCGTAGACGATCAGGCCGATCACCGTGGCCACTACCAGGCCAGCCGCGATCATCATGGGCAAACGCCTGCGGGGGCTCCGTTCGGGACTGCGGTCGACGAAGGGGACCAGGAACAGCGCCAGGAAGATGGCCAGAGTTGCCCACAGGATTCCCGACACCCCGACCCAATCCTCGATCGGGTAGACCCAGAGCATGGGCCAGGGCGGCTTGGTCACCTCGATACCCTCGATGGGCGCCGCGCCGTGGGGCGGCGGCGCGAGCACGGCCAGGATCGCGAGCACCCCGATCAGGATCAGCGCCAGGGCTCCGAGCTCGGCGAGGTGCTTGGTGAACGGCCGGGTGGGCTCGGGCTCCGGTCCCCTCCGGAAGGGCGACGGCGCCATCCCCAGGCGCTTGACGAGCAGCAGGTGGACCGCCACCGCCAGCGTGAACAGGAACGGCAGGACCGCGATGTGGACGACGTACAGCCGGGTCAGGAGGGGAACGCCTCCAAAGGTCGGTGAGAACCAGAAGCCAAAGCGGCCCAAGAGTTTCCCTATCTCGATGTTGTGCTCCAAGGCCTCCAGCGACTCCTGATCCCACCTGAGCACGGTTCCGGTGAAGAACAGCGTGGCCGTGATCCCTGCCAGGATCACTCCGAAGATCCAGTTGGCCTCCCGCGGACGCTTGAACGAGCCGGAGACGAACACCCGGAGGAGGTGCAGGCCGATCAGCACGATCATGGCCATGGCGCCCCAGTAATGGAAGCCCCGAATGAACTTCCCGAACGAGACCGACGTGATGATCCGCCGAACGCTGTCGTGGGCCGCGGTCGGCTCCGGGTTGTAGAACTGCGTCAGGTAGATCCCTGTCGCCACCATCAGGACGAAGGCGATCAGCGTGAGGCCGCCCAGCGAGTAGGCGAGCTTGTTGGCGTGCTCGGGGATCGGATACTGCAGGCCCTTCAGGCCGAGCCGTTCGTCGAGGGCGTCCCAGAGGCGCCGACGCCGCGTGCCCGGGCCTTTCGGCTCGGCGAGCGTCGTATCCGCCGTCGTGGGTGGCTCCCTCATCGGACCCTCCTCACAAGGCCGAGCCCGGCCAGGATCAGGACCGCGCCCAGCGTGATCAGGATCGGCGCCTTCGTGCCCCCCACCGGACTCCTGTTGAGTGCCTGCAAATGTGGGACCGACGGGCACGGGGAGATAAGCGCCGGTGGGGTCCGCGGAGCGTTCTCTGGCTCGATCACGGGTGCACCGGGACAGGCCCCGATGGAACGCTCGAGCAGGGTGAGGGTGCGATCGACGTCCTCGCCCTCCAGCGCCGTCTGCGCCTCCGCGACGAGGTCCAGGTTGACCCCGCGCGTCACCTCTGACGCCTGCGCGTCCTTGACCTTGTCCATGGCATGGTCCACGACCTCCGATGCAGGAAACTCACCGGGGTGTTCCGCCAGGATCGCGATAGCTTCCTGGACGTCGGTGATGGCGGGTACGGCCTCTTCTCCTTCGTGGGCGAGGACGGGGGTCGCGATGAAGAGCGTCAGGGTGACCAGCGAGGCCACGGTCAGCGAGGCACCTATGAACGCGTGCACTCCCGGACGTCGCATCGCATGCGCCGTCCTCTCGCTCCTGCGTCTGGTCGGCACTGCCCACCCCTACCCGGAGGCGTTCCCGTGGTCGTGCACCCACTGCATGGCGGACCAGTGGGAATCCATCCACCAGGACACGTCGCTCCAGTGGCCTTGCATCCACGCCCACGCCCGGCCGTTCGCCAGCATCCAACGCTGCATCTCCGGGAATCCCCCTGCCATCGGCATGGAGCCCATCATGCCGCCGTTGGTCGCACCCGGATGATCGTGGAGCCAGGCCATTCCGCTCCAATGCTGCCGCATCCACTGCATGTCGGACCAATGCGCTCGCATCCATGTCCATTCCTCGGGATGGTCCCGCATCCAGGCCGCGACGTCCGGATGCTCGCTCATCCAGGTGGACACCGCAGGAACGGTGGCCTGGCGCGTTGACGATCCGCCGGTCGTCGCGAACGCAATTGTCACGCCCAAGCCAGCGAGGATCGCGACCACGAGGCCACCGATCAGCCATCGTCGCAGCGCGGGCCGGCCCGGTCGGGCGGACGGAAGTGTCGTCGTCTCGGACATTGGGACCCTCCTTCTCTCGTTCAAGGATCCGGTTATCTCCCCGAGCCCACACCAGCCATCCGACCCTCATCGGCCGGGACCTTTGATCCCGCCTAGTTGGTTCTGGCATCGCTGTGTGCCCTCGCAAAAGCTTGTCCTTCAGGTCACGGCCGCGAGATCGGGGCCCGGAATCATCACGCCGTGCTTGCGGGGCGGGAGCATCTTGTCAGCAAGGATGACCACCCCGTTGTCGCCGCGGATACGGCCACCGATACGGCCCCCGATGCGCCCCGGGGGGTCCGAAGCCTTCCCGGGCTTGCGGAGCAGCTTCGTCTTCGCCTGGCGCTGCCATCCCAGATTGACCACAGAAATGACCACCCTCCCGGCCTGGGAGGCACACTGGGCTTCCTCACTTCTCAACTCCCCCATCAACGCTTGCCGCTCGCCCACCGTCCAAGCGGTTGCACGCAGGCGGGAGGGGGCGTCGGGCTTCGATTGTGACGAGGTCCTGGACGGTAAGGAACCTCGTGGCTCACCTGCCGTCGCATGTTCGGTCCGCCCAATCCCCACGGACGTGCTGCGGCGCGAGGATTGGGTTGCTCAGGAGCGTGGCGCCGCGCCTCCCCGATTCCTCGCCCGGCCCTAACTCGAGGCAGCCCTGCCGACCAAACGGGACTCATCAAAACCTCCCCAGCCGCTCCCCCGCCCCCGTCCTTTCTCGTCCTTAGACGAAATGTGGAGGGGCAGCTGTTGGGGAGACTCCGGAGAGTGCCCGCACCCACGATCTGGGCATGAATCACGTGAGTCCACTCTTCCGGGTCTCGACACCTGCCTCGGCGGGTCATTCGCAATCTGCCGGCCCTTGGCGACGGTGGGTTTCCGGGGACAGCGAGCAGGTCTTCCCACTCGAGCTCAGGCGTCGCGTGGAGAGGCTGGACGACGACTTCCGCGACGCGCGGGAGCGAGTGACCCGGATCGAACCGGCGCCTTGAGCTTGGCCCACCGTGAGCTGTTTGGGTGGTCCAAGCGGTGGTCCGATCCTCGGTCCAGTCGGTGGACCAGCCATTGCTGGACCGCCCTCGGGCGGTTGTCTCTCCTCCTGGCAGGGCCGTGGAGTGGTCCAACGAACTCCCCGACTCGTCGCCCCAGACGGGTTTCGCTTCGCTCCCGCGCCCGGGGGTCCTCGATCCATCCGGTCATCCACCTCAGGACGCTTGAGCGGTCGATGGTCGATCCCTTGGGACCGATGTGGCAGCCCCTCCACCATCTCTTTCGCGTGGGCCTGTTCGATCTCTCTCCAGGTAGGTCCGGAGGGCGCCGTGGCTAAGCGGCTGGCGGAGGATCACGGCGGTCACCCTGAACCGCTGGTGGCCGTGGAGGAGGCTGCCGCCTTCCTCGGCGTGCAAGCAGGGACGGTCTATCTGTGGGCGGAAACGGGTCGGATCCCCTCCTACAAGATTGGAGCGCTCCGCAGGTTCCGCTTGTCGGATCTCGAAGCACACGTGCAGGATCACCGCGTCGGCCCACCCGAGAAAGCTCCAGGGTGGAGGCAGCCCGGTAGCAAGCGGGTCATAAGACCGTGGCAAGATTCCGCGGATAAGCGTTCAGACCCTGACCGTCCGAAACTCGGGGGGACGTAACGATGGGATCTGTAAGACGCCTGCCATCTGGCCGGTGGCGGGCTCGGTGGCGTGAACCTGGATCGCTGAAGGAGAACGGGCACACGTTCGCGCGGAGGCGCGACGCGGAGGCCTTCCTGGCCCGCATCGAGGCGTCCATGCTTGAAGGAACGTACCTGGATCCCAAGCTAGGCCGTGTCCCCTTCCGGGAGTGGGTTGACAAGTGGTGGGCGACAACCATGCACCTTCGCCCATCTTCGCGGGCCCGGGCGGAGGGGGTCGTTCGCAACTGGCTGGTGCCGCGGTTCGGAGACCGCCCGCTCGCTGCTATCCGTCCTACCGATGTCCGGGCGTTCATCGCGGAGGTGGCGGCAGGGGGGCTCGGGCCCGGGAGCGTCCGGAAGATCTACAACGTGCTCAGGGTCGTCCTCCGGGCCGCGGAGGAGTCGGGAATGATCGGTCGCTCCCCCTGCGTGGGTGTCAGCCTTCCTCCCATCAGGAAACGGGAGATGCGGTTCCTATCGCCGGACGAGATCGTCCTGCTGGCGCATGAGATCCCGGAGCGGTACCGGGCGCTCATCATTCTTGGCGCCTACGGCGGGCTCCGATTCGGCGAGCTGGCGGGGCTGCGGGTCGATCGCATCGACTTCTTGCGCTCACGCGTCACCGTGAGCGATTCCATCGTCGAGGTGGCCGGCCAGCTCCATCACGGCCCGACCAAGTCGGGCCCGAACCGGGTGGTGACGCTGCCCCGCTCGGTCATCGAGGCCTTGGCCGCCCACCTCTCCGCCCACTCGCCGGGACCCGATGGGCTCGTGTTCACTGATCCGGAGGGAGGGCCGGTCCGCAGAAGCAACTTCCGCGATCGCTTCATGGGCGCCGTCCGGGAGGCTGGCCTCCAACCTCTGCGCTTCCACGACCTTCGCCACACCGCCGCGGCGCTCGCGATCAGGGCCGGGGCTCACCCTAAGGCCATCGCCGAGCGCCTGGGGCACGCCTCCATCACCACGACCCTCAACACGTACGGACACCTGTTCCCATCGCTGGACGAGGAGCTCGCGGGGCGCCTGGACGACCTGGCCCGTGATTCTGGTGTGGCACGTTTGTGGCACGAACGGGACGGAAGTGTCGTGGCGATGGCCGGGAGGGGCTCGGAAACCCCTCCTGACCAGGGCGTTTCTCCGTGGGCGCTGGTGGTTTCGAACCACCGACCTCCGCCTTGTAAGGGCGGCGCTCTTCCGCTGAGCTAAGCGCCCGAATTCACTCGATGATGGGCTCCTCGCGCCAGGACGTCCCTGCGACCAGGCCGCACTGCCTGCAGACGACCTCACCCAGCATCACCGACAGCCGCGTGCTCCTGCAACGCTCGCACCGCTCCAGGCTCTCCATCCAGTTTGGCCGATCGATCTGACATTGCGGGCAGACCAGCACCTGGCGGCCCTCGGACACTCCGCGGCTCCATGGCTGTTCTTTCTTGTCCGGGTCATAGGTGGGGCGGCCACAAAGCATGCATCCCGTCCCGACGGATGGGCCGCTCACGCTCACCCCACGATGGTATAGGTTCGGTCGCGCGAACCCATTGGAGAACTCGCTGGACTTCGAGACGATTCGCTACACGGTGGACGACGGCTTGGCCAACATTACCCTGGCCCGGCCCGACAAGCGCAATGCCGTGACCCAGGCCATGTTCGCCGAACTCGGTGACGCGGCCGAGGAAGCTGCCGCGGACCAAGCGGTTCGTGTTGTGCTCGTCACCGGAGAAGGCCCCTCGTTCTGCGCGGGAATCGACCTGGGGCTCCTGAGCGAGCTCGGCCCACTTGCTGCGCAGGCATCGGATGATCAGGATACGTTCGGCTCCTTCATTCGGAGGGCTCAGCGGCCCTTCCGCGCCCTCGCCCGGATGCCCAAGCCGAGCCTGGCCGCAGTCCAGGGACACGCACTCGGAGCGGGTCTTCAGCTCGCCCTGGCCTGCGACCTGCGGGTCGCCTCCACTGATGCCAAGCTCGGCATGCTCGAGCCTCGATACGGACTCATCCCAGACCTCGGCGGGCTCCACCGGCTCACCCGACTCGTCGGTCCGGCCAGAGCGAAGGACCTGGTGTGGGCAACCAGGATGGTCGAGGCAGACGAGGCCCGCCGTATCGGGCTGGTCGACAGGATCGCCCAGCCCGACGACCTTCTGGCCGAGGCCCTGGCCCTGGCCCGGCAGGTGGTCCAGCACTCCCCCACGACCGTGGCCCTGATCAAGGACCTCGTCGAGCGAGCCTTCGAGACCCCACTGCACGACGAGTTCGAACTGGAGGTGCAGGGGCAGACCAGGGCGGTCCAGGCCTTGCGCTCGACCGATTAGAGAGTCGCTCCCCGGATCGACGCGTCCAGGATCTGCACCGGATGATAGATCGGCAGGGGCCGGCCCATCGCCTCCAGGTGTGCCGCGATCTGCAACGTGCATCCAGGGTTGGCAGCGGCGATCGCCTCGGCACCAGTTGAGAGCAGGTTCTCGGCCTTCCGCCGACCCAGCTGGTCCGCGGCCGCGGGCTGGAGGATGTTGTAGAGCCCGGCCGAGCCGCAGCAGACTTCCCATTCGGGCGGCTCGAGCAGCTCCATGCCGGGCACGGAGCGAAGGAGTTCCCTCGGCTCGCGCCTGATCCCCTGAGCGTGTGCGAGGTGACAGGCGTCGTGGTAGGCCGCGCGGATGGGAACAGGGTGCCGCTCAGCAGTAGGCTCACTCTCGGCGAGCAGCTCCGTCACGTCCCGGACCTTTGCCGAGAACCGGCCCGCTCGATCGGCCCATTCGGGATCGTCATCCAACAGATGTACGTACTCTTTCATGGCCGAACCGCACCCCGCCGCGTTCACTACCACCACATCGCACTCGTCGAACGCGGCGATCGTGGCTCTGGCCAGCTCGAGCGCTTGCGGCTCGTCGCCGCTGTGCAGCTGAAGCGCTCCGCAGCAGCGCGGCAGTGTCGGCGCGAACACCTCAAAGCCCTCCGCAGCCAGGACCCGCGCGGTGGCCGCGTTCACTTCGTGGAAGAACACCCGCTGCACGCACCCCTGGAGCAGGCCCACCCGTGCCCGCCGCGTGCCCCAAGCCGGCGTCACCCCTGGCAGACGGGCCATGGCGTCGCGCACACGGGGCGATGGAACCAGGCGCTCCATGGCCCGGAGGCGGGGGAACCGAGCGAGCACGCCCGTTCGGGCCACCCGCCGGAACCCGATTCGCCGGTACGCCGCAACCACGGGCGTCAGGGCCCGGAGACGCCCCGGGTGAGTGAACAGGCCGAACAGGAACCGTCGGAAAATCCGATCAGTGAAGGAGCGCCGGACGTTGCGCTCTACCTGAGGCCTGGCGGCCTCGATCAACCGGTCGTACTGCACCCCCGACGGGCATGCTGTCACGCAGGCCATGCATCCCAGGCAACGGTCGAAGTGCACTGCCATGCCCGGCATGTCGCTCCCGGCCTCGAGGCCGTGCCGCATCAACACGATGCGCCCCCGGGGCGAGTCCATCTCCTCGCCCCACAGGACGTATGTGGGGCATGTGGGAAGACAGAACCCACAGTGAACGCAGGCATCGATGAGCCCCGGTTCGGGTGGCCGGTGTGCGTCGAAGGCTCGAGGAGCCATCAGATGCCTCCCATGAACACGCCTCGGTTACAAACGCCGGCGGGATCGAAGCCAGCCTTCACCCGCCGCATCAGCTGGAGCTCTGGACCTTCTGAGCTGCCCCACACGTCGACCTTGTCCCTGACGTGCCCAGGTGCGTCCAGGACCACGCACGGAAATGGGGCCAGAGAAAACCGCAGGTCCTCGAGAGCGGCAACGACGTCATCCGAGCTCAGCGGGGGGAGCCACACCCAGCAGATGCCCAAACCAGCCCGGGCCACCAGCGAGCCCTGAAGCCGCTGCACGATGCGTATGATCCGGGCGAGTTCCGATGGCAGGGCAGAGACACGCACGAGGGTGGCCTCGTCAGTCCTGCTGTTGTCGCTGTCCCACAGATACTCGTCTCCCTCCTCGACCTGAGCGCTCAGGCCAACCTTCGACATGAGTCGAACTGCCTCCTGCGCGCGAGGCTCGGGAGCGCCTCCCGCGCATCGGGCCATGACCTTCCCGCTCCAATCCGGCCACTCGATGTCCAGGGACTCCAGCTCCAGTGGGCTGTGGGCCAGGGCGATCGCCGCGCGCTGAACCGCATCTGGATCATCGCCGAAACCGACCGCGCTGACGCGGCGGGGGGGAAGCGGATGCAGCCGCACGGCTACGCGAGCGATCAGACCGAGTGTGCCGAAGGATCCCGTGAACAGCTTCGCCAGGTCGTATCCGGCGACGTTCTTGATGACCTTTCCGCCCGAGGTCGCCACGGCCCCGTCCGAGAGCGCCACGGTCATCCCGAGAAGAAGGTCCCGGGGAGCACCGTATCGATGGCGAAGCGGACCCGAATCTCCCGTCGCCACGATTCCCCCGATGGTTGCGGCATCTGCTTTCCCCAGCGGTGGATCGAGCGCCAGCATCTGGCCGGAGGCCGCGAAAACCGCTTGCGCTACGGCCAGCGGCACCCCCGCCTCGAGCACGGCCGTCAGATCGGCCGCGTTGTGCTCGAGGATCCGATCCATCCGCTTCGTCGAGAGGACGACATCGGGCTCACCGACCGGACTGCCCCACTCCAGCTTGGTCCCGCCGCCCCTGAATCGGACGGCCACGCCCTCGGTAGCGGCGGAACGCAGCAGCTCTGCCGCCTCGTTCGCCGATCCCGGTTCCTCGACGATCACCGTCCGGCCTACCCCTAGAACCGCTCGGCCACTCCGGCCCGCTCCAGCGGATGCTGCCGGTACGGGCCGGGGACCTCCCCGCACAGCCTGGGAGTGGGCATCACTTTCCCCGGGTTTGCCAGCTGTGACGGGTCGAATGCACACCGGAGGCGTTGGAAGGCATCCAGGTCCATCTGGGAGAACATCTTCGACATGTGCTGCTTCTTGTCGATCCCCACACCGTGCTCCCCGGTGATCGACCCCCCGGCATCCACACACGCCTCCAGGATCAAGGCGGCCAGCTCTTGGGCCCGCTCGGTCTCTCCGACAGTCGAGGCGTCGTAGCAAACCAGGGGATGGAGGTTGCCATCTCCCGCATGGAAGACGTTGGCGACCCTGAGCCCGAAGTCCTCGGAGAGGGCGTCGATCCGTCGAAGGACCTCGGGAAGCCTCGTCCGGGGGATCACCCCGTCCTGGACGTAGTAGTCGGGCGAGATGCGGCCCATGGCGGCGAAGGCGGCCTTCCTCGCCTTCCAGATCAGGTCGCGTTCCGCGTCGTCCTTGGCCACCCAGATTTCGGTGGCCGAGTTCTTCTGGCACAGCGCAACAACCTCGTCGAAGCGGACCTGGCAATCAGCCAGCGGCCCATCCAGCTCGACGATGAGAGCCGCCCCGGCCTCGAGGGAATAGCCCGCGTGCGTCGCTGCCTCGCTCGCCTGGATGGAGAGGCGATCCATCATCTCGATCGCGGCCGGGACGATCCGAGCCGCCACGATGTCCGAGACGGTCTGGCCAGCCTGATCGGTCGTCTCGTAGTAGGCGACCAGGGTCCGTTTCGCCTCCGGGGCAGGGACCACGCGCACCGTGATCTTCGTGGCCACCCCCAGCGTTCCCTCCGAGCCGACGAACGCTCCCACCAGGTCGTACCCGGGGCGATCGAGCTCCTTTCCGCCCAGCGTCACGACATCGCCGTCCGATAGCACCACCTCCAGGCCGGTGACGTAGTTCGTGGTGAATCCGTACTTGAAGCAATGCGCTCCGCCGGAGTTCTCGGCCACGTTGCCGCCGATCGAGCACACGATCTGGCTCGAGGGGTCCGGGGGATAGACATGGGTCGGTCCCACGGCCCGAGTGATCTCGGAGTTCGTGACACCAGGTTCGACCACGACACGCTGGTTCGGCAGATCGACTTCCACGATCCGCCGCAACCGGGTCAGCGCGATCACCACGCCCTCCTCCAGCGGAAGGGCGCCGCCGGAGAGTCCCGTGCCGGAGCCACGCACCACCCACGGGATCCCCTCCTCGAAACAGGCCCGAACGACCGTTCGGACCTCCTCGGCCGTATCGGGCAGGACCACCACCTTCGGGACGGTCGCGTACTGAAGCAATCCGTCGGACTCGTAGGCCTGGAGGGCATGGCGATTGGTGATCACCCGGTCGGGTGCGCAGATCTCGATGAGTCGGTGGATGAACCGGTCCATGTCGGAGGCCGAACTCAAGCTAGCACAGGTGCCGAGACTCCTCGGCCGGCTCCGTAGTCCGGCAATAGAGTGGAACTTGTACACGTCGATCCAACCTCTCGTGACCCATGAGTGCAAAGAGTCCTCGGTTCCTCCTGGAGGGAAGGCCGGGCATCGGCAAGACCACTATCGCCCGTCGCCTGGTGGAGTTGCTCCGGGAGCACGGCGTCCCCCTCAGGGGCTTCACCACTGAGGAGATCCGTGAGGGGAAGCGCCGGATCGGCTTCGCGGTGGAGACCGTCCTCGGAAAGCGCGCGGTGCTCGCGCACGTCGACCTGCCCGGCCCACCCCGGGTGGGAAGATACGGGGTGGATCTTCCGGGGTTCGAGAAGCTGGCGCTCCCGGGACTGAGGACGCCCAAGGTCGGCGGAGTCGTCATCATCGACGAGTTGGGGAAGATGGAGCTCGCCTCGGCGCAGTTCAGGGAAGTGGTCACCGCGCTCTTCGAGCGTGAGGTCTCCATCGTGGCCACCGTGCACGTTTACCGGCATCCGTATACAGAGTCCCTCAAAGCCAGGCCGGACGTCGAGGTCGTTCGAGTGAACGCACACAACCGGGACGATCTGCCGGCGCGACTGTGGGAGCGCCTGACCGAGGGTTGAGAGTGTCGAGCCCGAGCTTACGTGAGGTGGGTTCGACGGGGCTGTTCGCTCCCCCGGCCGGGGATTTGGCCCGAAGGATGCATCCAGGTCGTCCTGGCCCCACGTCTCCGCCGGAGGAGGCAGAACTGAGCCGCCCCGCTCCAGTCCGAGCTTGTACTTCCAGGCGAACCTGAGCATCTCCCGGATCATTCCCGGCGGACATCCCTTGATGAGATAGCAGTACACCCCCGATTCCTGCGCTCCTCGCTGCAGGCCGAGGTCACCGTAGGCCGACAGCATGATGATCTGCACCAGGGGAGGAGCGTCTTGAGAGCCACCTTGACCTGCTCAGGTCCTCCGCCGAGCTGGGCCGGGCCTGCTTCGAGTCAGCGATACCGAGGGACCGTGGCAGCGCCGCTCACACGGCGGCGCACAGCGCGTGCACCACCAGGATCCAGGGGGACGTCCGTGGGTAGCTCATCCGGCGAGAGCTAGGTCGATGGAACGACCTGAATGCGGACCCGAGGAGATCAGAAATCCTGGCGGCCGTCGAAATGCGCGGCGGCCTCGGGCCTGGTCAGCTGGTACAGGGCGAACCGGTGACCGCCCGGAGTCCGGAACGAACAGCACGGGCCGTGAGGGATCTCGAACGTGCTCTCCCGCTCCCATCCTCTTGACTCGAGCCGCGCCAGCGCCGACGGCAGATCCGGCACGCGGTAGACGAGGATCGGCCCGTCTCCCTCGAGGTGGTCGGTCAGAAGCAGCAATGGACCGCCTTCGGTGAGCTCGATGGCGGCGACTCTCGTTCCCATCGCCTCGACGGCGAAGACCACACGGCCGCCCAGGACTTCGCTCAGATACGCCATGTCCGCGGCAACGTCGCGGCTGGGCGTGTACAGGAAGTCGAGGTGCTCGAAGGGCCGGGCCGTCTCAGCCATGGGCCGATGATGCACCCGTTGCTCCGACTCAGTGGCGCTCCAGGACGCCGATCCACTGCAGGTACCGCCGAGCCGATCGGTCCACGGCTTCGATCCCTCCAGCCTGCATCACCCGGTCCCACCACCCGCCGTACACGCGATCGAACGGATATGGACGGACTGCGTCGACGATCTTTCGCACATCCGACTCAGGCATCGGGATCAGATTCGGGTAGCTGCGCATGAAGCTCACGTAGCGAACGTCTGGCACGACCGTCATGGTGTCGCCCACCAGGAGCGCCCCCCGGCCCTCCGCCCCGGCCTTCCAGTGCAACACTGCGCTGCCGTCGAAATGGCCGCCACACTGCACCAGTGTCAGGTCGGAAAGCACTTCAATCGTTGCCCGCCACAGCCGGATCGCTGGGTCGGACCGCTGGACCCAATCCATGTCGGCCTCCGGAACATATATGGGGACGCCGTCGAAGGCGCGACTCCACTCGACCATGACCCCGTAGAAGTGCGGATGGGACATGGCGATGCCGGTGAGACCCCCTCGGTTCCCGATCGCTTCGACGGCCGCTTCGTCGATGTACCCAATGCAATCCCAGAGAAGGTTGCCATCCGAGGTCTGGACCAGGAGTGCCCGCTGCCCGATCCCGACCGCCGGCTCGATCCCGACACCGGTGAGCCCCGGCTCGAGATCGCGAAGCTCGACCCGGTGGCCGTTCTCCTTCAACTCGGTCAGGGTGGTCCAGGCCTGTCCGCCCTGGCGAACGTACTGCCGTTCGTCCTCGCAGATCGGGCAATGGCCGGGAGGCTCATCCGAGGGGGCCTGTTGTACCCCGCACGTCACGCAGATGCAGGCCTCCACAGCCGTCAGTCCCCGTGGAACGCGGCCAGGTGCTTCGCCTCGTCCTCGAGCTCGCGGCGAGCCGAACGCGGGAGAGGATCGAACAGCTCGAGTCCCACCCGCCCGCGCTCGTACCGCCACGTCCCCGCCACGGCTCCGTCCACGAGGAAGGTCGATACCGAGTGGGGGGTGGAAGTGTCGAACACGAGGGGACGATGCAGCTCAGGAAGGATCTGCGCGCGGCGGGCGTGCACGAGCAGTGTTGCATCCCAGGTTGGCAGGAAGCGGACCGGTGCCTGCGTCTCACGGTCTGGCAATGGGGCCCCCGGCACATCGAGTAGCTCGCCGCCCTGCTCATCGCGGAAGCGGCGCAGCCGCATCCGCTCGACGGCTGAGAGAATCCTCGTGACCGAGAGCCCGGCCCAGCTCGCCACGTCTTTCGCCGAGCCGGGGCCGAATCCCTCCAAGTACCTCCGGATCAGGTGCTCCAGCCCCTCAGCCTCCGTAGGTCTCGGTCCGTCGAGCCATTCGTCGGCAAGTCCGTACAGGTCAGCCCGCCGCTGTTCCCACGTGCCCGAAGGCGGGACGCGGACCACATCGACCCAGAGCCCCACGCCCGACCATACGACGGGCGGGAAATCGTCGGCGCTGAGTCGATCCTTGAGCTGCGAACCGCGACGCGGTCCTTCCGCGAGGAGCGCCCGCACTCGCGCCGCAGCCGCCTCCATGTCGATGCCATCGATCTCCTTGCGGTGGACGCGGAGCCACCAGTCGCGCCGGTCCTTCCTGATCCCTGCGGCGAAGAGCGGGAAGTCGTGCGCGGAGACGATGTGGATGGTGACCCGCATCAGGGTCGCCTGGACGACACGTCGCCGATAGAGCGCGGTCGTGAGGGCCTCTCGTCGGAAATCCTTCAGACGCGACCAGAGCGAGACGTACGCCGAGGGCGCGTATTGAGTTTGCAACCCTCCGATGCGCTCGATCGCCCGCACAAGCGGCGCCGGCGAGCGCCCGAGCAGGAGCTGGCGGGCCAACAGGGCGCGGTTGAGCTCGCGGGTGGAAAGGACGCGCTCGGTCACCGCCCTAGACTGCCACGGAATGCCCCGGGTCCGAGCGCTCACCGACGATGATGTGCGTCGCCAGCGGATCATCCGGCCAAGCCCGTCCGGCTGATCGAACCGATGCTGGAGCGTGACGGACTTCTGACGCGACGGGAGATCGCGGAGCGCCTCCGTCGTCATCGGATCCGTACCGAGGGGGCCCAGGCGGGCCTGGAACGGCATCGAGGACCGGCTGGTCGAGGTGCGAACGGCGCAGGGCGCGCGTTGGATGCTTCGCTCCCAGAAGGAGAGGGCTCCTCACGGGATTGTCCGACTTCTCGTTCGTTCGACGAGTACTTACTGGGATGGAAGGACCGCGGCTTTGCGGTATCCGCCGAGAATCGACTGATCAACTCCCGGAAGCTCAGTTCCAGGCGACGGATACGACATCCACTTGGACCGATACACCCTTCAGCGCGACGGCACGAGGCTCGGACGTGGCGTACGAGGCGCCTCCTTCCGCAGCAGTCTCGGCAGATGCCAGCACCTGCCCACCGTCGGCGAGGGCGGCGATCCTGGCGGCCACGTGGATGCCCTTGCCGCTGTAGTCGGTGCCGCGCCGGTGCGCATCGGCCGCGTGCACTCCGATCCGCACCGGCGGAGCGAATCCATGGGTCCGGCGATGATCGGCGAGAGCTCGTTGGACCGCGACTGCGCACCCGATCGCTCGAACTGCCGAGTCGAAGGCTACGAAGAACCCGTCGCCGGTCCCCTTCACCACTTCGCCACCGTGCCGCACGAACAGCGACCGTAACGCTTCGTTGTGCCAGCGCAGGAGGTGTTCCCATGCCTCGTCGCCCATCGCCTCCACGAGATTCGTCGAGCCCACGATGTCGGTGAAGACGAATGTCTTCCTGGTCGTGACTGCGGCGGCGTCGCGTTCGCTTACCGCTCGGATGGCCGCGGCCGCGGATGCCTCATCTCGGACGGCTCCGAGCCGTTCGAACTCCGCCCTCGCAGCCTCGAACTCCAGGTCGGCTTCGTCGTCGTGTCCGACCTCCTGGAGCGCCGAGGCCAGGACCATACGGTCCCTCGCCACCTCATATGGAGCGCCAACCTCCTGCCAGTAGCGCAAGCCCGTCCGCAGCTCGCGGATGGCCTCGTCGGCATTTCCCTCGGCAAGGAGGACGCGACCCAACGCGCCGTGCTTGCTCGCGTGGAGGGCGGGCGAGCCGTACGACTCGGTGATCCCGGTGAGCTCCTCGGCAGCTTCCCTGGCCGTTTCGAGCTCCCCCGCGGCAACCGCGATCTCGACCTGAGCGGGAAGCATGCGAGCGCGCGCCCAGCGGTCCCACGTCTGTTCGGCAAGGGCTGAGCTGATGGCGCCGAACGCCGCCCGGACCTTCCCCTCAGACAGCCGGATGAGGGCAAGAGCGGGCTGCGGCGCCCGTCCCAACGAGTGGGCCTGCCTGAGAGCGTCCTCGGCTCCCTCCATGTCACCCAGGCGCAGGCG
>WNFV01019773.1_pt1 | contig 15859 bp, 23 predicted proteins | sample 5400101 | NCBI WGS metagenome assembly WNFV01 (sample SAMN13153361, study PRJNA577476) | soil metagenome | isolation source: 115 cm soil or saprolite under grassland replicate 1 | place: USA:California | collected 2016-06-15
GATACAGCGCTCCGAGGTGAGCCATGTATATCAGTCCCCTTGTGACTCCTCGGCCGGTGCGGGCTCCTCGGCGCGGGCATCGACCGGCGCGGGCTCCTCGGGCGCGGCCTCGACCGGCGCAGCCTCACCCTCGGCGGCGCCCGGCGATCCCTCCTCGGCAGCGGCTTCGGCCTCCTGCGCCTCCTCGGCCTCGACCTCCTCGATCGCCGCCATTGCCGCAGCGTGCGCTTCCTCCGCGGCCGCCTCGGCCGCCGCGGCCTCGGCCTCCTCGGCCTCCTCCAGCGCCTCGAGCTCCTCCTCGGGCGGGAGCTCTCCGCCCTCGGGCACGACCAGCACCCTCGTCTCGATCGTCACCTCCGGGAAGAGCTCGATCGGCACCTGGTAGCGCCCGATCCGCTTGAGGGGCTCCGCGAGCTCGATCTTGCGCCGGTCGACGCGCACCTTGAGGCGCTCCCAGACGGCATCCGCGATGTTCGTCTGCGTGACCGAGCCGAAGAGCACTCCTGTCTCGCCGGCCTTGACGTCGAAGCGGATCTCGGCCTGTCCGAGCCGCTGCGCGATCTCCTGCGCCTGCTCGAAGCTCTGCGCCTCGTTCAGGGCGCGCCGGGCGTTCACCTTCTCCAGCTCGGCGACGCGCGCCGGAGTCGCCGGCTCCGCGAGCTTCCGCGGCAGAAGGAAGTTGCGGGCATAGCCGCGCGCGACGTCCACGACCTCGCCGCGCAGGCCGACCTTCTCGACGTCTTCGCTGAGAACGACCTTAGCAGGGGCGACGCCGCCCGGGCGCCTGCATCGGCGGGCGCCTGCGGCCTCCCTGTCGCTCCTTCTGGTCTCGCTCTCGCGCCATCAGAAGGGGATGTCGTCGTCGGCTGCGCTCGTGCCGAAGTCCGCGTTCTCGGCCGTTGCTCCCGCAGGAACGAACTGGCGCTCGCCACCACCCTCGGCGTCGGCGCGGCTGCCGAGGAACTGCACGCTGTCCGCGATAATCTCGACCGCTTGGCGCTTGGAGCCGTCCTGGGCCTCCCACTCGCGCCAGTCGAGGCGGCCGTCGACGCCGACCGGGCGGCCCTTGCTGAGGTACTGCGCGCAGCTCTCGCCCTGGTTGCCCCAGACCGTGACGTCGAAGTAGTTCGGCTTGTCGCCCCACTCGCCGGTGGACGCGTCCTTCTGGCGCGTATTGACGGCGAGCCGGAGCTTGCAGACCGCCGTGCCGCTCGGCGTGTGCCGCAACTCAGGGTCCTTCGTCAGGTTCCCGACGAGGACGACTCGGTTGATGTTCGCCATCTCTTACTCCTCTCCTGATTCGAATGCGGGCTCAGCGTAGTCGGGCTCGCGGTCGGCGCTCGGCGGGCGGCTGGGAAGGGCCGCGCCGGGCTTGAGCCGCCGGACGGCGAGGTGACGCATCACGCCGTCGGTGATCTTGAGCACGCGCGAGATCTCGTCCAGCGTCTCCGGCTCCGCCGAGAAGGTGAGCAGGTGGTACGAGCCCTCGGGCTTGTGGTCGATCTCGTAGGCGAGCCTGCGCCGCCCCCAGAGGTCGTGGCCGTCGAAGCTTCCGCCGACGCGCTCGACGAGCTCTCGCGTGCGCGTGACGATCTCGTTCTGGCGCTCGTCGGGAAGCTCGGCGTCGAGCAGCAGCAGGATCTCGTAGTCGGTCATGTTCCCTTTTGGCCTCCCTCTGGTCTGAGTCGGCCTCGCCGGTCGGGAGCCGCTCGGGAACGAGGCGGCCGTGAGCGAGGCAGGTGCCGGGCGACACTGTAGCATCGGCATCGTGCAAGGCCGCCTGGCCCTCCTGCTCGGCGGCGCCGTCGTCGCCGGCGCCGCGGCGTACCGCGCTCTCACCCGCCGTCCGCCGGCTCCGGTCGTCCCGGAACCGCACGCGGAGGCGCTGAAGACGAGGCTCGCCGAGTCCCGTGCGGTCGTCGACGAGCGCGAGGAGTTCGAGGCCGCTGAGACCCCGATCGACCAGGCGGAGCCGGTTCCGAGCGAGGTCGGCGACCGTCGCAAGGCGGTGCACGATCGCGGCCGGAGCGTCGCCGAGCAGATGCGCCGGGGCGGGGGACCCGGTTAGGACGGCCCGGCGAACGCTTCGACGCCCGCGGTAAAGCCGCGGGCGATCTTCCACTGGTAGGAGCTCGACTGGAGCAGCCTGCGCTCGGCGGGGTTCGACATGAACCCGGTCTCGACCAGGATCGCGGGCACGTTCGCCCAGTTGAAGCCGGTCAGGTCACTCCGCCGGACAAGGCCGAGGTCGCGCGCCCCGGTTGCCTCGACGGAAGCGGCTTGCACGAGCCGGGCCGCGCGCAGGCTCGCCGCGTAGATGTCATCCGTCCAGCCTCGGTGGAAGGCAGGGTAGAGCGTCGAGAGACCGCGCCGCGAGGTGTCGGTCGAGCCGTCCGCGTGGATGCGGAGCATGAGCGCCGCGTGGTGGCGGTTGCAGAACCGGGCTCTGGCGATGTTCCCCCCGTTGCCGTAGCGGAAGGTCGGCCCGGTCCGGGTCATGGCGACGCGATAGCCGCGCCGGAGGAGCAGCGTGCGTGTCTTCCGAGCGATCGCGAGCGCGACCACGGCCTCACTGCTTGCCCCGCCTCCGTCCTTGATCTTGCGGATGCTCGACCCCGGGCCGATCGGCTCGGTCTGCCGACCGATCTCCGGCGGCGTGCCGTGACCCGGATCGAGGCAGATGAGCATCGCAGCGAGGGCCTCGAGGATCATCGGCCAGGACGATAGCCGCGTTTTCGGAGGCGGCAAACCGGAGAAAACGCTGGCATCATGTGTCACGTGCTCCGGGGGAGGGCAGTCCTTGCCGGCGCCGCATGGTGGGCGCTGATCGTGCTGGGTGCGGCAGCCTTCGCCGCTCCGGCTCTTGGAGCGGACCGTCCGCCGCTCCCGAAGCCGGATCCGCCGCCGAAAGCCAAGCCCGCTCCGCCTCCTCCGGTATCTCGCCCCGCACCGGTCGCACCGCAGCCCGTGGCCCCGGTCGCGCCGACGCCCGTCGCGCCGGCTGCCCCCGCCGTCGTGCACCCGACGGCGGCAGAGCGTCGCGCAGTTGCCGCGCGAAAGGCCAGGGCGAGGGAGGTCGCACGGGCAAAGCGCGAGCGGGCGGCGGCGCGGAAGCAGCAGGCGGCGCTCCTGCGCGCCCACGCGCGTGAGCGCCGGGCGGAGCAGACCCGGCTGAGCGGGCCGGTGGCCGGTTCCGAGCCGTCGGTCTCGGCGCTGCCGTTCCTCGTCGTTGCCTTCGGCCTCGCCCTCGCGTTCCTCGGCCTCGCGCTCACGCCGGCCTGGGCGGTGCCCTGGGGTCGCGCCTCGCGCGCCCTTGAGGAGCGACGCGACGAGCTCGGGGTCATCGGGGCGGCGGGGCTCGTGGCCACCGTTCTCTTCTTCCTCCTCGTCCAGGCGACCCAGTGATGCGCCGCGTCCTGCTCTTCGCCGCCGCCAGCTGCCTGATCTTCCCCGCCCTCGCCCTCGCCGACGACGACCCTGAGATCACTGTGCCCACCGACATGACGGTCCAGGCGCAGTTCTCCAGCGGCGCGACCGTCACGTACACGGCCTCCGCCGTCGACCATCGCGGTCGCGCGATTCCCGTCACCTGCACTCCTGCCTCGGGCACGATCTTCGGCTTTGGCACGACGACCGTCACGTGCACGGCACAGGATTCCGAGGGTCACAGCGCGACGAAGAGGTTCAGGGTCTCGATCGTCGACACGCTGCCGCCCGCGATCACGATCCAGGCCAAGAGCCGCGTGACGACCACGAGTCGCAAGGGCGCGCTGGTCGGCTACAAGGCGAGCGCGCACGACGTCGTGGACGGCCCGGTCGCAGTCGCCTGCGCTCCGGCTCCCGGCTCGCGCTTCCCGCTGGGGACGACGAGGATCACGTGCTCGGCGGCCGACATCCGCACGAACGCCGCGTCGGCGACCTTCGACGTGACCGTCGTCCTCGTCACGAGACGCGCGTCCCAGAGCGCGGCCATGATCTCGCCGCCGGCGGGCGCTCGAGTCACGTCGCCGCCGCTCCTGCGCTGGCGTCCGGTGCGGGGCGCGCGCTTCTACAACGTGCAGCTCTACCGGCGCGGGCAGAAGATCCTCACCGCTTGGCCGAGCCGTGCCCGGTTGAGGCTCCACGCCCGCTGGCGGAACAACGGGCACACGTTCCACCTCCGTCCCGGGACCTACATCTGGCTCGTCTGGCCGGCCTTCGGCTCACCCACGCAGCCCCGCTACGGGAGGGCGCTGGGAGTGAGCTCGTTCGTCTTCGGGCGCTAGGGCCTTTCGTACTGAGGTCGGTCGGATCGACCGGTCATTTCAGACGGTCGCGCGGAAACCCGCGCGACCTGATGGTCGGCGCCGCAAGCGTCGCCTTAGCCGCCCGCGCGCTCGGCGCTGCGCAGGCCTCTCACGGCCCAGAGCACGAAGCCGCCCGCGAGCGCGAGGGCGACCGCATAGGCGAGGGCGACGTTCTCGGGCGCGCCCGAGATCAGGCTCCGTCCGGCCTCGAGGAGCGCGGTCGCCGGGTTGACGCTCGCCACGGCGTGCAGCCAGCCGCTGAGCAGGTCGAGCGGGACGTAGACCGGAGCGAAGAAGAGCGCGAGGAAGACGGGCAGCTGCATCACCGGGCCGGACTGGATCGTCCGGAGCCGCATCGCGACCCCGGTCGCCCAGAGCGTCCCCGCGACGCTGACGATCAGGGCGAGCGTGTAGAGCGCGAAGAGGTCGACGCCGTCGCCGCCGACTTGCATGCCCGCGATGAACGCGATCGTCGTCAGCAGCGTGGCGGTGACGACCCAGCGGCCGAGCGCCGCGAGCGCATAGCCGGCGATGAGGCCGCCGCGTCTCGGCGCCGCCAGCAGCAGCCGTCGCGCGAAGCCGTACTCGAAATCGCGCGCGACCCCGAAGCCCGTGAAGACGCCCCCGAAGGCGGCGGACTGGAGGAGCACGAAGACGAACTGGAACGCCGTGTAGCCGTCGGGGAAATCGAATCCGGGGATGTTGTCGACGCGCGAGAGCCCGCCGGCGAAAGCGGTGAAGAAGAAGAGCGGGAAGATCAGGCTCGGGAAGAGCAGCGACGGAGTCGTGAAGACGTTGTGCAGGACGCGCCAGGCGACCGCGAAGGCAACGGACCAAAAGCTCTTCACGTGCGCGTCAACCTCAGCCGTAGAGCCCACGCGCCGGCCGCGAGCGAGACGGCGCCGAGGATCCCCGCGATCCCGAACGCGAGCGCGAGCGCCTGCAAGTCCCAGCCGGTGATGATGAGGCTGCGGATCCCCTCGATCAGGTACGAGACGGGGTTGATCGTCGCCGCCGTGCGGAACCAGTCGATCTCGATCAGGTTCCGAGGGAGGTTCATCGAGGACAGGAAGAGGGTGACGAAGAGCAGCGGGAACAGGCCCTGCACCGCTTCGCCCGATCCGGTGCGGAGGGCGAAGAACGCGCCGAGGGAGCCGAACGCGATCGCGATCAGCGTCGCGAGCACGAGCAGCACGACCGCGCCCCCGACCCCGGAGGCCAGCCGCACGCCGACCACCAGCCCGACCGTGAGGTAGAAGACCGCCTGGACGAACCCCATCGTCGCGATGCCCGCCAGCTGGCCGGCAATGAGCGCGACGCCGCGCATCGGGGTCAGCGCGAGGCGGTTGAGGAAGCCGGACTGGATGTCACGCGCGAGATCGGTGCCGGCGTTCATCGTCGCGAAGAGCGCGCCCTGGATGAAGGGGAAGGCGAGGAAGAACGCGAGGAACGAGTCGGTGGGGAAGCCGGGGATCTTCGTCGCCGGGTTGAGCCCCGCCGAGGTGACGGCGAGCAGCGCCATCGGAAAGACAAAGGGGAAGATCACGTTCGCCGGCTGGCGCGCGGTGCGCAGGATCGAGCGGCGGGCGATGTGACCGACCTGGGCGGCGACGCTCAAGCCGGCTCGACCTCTTCCTCGTCGCCGGCCCCCTCGAGCGAGCGTCCCGTCTTGGCGAGGAAGACGTCGTCGAGGCTGGGTGCGTGCAGGTGGAGATCCTCGACCTCGATTTTCTCGGCGTCGAGCGCGCGAACGACCTCGGCGAGCTCTCCGACACCGTGGGTGAGGCGAATCGAGACGCCCTTCGGCGAGCCGTCCGTCCGCTCGCCGAATCGTTCGAGGATGCGCGCGAGAGCCGAGGGATCCGTCTCGTTGCCGGGCACGGCCTCGAGCGTCGGCCGTCCGATCTGGGCCTTCAGCTCGTCCGGGGAGCCTTCGGCGACGATCTTCCCATGGTCGATGATCCCGACGCGTCCGGCCAGCGCGTCGGCCTCCTCCAGGTACTGGGTCGTCAGGAAGACCGTCACGCCGTCCTCGCGGGCCAGGCGCGCGACCTCGGCCCAGAGCGCGCTTCTGCTTTGCACGTCGAGACCCGTCGTCGGCTCGTCGAGGAAGAGGATCGTCGGCCGGTGAACGAGGGCGAGCGCGAGGTCGAGGCGGCGCTTCATGCCGCCCGAGTAGCCGCCCACCTTGCGGTCGGCCGCGAGCCGCAGGCCCACGCGCTCGAGCAGCTCATCGCCCCGCCGCCGTCTTTCGGCCCGGGGGATGCCGTGCAGGGCGCACTGGAGATGAAGGTGCTCGCGGCCCGTGAGGAGGTTGTCGAGCGCCGCCTCCTGGAGCGCCGCGCCGATCGCCGACCGCACCTTCGGGCCCTCCCGGACGATGTCGAAGCCCGCTACACGTCCGGTTCCCGCGGTCGGCGGGAGCAGCGTCGTGAGCATGTGCACCGTGGTCGACTTGCCGGCCCCGTTCGGGCCGAGGAAGCCGTAGATCTCGCCCGGCTCGACGGTGAGGTCGATCCCGTCGACCGCGCGGATGCCGCCCTTGAACGTGCGAACGAGGCCCTCGGCCTCGATTCCGTGCTCTGCGCTCACGCCCCCACTATTACCGGTTCCCGCTCGGGTCGCCGCGCCTCGGCGGTCTCGACGAGAGCCTCGATGAGCTCCGCGAGCGCCGCCCGCATTCGCTCGTCCGTCAGCTCGCCCGCCGGGTCGAAGCGCTCCCACGCGAGCGGGACGGCGACCTCGGCCCAGAGCGCGCTTCTGCTTTGCACGTCGAGACCCGTCGTCGGCTCGTCCGTCGCGAGGAGGAGCGCATCCGCCTCGCGAACCGCGGCCCGGAGCGCTGCCGCGGGCGCGGGATCGCCCGTCGCCTCGACGTCGCCGTTGTAGAGCGGGATCGGAGAGAGGTCGAACTCCTCGATCTCGACGCCCGGCGGGAGAAGCTCGGCGGCGGCCCGCAGGAGGGCTGTGTTGTACGAGCCCTCCCGCAGGCTGCCCGAGATGCCGAGGATTCGGGTCACGCGCGTACCGCCGTGATGTCGGCCGTGATCTCGACGCGCGTCGGCCCCCATTCGATCTCGCCCTGGACACGGAACAGCGTCTTCTCGAGGCCGTCGGCGTCGGTCCCGGTGCCCAGGAACTTCGCGTCGAGTGTGACCCAGAGCGGGACCTCCTTGATCGTCAGCTCGCCGATGATCTTGTGCCGGTCGCCTTCGACGTGCTCGATCCGGGTCGCCTCGAGGCGGATCTCGGGGAAGCGCTCGACCTCGAGCAGGTCGGGCGAGCGCAGGTGCGCGTCGCGCTGCTCGTTGTCCGTCAAGACGCTTGCTGTGCGGACGACGCCCCTCGTCTCACCGGACGAGAGTGGCGGTCTGTGTCTGTGTTGCGCTCATCTGGACTCCTTCCGGATTGCCTGCTAATGTTTGAGCAGTCAACAATCTATCGGAGAAAGATTGAGTAGTCAAGTAACTGAGAGACTTGGGGTGGAGCTCGAGGCGTGGATCAACTTCCTGCGCGCCCACGCGGCCGTCACCCGGCAGTTCAACGCCGAGCTCCAGGCGGAGCATGGGCTGACGCTGAGCGACTTCGACGTCCTCGCCCAGCTCGCGCGCGCGCCCGAGCGTGCGCTCAAGCGCGTCGAGCTCGCGGAGCGCGTCCTGCTCACGCCCTCGGGGATCACGCGCCTGCTCACAGGCCTCGAGCGTGCGGGCTGGGTCGAAAAGGGCCAGTGCGAGGAGGACGCTCGTGTGACGTACGCGGTGCTCACCGACGAGGGCTACGAGAAGTACCGGCAGTCCTCTCGAACCCACCGCGCGAGCGTGCGCGCGATGCTCACCGAGCGCTTCGACAAGCACGAGCTCGAGACGCTCGCCTCGCTCCTCGGCCGCTTCCCGCTGCGTGACTCAGACGCCTGCGACTAAGGCACCGCTTGCGGTGCCGACCTCAGGACGCCGGGCTCCGCCCGGTGTCCGTCGGAAATGACCGGTCGACCCAGTGGGAGCTCATTCCGAAACCGCTTCTGACGCCATCGAGCTCCGGCCGATGACGCCGGAGTTTCTCGAGGCGGTGCTCGACGGGCGGCTCGACGAGGCGTCCCGAGTGATGGCGGTCGAGCTACCCGACGCCTTCCCGCGCGACGGCGAGCGAGGCTTCTTCGCCCTCCGCCTGAAGCAGATGCGGAAGGACAGCCGCTTCCGGGAATGGTGTCCCTACGTCGTCGTCATCGACGGGCGGATGATCGGCCATGCCGGCTACCACGGCCCGCCCGGGGTGAACGCGGTTCAGAACCCCGCCGCGGTCGAGATCGGCTACACGATCGAGCCGCCGTACCGCGGCCGGGGCTACGCGACCGAGGCCGCGGCCGAGCTTCTCCGCCGGGCCGAGGAGCGCGGCATCCATCATTTCGTCGCCTCGAGCACGCCGGACAACGATCCGTCGCTGGCCGTCATCCGCAAGCTCGGCTTCATCCAGACCGGTGAGGCGATGGACGAGGAGGACGGCTTGGAGCTCGTCTTCGAGCTCGAGCGCCGGCCGTAAGACCGCCGCACACGATTCCTTACACCTGCCGCTTACCCTGGTGTGGTGCGCCCTACCCTGAGCCGGATCGGACTCGTGCTCGCGACCGGAGCCATGCTCCTCGCGGTGCCCAGCTCGGGCGCCGTTCCCGCGGCATTTTCGGGCACCAACGGGCTGATCTTCTTCGCCAGCGACCGCGCCGGTCGAGGGATCGAGGGTTGGGTCACGCGCCCGGAAGGCGGTCGTCCGAGACGGCTCGAGCTTGGTGCCCGGAGGGCGTCCTGGTCACCAGATGGGCGGCGAATCGTCTTCGACGCGAACGAGGAGATCTACGTGGTCAAAGCCGACGGCACGGGCCTGCGAAGACTCACTCGGAATCGCGTCGCCGACGTATCGCCGACGTGGACGCCAGATGGATCGCAGATTCTTTTCCTCCGTCGTGAAGGCCTCTACCTAATGAAACCTGACGGCACTCGGCGGCGAAGACTGAGACGTACTCCACGGTGCGCGAGCGACCCGGCGTTCTCCCCGGACGGGACGAAGATTGTCTTTGTCGACGTCTGCGGAGAGTCCCCGATCTACGTGATGAACGCCGATGGCACTGGTGTTCGCCAAATAGGCGTCGGCGACAATCCAAGCTGGTCCCCCGATGGAGCTCAGCTCGCCTTCGACACGTTCTTTCGTCCCCCGAGCATCGCGCTGGTGCGAGGGGACGGGTCGGCTCCAAGAATCCTGACCTCAGGAGCCGAGCCGGCTTGGTCCCCCGACGGCGAAAAGATCGTCTTCACAAGAGAGGAGCCCGTCGTCTGTAGCCCTGGGGACCGCATCACCCGGTTGCTGGCGGTCAACGTCGACGGATCGGGTGAGGTCGAGGTCACGTCACGCAGCAGTACCGGTCGCTGCGAGTTCCGCGACTCCGATCCGGACTGGCAACCACGCTGCACCCGATACGGGACGAAGCGCAGAGACCGTCTCGTCGGGACGGCCGGTCGCGACATCGTCTGCGCGCTGGGTAGCAGCGACAGGGTTGAGGCTGCCGCCGGCGACGATGTCGTGATCGGCGGAGCCGGGAGGGATGTGATCTACGGAGGGCCCGGCGCCGACTGGCTCTTCGGCTCGGCCGGCGACGACCTGCTACTTGCTCGAGACGGTCAGCCGGACATCGTCGACGGTGGACCCGGCCGCGACCGTGCTCGCGTCGACGTCGGCCTCGATCGCACCCGCGGCGTCGAAAGCATGCTGAAGTAGGTCGCTAGACGAGGAAGTAGATGAGGAGGCCGATCGCGACGATCAGACCGACGAAGACTCCGACGAGCAGCGTCACGCCGCCGAAGACGATCGGGAGCGTCGCCTCGTCGCGGCCCCGCGCGGCCTTGCGGTAGAGGCGTTTCGGGGTCTCGACCGGATCGGACATTCCCTTTCAGGAGTGCCCGATCCGGTCGAAGCCGAATCCGACGCGGCCTAGGTGCGGTCGCGTGTGCGTGGGCCCATCATGGTGCCGAGCGGAATGCTCTCCACGATGAACGCCGCGGCGAAGACCGCCAAACCCCAGAAGAGGAGATCCGGCTTGTTCTCGTCGCTCAATGCGCCAACGATGAAGAGCACAATCGCCAGGAGCAGCAAGAGGGCTTTGAGTCCGAAGTTCATGGCGCGTTTATTCGGGGGGCCGACGGGATTCCCTCCTAGGCACCGCTAAGCGGTTTGCGCGGCGGGAACCGCTTCGTCCCGCGAGCGCGCGACCGTTCGCGGCAGCTCGATCGCGAACGTCGAGCCTTCCCCTTCGCGCGAGGTGACGGAGATGCGGCCGGCCATCCGCCGCACGAGCTCGCGCGAGATGTAGAGGCCGAGGCCGCTACCTCCGACTCCGCCCGACTGCTGCGGATCGACCCGGTAGAACTTGCCGAAGATTCGCTGCTGGTCGGCGTGCGAGATCCCGAGCCCCTCGTCCCGGACGACGAGCCGGACCCCGCGCTCGTGAGGCTCGACGCGCAGCTCGACGCGGCCGCCGTCGGGCGAGTACTTGACCGCGTTGTCGAGCAGGTTGATCAGGACCTGGCGCAACCGGTCTCCATCGCCCTCGAGGGGCGGCAGCGCGTCGGGAACCTCGAGCTCGAAGCTGATGTTCCCGCGGTTGGCGAAGTTGAGGCGCATCTCCTCGAAGACCTCTCGGACGAGCGGGCCGAGATCCACCGCCTCCCGTTCGAGCAGGAGCCGCCCCGCGTCGAGGTTGCTCGCGAGCAGGATGTCCGACGCGATTCGCGTCAGCCGTTCCGACTCGGAGGCGATCACCTCGAGCAGGCGCTGCGTGTTCTCCTCGGAGAGCTCGAGATCTTGGCGCAGCAGCGTCTGGGCGGAGCCGTAGATGGCAGCGAGCGGCGTGCGCAGCTCGTGCGAGACGGTGGCGACGAACTCGCCCTTGAGCTCCTCGAGGGCCCGCTCTTCGGTCAGGTTCCGAAAGGCGTACACGACGCCGTCCTCGAACTCCACGCCCGAGATCGAGATCCAGAGCTCCAGCCCGTCGAGCTCGAAGGGCAGCGTCCTCGCCTCCGTGCTTCCGGGGCCCGGCATCGGAGCAACGGGCACCGTCGGGCCGAGAGCGCTCCAGCCGGGCAGCACTTGGTCGGCGCGTCGCTCGAGCGCGTCCTCGGCGGCGATGCCCGTGATCGCCTCGGCGGCAGGGTTCCAGTGCTGGATCAGACCTTCCGCGTCGACGAGGAAGACGCCGTCGTCGACGTGCTCGAGCACCCGCGCGTGGAGCTCCAGGGCGAGCTGCTGCTTCTCGACCTGCCGGTCGAGCCGCCTGACGTGCACCGCGCGCTCGAGGGACGCGACGAAGTAGTCGCGGTCGATCGGCTTCTGGACGAAGTCGTAGGCGCCGCCCCGCAGCGCCTGGACCGCGAAGTCGTGCTCGCCGTGGCCCGTGATGAGCAGGGTCGGGGTGCCGGGCCGGAGCGTCTGGATCTCCTGGAGGAGCGCGAGCCCGTCCATGCCCGGCATCTTGATGTCGGTCACGATCGCGTCGTAGTCGGTCTCCTGGATCCGCTCGAGCGCCTCTTTCGCCGTCTCGCTCGTGTCGATCGAGGCGCCGTCCATCCGCAGCCGAAGCGCCTCGGGAAGCGCTTCGAGCAGCGCCGCGTCGTCGTCGACGATCAGGATCCGCGCGTCCTTCACAGCAGCAGCTCCTGAACGGGCTCGTCGCGCGCGAGCGGAAGCACGATCTCGAACGTCGCGCCCTCCGTGGTCGGGATCAGCGAGATGTCGCCGCCGTGCTCCTTGACGATGCTGTACGTGATCGAGAGCCCGAGCCCGGTGCCTCCCCCGACCTCCTTCGTCGTGAAGAACGGGTCGAAGATGCGCTGCTCGATCTCGGCCGGGATGCCTGGGCCGGTGTCGGAGACGCGGATGCTGATCTGCTCAGGCTCGAGCGTCGAGGAGATCCGAATCGCCTTCTGCGGCGCGTCCTCGAGCGCGTCGCGGGAGTTCGTGAGCAGGTTGATGAAGACCTGCTCGAGCTGGATCGCGTTGCCGTGGACGACGAGTTGCTCGGGTGAGAGCTCGAGCTCGACCTCGATCGCGCGCAGGCGAAGCTGCTCGTGCATGAGGGCGAGGGAGCGCTCGATCACGTCGTCCACGTCCACCCGCTCGATCGTCACGGGTGCGGAGCGGCCGAACGTGCGCAGGTGGGAGATGATCTCCGTCGCCTTCTGCACCTGCTCCATCGCGCTGCCCAGCTCGGCGAGCACGCGCTCGCTGTCGAGCTCCCCGAGCCGCAGCCGGTCGATGACGTTCCCGATGTAGAGCCCGATGTTGTTGAGCGGGTTGTTGAGCTCGTGCGCGACGCCCGTCGTCAGCTCGCCGAGCGTCGCCAGCTTCCCGGCCTGGACGAGCTGCTCCTGCTTGTCGCGGAGCTCGTGCTCGCGGCGCTCCATCTCCAGCGTCGTCTCGCGCAGGTCGCCCATGATGTGGATCAGCGCCTTGCGGGTGTCCGCGAGCCGGAGGTTCGAATGGTGCGAGTCCTGGAGGATGTGCAGGAGCGCGCGGCGTGAGTTGTCGAGGCGCACGGCCTGCTGCTCGAGCCGGCTTCGGTCGCGCTCGTAGTCGCCGAGGATGTGGAGCATCGCCTTGCGCTGGTCGCCGAGCTTGCGGTTCGACTCGTTCAGGTCGCTCATGATGTGGAGCAGGGCGCGCCGGCGGCGCTCGGCCTGGCGCACGCGCAGCTCGAGCTGCTCGATCTGCTCCTCGAGCCTTCCCGTGTCGAGCGGTGCGGCGTCGTCCGCGTCCGTCGACAGCGGCAGCGCTTCCGGGTTGGCGGCCATCAGCCCCCTGCGGTGCCGTTGTCCTTCAGCTTCGCGACGTCCTGCCGAAGGCTCTCGAGCTCCTTCTCGAGCGCCATCATCTTCAGCTCGCGCCCGACGACGACCTCCTCGAACTTCTCGAGGTCGAGGATCTTCTCCTGGAGCTCCGACTTCGACTGCTCGAGATCGCGCACGACCTCCTCGTACGCGCGCATGTCGCGGAGGATGCCGATGGCGCCGATCACGTTCCCGTCCGAGTCGCGGAGGGCAGAGGCGTTGAGGGTCGTCGGGATCACCTCGCCCGAGGCGCTGCGCGGGTTGAGGACGGCGTTCCTCGTCACGCCGCGCTCGACGACCTCGCGGAGGGCGGCCGTGAGCGGAAGCCGAGGAGCTGCGACACCGCCTCGTTGGCCTGGAGGATCTTGCCTTCGAGGTCGGAGACGAACACCGGGTCGGGCGCGTTCTCGATCAGGCTCTCGGCGAACGCGCGGGCCTTGTCCAGCTCGCGCATGTCTCGGAGGACGCCGATCGCTCCGATCACGTTCCCGTCCGAGTCGCGGAGGGCAGAGGCGTTGAGGGTCGTCGGGATCACCTCGCCCGAGGCGCTGCGCGGGTTGAGGACGGCGTTCCTCGTCACGCCGCGCTCGACGACCTCGCGGAGGGCGGCCGTGAGACGCCGTTTGCGGCGGCTCCGTCAGTCACCGGGGCGGGTCTCTTTCGACGCGCTGTGCTCGTGCGGCGGGGCCTGGCCGCAGGGGACTTGACCGCCTTCTTAGCCACAGCTTCCTCCTCCTGGGCGTTGCGAGTGGACACTGCGAGGACGTGTTTCCGGGCATTGTGCTTGCTCGGAGGCCGTCAGGCAACAGTTGTTGCTAGCTCAACCGGAGTAGAAGCCGCGGATGTGGCGGACGACGAGCTTGCCGGCGGGCCCTCCCTGGCCGAGCTCGACCGCTTTCAGGATCCCGGCGTGCTCCTTCGTCAGCCGCCGCAGCGTCGCCCGCGGATCCGGCTCGGCACGCAGCGCCTCGAGCAGGTGCCGGGCGACCGCCCTGCGCAGGGCGAGCATGACCACGTGCATCGCCTCGTTCCCCGAGGCACGGACGAGCGCGACGTGGAAGCGGATGTCGGCCTCGTCGAAGGCCTCGATCGTCATCTCCGGGCTCATCTCGGCGAGCGCCTCGCGCGCCTCCGCGAGCCGTGCGGAGTCCTTCCTGCTCGCCGCGAGCTCGAGAGCGGCCGACTCGAGCACGCAGCGGAAGTCGACAAGATCTCTGAGCTCGACCTGGTTCAGCCGCAGGAGGTTGACGAGCGCCTCGCCCGCCGGCACGGCGACCTCCCCGGCGACCACGGCGCGGCCCGGAGCGCCGCTCTTCGCGACGAGGCCCTGTGCCTGGAGCGACCTCAGCGCCTCACGCACCGAGGCCCGGCTGACCGCGAACGTGTCGGAGAGCTCCCGTTCGGTGGGAAGCTCCTCGCCCGGCGCGAGCGTGCCGGCGAGGATCGCCTCGCGGAGCTGTTCCGCGATCTGGAGGTAGACGGGGCTACGGACGATTTCCTTGAACGCCATGGTTCGATTATAGGCTTGACAGATTGTCAGACCAAGGTTAGAGTGCGCGCCGGACGCCATCGAGTCTCCGAGGAGGAGCCATGACCAAGATCCTGATCCTGGCCGGCGACGCGGCCGAGTCCCTGGAAGTCATGTACCCGTACCAGCGCCTGCTGGAGGAGGGGTACGACGTCGACATCGCCGGGCCGACGAAGAAGAAGCTGCAGTTCGTCGTGCACGACTTCGTAGAGGGTTACGACACGTACACGGAGAAGCCCGGCTACACCTGGGACGCCGACGTCGCGTTCGCCGACGTCGATCCGTCCGACTACGCGGCGCTCGTCGTTCCCGGCGGGCGCGCTCCGGAGTACATCCGCAACGATTCCGACTTCCAGCGCATCGTCAAGCATTTCTTCGACGAGGAGAAGCCGGTCGCGCAGATCTGCCATGCGCCGCTGGCGCTCGCCTCGGCGGGCGTGCTCGCAGGACGGCGCACCGCCGCCTATCCGGCCCTGGAGCCCGACGTGGAGGCCGCGGGGGCGGAATACGTGGACGGCGGAGGCGTCGTCGACGGGATGATGGTCTCCGGCCGCGCCTGGCCCGATCATCCGGCGTGGATGCGCGAGTTCATGCGCTTGCTGCGTGAGCACGCCCCGGCCGAGCCCGCCAGAGAGCACGCGACCGTCTGACTTTGCAACAGACTGTTACGAAGTCAGGGCTCGAGTCGCTGCTCGGGCCCGACGCCGTTCTCATCCCGCCGCCGGTCGAGTACCTCGCCGACGAGACCGAGCGGCGGGGGCTCACCGGACGCGCCGACGCGGTCGTCCTCCCCGCGACGACGGACGAGGTCGCGGAGGTCGTCGCCTGGTGCTACGAGAGCGACGTCCCGCTCGTCCCGCGGGGTGGCGGCACCGGCTTCGCGGGCGGCGCCGTCCCGCTGGATGGGGGCCTCGTGCTCTCGCTCGAGCGGCTGACGCGGATTCGGGCGTTCGACCCCCTGCTCTGGCGGATGCAGGTCGAGGCAGGGGTGCGGACGGCCGAGGTGCGGAGGATCGCCCGCGAAAGCGGCCTCTTCTTCCCGCCCGACCCGGGTGCGGCTGAGCAGTCGCAGATCGGTGGCAACATCGCCACGAACGCCGGCGGTCCGCACGCCTTCAAGTACGGGACGACGGGCGCGTGGGTGACAGGGCTCGAGGCGGTGATCCCTCCGGGCGAGG
>WNFV01008637.1_pt1 | contig 15857 bp, 15 predicted proteins | sample 5400101 | NCBI WGS metagenome assembly WNFV01 (sample SAMN13153361, study PRJNA577476) | soil metagenome | isolation source: 115 cm soil or saprolite under grassland replicate 1 | place: USA:California | collected 2016-06-15
AATCGACGAGAAGACTGTTGCCGACTGGGGGATGCAAGCTGCGGACGTGCTTGAGTATCTACACAGCCGGCCCAAGCCAATCATTTATCGCGATCTCAAACCGGCGAATTTAATGATTGACGGCAATAGCGGTCGCGTGATGTTGATCGACTTTGGAATAGCGCGCTGGGTGAAGCAGGAAGAGAAGGGCGTTACCGCCGTGGGCACGATGGGCTACGCGCCGCCGGAATTATTTGGCGGACGAGTCGAGCCGCGGTCTGACGTCTACAGTTTGGGTGCTACTTTGTTTCATCTGTTAACCGGTTCTGACCCGCAGGATAATCCGCTATTGATCTTCGACTTCCAAAAGAATCCGCGCCCCCGTCAGATAGCACCCTCTATATCGACGGAGATGGAACAGATTCTGATGCGATCGGTCGAATATAAACTGGAAGATCGTTTCGCTTCCGCCGGAGCGATGCGCGATGCCCTGGCGATACATCTTGAAAAATTAATGTCGGGACACGTCACCTACGGAGCGGCGGCAACGCAGGTAGGCGGCGAGACCGTACAAGTGCAAACCGTCTATTGCGGTTTTTGCGGCGGACGAATCGCCGCGGACGATATCTTTTGCGCACATTGTGGCGCGCGTCAGCCACAGGCTGGACTTGGAGCGAGTGCAACTTTGAAAGCTGCCCGCCCGACAGCCAAACTGGTAGTGGCAGGAACAACTGAATTGGACGCTTCCTTTGTCTTACAGAAAGACAACAACCTCCTCGGCCGGACCGATCCACATTCCAATGTTTTTCCGGAGATCGACCTTTCTCGCTTCGATCCGGAAACGAAGGTCTCTCGCCGTCACGCCAGAATTTGGCGCGAAGGTGAGACATTTCTCGTTGAGGATCTGGGCTCGGTTAATGGAACTGTAATCAACGATTCGGTAAGACTTGCGCCACGACAGCCGCGGGTCCTGGACAGCGGAGACAAACTGCGCCTGGGCGAAACAACGCTTCATTTTCTTTTGGGATAGTTTTTTGCAATTGGTTCTTTGTACTTGGGCCCTCCGTTTTTTGTACTTGGTTCTTTGAACTTTGAGCTTTGTAGCTTTGGTATGCAAAGCGTGAGTTCAGAGAGCAAAGTACAAAGTTCTAAGTACAAAGAACAAAATCAAAAACCAAACCAAGGACCAGAGGCCGAAGACCAAAGGCCAAAAATACTTAATGACCGCTACCGTCGCTGAAACAGCACCACCCCGAGCAAAGTTGCAGCCGCGTCTAGTAATCCAGAGTTTCGCCAGGTTTCGCGCGCCGTTCGCCTTAAGGTGTGGCGCGATCTTGATCGATTACATCCTCCTGGTGGGGATCGTGGCCTTTAGTACATTGGTCAGCCGGTTGTTGGGCGGCGGCGCGCGCTCGGCAGGCGACTCATCGGAAACAATTGGAATAATTCTGGCGATCGTTGTTGCGGTGTTGAATCTCGGGGTTCTGCCCGGGTTGGCAGGCGTAACCATCGGCAAGTGGGCCGCCGGCTTGCGCATTCTGCGAGGCGATGGCAGTGAAATCGGAGTTGGACGGGCTTTTTTTCGTCACTTCGTGGGTTATCCGGTTTCTTTTGTCACTCTGGGATTGGGATTTCTGGCCGCTGCACTCACACTGCGTGGGCGCGGGCTGCATGATTTGCTCGCCAACACGATTGTCGTGCGTGAAGGACGAATAGTGAATGTTAGAGAACCTCGAGTTTAACGAACGGAGATCTCTCCGAAATTAGAATGACATGCCTGAGCTAATAGTGAAATATCCCGACCGCGCGCCAGACCGGTTTCCGCTGGGACGACTGCGAATTACTCTCGGCCGCTCTGCTCGCAACGATTTGTGTATTCCCGATCCCTTTGCCTCGCGCGTACATGCCGAAGTGCGCCGCGAAGGCGAGGAATATTTCCTGCAAGACCTCGGGTCCGCAAACGGAACGCTTTACAACGGTGGCACGGTCGAGGGCACCGTGCCTCTAACTGCCGGCGGTCGGATACAAATCGGCGAAACTGAAATTGTCTTTGACGATGGCACCTATCACTCGAGCATGGGTGCCACAATGATCACCGATAACTCGTCTACTTCGCTGCCTGAAGCAACCATCGCCCTGGCTTCCGGCGACCGGACTACGTCGGGTTTACTTGAAGCGATTGAGGGCGCTCGCAAAAAGCCGGATCAAAGCGCAGTCGCGCGGATAGCTCGCGAAGGCGACTTGCTCGCGCTAATCAGCAAGGTGGGTATCACGCTGCTGAGTTCATCAACGCTCGAGCAGACTCTGGAACAGATTGTCTCGCTGGTATTCGAAGCCGTTCCGGCAGATCGTTGCCTGCTCATGATGCGCGACGAGCACAATGAAGAATTGAGAGTAGCCGTGGCGCGTTTGCGCGATCGCGTTGGTGAGGTTGGAGAAATACGCGTCAGCCGCAACGTGATGGATGAGGTTGTTATCCGCGGCAAGTCAGTGCTGACGTCGGACGCGCAACACGATCCGCGCTTTGCCAGCGGTACCGTTGTATTGCAGGGTGTGAGGTCGGTGCTCGCTGTTCCGCTGGGAGTTTCAGAGAAAGTGTTCGGTATCATTTACGCCGATTCACCGATCGCTGAAGGAAGATTTACCGAGGACCACCTGAAGGTGTTAACCACTCTGGCATCGGTGGCGGCCATTCGCGTCGAGAACGCGCGCCTGGTTGAAGCGCGATTTCAGCAGGAGCGCCTCGAGCGCGAGCTGCAACTTGCCATGGAGATCCAGCAGCGCTTTCAGCCAACAGCGCCGCCGATCGTGCCTGGTTACGAATTTCAGGGCATCAGCTTTCCCTGTTATGAAATCGGCGGAGACTATTACGATTTCATCCAGCGCGAGGATGGCCGTTTGGTTATCGCGTTGGGAGACGTCTCAGGCAAAGGCACTGCCGCTGCGCTTCTGATGTCGTCCCTGCATGCGGCGATTCATGCGCAGACAGGCTCGCATGACACGCTGGTACAAACAATCTCGGCCGTTAATCGTTATCTCGCCGAGAACATTCCGCCGAATCGCTTCGTCACACTTTTTTATGCCGAACTCGATCCCGAATCAGGCGCCGTCTCTTTTCTTAACGCGGGTCACAATCCGCCGCTTATTGTTCACGCCGCGGGTACTGTGGAGCAGTTGGCTTCAGGCGGTTTGCCCTTGGGAATCAAAGCCGACGCCGACTACCGCGAGGGCCGCACACACTTACAACTGGGCGACGTGCTGGTCATTTATTCCGATGGCGTGACGGAGGCGGCTAGTCCGAACGGAGAGGAATTTGGACCAACCAGACTCTACGAAGTAGTTTCACGAAACGTCGATGCTTCGGCAGCCGGAATTCGCGATCGCATCGAGTCGGCGCTGACTAAATTCTCTCAGGGCACTCAGGCGGCTGACGACATCACACTCGTTATCGTCAAGCGCCAGGCAGAAACCAGGCAGCTTTCGATAAGCAGCGCCGCCGGACTCAATCTCTAACCCTTGAGTGCTAGCAAATGAGCGGGGGCAAGCCCGCCTTCCCAACCTGAGAGATCCCTCGTCTTGGTCGGTAGTCTTGTCTTGAAAGACTTTCGCCGAAGCAATCTAAAGTCATCTGCAATCAGCTCGTGGTCGGGAAGGCGGGCTTGCCCCCGCTGCGACAAATATAATTCAAACACGCACCTGGGGCGTTGCCCCAGAAGGCTATTACATGTCGCGCCTTTGGCGCTTTCCAAAATCTAGTCATTTGGCTTTCCGGACAGCAACACGTCGCAAGGAAGTGTTTGCGGCCCGCTCTCGTTACAGATTGCGAAAGACGCGCCCGGATACATCGTCACGCCCGCAAACTCGCCTTTGGCGTTGATGATGTAGAAGTTGATTCCGAAGTTTGGATTGCCTTTGGTGTTCAGCAGCCGCTTCTCAATTGTGTTTGCCTTAATACGGCGAAGAGCTTCCATGCCCGCGTCTTTCGGATGACGGCCGTGGCGCATTTCCTCGACAATTAGAAACGAACAGAGATTGTAAAGATTTGCTTCACCACGGCCGGTTGAACCGGCGGCGCCGACCGCCCCGTCAACATAAAGTCCCGCGCCAAGAATCGGTGAATCGCCGATGCGACCCGGGATTTTCCAGGCCAATCCGCTGGTCGTAGTCACGCCGCAAATTTCACCTTTCGAGTTGAGGCCGTCGCAATTGATCGTGCCGTAGTAATGTTCGCCATCGACCAGCCCTTCTTCCACCATCTTCAATCCTTCTCGACGCCAAACCTGCGCGCGCGCTTTCGGATTGAGGTAGTGAGCGGGATCGGTCCGGCGCTTCCACTCGAGCCAGAGCTCGCGCGAATGATCCGTGTTTAGATCGTTTTCAATCTTGAAACCCATGTTGCGCGCGAAAGTCTGCGCGCCCTTCCCGACCAGTAGATGATGATCGGTATTCTCCAGCACCGCCTTAGCCACCAGTGACGGAGTGCGCACACCCTCGAGCGCGGCAACTGCGCCGGCGCGTTTTTTCGGCCCGTGCATACACGATGAGTCCAGCTGCACTACGCCGTCTGCGTTAGGTAAACCGCCGTATATCGTCGAGCGGATCAAGCTCCACAATGTTCACCCCGGCGATCACCGCGTCGAGCACATCAGCCCCTTGCGTGATCATCGTGAACGCCTTTTGCACGGCCGTTACATTCCCATTGTGTTTGAACTTATTCCCATTCGCCGAAGAAATAACGATTGGTTTGGCAGGACTTTGCACCAGGATGTTTGGAAACTGGAGCACCGATGATTTGGTGCCGGCCAGTGTAAGTCCGGCAACGGCGCCGGTACGCATGAAGTCGCGGCGTTTGATTGTCTTAGTCATGGATTTTCTCATGGAAAAAGTGCTATTTCGATTGAGCCAGAGGATTGGCCGTATTAGAGGGATCAGACACCTCTCTTACTCGGGCAATGCAGTCCTCAAGCTTTGAAGTAATCTCATGTTCCCAAAATCTGATGACTCTCCAACCCTCGCGCTTGAGTTCTTTGTTAACCTTCCTGTCTCGGGCGCGGTTACGTTCAATTTTTGAATGCCAGTAAGATTGATTGCTCCTAAAAGCTTCTTTTGCTCTTTTACCCCAGCGGTAACCATGCCAGAACTCGCTATCAACAAATATGGCTATTTTTGCAGAGACTAGGACATAATCAGGTTTACCAAAAATCTTGTACTGCTTTCTATACCTAAATCCGGCTTTCCACAGAGCTGACCCCAACTGTCTTTCAATAACAGACCCACTGGAGCGAACCCGAGACATTGTGTAGTGAATCTGTTCGGGCGTTGGCTTCATCACCGGGTGGATCTTCTTGAGGCCTTCGAAACCTTGGCAGCTGTTTCACCAGTCTCCTCCGTTAACGCCTCAGTGGGTACTTGTCCGCCAGCTCCTTCAAAGCGCTGCTGGGCGAGATGTTCTAGACGACGAGCTTGCGTGACAAGCGTTCTGCGCAAACCTTTGGAGACATCGCGCTCGCTTATGACACGGGCAAGAGCAGCAATCGTCGAGGCTCTCCTGGCAATTCGTACATCAGGATGTTTGCGATTTTCGTAAATCGAATTCGGGATGATCTTGCTGCGAAATGAAGGGGGTAAATCGATTGCGGGTTTTTTGGGAATATCTTTTTCGTTTAAGACAGCCTTCAACTGTGAATCTTTGAGAACTTTCTGAAATACGGTGTATTCCGTAGCGGCTAATCGATTAGAAATCTGATTCTTTGAAAGTCTACCCGGATAAATTGGCCACACTTCAATTTCAGCCACCTCGAAGGGGTCGAGCACGTTCATCGCAACGGCATCGGTCCGTTGATTGGTTAGATGTCGACCAATCCTCGCACGCAGTTTTTCTCGCGTTTGCCCTACATAAATAGGCTCACCGTCATAATCGTAAAATGCGTAAACGCCGTATTGGGCGTTGCCGATTATGCGATTCCTAGGATCAGTCTGATTGAGGAACTGGGAAATTTCTCTACGGATTGCCGCAACATCGTGAGGAACAATTGAATCAGGCGACAGCAGCTTCTTTCTTGACATTGGTACGGAGCGAGTCTTCTAGGCAGATCTCTTGAAGAACTGGATTTAGATAGTTTCGCGCGATCCAACGAATCACCGGCACACAAACAGCGTCTCCGAATCCGAAGAGCGCCTGATTCACTGGTGAGTCGATTTTATAGTTTCCGGCCCCCATTAGCCTAGCGCATTCTCTCGGAGTCAGAAGTCTAACGAAAAATCGACCTTTGCCGGCCTTAAAGAGTATCTGCCTGCCGCTGCCACCGCGAGGTGTCCTTAGACACCCCGCTAGACCATCGATTCGGAGTTCGGCCATCGATCTGGAATTTCTTATTCTGCGAAACACCGTTCCGTATGACCAATTCTCTCCTGAGATCATGCGATCTGCAATGCTTCGATGTCTCTGACTCATCTGGTTAAGTAAGTACTCTGATCGTTCTGCGCTCCACCACTCCGGCGCGGACTCAGGAAGCGGTTCGAGGATATCCGTAAGTTGCAGCCGCCTCTTGCGAAGGCGGGGAAGACTTCGGATAGTCCAACCAATCTGAGGATTTGAGAGAATGAAATTTGACAACGAAGGCGGCCTTAGCTCACTGTTCGCAAAAAGATGTTGTTCCGGCCAGTTTGCCCCTTTTTCTTTCAAGATCCCGACGACGAAGAGTCGTTTGCGACTTTGTGGAACGAAAAAAGCGGCATCGACAATAAAAGGATCAACTGAGTATCCAATTCCATTCAGAGCCAGCAGAGCTTTCTTGAAATCTTTGCCCCCGTGCGAGGTCAAAAATCCCGGTACGTTTTCAACGAGGACTAGCCGCGGTTTCCTCTCTTCCATCTTATTTAGAAGACTCACAAAGCCCCAAAAGGCAGAAGAGTGTTTACCCGCTAAGCCATTTCTGGCTCCGGCTAGCGAGAGGTCGTTGCAAGGGAACGAGGCTGTAGCCAGCGTCACGGTCGGAATCGTTACAACCGGAATCTTATGTATGTCTTCCTGCAGGAAAAGATCATCCTCAGCTCCGAAATGAGCCTTGTACATTTGCAACTTTTGTTCATCGATATCGTTAGCGAAAGACGCGGACCACCCTTCTTTCTCAAGACCTATTCGCATCAAGCCTATGCCCGCGAAAAACTCAGCAAAGGTCTTTGAGTCAAGAGTTGGTGGAATTAGGGGCCTCTCGTTGCCTTCAATTTCGGGTGAAGGTTCACTTGAGCGAGCTGAAAGATTTCGATCGGTCATTTCTATGTTTAAGCTTTTATACAGGTGACACAGGACTAGATTGGATTATCTTATGCTTTGCTGCTCTATATCAACTAGTTGGCAAATCTTCTTCCATCGCTCTTGATACAAAATAACTGGCTATCAAGACACGTCTCCGAGGCATTCAGTTTCCAGGCTTTCCTTAATTCTCTCGGCCGTTTTTGGGCCAATGCCATCAACGAGATCAAGGCCGCCACCGGCGACGAACTTCTTAAGATCATTGCGGGATGAAACTTTGAATTTCTGATGAAGCGTAGCCGCCGTTTTGGGGCCTATGCCCGGAATCTCCAACAAGTCGAGCACCGTCTCCGGCGTTTCTTTAATGATTCGTTCCCACGCGTTAAACGTACCGCGGTCGAATAGTTCCATTATCTTACCGGCGATCGCTTTGCCCACTCCGGGGATCGCTTGCAAACCCGCGACACCCTCCTCGGCGGCAATCTGCTCTAAAGGCTTGGGCCAGGTTTCGATTGCTTCGGCTGCGTTTCGATATGACCGCAATCGAAACGGATCGTCGCCGCGAATATCCATGAGGGCGGCCAGGCGATAAAATCTTCGCGCAATTGATTCGTTGTCCACTCTGTCATTCCGAATAACGAAGGGCGTGCCGAAACTGTGTAAACGGGAATACGTAGTCTACGTCGAGACTAATGGCGAAATCAAAGATCACAAATCATAAACTGGCAGAAGACCCGTGTTATGCTGCACTTAAATTCCGTTCAGGAGGTCGCGAAATGAACTCAGCGAGAAGACAATGGCTGGTGGGCTTCTCCAACCTCGGCGCCGGAGCGATCTTGATCGGCTGTAATAAAGCCGGAACCTCCGGGTCAAACGAAACAAGGGTCGAAAAGGAAGGCGAAGAAGCCGAAGTTACGGCCACTGAAGACTTGATGCGCGAACACGGCATACTCCGCCGCATCTTGCTTGTGTATCAGGAAACAGCAACCAGGCTGAGCGGTAACGCTTCGATCCCACCGGAGCCACTACAGAAAGCCGCTAAACTGTTTCGCGTCTTTGGCGAGGAGTATCACGAAAAGAAACTTGAAGAAACTTACATTTTTCCCGCAGTCAAAAAAGCTGCTGGAGAAGCGGCGGGCTATGCCGATGTTTTGATCGCTCAACACCAGCGCGGTCGCGAAATAACCGACTTCGTTCTCGCCGTCACTGCGGGCCCGAAAATGTCTACAAGCAACCTTAAATCATTTGTTGCGGCGCTCGAATCCATGGTGCGCATGTACGAACATCACGCTGCGATTGAAGATACTGTCGTTTTTCCCACCTGGAAGGAGACTCTCAATTCAAAACAGCTCGATGACATGAATGAAAAGTTTGAAGAGATCGAACACCAGCAGTTTGGCGAAGACGGTTTTGAGGATGCCTTGGAACAGATCGCGCAAATCGAACAGAGTTTAGGCTTGAGCGACCTGACGCAGTTTACCGCGCCGGCCCCGCCAACTGCGGGATGACAAGTTGTTTACGGTGGCAGCAACTCATCGAGAGACTTGAGCAGATCCCGTCCGCGCAAACCGGGTTGTTTCTTCTTCGTTTGCCCAAGGGAAATAATCTTCGCGTCAGGGTCGATCAAGACAAATGCCTTGGCCTTACGCCACGAACATTGTGCCGGTGCCGCTGTCGGTGAAAATCTCTGTGAGCAGGGCATTGCGCATGGTGCCGCTGAGAATGTGAGCACTGTGCACGCCGCGCCGGAGTAGTGCGGTAATACTCTGAAGTTTGGGAATCATTCCGCCCGTTGCCGTACCATCATGGATCATCGCTTCCGCTTCATCCACCGTCAGTCGCGAGAGCTTCGTGTCAGGATCACCCGGACGCAGGTAGATGCCGTCAACGTCGGATAGCAGAATTAACTTTTCTGCTTTCAACTGCGCGGCAATTTCTGCCGCTATCGTGTCGGCATTGATATTGAAGACCGTGCCTTCGGCGTCCGCCCCCAGCGAAGAGATGACCGGCAGATAGCCCTGGTCAAGCAACACTGTCAGCAGGCGTGAATTGATTTCCACCACGTCGCCAACGTGGCCGAAGTCGATTTGAGAACGTTCGCCGGTTTCGCGATTCAAGATCTCTTTAGGCGGCCTTCGTTCCGCGTGCACGATGTTGCCATCAACTCCCGAAAGGCCCACCGCTTCAATCCCCCGATTACGCAGGGCAGCAAGGATGTCGGTGTTTATTTTTCCCGCAAAAATCATCTTGGCCATTTCCAGCGTCGCATCGTCAGTAACGCGCCGGCCTTCGATGATTGTTTGCTCGACACCCATCCGCGACGCGAGTTCGCTCAATTGTTTTCCACCGCCGTGGACGACGCAAATTCGTATGCCGACCTGGTGCAACAAGGCCAGCTCTTCCGCCAACGAGCTTAAGTTTTCCCGATCCTCAGTGGCCTTCCCGGAAAGCTTAACGACAAAGGTCTGACCTTGGAAACGTTGGATATATGGGAGCGCCTCGCGCAACAAATCGAGACGCAACTGATTGCCGACTTCGTAGGTGTTAGTCATTTCTTTTTTGGGCCGCGGATCAACGCGGATATTCGCTGATCAGATCAACATGAATCGGGAACGTATTTGCTCATATCCGTGTTATCCGCGTTTATCCGCGGCTATGCTTCTTTCGCCAGCAGACTTGCCATGATGGCTTTCTGCACGTGCAAACGATTCTCTGCTTCATCGATCACGACCGAAGCCGGCGAATCAATAACGCCGTCAGTGACGATCACATTGCGTCGTACTGGCAAACAATGCATGAAGATCGCCTGACCTCTTGATGACTTCGTGCGCGCCATTTTTTCTTCATCGACAATCCACTTCGCTCGATACTGCGCGCGCGCGGCAACGTCTTTTTCCGGTGCTCCATAAAACTGCTTCGCGCCCCAGCTCTTCGCATAAATAACATCGGCCCCCGCGAAAGCTTCATCGATATCGTTGGTCACTGCCACACTGCCTCCTGCCGCAGCGGCCTGTTTCCCGACCAGCTCCAACAACTCTTCATCAAGCTCGTATCCGTCTGGATGCGCGAGCACCAGTTCATGGCCCGTCTGGGCCGCCGCCAATGCGAAGCTGTTTGGCACCGCCATCGGCAACGGCTTTGGATGCCAGGCCCAGGTCAGCACCACGCGCTTCGGTTGCGCGCCAAGTTTTTCGCGTATCGTCATCATGTCTGCCATAGCCTGGCAGGGATGATGCATTGCCGATTCGAGGTTGATGATTGGCACTTCGGAATATTTCGCGAATGCCCCGAGCACGGGATCGGTGCGCTCTTCTTCCCAATTCTTAAGCGCGGCAAAAGTGCGGACGCCAATCGCCGAACAATAGCGAGCCAATACGCGCACAAACTCCGCGACGTGCTCAGTCTTGTCGCCAGCCATCGTTACGCCGTCGCGATGTTCGAGCGTCCAACTCGAGCCGCCGGGTTCAAGGACGACAGCGTTACCGCCAAGTTCGTAAACACCGACTTGCATTGACGCACGCGTGCGTAAGCTGGGATTGAAGAAGACGAGGGCTACAGATTTTCCTTCGAGGGCTTTGGCTGGATTCCCTGCCTTGCACTCATGGCCACGGCGTTTGAATTCTAGGGCCGAGTCGAGCAGTTGCGTCACCTCGTCCCGTGAACAGTCGGCCGTTGTTAAGAAGTTTCTCATATTTGGAATGCCGCTCTTGAGCCTAAGCCGCACGCTTGGAAAACAGCGGCTTTGCCAGTCCATACAAACTGATCAGAAGCCAAAACGCCTCCATAAAAAACGCCGATAAGTTGAAACGAAACCGGAGCGAGATGATCACCAATATAGCGCCGATAGTATTCAACAACAGATAGCTAATCGCCGAGCCGGACAGTTTCTCAAGCTGCAAGAGCAGGTAAGCAATTACCATCAGCAACACACCGACATTGCCGACCAGATCAAACCAACTGTAATCCAAAATCATGCCTCCCGGTGCGAACGCGATTTCAAGATCGGCGACACAAGCTCAGTACACTTCATTCCTTAACGTTTGGAGGACTCCCACTAACAGATCGACTTCCTTGCGCTTCAAACACAACGGTGGCAATAGTCTTAGCACGTTTGGATCGCTTGAAGTGCCCGTGATGATCTTCCGCTCAAGGAGTGCTTTGTGAACAGGCGCCGCTTTTTCGCTAAACTCAAGTCCGAGCAGGAAGCCGCGACCGCGCACAGAAACGATTCGGGGTACTTCCTTCAGACTGTGGCGCAGATACCCTTCAACTGTCCTAACATTTTCCAGCATCCGGTCATTCTCGATCGCTTCCAGAGTTGCGGTCACTGCGGCCATCGCTATCATTCCGCCGCCAAATGTCGTTCCCAGATCGTTCTCCCGGATGTTCGCACTAATCTTTTCGGTTACCAGACAAGCGCCGACCGGAATACCACTGCCCAGCGCTTTTGCCAACGTTATGATGTCCGGAACAACGCCCGCCCCGGCTTCACTACCGGAAAAAAACCATTCCCCCGTCCGGCCCACGCCTGTTTGTACTTCGTCGTAGATCAAAACGATCTGGCGCTCGTCGCAGAGTTCCCGCAGCGCCCGATAGAATTCGGAATCCGCCGTGCGAACGCCGGCCATCGACTGAATTGGCTCAAGCATAATGGCCGCTACAGCCTTGTCCGCCAGCGCGCGCACGGATTCAATGTTGCCAAACTCGGCTTCCAGATGGCCCGGCACATTGGGTTCACCAAGCTCTCGATATTTGCCAAGAAAAGTAGCGCTGATCGCATCGGCAGTGCGCCCGTGAAAGCCGCCGGAGAAGGTGATGATGTTTTCGCGGCCCGTCGTCATGCGCGCCATACGCATCGCGTTCTCGTTCGCTTCTGTTCCTGAATTACAAAAGAAGGCTTTCGTCAGTTCGGATGGCGCAATTGAAATGAGCCTCTCGGCTGCTCGTGCACGGGCTTCCGAGTAAACAAGGTTCGAATAAAACAAAAGCTTCTCGGCTTGCTCCTGAATTGCCGCGACAACATGTGGATGGGAATGACCTGTGCCCGCGACAGCGTGACCGCCATAAAGATCCAGGTATTTCTCGCCGTCGCTGGTGTAGAGCCAAACGCCCTCCCCGCGCTCGGCGACGATCGGCATTTTCTTATAAGTTGCCAGCTGATAGCGCTCTTCGAGTGCGGCGACTTCAGAGAAGGCTGTAGTTGTCTCTGGTTTCATCCGGCTCTCATTCCGTTTGGGACAATACTTTCAGGGACCGCCAAAACCGGCTTCAGGCTATCAGCATAACCAACATCTAACAGCATTCCTTCCGAAAGCTCGCTCATGATCTTCTTTGGTTCAAGATTGACGACGAATAGGGTTTGTAGGCCTTCGATACTTTTCGGATCCCCGCGCTCCTGCTTCATTCCCGTCAGGATGTTTCTGCGATGATCCCCAAAGTCAACGATCAGCCGTAACAACTTATCTGAGCCGCTGACGTCTTCGACCGCCATGATTGTGCCTACGCGAATATCGACCTTGTTGAGATCAGCGATTGTGATAGAAGGCTTAACTCCGGCTGCCTCGAATACGTCGTTCGTCATGGGTTAGTCCCAACCAACATCAATCCCGTCGTCTCATCCAAACCGAACATCAGGTTCATGTTCTGCACGGCCTGGCCGGCGGCACCTTTCACCAGATTATCGATTGCCGAAAAAACAACCACCTGATTCCCGCGGGTCGCAAAACCGAGATCGCAGAAGTTCGTCGTCTTAACCCAATTGATGTCGGGGGAACCTTTCACCAGTCGAACAAAAAAAGAGTCTCGATAAAATTCTGCAAAGATAGATCGCAATTGTTCCTCGGTCAGATCCTGTTTGGCCTCGACGTATATCGAAGAGAAGATACCTCGTGAAACAGGCAGGGAATGCGTCATAAAAACCAATTCGCTATTCCAGTCGCCTACGCTTTCGAGTTCCTGTTCGATCTCCGGCACGTGTTGATGTGTAAAAGGCTTGTAAGCATAGAACGAATTCATACGCTGCGGGTGATGGGTGTTCGCGGCGGCTTTCGCCCCTGATCCTGAAGAGCCCGTTTTGGCGTCGACAATCACGCGCCCATTGACCAACCCATTCGCAACCAGCGGCGCGAGGCCGAGCAGGGTTGCGGTGGCAAAGCAACCGGGATTAGCAATAAAGCGGGCTCCTCGAATAGCCTCGCGATTTGTTTCCGTTAAGCCGTAAACAAATTCACTCTGCGACTTCATCGCTCGGTGTGGGCGGCCGTAGTGTTGTTCGAAAGTCTGCTGGTCACGCAGGCGAAAGTCGCCCGACAAATCGATGACCTTCACCTTCTCGGGCAGATGCGGCACAAGATCCATCGCCTGTCCATGCGGCAACGCCAGAAAGATGCAGTCAAGATCATCGAGCTCAGACCCGTCTTGTGAAGCGGTGCGAAAAACCAGATCAGTCAATCCCAGAAGATTTTTGTGAACTCCGCTGACACATTTACCGGCCTGTTCATTTGCAGTAACAAAAGTGATTTCAGCGTTCGGGTGAAACAAGAGGATACGCAGCAACTCCGAGCCGCCATATCCTGAGCCGCCAAAGATGGCCACGCGGAGTTTCGAGTTTCGGGTTTCGGGTCTCGAGTTCACTATGCTAAAAGCCCTCTTCAACTGGGTCTCGCTGTTCTCAAGGTTAGCATCTTGTTCAGTTAGTGAGCCGAACTCGAAACTCGAAACTCGAAACCCGAAACCTTATGACCGAGTAGCTCAAACAACCGCTCGCCGTTCCGCCGCGCATTCGCCGCCGGCACGCCAAACTCCTTCTCAATAAAATCCTGCCCCATTTGTGAGTCGGTCACCGAGCCGGCAATCACGTCGATCTCGATTCCGCGGCGGCGCAACAACTCTATTCCGCCCCAGGCGCCGACATAGTCCGACGCGCAGAAGACGAGCCCGGCAGTCGCGTCCCGGAGTTCCATGTCTGCAAAAACCGTTGCAACGGAGTATCCGCCCAGCAGACCGTCGCCCAGTTCAATCACAATCAGGTCCGGCGAGCTTTCGTTCAGACGTGAAATAATTGTCTTGGCAACGTCAGCAAGGTTCGTAGCGCCTACAGTCGAAGGCAAGCCACAATCAAGAAAACTTGCGATTGCGATCGCTCCGTGATCCGCCATGTTAAGTGTGTCTCGCAAGCAGGCGATGCCGGAAAGTTTGGCTCCGGCCACCCGCAAGCCGGCTCGGGTTGCCTGCTTGATCAGTTCAGTGGCGGCGTACGTCTTGCCGCTATTCATGCACGTGCCGGCGATGATCACCAGAGGGGCAGTTTCACCCAGGCTTGTTTGCGGCGGAAGTGCGGCGTCTGCAATGTTCAGGACACGCCCTTGCTGATCACTCGCCAGGCCGATGACTTCGACTTGAATCGCGTCACTCAAACTCGAGTGATGGCCGGTGCAACTTCCAATCACGCCACCCATGTTAAGCAAGTGCAATTGATCGCCGGCGTTGACGCTTGCCGGCACATCTCCCACGAAACCTTTCAACGCGCGGCGCCGGCCGAGGACGCCGATGAGCACATCGCCGGGATTAATTTTCGCGAGCCGGCCCGTTGGTAGCTCGAGCATGTTGTAAGTAGCACTGTCAGTCAGCGCGCGCACAACTATGACATCGCCCGCTTGCGGCGCGCTTGAAGCGGGAACAACCGCAACAGTCCGGCTGAGGTTTAGCGGAGAAGTTGCGGAGCCGATCTTGTCAGCATCGATAATCTTCATTTCTGTTTTCATCTCCTCGCCTCACTTGGATTGGCTGGGGCAATGCCACCTTGCTAACCTGAGAGATTCCGTGACTTGAGCGTTTTCTGCTGGGCCAGCCTCTCAATCTAATCCGACTGCCCAACTTAAATCCGCTCATGGTTGGGAAGGGCGGCTTGCCCCCGCCCCGTCTGGCCCACCTCGCAATCTCAGTCGTAGCGCATTGAGCTTGATGAAGCCTTCGGCGTCGCGCTGGTTGTAAACCGTGTCCGCCTCAAATGTCGCCACCTTTTCGTCGTAAAGCGAATATGGCGAACGACGGCCGACAATGATCACGTTGCCGCGAAAAAGTTTTAGGCGCACATCTCCGCTGACTTTCGTTTGCGTCTCATCCACCATCTTTCGCATCAGTTCAAATTCCGGAGCGAACCAGAATCCGTAATAAACGCTCTCGGCAAACTTCACGCCCAATGAATCGCGCAAGTGCATCACTTCCCGGTCGAGCGTTATCGATTCCAACGCCCTATGGGCAACCTGAAGAATGGTCACGCCGGGAGTTTCGTAAATGCCGCGCGATTTCATGCCGACGAAGCGGTTTTCCACCAGATCAACTCGGCCGATGCCGTGCTCCCCACCCAACTTGTTTAGACTCTCAAGCAAGGCTACCGCCCCGACTTTATTTCCGTTGATTCCTACCGGTTCACCATGTTCGAAAGACAGCTCGACATATTCCGCTTCCGCTTTCGCATTCTCGGGTGAGCGCGTCAGTTGAAAAATATCCTCAGGCGGTTCGGCCCACGGATCTTCCAGAATTCCACCCTCGTAAGATATGTGCATCAGGTTGCGATCGGTGGAATAAGGTTTTTCCTGGGTCGCCGTGATTGGGATTTTGT
>WNFV01006471.1_pt1 | contig 15855 bp, 11 predicted proteins | sample 5400101 | NCBI WGS metagenome assembly WNFV01 (sample SAMN13153361, study PRJNA577476) | soil metagenome | isolation source: 115 cm soil or saprolite under grassland replicate 1 | place: USA:California | collected 2016-06-15
CAGCTTTAATAGTTTCCTCGATAAACGCAAGATTGAATTCATCTGCCAGAGGAGTGGTCTCCAGAAATACTTTGTGACCCGGTTTGATCTGTAATGAATAATGCACCATCACTTTGGCAAGTTTGGTTACGCGGGGATCGGTCATTATTTTTTCCTTTTCGATTTGTAGTTGTTTTGATTATAGCATCCTGAATGGATGACAATAGACTAAAAAAAATGGCTCTCTTGTTTCTGGTGGGATTTATCCGCAGATTTAACAGATTCCCCATTCCTTTTTCTGCGTAATCTGCTAAATCTGTGGATGGAGTTTGGCCCTTTCCCGCTAAAAACGGTAGAACCAAAAAATAATATAAACAATTGGAGTAAAATTCGCAGCCTCATGACCGAAATAGGAAAATATTTTTGATCTCCTCAATCATTATTGTATTAATTTTTTTGGCGCTTCTTTTTGGGTTCTTGAATGGGATGCATGATTCTAGGAACGTAGTCTCCACGATCATTTCATCTCGGGCTTACTCCCCTCGAGTTGCATTAAGTGTAACAGCTCTGGCAGAATTTTCAGGACCGTTTATTTTTGGTGTTGCCGTCGCCGAGACGATTGGTCGCGGTATTGTGGATACCAGTGCTGTAGATGTTTATGTTCTCATTGCTGCAATGGCCAGCGCGATCCTATGGAATTTGGTTACATGGGCAAGTAAGATTCCGAGTAGCTCTTCTCACGCATTGATAGGTGGAATCCTGGGCGCAGCATTGATGAGAGCAGGGGTGCAATCAGTTCAGATAGGCGGTTTGTTGAAAATACTAATTTCCCTTTTTGCTTCTCCCATTATCGGGTTTATTTTTGGATTTATCCTTCTCCGGGTTATCCTGCTATTAAGTTGGAACGCGACACCACGTATTAATCAATTTTTCAAAAATACGCAAATTATCACAGCTATCGCATTAGGGCTTAGCCATGGAAGTAACGATGGACAAAAGACAATGGGGATTATCACGCTAGCGCTCGTAACCAGCGGGTATTTGAGTGCTTTTGTTGTGCCAATTTGGGTCATCGGGCTTTGCGCGCTTGCTCTTGCATTAGGGACTGCTGTGGGAGGGTGGAGGTTAATCCATACTACTGGGGGTAGGTTTTATAAGATCCGTCCGGTGGATGGATTCACTTCCCAAGTGACCTCAGCCATTGTGATTCTTGGAGCTTCATTGGTTGGCGGGCCGGTCAGCGCGACACAGGTTATTAATTCGGCGATTATGGGAGTGGGGGTTGCGGAAAGGGCCAATAAAATCCGCTGGGGAATTGTTCAAGAAATTGTTACGGGCTGGATCCTCACTATCCCAGCGACGGGATTTCTCGCGGTGGGAATTTATTGGCTGATGATTTGGTTGTTACGATAACCCTTCGTTGGGGTCATCTGGCGTCTTTCAGGCCTACTGTAATCATCTCTCCATATGGAGCGACCATATGTGTCCACGTACCGCTGAAATCCATAATTTCATTCACAATCAATCGGTGAAATGATTGCGAATATAGGACCCTTTCACCCTGCCTCACCTGCAATTGAACATTCTTTTTAAACTCCCGTGAGCGAAAACGAAACCTAGCAACTTCTGCAGACTCTACAATGGAATTTGGGCAAATCCACAACAGGGGCGCCTCCACCCGGACCTCGAGCCTGTTCGCAGGCCATTCGGCATTTCCCAAATAAGTTGCAATAGACCGCGCAGCACGCTGACCCTCCTGCGCGCAATGATTAGCAGTTGCTGCGCCGCGCAGAAGATTTCCTGCTGCAAATACACCTTTGACTGAGGAGCGAAATTCCATGTCTACTTTTGGACCGCGCGTGCCTTGATCCATCGTCAAACCGCCTAGGCGAGCCATCTCATGCTCGGGGATCCAATCGCCCGTAAATATGACCGCATCGCAGTCCACAATTTCAGTTTGACCATTTTCGTGCGTGAGTTCAATTCCTTCTACGCATTGATGTCCAAAGATGTTGGATACTCTCGTTTTGGTAATAATCGGTGTGCGCATGAGAAAATCTGCCACCGCCCACTTCATCGGTAAATACGGCAAATAAACCTGATGTCGTGGATGTTCTGTCACCATCATCAAACATTTAACACCTGCGTGCCACAGTGTTAGTAAAGCTGAAAGACTCACCAGTTCAGCTCCGACAATAACGGCACGCTTACCAACAGGCAAATGTTCTTGATAAACAAATCTTTGCAAAGAACCTGTTGTAAAAATACCGTGCGGCCGCGTACCCGGTATAAGACGTGCAGAACGAGGTCTTTCACGGACTCCTGTAGCGAGGAGGACTACCTGTGTTTCGATTTGACCTAAGCCATCTGGTGAAGTGAATTTCAACGTTCGTGAATTTATCCAGTCCGTGATTGTTGTAGATGTACGAATCTCGACCTCTTCTTTTTCAGCGAGTTCTCGATAATAGCGTGCATAACGGGGACCTGAATACATACGATACAAATCTGCGCGTCCGAACCCTGTGTGGTGGCACATGCGTGGCATGCCGCCTGCTTCGGGCTCACGGTCCACGACCAGCACATCGCGAATACCTTGTTTCTTTAGCTCAATCGCGGCAGCTAGCCCGGCAGGACCTGCACCGATGATGAGAACATCTGTTTGCTTGTTACGGAGGCCTACAGCTTGCTGTCGATTTTGTTGCAATTCAATTTTCGGGAGCAAGCTCCCTGACTCCAAAGTTTTCATCAATGCCGCGTGACAATTAAACCCTTGACAACGCCCTTGCATAGCGCGGGTGCGTCTCCTCAGTCCATCCAAATTAGACGCGGGGATTGGTGCATCCAAAGCATCTTTCAACTCTCCGCGTGAAACTCTTTCACAATGACAAATCATCTCGCCGTAGGTGGGATTCTGAGCGATCATCTCCGCGTTTTGATAGGGTCTTACATCCGCCTGCCCGATGCTTGGCAATCTTAAAGATTTGAATTCATCTTTCAACTTCAATTGCAACCCGGCCTCTTGCAATAACTCAACCGTGTATTCTGCGATCCCCAGCGAGGCAGAAATTCCCGTTGATCGAATACCACCTACACATAAATATCTTTGAGCTTTGTGCATCTCGATTTGATAATCGTTGTGCTCTGTAGCAGCGCGCAGACCTGAATAAGTGGCTGTAACTTCTTCGTCCAGAAGCTGTGGCAGAATCAGGCGACCTTTATCGAGCAACAAATTCAAACCATCCGCAGTTGTCTCCGTTGCAGATTTATCATCCAGATCTTCGGCAGTTGGACCGAGTAAAATATTTCCGTAGACTGTTGGACTGATCAACACACCCTTTGTAATAGAAGTAGGCACAGGTAGTAAAACGTGATTGACGAGGGGTCGCGCCAATTTGTCGTAGACGATCAATTGCCCGCGTCGCGGCGTGACCTTGAACTGGTTGTGCCCAAATAGATTGTTAATTTCATCCGAGCTTAGTCCCGCGGCATTGACGACGAATCGAGCGCAGATATTTTGCTCACCACGTTCCAAGACCCAAATATCATTTTCTTGTCTTACATTTTGTACGGGATAATCCAGAAACAGTTTAGCACCATTCAACACAGCCTGACACGCGCACGCCAATGGCACAGAAAATGTACAAAGAATTCCTTCGCCGGGAACTAACAATCCACCAAGCGCACCTTTGTTGATGTTTGGCTCGCGACGATAAATTTCGTCGGCAGAGATGATCTCCACATCCATCACGCCGTTTTCGTGAGCTTTCTTTAGCAATGCCGGTAGAGCATCAAACTGATCTCGCGTCCATGCGATGAGGATTGCACCCAGTCGTTCATGTGCGATATTTACTTCGGGCATGAACTCGTCCATCAGCGCGTAACTTCGCCGCATAAGTCGTGCTTCCAAGGAGCCAGGTTTTGCGTCGAAGCCAGTATGCCAGATGGCTGTGCTGGCTTTTGACGTTCCCATGCCCACGTCTGGATTTGCTTCTACAAGAGCAATATTTAGATGGTAACGAGATAACTCGCGTGCGATGGCGCATCCCACTGCCCCCGCGCCGATGACTGCGATGTCGAATGTTTGTGTCATAGTTTATGTCTGTTATAGGAAAGTATACAGGTACACACGCAAACAGGTAAACAAGGACTCACAACTACATGTGTACCTGTTTACCTGTCTACTTGTTTACTCAGACGCATGATAGGCTTTTACTACCTCTATTGCTTTATTCCATTGTGCCAGCTTCTTTCCTCTTTCTTCTTCCTTCATCTTCGGCGAATAAACTGCTTCCGATTTCCAGCGTGAAGCAAGCTCGTCGAATGATAACTCCAGGCATGAAACGCCTGCAAGATTGGCAATGCCAATTGCTGTCGCTTCCAGTGCTGAAGAGACACGGACTTCCAGATTCAATAAGTCGGCAATCATTTGCATGAGATAGGGATTGCCCGATGGTCCACCATCCACTTTCAAGTGAGGGGGAACCTGACCTGCATCCTGCGACATCGCAGTGACCACTTCGTAGACGCGGCAGGCTATTCCGTCAAGCGTGGCACGTACAATGTCATTTGAACTTGTACTACGATTCAATCCAAACATCGCACCGCGCACATCTGTCCTCCAGTGAGGAGCAGCTAATCCTTGTAAAGCAGGTATAACCACCACACCCATATCTGTAGATTGCTGTGCAGCCTCATTGCTCGAAGCCGAGTTAGGGATTACTTTCAGATTGTCCCTTAGCCATTGGACTGCCGAGCCGGTGACGAAGATCCCGCCATCGAACGCATACGCAGTGTGACCGTTGAAATTCCAGCCCACCGTTGTAAGCAATCCATTGTTTGAAAGACGAGGCTTGTTGCCAATGTTCATCAGGAGGAAACTGCCCGTGCCAAATGAACATTTCATTTCACCGGCATTAAAACAAGCCTGACCAAACAACGCGGCTTGTTGATCGACCAATAGAGCATGTAATGGTAATGATTTTCCATTACCAAAGTCAACTTCGCCAATCCAACCCGCTGAAGGTTTCACTTCGGGCAACATACTACGCGGTACATCGAATAAAGATAATAATTCATCATCCCATTCAAAACTATTCATGTCGAATAAGAGCGTACGTGAAGCAGTGGAGGGATCAGTGACATGCAAACGGCCCTTTGTCAGCGACCAAATTACCCAGGTCTCTGTGGTGCCGAATTTGAGTTTGCCGTCATGTGCTTTTTTGCGAAGTTCCGGATAATTCTCAAATACCCATTTGAGTTTGGGCGCGGAAAAATAACTGTCGAGGAGAAGCCCTGTCTTTTGGCGAAGCAGACCTGAGTCCACGCGCGAGGCGAGCTCCTTACAAACGGATTCACCTCTCGTGTCCTGCCAGACAATGGCAGGAGTAACCGGCTCTCCCGTGTCCTTATCCCAAACAATAAAGGTTTCGCCCTGATTATCGAAGCCCACCGCGGCGATGTCGTATTTGTCCAGCAGCGGTGCGCAAGCGTTTTTGACTGTGTATACAATATCGAGTGGATCTTGCTCCACCCAGCCCGCCTGAGGAAAACGCGCGGGAAGCTGAGTGGAATTCTTTTCGATCATTTCGCCACGTTCATTGACTATGACTGCCGTAGTCTGCGTCGTTCCCTGGTCAATGCCAAGGAGATACTTCATTGTATCCTCCAACTAGAAATGCGGCACCTCACTTGATTTGGGGTGCCGCATTTTCGTGCCATGAGATTTCGTTAGGTTTCGCCGTATTTCTTTTCGACCTCAGCAATCATCTTCTGACGCTGGGCGATCCTATCGCCTTCCGGTACCCCTTCGAAGCGGTTGCGTACGAAGCCGTACCAGAGAATAGGCATCACAATGACCATCGCCACTGTGAGATAAAATACCTGCTGATTGGGCGGGAAGAAGCCAGTAATGGCGAGCACGATGCCACCAAGGATGGCAACTACTGCATTTACTTTGGACCACGCACCGAGATTGAATGGTCCCTTCTCCTTCCACGTCTTGCCTTCGGCAAGAAGCCCTGCCGCAATCGGCATCACATAGGAAAGATACATGAAGACCGCACAGGCAACAGCCAATACTAGGTAGTAAGGTGCATATATAGTAGAAAGCAGAGCCAAGGCTGCCAAGGTCCAGGTCGCGTAGGTCGGTGTGCGATAAGTAGTGTCGACGTGGGAAAGGAATCTCGAGCCAGGCAAACCGCCATCACGGGCGAAGGCGAACATCATGCGCGCGCCGGAAGTCATGCCGGCCAACGCGCATATATAGTTCACCACCACCAAACCCACCGCGAGGAATAGTTTCAGGGCGAAAGGCATGAGCGAGGCATCGTACATGTAGTAGAACGCACCCCACCCTGCCTTCCCAGCTTCTTCAAGGCTTGGCATGGTCAACACAAATGCGGCTACCATAATGAGACCAACTGACCAGGACCAGAATACTGCCTGCCACATGCCTTTCGGAACGTTGACTTGAGCGTCGTGTGTCTCTTCAGATGTGTGTGCAGAAGCATCATACCCTGTAAGTGTATAGCACACATAGGAGAGACCAAGCAGAAACGCAAACGCCACGCTCGGATGGAACGGGAATACGCCGCCCCCCGCGTCGCCTGTGAAGTTTGTGATCTTAAAGAGGCGGGAGAAATCCAGAGCGACTGGTGTGAAGACGAACAAGGCAATGACTAGCAGAACGGTCAGAATAAAGATCAAGTAACCGCTGAGGTCCGTTAATCTTGTGGTAAGTTTGATGCCGTAGTGGTTGAAGAGGGCCTGGGTGATTAGGACGATGGTTACAAATATGAACTGGTGCCAGTATCCAAAACTCGATGTATCCACTTTGAGTACCGTGGATAGGAGAATATCCTTGAAAAATACTGCATAAAGCAACACATCGACAGAAGACACTACGCAGATCAAACCAACCAGGTTGAACCAGGCGGTAGCCCAACCCCACGCTTTGCCACCAAGATGTGAACTCCAGTGATACAGGCCACCTGCTGTCGGGAAGGAAGAAGCGATTTGTCCCATGCCAAAAGCGACCGTCATGGCGACCGCGCCGCCGATCAGCCAGATGAGGAAAGCGCCTCCCGAACCAGCAGAGTTAAAAGCCGCAGGGAAAGCAGAAATGCCACCGGCGAGGATACAGATGATGGAAAACGAAATCGCGAAGTTCGAGAACAAGCTCATGCGGCGAGCAAGTTGCTGGGCATAGCCCATGCTATGCAATACTTTCTTATCGTGTTCCTGCACTTTATCAGCCATGTTTCTTTTCTCCTTTTGGATATTTGGAAAGAATAGAGGCAGAAAATTAGTTTTGCTAGCAATCTATCATAGGCTCTCCTCAGAATCGGAAACAGGGCTGTCCGCAACAAACCTTTGACGCTTTTAATAGACAACCCGTCCAGCGTTGAAACGTTACATGGAAATTATGATAAAAGTCTATTGACATCGTTATATCCATCGTCTGACTTTAGCTCTATAGCTTCTGTATTCGTCGCCGAATTTGTGTGCGAGATATTCTTCTTCCGGCTCAATGACAAGTCGGTTAAACAGAATTACCATGATGGGAGCAAGGAGTATCCCCCAAAAGGAGCCTGCATTTAGCGGAATGCCTATCTCCATTAATAAGAACCCAAGATTGACCGGATTTCGGGTGAAGCGATAAATACCAGAAGTAACCAATCGAGCACCGGAATCATCAGGCTTACGCATCGTACGTGCACGGCGGAAGGCAATCAGTGCTCCTATCCCAAGCAGAAAGCCAAGAGTGACAAGCAGGAATCCAATAGCCCGTAGTACGGGCGGAACAACCAGCGGAAGAGGAATCAACCATGTCAGCACAAAGGCCAGGACAACATGGATCGCTACCAAAATAGGCGGTTGAATTTTGACTTTGGCAGTTACTTTATGTTGTTTTGTCTTGCTGCTCGCTTTCATAATCGTTCCTTATCAAGCAATTTATCCAACATGTATCCTTGAAATGCTTTACCCAAATAACTCCACCAACTGCTTTACATGAACTACACCGTCGAAGCCAGCCAGATCGCCCTTGCGCAGAGCGGCTTTCTCGCCGTTCGGATCACCCAGGCAGGTGACAATCACATCGCCAGCATTCAAATCCTCTTTCTCAGTGTAACCATTGGTTGTGACGATAGTCTTCATGCCCGCTGCTTTTGACGCGGCTACACCATTCTTGGAATCTTCGACTACCATTACTTCTTCCGGTTGTAGTCCAAGTTTGGAAAGAGCAAGGTTATAGATCTCTGGATCGGGTTTCTTCTTGCTCACGACATCTCCCGCGAGCACAAGGTCGAATTTGATATCCGAGAGGATCTTTTCGGTAATGGCTTTCGCTGCCTGTTCATTGGACGTGGTACAGACTGCGATCTGCATGCCTGCATCCATCGCTTCTTTCATGAACCGGTGAATACCTGGGCGCAAGGGGAGTTTGCCTGTCTCGATCAGTTCCACGAATAATGCGGTCTTGCGCTTATGCATGTTCTTGACAAGTTCATCCAGCTCCTCAGGTGGAATCGGTTTGGAGAATCCCTTTGTCTGAGCATGGTGTTTCATACGTTCCTTGCCGCCCGCTATCTGGAGCAGTTCATGGTAGTAGTCCACGCTCCACTCATCGGTGAAGCCGAACTCTTTGAAGGTCATGTTGAACGAGACGCGGTGACCATCACGCTCAGTGTCGATGATCACGCCATCTTGATCGAAGAATACAGCTTTTATTTGTGCCATAGTTGCCTCCAATCCAACCAATCTTCGCCCTGAGCGGAGGGGCTGAGTGGTTTTAGAAGTCCCGAAGTCGAATGGCGAGTCCTTGCAACCTCACGTTTCGACTACGTTCGCTACCGCTCACTCCGCTCAACGGGAATGGATCATTTATTATTTCATCCCAAAGAACTCACGAATCGTATCCACGAACAGGCGATTCTCTTCTTTGGTGCCGATGGTGACGCGGAACCAGCCGTCGCTACCATATTTTTCGGTCTCACCGCGCAGGATGATTCCCTTGGTCTCGGCAAAAGCAAGTACTTCCTTGCCCTTTTTACCCGTCGCACCCACGTCGAACAGAATATAGTTCGCTTTGGAGGGGAAGACCACGAAACCGGGGATATCGCACAATGATTCGGTGATGAAATCGACTTCGCTATTATTGAATCTGACACGTTCAGCGAGACCTTCCGTATCCTCAAAGGCCGCGAGGGCAGCCCACATGGGAATCGTGCCAACGTTCCAGGGAAGAAGCGAACCGGAGATCTGGTCTATGACATCCTTTGCACTGATTGCATATCCAAAGCGCATGCCCGCGAGACCATAAGCTTTCGAAAGCGTGCGAGTGACCAAGACGTTCTTATACTTCTTTGTCAACGCAACCTGGGACATGCCCAATCCTGCATATTCAACGTACGCTTCATCAATTACAAATGGAATACCTGTTTCGGCAATAGTGACGAAGTGCTCAGCATCCATGAAATTGCCTGTCGGGTTGTTTGGGTTGGCAATCACGATGATCTTGGTCTTATCGGTGATAGCCTTCAAGACGGAATCGGGATCGTAGTGGAGAAGCTTATCCTTATAGATCATTGGCACAGAGACCATCTTTGCGCCGAGCAATGTGCCGCGCAGTTTGTAGATGCCAAAGCATGGTGTCTGCTGGATGACTTCATCGCCAGGTGTGATGAACATGCGAAAAATGTTGTCGTACACTTCACTGGAGCCGTTGCCGATCATCACGTTCTGCGGCCCGTCCACTCCATTGATCTCAGCGATCTTGCTGCGTACAACTAAGCCTTGATCCGGATAACGATTTGCCATCTTCGCATACTTGAACATGGCATCCAGTACCTTCTCAGAAGGCGGATTCGGATTCTCATTGGACATCATGCGATGCAGTTCGGGATTTCTCCATGCCAATTCGATGTGACTCGAAATATACATCGGGATGCCTTTTACCCAGGGGGCATAATACTCTTCAATGTTCTTCATTACTTGACTCCTCAGTTATTTTTCCTAATCGGTGGTCGAGTAGACCCGCACGGTTTTGCGGGGCATATCGAGACCACCACACCACAGAAGTATTCTTTTTAGAGGTTGGTCTCGATACGGGCGAGACGTACACTCGCCCTACTCGACCAACGGGGTTCATTTACGCCTTCCCTGTACTGCAAAGCATATCCATCCAGTGCATTACGGCTTTGCGGGTTGCGTCGCGGACAGCCACATCGATTTTGCCCGGGTCATATTCATCACGATGGGCAGTGATGTACTCATACTTTGCGTCGATCAGAGTATGCTTCAACTCGGTGGAGACATTGAACTTCGCACCGCCTGCCGCAAGCAGTTTCTGGATGTAATCTTCGGGCAATCCAGTACCACCGTGAACGACCACAGGGGTCTTGATGCCGTTGCCATTCAACATCTTGTGGATGGTGGCCAGGCGCTCGAAATCGATCTTCGGGTTCTTCGTCTTGTACACACCATGTGCGGTACCGATGGCCGGAGCGAAGATATCCAAACCTGTGCGCTCGACGAACTCAACTGCTTGTTTCGGATTGGCCAATTGCGCCTCGTCTTCTGCGACCTTGACTTGATCCTCCACTCCACCGACGGTTCCCAACTCACCTTCGACAGAGATGTTTCCGACTGAATGGCAGTAATCCACCACTTCCTTGGTCTGGCGGATGTTTTCCTCATAGGTCTGCTTGGATGCGTCGATCATGATGTTGGTGTAACCGGCATCTGCACATTTCTTACAATAATCGATCTCTGTGCAGTGATCGAGATGCAGGCAGACTGGCACAGGTGCAGACTCGGCGAGGGTGCGATAGATGGCTACCATCATATTCGTGCCGAGAAACTTGGATGGTTTTACTGAAGTCTGGACGATCACAGGCGCTTTCTTCTCTATGGCGGCGTCGATCACCGCTTCGAATTGGAGCAAGTCTGTGACGTTAAACGCGCCAATAGCGTATCCGCCCTTGGCTGCTTCAACCATGATTTCTTTTGCATTTACGATTGACATGTTCTTTCTCCTTCTTTTGGTTATTACGACTTTTCTGCAACATCTTTTAGCCACTGCTCCCAGCGGTAGTCAGTGACGTGCTGACGCAACCGTCCGAACCACAGGTCTGCGTATCCCTGGAAGTCCTCCTCCAATTTAGAGATACCAGTCTGGGTTGTTCCCCACATCGCTTCATGTAATTCAGACATCGGCCACATTAACTTTAAGCGGGCGAAGTTTTTAGGTGTCACTTCGCCGAAATATTCCTGTAAGAGCAGGCGTACCTGGTCATCTGTCAACCGGTGGTGATGACTGAAGTTCCCCAAATCGAAGAAAATATCACCCATGCCTGCATATTCCCAGTCAAGCAAACGGATTTCCCCAATTTCGCCCGCTACATCCTCATCCAGCCAATTAAGGTTGAGCAAATCATCGTGGCACGGCGTGGGGATATAAGGGTCTTTCAACAAAGCCTCTTCCACCTCGCACATCTTCTGTATGATCCAGTCCCAGTCAAATGGGAACTTGCAGTTATGCTGCTTGGACATTTCTGTGAGCATTTCCACCCGGCGAAAAACGTTGAACTCTCCGTTTAGTACGGGCGCGCGCCTGTGGAATAGTCGTATTTTGCGCACCACACGGATGATGTTTTCCGGTTTGGTGATTTCTTCTGGAGGCAGGCGTTTTCCATTGATGAAGCGCGTAACGATATAGCCTTCGGGTTCGATGAAGTAAACTACCTCAGGGGCAATACCCAGTTGCCCTGCCGCGTAGTTTGCAGCATATTCCACATCACGACGGATCCCGAGTTTATCGGTATCCTCACCTGCAAGGCGAATCACATACGCCTTGCCATCCGACTCAACTTTGAAATTTAAGTTTGTAATGCCGCCGCTTAGCGGTATCTTTTTTACGTTCTTCGACTCAGCCAAGAACGGCACACGTGAGATCGCGTATTCAATTGTAAGTGGCATGGCATCCTTCCCATTTTGAAACAGATTTGGATTCGTGCAACGACTTTGAGCGGTACCTCTTGATTTGACTTTTGGGAATGGCAACCTCCTTGTTCACAATTTCCGCTTCGCGCGAGATCATGAACATGTCTCCGTTTAAGCGCGGATTCTCTCGCCCTTTGGATCCCACAATATGGGCTGGTCCACCACCGCACCGACCTTTTCACCAAAACATTCGACTTCGAGTCTTGTTCCAACTTTTGTACATTCAACCGGTAAATAAGCGAACACAATACTTTTTCCAACCGAATAGCCAAACCCACCTGACGCCACCCAACCGATCGTGTGATCACCTGCGCGGATCGGTTCCTTGCCAAGCGCAATGGTCCGGTCATCGGTGAGCGTCATGCAGCACAACTTACGTGTGACGCCCTCTTGTTTCTGTTTTACAAGCGCATCTCTGCCGATAAAATCGCTTTTATCTAGTTTGACGGCAAATCCTAAGCCTGCTTCATATGGCGTATAGTCTGGGCTGATTTCAGCACTCCAATAACGATAACCCTTTTCAAGTCGCAGAGTGTCTATGGCTTTGTAACCTCCCGCAACCAATCCTTCAGGTTGACCGGCTGCCCATAACGTATCCCAAAGTCGCAGGCCATATTCCACAGGGCAGTAAAACTCCCAGCCGAGCTCGCCAACGTAAGTCACGCGTGAGGCGATAACGGGAACATCTCCAACAGTCATACGTTTTGCGGTCATGTATGGGAAGCCCGCGTTGGAAATGTCGTCAGTGGTTGCCTTTTCCAAAATCTTGCGTGCTTTTGGCCCCCACATTCCGATACAGGCGTAATTTGAACCTACATCTTCCAATGTGACAGAGCCATCTTCAGGCATGTTAATGGAGAGCCAGGACATATCATGCTGGCCAAATGCAGTTCCGGTAATGATGAAGAAGCGCTCTTCGCCAAGCCGTGTGACCGTGAAATCACATTCGATGCCACCACGTTTATTGAGACATTGAGTGTAGACTACACTGCCCACTGGTTGGTCAATGTTGTTTGCGCAAACATAGTTCAGGAATTTCAATGCACCTGGACCGCGCACCTCAATTTTGTTGAATGAGGTTTCATCGAACAGACCAGCATTCTCACGAGTCATGAGGTGTTCGTATCCAATCGCGCGTGACCAATTGTGGCGTGCCCAGCCTCTTGGCTCATGGCCATGGGTCGCTTTTTCTTCGTACGGCTTGAACCAGTTCGGGCGTTCCCATCCCATTTTCTCGCCGAATGAACAGCCAAGCTCGCGCAACCGGAAATAGGTGGGTGAGAGGCGGACATTGCGTCGTGAGATGCGCTCTTCACCCGGGAAGTGAATGTCATAGTATTGGGTGTAGGTTTCAATCGTGCGTGCGACCGTGTAATCGAGATTGTTGTAATTCGCACCGAAGCGGCGAACATCTAGGCGCCAGACATCATATTCAGGATGTCCATCAATAATCCATTCCGCCATTGTTTTGCCGATGCCACCCGCGCCCGCGAGACCGTGTGCACAGAAAGCGCATGCGACCCAGAAGCCTTTCACGGAAGTTGGGCCAAGCAGGAATTCACCATCAGGTGTGAAGCCTTCCGGTCCATTGAGCAGCTTGACAACTTCCGCAGTTTCTACGGCAGGCACACGCCTGATGGAATTTTCCATCAACGGCGCAAAGCGGTCCCAATCGGGGGCTAATAACTGAAATTTAAAATCGCGCGGGATTCCTTTCAAACCAAAGGTTGCGGGTTGGCGTTCGTACCCGCCTGTTACCAAGCCGCCCACTTCCTCGCGCCAATAGACTAATAAGTCCGGATCACGTAGGTTCGGGAAACTGTGTGTGATGCCCTCAATGGGTTTGGTCATGATATACAAATGCGATTTTTTACATTGATCTTTTCAACGTTTGTATTCGTAAAAATCTTTACCCCGCGATTCTTCGCGCCAACTGCTAAGGCGTTTGTTAAACCCGTGGGATCAATGCTGCCATCGTTTGGTGTGAATGCCGCGCCGAGCACTCCCTCCAACGACATCAGCGGGAACATATCGTGCGCTTCCTTGGGCGAGACTAATTCCATTGCTACGCCAAAGGAACGGGCCATGCCGACGAGTCGTTTATTCTCTTCCATACGATCCGCTGAAGAAGCTAGACGGAGACCACCGACTTCACGCCATGATGTATCCACACCTGTTTCTTCTTTCAGCTTGCGATACAGGTCTGTGCTATAGTGCATCATACGTGTCAGATTTGCGTCCGAACGCATCTGGCCTACCAGGCCTGCAGAATGCCACGTAGAACCGGCCGTCAATTCGTGACGTTCAATGATGACTACATCCTTCCACCCCATGAGTGCAAAATGATAGGCGATACTCGCCCCGCCCACACCGCCGCCGATGACGACTGCTTGTGCTTGCGATGGTAACTCAGACATATTGATTTTCTCCTTGAGTACTTATTCCTGTTGTGCTGTGTTGACGGTAGGTAGCGTTTAATCAGCACGGAATATATTCTTTTATATTCAGTTTATTTCTTACGATTGCCAAACGGAACCGGACTTTGCCATAGCCGCGACGATATCGAAGGACGATATGATGCCAAGCGGGAAGGCATCTGGCTCCTCCTGATCTGTTACTACAAGACGGTGATGGTGCTGCTTGATCATCATATCGGCGGCCTGACGTAGGCTGTCATGGATGTCTATTGTCAACGCAGGGTGCATGACCTCTCTCACGGTCAGTGTTTCGTCCATGCCATTTTTGACGAAGGGTAACAAGTCTTGGCCGCTGACGACACCCAGGGCTTTGCCTTTTGTATCCACGACGAGTACAGAGCGCCAGCCTGCCTCTGTCATCGAGCGGGCAGCAGAAACAATGGGTGTTTTATCGCGGCAAACCAGAATCGCATCCGACATCACATCACCAACCGTTTCTCGTTTGGGTTTTTCCTGCTGGGCGATACTGGCAACGAAATCAGAAAGAGAAATCACACCAACAGGTTTGCCGTTTTCAGTGACAAGCAGCCGGCTAATTTCCTTGTCGATCAGTTTATGAACTGCCTCAGAGAGGGGCATGCTTGCATCAACGGAATCAATTGGATGGGACATAAGATCCGAGGCGGTTAATTTCCGCATAGTGGCGAGACTTTGAGAATCTGATGAAAGCCATTCGCCCGCCAGAAGGTCAAAATCCGATATCAATCCTAGTGCACGTCCATCGCGGTCTTCAACGATCAGAGCATGAACATGGTTTTGGTTTAGCAAGACGGCTACCTGACCAAGCCTTGCATCTGGTCTACAAGTAAATAACCCAGGGTGCATTAAGTCGCGTACAAGTTTAGTCATGAAGGACTCCTCTTGTTAATAAACTTCATCTACGTCTTTGTACCATTTCACGCGGTCACCAACTCGGTCACGCAGACGCCAGGCGAGGGGCTTTGGTTCATTATTCAGCCGCGCCAGGATTTCGTTTATCTGAGATTCAACTTTTGATTTTTGTTCGGGAGTAAGCTGCGAATAGCCATGAGCCAGTTGCTTTACTTTATCGAGGTTCATCGTGGTGGTACGCCATAGTCCCCAGTCGCTCGCACATAACATCGCTGCACGTTTGATGTTGATAGTTTCTTTATCTTGATCGCCCAGTGTGTGTTCGAGTAATAGCATAATCGTATCGATCACATCTTTTTCGTTGATCTTCACGATCTGCATTTTTTCAAGCAACAATTCTATTAGAGGAATAGTAGGCGAGTCCACTTCAAGCCGCCCCTCCCATCGAATGACATGACAGAAATCTAATTTTTCATAAAACACATCGACATGCAGTTCACTTCCGGGATTATCATAAATAGCACGATCGCCTTCTGAGGCAATAAAAATCTCGCGGTTTTCAGTA
>WNFV01014092.1_pt1 | contig 15850 bp, 13 predicted proteins | sample 5400101 | NCBI WGS metagenome assembly WNFV01 (sample SAMN13153361, study PRJNA577476) | soil metagenome | isolation source: 115 cm soil or saprolite under grassland replicate 1 | place: USA:California | collected 2016-06-15
GATCGCGCGCCGGTAGATCGCGCCCTGCTCCGTGAACGGCCCGGTCGACGCGCTGACCAGCAGCAGGTCGCCGGCGAGTGCGACGGCCCGGCAGTACGACGCGTGGAGGCCGTCCGTCTGCACCTTCCACGTGGCGCCGCCGTCGTCGCTCCGGCACAAGCCGACGGCGGCGGCGGCCAGCACGAGGTCCGGGCGCTCGGGATGTGCTCGCACTTGGTGGACGTCGGCGTCGACGTCGATCGTGGGCTGCCACGTCGCGCCCTCGTCGGTGGAACGCGGGATCCCTCCCACGTGCACGTTGGCGAGCAGGACGCCGCCGGCCGTTGCCGCCAGCGAGCGGACGTAGGGCTTGCGGCTGCCGACCGCGTGCCATTGGTCGCGTCCGGGCACGTCCTCGAAGCCGGCGATGGGCTCGAAGCGTCGCGCCTTGAAGACACGGGTGAGTGATCCGCCCCAGCCGACGATGGCTTCGTCGCCGCGGGCCACCATTGCGCCGGAGATCCCGAGCGAAGGCTCGGGCGTCTTCACCGTGAGCGCCTGCCGCCAGCCGCCGTCCGTCTGGTACACGACCGACTGCGCGTCGACGATCGCCCAGTCCTCGCCGAAGGCGCTGATCCGGTGACCGGCGAGCCTGAGCCCGGACGACCCGTTCCCGTCGAGCGTGAACAACCCGTCCTCCGTCCCGACGAGAATGCTCATTGCGCACCCACCTTGAACCCGTCGAGCACCGTGGTCCAGCGAGCCGCGTCGGCGCGGTACGGCGCGTTGAAGCTGATGCGGTCGACGAGGTCCCCGTAGCGCTCGAGCACCCGCGGCGCGATCTCCTCCGGCGTGCCGCGCACCGTAAAGACGTCGACGAGCTCCTCGTCGATGAGCCCGCCCATGTCCTCCCAGCGACCCTCCTTCGACAACCTGTTGAGCTCGGTCTGGAGATCGCCCCAGCCGTGCGCGTCGAGGACCCGGCGGTACGCGGGTGTCGAGCCGTAGAACGCGAGCTGCCGTCGCACGCCGTTCTCGGCGGCGACGATGTCGGCCTCGGAGTCGCCGGTCAGGATCATCAGCGGGAACGAGACCTCGAAGCCGTCGCGGGTCCGGCCCGCGCGCTCGAAGCCGCGTTCGAGCGCGGGCAGCGTGACCTCGCGCAAAAACCGCTCGGTGCTGAAGGGATGGACGAGGAACCCGTCGGCGACCTCGCCCGCCACCTCGGTCATCGCCGGGCCCACGCCCGCGAGCCACAGCCGCGGCAGCCCGAACGGGTTCGGGCCCGGGTTGAAGAACGGCGTCATGAGCGTGTGGCGGTAGAAGTCGCCCTCGAAGCGCAACGGCACGCCCTCGTGCCAGCACGCCCAGATGGCCCGCACGGCGAGCGCCAGCTCGCGCATGCGGGCCGCCGGCCGCGACCACGGCATCGAGAAGCGCTTCTCGATGTGCGGTCGGATTTGCGAGCCGAGGCCGAGGATGAAACGCCCTTCCGACACGAGCTGCAGGTCGTACGCGGTCTGCGGAGGAACGGGTCGTGTGGCCCCTCGAACGTGAATGCGCCGTCGTAGCCGCCCGCTTCGAGCTCGCGCGCCCGGCCGGGGATCGCGGCGAGATTGTCCGTGAGCGAGCCGTCGACCTTCATCGGGACGGAGCCTATGACTCGGGCCCCTCACCGTTGAGGGGCCCGAGTCGATGCCGCGATGACGCCGGTGGCTCAGGAGGTCTCGTGCACGAACCGGATCTCGGTGTTCTCTTGGCCGTCGATCGAGCGCGTCCACGTCAAGTCGGCGTGGCCGGCGCCATCGATCACGACCTGCTGGAAGTCGAGCAGCTCGCGATCCTCGGAACAGCCGGTGCCTCCCGTGCAGATCGGGCCCGTCTTCACCACCGTTGGATCGACGGTCGCCGGTGCCGAGAACGTCGCGCCGCCGTCACTGCTCTCGAGGTACTGCTCGAACCACTGGACGCCCTCGGGCGCGGTGTCGGGCGTCGCGACCGCCCCGTCGGTGTGGTACAGCGAGACGGCGACCTTGCCGCCCTTGGCGTCGACCCACGGGTACACCGACGTGCCACTGGACACGATCGTCTTGGCCGCGCTCCAGCTCGTGCCCCAGTTGCTCGACGTGCTCAAGCGGACACGGGTCGTGTCGTTCACCACCTCCTGCCAGACCGCCACGAGCTTGTTGCCTCCCGCGTTGGCGACAACCGGGAAGTTGGTGCTGGTGTCGGCGCCGGGCGTCGTGGAGATGGTCGTGCGGGTGAAGGTGAGCGCTCCGTTCGTCGACTTGGCGAACCCGACGCCGCCGCTGGAGTCGGCGTAGATGACGCCGACCTTGTCGGTGGCCGCGCTGGTGCCCTCGGCGATGATGTTGCCCGGCGGGCAGATGCACCCAGTGCGGTCGAGGGGTGTGGCCGCCACGCCCGCCGGCAGGTAGACGACACCGCCGTCGGTCGACTTCGAGACGATGAGCCCCGACGGCAGCTGGTTGTACGTCAGGTACGCCCGGCCGCCGCCCGGGGTTGCGGTCCACTGCCGGTCCTGGACGGGTACTCCGCCGAGCGGGTTCGCGGTCCAGGTGTTCCCGCGGTCGTGCGACACGGCGACCGTTGAGCTCCCGAGCCACAGGTCGGACATGTAGACGGTGCCGTCGGTCTGGTCGACGGCCACGTCGGAGTCGCCGCCGCCCGGCAGGTTGGCGCGCAGATCGGCGGGTGTCTGGGTCCAGGACGCCCCGCCGTCGGTCGATCGGAACACGAAGCTCGGTGAACCAGGGAGGTTGGACAGGAGACCGGTCGGGGCGTTCACGTACAGCGTCCCGTCGGGGGCGACGTCGATGCCAGGCTCGCCGGTGTCCTGGCCGGTCACGACGACCGGGGTGCCGAACGTCGCGGCCTCAGCCACACTCGTCGGCACGATCACCGCCAAGGCCGTGGCGGCGGTGGTCGCGAGGGCGGCGAGCATGGTCCGCCGAACGCGCATGGATCCTCCCTGCATGAGTTGATGGGTCAGCGGTTGCCCCGACCGGGCCGCGACTGACTGGGTGACGAATGTCTACCAAACCGGCGAATGGGTAGTAAAGCGTACGAAAAGGGCAGAGAAAGTGGCGGGCCGGCACCGGGGCCCCGGCGCCTACGCTCAGCCCATGCCTGACGCGATGAAGCCCCGCAGCTATGAGGTCACCGACGGCATGGAGCGCGCCCCAGCGAGGGCCATGCTGCGGGCCGTCGGGATGACCGACGCCGACTGGGGCAAGCCGCAGATCGGGGTGGCGTCGAGCTGGAACGAGGTCACGCCGTGCAACATGCCGCTCGACCGTCTGGCCAAGCGGGCCAAGGACGGCGTCCGAGCGGCCGACGGGTTCCCGATCGAGTTCGTCACGATCGCGGTGAGCGACGGCATCTCGATGGGGCACGAGGGCATGCGCGCGTCGCTCGTGAGCCGCGAGATCATCGCCGACTCGATCGAGTGCATGATGCACGCCGAGCGCTTCGACGGCATGGTCACGTTCGCCGGCTGCGACAAGAGCCTGCCCGGCATGCTCATGGCGGCGGGGCGGCTCAATCTTCCTTCGGTGTTCCTGTACGGCGGGTCGATCCTTCCGGGCCACTGGAAGGACGAGGCCCTCGACGTGGTCAGCGTGTTCGAAGCCGTGGGCGCGTGCGCGGCCGGGACGATCACCGAGAACGAGCTCGGAGAGATCGAGAAGCGCGCGTGCCCGACCGAGGGCTCGTGCGCGGGGATGTTCACTGCCAACACGATGGCATCGGCGGCGGAGGCGCTCGGCATGAGCCTGCCCGGTAGCTCGGCGCCACCGGCTGTCGACCGGCGCCGCGACGACCTCGCGTTCGAGTCCGGCGAAGCCGTCGTGCAGCTGCTCGCGTCCGGGATCCGCCCGCGCCAGATCATGACCAAGCCCGCGTTCGAGAACGCGATCGCCGTCGTGATGGCGCTCGGCGGCTCGACGAACGCGGTGTTGCACCTCCTCGCGATCGCGCACGAGTCGGAGGTCGACCTCGAGCTCGACGATTTCAACCGCGTCGCAGACAAGGTGCCGCACATCGCCGACATGAAGCCGCACGGCGAGTACCACATGGCCGATCTTGACCGCATCGGCGGCGTGCAGGTGGTGCTGCGCGAGCTGCTCGACGCCGGGCTGCTTCACGGCGACTGCCTGACCGTCACTGGCAAGACCATGGCGGAGAACCTCGCCGACCTCGACCCGCCGGCGCCGGACGGCGAGGTGGTGCATGCGCTGCGCGACCCGATCCACGCCCAGGGTGGCATCGCCGTGCTGCGCGGGTCCCTCGCGCCGAACGGCGCAGTCGTGAAGGTGGCCGGGCTCGATAGCGACCGCTTCGAGGGCACCGCCCGCGTGTTCGACAGCGAGGACGCCGCCATGGAGGCCATCCTCGCCGGGCGGATCAACGCCGGCGACGTCGTGGTCATCCGGTACGAGGGCCCGAAGGGCGGCCCGGGCATGAAGGAGATGCTCGCGGTCACCGGCGCGATGAAAGGCGCCGGCCGCGGGTCCGACGCCGCGCTCGTGACCGACGGCCGGTTCTCGGGCGGCACGCACGGCTACTGCGTCGCACACGTCGCGCCCGAGGCCGTCGACGGCGGGCCGATCGCGTTCGTCGAGGACGGTGACCGCATCGTGATCGACGCCGCGCGACACACGCTCGATCTCGTCGTCGACGACGCCACCCTGAACCGGCGCAAGGCGGACTGGAAGCTGCCCGATCCGCGTTACACGAGCGGGGTCCTCGCCAAGTACGCCAAGCTCGCCCAGGGTGCCGAGCGCGGCGCCATCACCAACGTGTAGGTGTTTCGGGGGAGTGGTGGGTGCCCGAAGGGATCGAGGTCGAGCAGGCGCGCCGGCTCGTCGAGGCACGCGCGCTGGGCCGGGAGATCGCCGGGGTCGACGCGCCTGACGCGTGGTATCTGAAGCGGGGCCTCATCGCGGCCGCGCTCGATGCCGCGCTGCCCGGACACCGTTTCACCGCCGCCCGCCGGCGGGGCAAGCTCCTCCTGCTCGACACCGATCGGCGCGGCCCCACGCTCGGCTTGCACCTCGGGATGAGCGGCCGCGTCCTGATCGACGACGAAGCCGCCGGCGACCCTCTCGTCTACGGCAGCAATCGCGAGAACCCGCTGTGGCACCGCTTCACGGTCCGCTTCGCCGACAGTGGCTCGCTCGCGTTGCGTGACCCGCGCCGGCTCGGCGCGGTCGAGCTCGATCCCGACGAGGACCGGCTCGGGCCCGACGCGTTCACGATCACGCAGGCCGAGCTCGACCGCGTGATCACTCGCAGCCGCGCGCCCGTCAAGGCGGTCCTGATGGACCAGGCGCGGATCGCGGGGCTCGGGAACCTGCTCGTCGACGAGGTGCTGTGGCGGGCGGGGATCGACCCCGTCCGGACGGCGCGTGAGCTCGACCGCAACGAGCGGCGACGCCTGCACCGCGCGATCGGCCGTACGCTGACGTTGACCCTCGAGCGCGGCGGGTCGCACACGGGGGACCACATGTCGCAACGCATGCCGGGAGGGGTCTGCCCCAAGGACGGGACGCCGTTCGAGCGACGCACCGTCGCCGGTCGCACCACGTTCTCCTGCCCGAAGCACCAGCGCTGATCGCACACGTGGCGGTCGCGAAGGCGGCTCATCGCACTCTCAGACGCGCCATGGCCCAATCGGATCGTGAGTCAACTCGCGGGAGCCACGCCGTACGATGCCACTGTGCGCGTCCTGGTTGTGGAGGACGAAGCAAAAATGGCGGCGCTCGTGCGAAAGGCCCTTGAGTTGGAGGGCTATTCGGTCGACATCGCCCAGAACGGGACCGACGCCGTCTGGCTCGCGACCGAGAACGAGTACGACACGATCGTCCTCGACGTGATGATCCCCGAGCCCGACGGCTTCGAAGTGTGCCGGCGTCTCCGCGCCGACGGCCGGTGGGCGCCGATCCTGCTCCTCACCGCCCGCGACAGCGTCGACGACCGCGTCGTCGGCCTGGATGCCGGCGCCGACGACTACCTGCCGAAGCCGTTCTCGTTCGACGAGCTCTACGCACGTCTCCGCGCGCTGACACGCCGCGGCGCGCCGCAGCGCCCACCCGTCCTCGAGGTCGGCGACCTCCGGCTCGACCCGGCCACGCATCGCGTGTCGCGCGCAGACCGGGACGTCGACCTGAGCCCCAAGGAGTTCGCACTGCTCGACCTGTTCATGCGTCATCGGGACGAGGTGTTGAGCAGGACCAAGATCCTCGAGCACGTGTGGGACTTTGCCTATGACGGCACGTCGAACGTCGTGGACGTCTACATCCGGTACCTCCGGGAGAAGATCGATCGGCCGTTCGACAGGAACACGCTCGAGACGGTCCGCGGAGTCGGCTACCGGCTCCGGAGCGACGCGTGACGTCGTCCTGTCCGTGAGGCTCCGTCCGCGAACGCTGCGCGGACGGCTCACGCTCGTGCTCGCGTTCGTCACCGCGGTGCTGTGCCTGCTCGTCGGCGTGCTCGTGGACTACCAGTACCGCAACGCGCTGCGCGACGCGCTCGACGACGGCCTGGTCACCCGGTTCGAGAACCTCGAGCGCGACCTCGCGACGAGCGGCGACCTGGCCGTGGAGCCTGCACTGCCCGATGACGAGGCGTTCGCGCAGATCGTCGGTCCCGACGGCGAGGTCGTGAACGCAGCGCCACGCGCGCTGCTCGACCGGCGCGTTCTGACGAAGCAAGAGTTCGCCGACGCGCAGACGCATCGCATCACGGTCGAGCGGTCGGCCGCGCCCGGCGACCAGCGGTCGCGCCTGCTCGCCGGGCCGGCGGGACAGCGCGGCCTCGGCCTCGTCGTCGTGGTGGGCACGTCGCTCCAGGAGGCGACGCAGGCGCAGCACCGCCTCGAGCTCGCGCTCGTGATCGGTCTGCCGCTTCTCGCCGTGATCGTGTCGGTTGCGGGCTGGTTTCTCGCCGGCGCCGCACTCACGCCGGTGCGCGACCTCGTCCGGGAAGCCGACGAGGTCTCGGCCGCCGCGGCGCGAGGCCGGGGGCGGACGCTGTCGATCCCCGAGTCGGGCGAGGAGCTCGCGGAGCTCGCGCGCCACCTCAACGAGCTCATCGCCCGGATCGAGGCCGCGCTCGAGCACGAACGGGCCTTCCTCGACGACGCCAGCCACGAGCTGCGCACACCGATCTCGATCACCCGGAGCGAGCTCGAGCTCGCCCGGATGCAGACCGACGACGACAGCGACGCGGCGCGGGCGCTCGACTCGGCGCTCGAGGAGGTCGGGAGGCTCGACCGGCTCGCGGTGAGCCTGCTCGTCCTGGCGCGCACGCGGTCGGCAGGACCACCCCCGCCCGACACCGTCGACCTCGGGAGGCTGGCCGAGCGCGCCGCCGAGACGGTCAGCCGGTCGGGCGCGGCGGACTCGATCCCGTTCGCGGTGACCGGCTCGGCGCTCACCCAAGGGGACGAGAGCGCGATCGAGCGCGCCGTGCTCAACCTGCTGGAGAACGCGGCGCGCTTCGCGAGCCACCGCGTCGACGTCGCCGTCTCGAGCGGCGACGACCGGGCGGTGGTGGCGGTGCGGGACGACGGCCCGGGCTTTCCACCCGAGCTGCTTCGTCGAGCTGCAGGGCGCTACGTGCGCGGACCGGGCGCGGACGGGGGCGCCGGGATGGGACTGGCTATCGTGGATGCCATCGCGGGCCAGAGAGCAGTTCCGCCACGAACACCCGGGTCGTCCGGCGCCCGACGCCGATCCGGCGGCGATTGCGGCTGCTCGCATTCGCGGTCACCGGCGTCGGCGCGATCAATGTCGTCTCGGCGCTGACCCCCGAGTTCCGCGGGCGGCTCCTCGTCGTCCGCGACGTGTTCACGCCCGAGGTGGCGCACCTCGCGATGGGGGCGACGGCGCTGCTCGGCGTCGCGCTCGTCCTGCTCGGCCGAGGGATCGCTCGTCACCGTCGTGTCGCATACCGGGCCGCGCTCGCGCTGCTCGTGATCTCGACGGTGACGCACGTCCTCAAGGGCCTCGACTTCGAGGAAGCCGTCGTCTCGCTCGGTGTGGCTGTGCTGCTGGTGCGGTCGAGGTGGCTGTTCACCGCGCCGACGCCGCCGGCCCGATGGCGGACCGCGGCCAAGGTCGTCCTCACCGTCATTCCGGTCGCGTTCGCGTACGGCGTCGTGGGCTTCGCCATCCGGCACAACCAGGTGAAGCCCGGGTTCACCGTTCTCGGCGCCGTGAACGAGACGGCGGCGCGTCTCGTCGGGCTCACGGGCCCGTATCACGTCACCCACGGGTTCGGACGCTGGTTCCCGGCGTCGATCACGGTGCTCGGGTTCGGCATCGTGATCGTGATCGCCGTCGCTCTCCTGGCTCCCGTCACGGAGCGATCCCTCGCGCCGGCGGCCGAGCGCGACCGCATCCGTCGCCTGGCGAACCGCCGCGACGGCGACACGCTCGATCCCTTCGCGCTCCGGCACGACAAGCGCTACATCCTGTCCGCCGACGGCCACGCCGCCGTGGCCTACCGGTATGTCAATGGTGTCGGGCTCGCGTCCGGCGATCCGATCGGCGAGCCGGTCGCGTTCGCGGATGCGTTCGACCGGTTCCTCGCGCGGTGCACCGAGCGCGGTTGGCGGCCGGCCGTGATCGGCGCGCGCGGCGACCAGCTCCCGCTCTACGAGGCCGTCGGCCTCCGTTCCCGGTACCTCGGGGACGAAGCGGTCATCGACGTCGCGCAGTTCACGCTGGACGGGCGGCGCATGCGGGGGGTCCGCCAGGCGTTCAATCGCACGAAGAACTTCGGCCTCACCGCCGAGATCCATCGTGAGGGCGAGCTCGACCCGACGCTGCTCCGAGCGCTCGTCGGCATCTCCGACAATCACCTCGCCGGGGGCCGCGAGCGCGGCTTCTCGATGGCCCTCGACGGGTTGCTCACGCGCCGCGATGCCGACTGTGTGATCGCCGTCTGCCGCGATGCCGACGAGGTGCCGATCGCGTTCCAGCGCTACGTGCCGTGCAAGGGTGGGAACGGCCTCTCGCTCGATACCATGCGGCGCGACGCCGTCGGGCCGAACGGCGTGAACGAGCGACTCATCGTCGAGACCGTGCTGTGGGCGCGCGAGCGCAGGATCGGCGAGGTGTCGTTGAACTTCGCCGCGTTCAAGGGCCTCATCGAGGAAGACGCGGACCTCGGGCCGCTGGCGGGCGCGCAGGCGTGGGTCATCAAGCGGCTCAACCCCTACTTCCAGATCCAGTCGCTGCTCACGTTCAACGCCAAGTTCGATCCGCGATGGGTTCCCCGTTACCTCGTCTACCGGTCGGTCGGCGACCTCGCGCCCGTCGCCGTCGCCGCGCTCAGCGCCGAGTCGTTCCTGCCCTTCGACCGCGGACCCCGCTGCGAGTGCGGCGTCGCCGAACGCGAGACCCAGCCCGTCGGCTGACGGTCGAGGCGCACCCGCCTAGGGTGCCCGTGTGGCCGGAGCGCGGCCCACGGGGTGGAAGTCGTACGACTCGGTCGCCGACGCGTACGAGCGGCTGACCCCTCCGCTGTTCGGTGCCATCGCGCGCGACCTCGTCGACCTCCTCGCGCCCGCCGTGCATGCCGCGGTGCTCGACGCCGGGACGGGGACTGGCGTGGCCGCTGAGGCGGTGGGGGCGGTGGTCGGCCCGCCGGGAATCGTCGTCGGCGTCGACCCGTCGCTCGAGATGCTGCGTCTCGCGTGTGCCCGGGCGCGCCTCTTGGCGGCCGCGATCGCGTCCGGCCTCCCCTTCGCCGACTCGACGTTCGACGTCGTGGTCGCCAACCTCGTGCTGTCGCACTTTCCCGACGTCGAAGCCGGGGCCGCCGAGCTCGGACGCGTCCTGCGCGTTGGCGGCCGGCTCGCAGCCAGCGCGTGGCCCGAGCACCGCGACGAGCCCGAGAGCGACGGACCCGAGGTGAGCAGGGTGGTCGAAGCCGCGCTCGACGACGTCGGCTTGGCCGTCGAGCCGCCCGAGACCGAGCGGCCCGCGCCGGCCGAAGATTGGCTTCGCGACGCCGGGAACCTCCTCACCGTGCTGCACGGCGCGGGGCTGGAGGACGTCGAGCTCGCGGAGCGCACCCACCGACGGCGGTGGACCCCGGCCGACGCGCTCGGCTGGAGCCTGTGGGGGAGCCGGGGACGGTACCTCCGGTCGATCACCGACGCGTCAACGTGGGACCGGTTCCGCCGGTCCGCGCTCGCCGCGCTCGAGGATCACTTCGCCGACGGCGTCAGGAGCGTCTGGACGGTGCGTCTGGCCGTCGGGACGAAGCACGCGTAGGTATCGAAGTTGCGCCGAACCGGCAGGTGCACCACACTGTCTTGCGCATGGATCGCCAGAGCATCCTCGTAGTCGTTACCTAGCGCGCAGCCGCCCCAACCGCGCCTGCGCGCCTTCGCCCCTCGCAAAGCGGGGGGCTTTTCATATCCCGAGAAGAAGACACATTGACGAAGGAACACCCATGAAGCTGACCGGTGCCCAGGCCCTCATCAAGAGCCTCGAGATGGAGGGCACGGAGGTCATGTTCGGCCTGCCCGGCGGGGCGATCCTGCCCGTGTACGACCCGCTGATCGACTCGTCGATCCGCCACATCCTCGTCCGTCACGAGCAGGGCGCCGGCCACATGGCCGAGGGGTTCGCGCAGGCGACCGGACGACCGGGTGTGGCCATGGTGACGAGCGGCCCGGCGGCGACGAACATCGTCACCGCGCTGTGCGACGCCTACATGGATTCGATCCCGATCGTGGTCATCACGGGCCAGGTGCCGTACTCGGTGATCGGCAGCGACGCGTTCCAGGAGGCGGACACCGTCGGCATCACGATGCCGGTCACGAAGCACAACTGGCTCGTCACCGACCCGCAGGACATCCCGCGCTACGTGCGCGAGGCGTTCCACGTCGCGACCACGGGCCGGCCCGGCCCGGTGCTCGTCGACGTGCCCAAGGACATCGCCAACCAGATGATGGACTGGTACTGGCCGGAGTCCGTCGACCTGCCCGGCTACAAGCCGAACGTGAAGGGCCACCCGAAGCAGATCAAGGACGCGGCGCGTCTCTGGAGCGAGGCGCACCGGCCGGTGATCTACGCCGGCGGCGGCATCCTCAAGGCGCGCGCCTCCGGCGCGCTGCTGGAGCTGGCCGAGGCGACGGACACGCCGGTGGTCACGACGCTCATGGCGCGCGGCTCGTTCCCCGACGACCACCCGCAGTGCCTTGGCATGCCCGGCATGCACGGCAACTACACGGCGGTCACGTCGATGCAGAAGTGCGACCTGCTGATCGCGTTGGGCTCGCGCTTCGACGACCGAGTCACCGGGAAAGTGGACGCGTTCGCACCCGGCGCCAAGGTGATCCACGTGGACATCGACCCGGCCGAGCTGGGCAAAGTCCGTCGGCCCGACGTGCCGATCGTCGGCGACTGCAGGCTCGTCATCGAGGAGCTCGTGAAGGCGGTGCGCGCGAACCAGCAGAAGAACGAGTGGCCCGACCTCAAGCCGTGGTGGACCCAGCTGCGCGAATGGCAGGAGCGTCACCCCCTGCACTACGAGCAGCTGGAGGACGGTCCGCTGAAGCCGCAGTACTGCATCGACATGCTGCGCGACCACTGTCCCGACGACACGATCGTGGTGTCGGGAGTCGGCCAGCACCAGATGTGGTCGAGCCAGCGCTGGCGGTTCAACTCGCCGAACACCTGGATCAACTCGGGCGGTCTCGGCACGATGGGGTTCGCCGTTCCCGCGTCGATCGGCGCCAAGGTCGGGAAGCCCGACCGCATGGTGTGGGCGATCGACGGCGACGGGTGCTTCCAGATGACCGCGCAGGAGCTGGTGACTGCGTCGGCGGAGCGCATCCCGGTGAAGGTCGCCATCCTCAACAACGCGTACCTGGGCATGGTGCGCCAGTGGCAGGAGCTCTTCTACGAGGAGCGCTACAGCGAGGTGTACCTGTCGCCCGACCTGCCCGACTACGCCAAGTGGGCCGAGGCGATGGGGTGCGTGGGCTTCAAGGTCGAGACGCCCGACGACGTCGTGCCGACGATCGAGAAGGCGAACCAGATCGACGACCGGCCCGTCGTGGTCGACTTCCAGGTCGACTACCGCGAGAAGGTGTACCCGATGGTGCCGGCCGGCGGGTCAAACGACGACATCATCCTCGATCCCGCGCATGACAAATCAGTGGGGAGGTGAGGTAGCGGTGTCGAACGGCGCAGCGCAACACCACATCATCTCGGTCCTCGTCGAGAACAAATTCGGCGTGCTCTCGCGGGTGGCCGGGCTGTTCTCCCGGCGCGGGTACAACATCTTCTCGCTCGCGGTCAGCCCGACCGAGGACGAGCGGCTCAGCCGCATGACGATCGTCGTCGACGCCGAGTCGACGCCGCTCGAGCAGGTCACCAAGCAGCTCAACAAGGTGATCCCGGTGATCAAGATCACCGAGCTGTCGCCCGACGAGGCCGTCGAGCGCGAGCTCATGCTGGCCACGGTCAAGGCCGGCGCCGAGACCCGCTCGCAGGTGACCGAGCTCGCCGCGATCTTCGAGGCGAAGATCGTCGACGTCGGCTACGAAGCGATGACGCTCATGGTGGCGGGCACGCCCGAGAAGCTCGACGCCATCAGCGACCTGCTGGCGCCGTTCGGGATCGTCGAGTCGCAGCGCACGGGGCGGATCGCCCTGTCCAAGCTGGCCCGCCAGACCACCAAGCTCCGGGCGGTCAAGGACCGGGGCGCGTAAGAGTCCAAGGACGGATTTTGGCGTCGCTGAGTTCCGCATAGCGATACTGAGCGACGCCAAAACGTGGAGAGCGGGAGGGGAATCGATGCCGGCGACCATCTACTACGACGACGACGCCGACCTTGCGTTGCTCGAGGGTCGCAAGGTCGCGGTGCTCGGCTACGGGTCGCAGGGCCACGCGCACGCGCTGAACCTGCAGGAATCCGGGGTCGACGTGCGGGTCGGGTTGCGCGACGGCTCGTCGTCGTGGGCCAAGGCCGAGGAGGCGGGGCTGACCGTGACGACGATCGCGCAGGCATGCAAGGAAGCCGACGTGATCATGGTCCTGCTCCCCGACACCGAGCAGGCCGCGATCTACAAGCGCGACATCGAGCCGAACCTCGACGATCGGGACTCGCTTGCCTTCGCGCACGGGTTCAACATCCACTTCGGCCAGATCCGCCCGCCCAAGGGCGTCGACGTCTGGATGATCGCCCCCAAAGGGCCCGGCCACCTCGTGCGACGCACGTTCGAGGAGGGCGGCGGCGTTCCGTCCCTCGTGGCCGTGCAGGCCGACGAGACGGGCAAGGCCAAGCAGACCGCGCTCGCGTACGCCCGGGCCATCGGCGCAACGCGGGCCGGGGTGCTCGACACGACGTTCGAGGAGGAGACCGAGACCGACCTGTTCGGCGAGCAGGTCGTCCTGTGCGGGGGGCTCACCGAGCTCATCAAGGGGAGCTACGAGACCCTCGTCGCGGCCGGCTACCAACCCGAGTCGGCGTACTTCGAGACGCTGCACGAGGTGAAGCTCATCGTCGACCTCATCTACGAAGGCGGCATCACCAACATGCGGTACTCGATCTCGGACACCGCCGAGTACGGCGACATGACCCGGGGCCCGCGCATCATCACGGACGAAACTCGTGCCGAGATGCGCCGCATCCTCGACGACATCCAATCCGGCCGGTTCGCCAACGAGTGGATCCTCGAGAACCAGGCCGGGCGCCCGGTGTTCAACGCGCTGCGCAAGAAGTCGGCCGAGCACCCGATCGAGGAGGTCGGGGAGCGTCTCCGGGCGATGATGCCGTGGATCGGCGCCGGCCGGACGCGCCCCCAGGACGCGTCCGGGGGCTGACTGAACTGCGCGAATAGGATCCGGGCGAACGGGGCAAACTGCTCCGACCGGGCAGGGCATGCACTGGTCCCCGACCCCCCACGGAGACGATGCAGCCCACGGAACCCAAGCACCCCGCCACGCGGGCCGAGCGGCGTCGTCGCGACCGCTGGGTCGAGCGGCTCGAGGTGAGTCTGGCGGTAGGCCTGTTCGCCGGGGCGTTCGTCCTCGGCAACGGGATCCTCAACGGCGGCGACGGGAAGAACGCCGACGCGAAGGCGAGCAAGTCGCACAGCCGGCGGGAGTCCGCCGTCGCCAAGCCGACGCCGACGCCGTCGGCGACCGAACCGCCGTCGACGTCGGGCCCGGAGGAGCCCGCGACGTCGAGCGCCGGCAGCGGAACGCCGACTGCCGGGCGCCGCTCCTCGCCCCCGACGACCGGCGTCGGACGCGCCGCGCAACCGAGCCCGGGGCAATCCGTGCCGGCGTCCGGCTCCGCGCCTTCGACGGCGGGTGTCCCTTCCAGCCCCGCGCCACCGTCGTCGGACGCCCCGACGACCGAGCCGCCCTCGTCGCAGCCGCCGACATCGGAGTCGCCGACGTCAGAGCCGTCGACGTCGTCGGTGACGTCGTCGCCGGACACCTCGTCGACGGACCACGACAACGGCCGCCACGGGCAATAAGAGCTACGGCGAGTCGAGCTTCGGGTCGCGATCCATCCCTGGTGACCTCGGCCGGTCCTGCTGCGCGTGATGCGTAGTCTCTGGCCTCGTGGGGGACATCGCCCTGACGGTGATCGCGGCGGTCGTCGGCTACCTGCTCGGGACGATCCCGTCGGCGGACGTCGTGAGCTGGCTCGCGACCCGGGGGCGTGTCGACCTGCGCGTCGCGGGTAGCGGGAACCCGGGCGCGATCAACGCCATCAAGATGCTCGGCACACGGTGGGGCCTGGTCGTGCTCGCAACCGATATCGCCAAGGGCGGCGCCGCCGGCCTGATCGGCCTGGCGATCGGAGGCGACCCCGGTGCTTACGCCGCCGCCACCGCCGCGATCGGCGGCCACATCTTTCCGGTGTGGAGGCGGTTCAAGGGCGGCAAGGGTGTGGCCACGTCGGCCGGTGCGTGCCTCGCCGCGTTCCCGGCGTACTTCCCGATCGACCTCGCTGTCGCGGGCGCCAGCGCGCTCAAGTCGCGGCGCGCCGACCTCGGGACGCAGATCGCGTGCCTGATCTGGGTCGTGTCGGCGCTCGTGTGGTGGCAGCTGGACCTGCCCAACCTGTGGGGCCCCGACCCGTCGGTCGGGTTGTTCCTCTTCGCCGTCATCGGCTCGTCGATGATCCTCTACAAGTTCCGCGCCGCAGCGCGGCAGCTCGCTGCTGCGGCGCGTGAAGTGACGTGATCGGGCTCGTCACCGACTCGAACGCCCGAGGGCGGGGCCACGTCCAGCCCGACGGAACCCGCGTCAGTGTGGGGGGCCCCGGCGGCCGAGGGTCTCCACGGGGGTCGCGCCGGGGCGGGTCCACTGCGGCACGGGCCGGCTGGTCGGGCCCCACGTGGCGACGCCGTCGGCGTCCGAGCGCCAGTACCAGCAGATCGGCGAGCCATGCCCACCGACCGGCGAGCCGGCCTGAGGGGCCTCGGGCCAGCCCTCGGGGTTGTCCTCCCACGCCTCGCGGCGGCCGTAGGGCGTCATGTCGAGCAGGCCGAGGGACCCGTTGGCCGGCTCGTTGCCCCGGCCCGTCGTGGAGTAGGTGAGGAACACGCGGTCGCCGTCACGCAGGAAGCAGGCGATTTGCCCCATTTCTCCGCCGACCGGCGCCTCCACACCGCGCACCGAGTACCAGGGCTGGGGGTAACCCATGAACTCGACGTAGGAGGCCACCTCGTCCCACCGGCCCGTGGTCAGGATGGCGAACGAGACGCCGCGGGCGTTGAGGTAGACGGCGTCCTTCACGTGCCAGGCCGTGGTGGTGCAGCCCTCGCACTGCCCCTGGTGCGGCGCGCCGTCGTACCACATGT
>WNFV01012037.1_pt1 | contig 15848 bp, 15 predicted proteins | sample 5400101 | NCBI WGS metagenome assembly WNFV01 (sample SAMN13153361, study PRJNA577476) | soil metagenome | isolation source: 115 cm soil or saprolite under grassland replicate 1 | place: USA:California | collected 2016-06-15
AGGGCCTCGTTGACGAGCCTGTCGGCGAGCTCGTTGTGGGCCCTGCGGACGGCGGTATAGCGGACTCTCGCGAACTTCCGCTCCAGGTCCGAGGCCTCCTCCCAGAGCTCCCGCAAGGCTTCGTTTTTGACCCGGTACTCACCTCTCATCTGCTTGACGAGCAGCTCGGAGTCAGAGACGACCTCGAGCTCTCTGACACCGAGCTCCGCAGCTTTCGCCATCCCGGCGACGAGGCCGCGGTATTCGGCGACGTTGTTCGTCGCGCGTCCGATCGCCTCGCCGTGCGCGGCAAGGACATCTCCGTCCTCGGTCTCGAGCACGTAGCCGAAGGCCGCCGGGCCGGGGTTGCCGCGCGCGCCTCCGTCGGTCGAGAGCTTCGCCTTCAGCTGGCGGTGTCGATCTGCGCCTTCTGCAGCTTGCCGCTGTAGTCGACGTAGATCGACTTCCACTCGGTGAAGACGTCGAGGGCAGCCTGGCCCGCTTCGCGGTGGCCGTTGCCGGTGTCTTTCGTGCCGCCGAACGGGAGGTGCACCTCGGCGCCGATCGTCCCCGCGTTGATGTACGTGATACCGGCCTGCAGGTCGCGCATCGCCCGGAACGCCTTGTTCACGTCACGCGTGTAGATAGAGGACGAGAGCCCGTACTTGATTCCGTTCGAGACGCGAATTGCTTCGTCGAAGTCACGCACGCGGATCAGCGCGGTGGTCGGGCCGAAGATCTCCTCCTGCGCGATCCGCATCTGGGGATCCACGTCGCCGAAGATCGTGGGACGGTAGAAGGAACCGTCGGCGAGCCCGTTCCCGGTCGCAGCCTCGCCACCGGTGAGCAGCTTCGCGCCCTCGTCTTTTCCGATCTCCGTGTAGGAGTGGATCTTCTCAAGTGCGGTCCTGTTGATCACGGGGCCCACCTCGGTGTCGTCTTCCCAACCGGCTCCGAGTCGCAGCCGCTCGGCGGCCGTGACGAGCTTCGACTGCAGCTCGTCGTAGACACCGTTCTGACGTGCCGAACGCCGACCAGACGATGCCTTCCATCGCGAGCTCGAGATCGGCGTCGTCGAGGACGATGATCGCGTTCTTCCCACCGAGCTCGAGATGGATGTGCTTGAGCCCCTCGGCTGCGTTCCGCATCACCTCGACGCCCGTCTCGCGAGAGCCCGTGAGCGTGATCACCGGGACGTCCGGATGGCGCACGAGTCTGTCGCCGACCGCGCCGCCACCGCCGTGGACGATGTTGATCACGCCCTTCGGCAGGCCTGCTTCGTCGAGGAGCTCGACGAAGCGCTCGCCGAGCAGCGGCGTGTCGGTCGCGGGCTTGAACACGATCGTGTTCCCACAGACGAGCGCCGGCGTGATCTTCCAGGAGGGGATCGCGATCGGAAAGTTCCAGGGCGTGATCACGCCGATCACACCGATCGGCATCCGCACGCTCATGTTGAACTTGTCGCGCAGCTCCGACGGCGTCGTCTGGCCGAAGAGGCGCCGACCCTCACCCGCCATGTAGAGGCTCATGTCGATCGCTTCCTGGACGTCGCCGCCCGCCTCGGCCCGCACCTTCCCCATCTCCCGCGTCATCAGGTCGGTGAGGTCTTCCTTGTGCTCGGTCAGCAGGTTGGCGAACCGATAGAGGATCTCGCCGCGCTTGGGCGCAGGGACGAGCCGCCACTCTTCGTAGGCCGCCTTGGCAGCCTCGACAGCACGGTCGACGTCCTCTGCGGCGGAGCGGGGGAACGTGCCGATCGTATCCCCGGTGGCCGGGTTGACGCTCTCGAAGGTCTCGCCGGAGCCCGCGTCGACCCAGTCGCCGCCGATGTAGTTCTGGAAGCTCTTCGTCCCGGTCAGGGCCACGCAGGAAGTCTATTCAGGGTCTATGTCCGGGAACGTCCCGGGGATGCGAGCCCGCCGCCGGTCGCGGATCGTGCGTAGTTCGTGGGCTTCGTCCCCGCCGCCGCCCTTGCGATTGCGACGGTCGGGGCCCGTGCGCCGGTCGATGATCACCGTCACGTTCGGGTTGTCCTTGTAGTAGTCGACCATCTTGTCGAACAGCTCGTCGGCAAGCTCCGGCGGGATCACGCAATAGATCACCCTCTGATTGTAAGAGGGACGAGCCGAATCGCTAGAGCGGCGAGATTTCGGGGACGAGCCGGCCGTCCTCCTCGATGCGTGCGTTCCAGCGCTGGTAACCCGCATCGAGCTCGGCCAGCTCGTGTCCTCGCTCCGCGAGCCGGACCGGCTGCGCCGAGTCCGGCGTGACGCGGTACTGGTACCAGGAGATGTCCCAAGCGACCGTGACGACAAGCTCGCCGGTGACACCCGAGAGCGGAACGATGCTGGCTTGCGGGACCCCGAGGCTCTTCGCGATCCCGCCCACGGTGCGGCGGTAGTCGCTTCCGTTGAAGATGTCCGCTGCCTCGACCATCTGCTGCTCGCGGGCGGACAGACGGCGCAGGATCGGCTCCGAGACGACGGGATCGTCCGGGGGCTGGCGGCGAGGATCGAAGAGCGACGCGAGCCCGCGTCGGCGCCGGCGGCGCTGATTCGGCACGGTCGGCGAGGTCGGGCTGCCTTCCTTGACCCAGCCGTGCTCGATCGCGATCTCCTGGCAGAGCGCGCAAACGTCGACGAACTCCTCGCCGTCAGGCGAGAAGCGGATCGCCCGCTCGCCGGTGAGCAGCGTGCGCTCGCAGACCGCGCAGATGCGCTTGACCGGTTGGCGGGCAACTTGTCGCACGACGTGGACCCTAGCCAACGTTCGCCGGAGCGCTGGTGCTACAGTCGTTCACATGTGTGTTTTACATGTAGAGGCACCTTGAGACCTCGTGGTGGTCGTGGTGCGCGCTGCCGGCGCATGGTGCGTCCCGGCCACTGGGGTGTTCGGGCGCGGGTCGAGCGGTTCAGCGAGCCGGCCCTCCTCTTGCTCCTGCGCGAGCGTGCGACTCACGGGTACGAGTTGCTGGAGGCGCTTCCCACCCTGACGGGCGAGGCGCGCGTGGACATGGGCAATCTCTACCGCGTCCTGCGGGCGCTCGAGGAGGACGGGCTGGTGACGTCGCGCTGGGAAGCAGGCGCGCCTGGCCCCGCGAAGCGCACGTACGAACTGACGACCGAAGGCAAGCGCCTCCTCGACGAGTGGGCTGCTGCCCTTCGCCGCTCGAGCGAGCAAATCGACACGTTTCTCGACCGCTACGAAGGGAGGTGACGATGCACCACGGACGCAGAAGGCACTACCGCGGCTTCGGCCAGCGCTGGTATGACCGCGAGAACGTCCTCGAGCGGCTGGAGCGTTACCAGCGCGACCTCGAGCAAGAGCTCGCAGATGTCTCAGATCTGATCGAGCGGCTTCGCGCCGGCGAACAGCCGGGACAGCCAGAGCCGCAGCCGCAGAGCGTCTAGCGGAGGACTTTCGAGGCGAAGGCGAGCGCAGGTGGCCGTTCCTGGCTCACGCCTTCGCCTCCTCCTTCTCCCTCTTCGCCTCGTCGATCACCTTCTGAGCGATGTGCGCCGGAACCTCCTCGTAGCGCAGGAAGTGCATGTGGTAGTCGCCGCGGCCGCCGGTCATCGAGGTCAGCGCCTGCGCGTAAGTGAGGATCTCGGCCATCGGCACCTCGGCCTTGATGGTCGTCATGCCGCCGCGTGGCTCCATGCCCTGCAGCCGGCCCCGGCGTGAGTTGAGGTCACCGTTGACGGCACCAACGGCCTCGTCCGGCGTCGTGACTTCAAGCTCCATGATCGGCTCGAGCAGGACTGGATCCGCCTTCTCGTAGGCGGACTTGAACGCCATCGAGCCGGCGATCTTGAAGGCCATCTCCGAGGAATCGACCGTGTGGTACGAGCCGTCCACCAACAGCACGCGCAGCCCCTGCACGGGCGCCCCCGCGAGCTCGCCGTGCACCATGGCCTCCTGGATCCCCTTGTCGACCGCGGGCCGGAAGCTCTGCGGGATGACGCCGCCGACGATCTTGTCGACGAACTCGTAGCCCTGATGCCCGTCGAGCGGCTCGAGGACGATCTGACAGTCGCCGAACTGGCCGCGCCCACCGGTCTGCTTCTTGTAGCGGCCCTGTGCGCGTGCCTCTTTGCGGATTGTCTCCAGATAGGGCACACGCGGCTGATGCAGCTCGACTTCGACGTTGAACCGGCTCTTCAACCGCTCGACGGCAACCTCGACGTGCATCTGAGACAGGCCGCTCAACAGCTGCTCCCCCGTCTGCGGGTCGCGGCGCATCTGGATCGTCGGGTCTTCCTCCCCGAGCCGCCGCAGGCCCGCCGCCATCTTTTCCTCGTCGCCCTTCGACTTCGGCGTCACTGCAAAGCTCATCACCGGCTCCGGGAACCCGATCTGGGGCATCTCGATCGGGCGCTCGGTGTCGATCAGGACGTCGCCGGTCTGCGTCTCCTTCAACTTCGCGACCGCGCCGATGTCCCCCTCGCCAAGCTCAGGCACATGTGCGTGCTCTTTGCCCTGGATCTCAAGCACCTGGCCCAGCCGCTCCTTCGAATGCGCACGTGCGTTCACGATCGTCGAATCGCCCTTCAAGGTCCCGTTCAGCACGCGGAACACGTTGATGCGGCCGGCAAACGGGTCCGCGACCGTCTTGAACACGAACGCCGCCGTGCCGTCGCCATCCACGCTGATCGGCGCCCCCTTCTTCGCCGGCGACGGGACGCCTTCGACGAGCAGATCGAGCAACGCGGTGGTCCCGAGATTCTTCGAGGCGACTCCGCACGCGACGGGAAAGATCTCGCCGCGCGTCACCGCGTCCTTCAACGCCTTCGCCACCTCCTCGGCCGCGAGCTCTTGACCGTCGAGGTAGCGCTCCATTAGGGACTCGTCCGTCAAGACCACAGCGTCGAGGAGCTTCTCGCGGTACTCGTCCACCTGGGGTTGCACCTCGGCCGGAATCTCGGTCGGAGCACCCTCGCGCTGCCCTTCAGGATCCAGGTACGCCTGCATGTGCAGCAGGTCGACGATCCCCTTCAGCTCGTGCTCCGCGCCGATCGGGAGGTGGACGGCGACGCACTTGTCTGACAGCTGTGTTTGAAGGCCTTCCAGTGCACGGAAGAAATCGGCCCGCTCTCGGTCGAGCATGTTCACGAACAGGACGCGGGAGAGCCCGGCCGCCTCCGCTCGTAGCCAGTTCCGAGACGTCTGCACCTCGACCCCCATGACGGCGCTCACGGCGAACAGCGCGCCCTCGACGACACGCAACGCAGCGATCGCGTCGCCCTGAAAGCCGGCGTCGCCGGGCGTGTCGATGAGGTTGATCTTCCGGCCCTGCCACTCGAGGTGGCAGATCGACGCCGAGAGGGACATCTTGCGACGCTGCTCGTCCTCGTCCCAGTCACTGACCGTGGAGCCGGATTCCACCGTCCCCAGCCGGTTCGTCGCTCCCGCCTGGAACAGCAGTGCCTCGACGAGCGAGGTCTTGCCCGTTCCGCGGTGACCGACGACGGCGACGTTGCGGATCTTTCCCGGCTCGACTGCCATGCGCTAGCTCCTCCTGCGACGCGGTTTGCGTCGCGCATCCTAGCCTCTCAGGATTCCAGCGAGGCCCGGGTCGTCGAGCCGGAAAGGCGAGCCTTCAGGCGGAGGATCGCCTTGGTGTGCAGCTGCGAGACGCGCGACTCGGTGACGCCGAGGACCTCTCCGATCTCGCGCAGGGTCAGCTCCTCGTAGTAGTAGAGCGTGACGACGAGCTTCTCGCGCTCCGGGAGCCGGGCGATCGCCTCACCGATCGCTTCCTTCATCTCCGTCTGGGAGAGCAATCCCTGCGGATCCGGTGCCTCCGTGTCCTCGATTGTGTCGATTAGAGCGATCTGGTCTCCGCCACTCGAGCTCACCGTCCAGAGCTCGTCCAGGGCGCCGATCGACGAGCGCGAGATGTCGGTGAGCGACTCATCGAGCTCGTCGACAGAGACGCCAAGCTTCTCGGAGATCTCTTCGTCGGTCGGAGCGCGATGAAGCTTGCGTTCGAGCTCGGCGATGGCCCGCTCGATGTCGCGCGCACGGGCGCGCACGGAGCGGGGCACCCAATCCAAGGCACGCAGCTCGTCGATGATCGAGCCCTTGATGCGAGCAAGGGCATACGTCTCGAACTTGACGTCCCGGTCAGGGTCGTAGCGCTCGATCGCGCCGATCAGGCCGAGCAATCCGTACGAGACGAGGTCGCCTTCGTCCACGTGCGCCGGTAGTCCGGAGCCGAGCCGACCCGCGACGTATTTGACCAGGGGTGCGTAGGTCAGGATCAGGCGGTCGCGGAGCGCCTTGTCACCTTTGTCGGCGCTGAACTGGCGCCACAGGGTCTTCGTGTCCTCGCCCTCAGCCACGCGGAAGAGGATACGCCCTGTTTCGGCCTACCTGAGGGCGCGCAGTGCGAGCGTGCCGAGCCAGAGGGCGAGCACTGCGGCAGCAACAACCACGATCCAGCGCCGAGCCTCAGCCCCCGCGCCGTAGCCTGCAGCGAAGGCGACGCCTGCGAAACCGAGCGCGAGCATCGAGAAGAGCGCGCCCAGCGCGCGCCGCTGCCTGTTCCGGGAGGACGAAGTCGCGACAGGCGAAGGTTACGCTTGCAAGTCCGGCGCCGCTTCGCCGCGCCATGATGACTTGCAACCGATCTTTCGATCCCAGCGTTTGCGGCCGCGCCGGGCAAAGCCCGGCACGGCGGCGAAATCAAGCGGGGCTACAATCTCCCGAGCCCAGGGGCGTAGCTCAGTTGGTAGAGCGGCGGTCTCCAAAACCGTAAGAGCGGCGGTCTCCAAAACCGTAGGCCGGGGGTTCGAGTCCCTCCGCCCCTGCTGCACACTTCCAGGGAAAACCGCACGGTTGACCCATAAACCACCAATCGGATTGCCGCTTACGAACGCTAATGACCGGGGCTGACTGGTGCGCAACTGGTGCGCACCGGCGCGCATCAGGCGCCGTCGGCCTCGCGCACGTAGTAACGGGATGTGTTCGTCACCTTGGCCGACGCTTGCTTCTGGGAGCCCGCCCACCTGCCGCCTGGCGAAAAGGCCGGGACCGTGAAGGAGAAGCTCAAATAGCCGCTGCGTTTAGGGAGTGCCAACGCGGGTGATTTACTAGTCAGTCGGAAGGCGCTGCGGCACGACGACCTGTGTAGGCGAGGACAAGGTGGGTTGCGGCGCCCTGGCGAGGCGGTCGGCCCGGTTCCACCTGCGGCCTCGGATTTTCGGGGAGAGGAGGGACCGCTCGACCGCGCCGGTCGCTCTAGTCTAGGAGGGTTTGGCGAAACGCTGGGGGCGACACTGGTTGCAGAGATCGCCGCTCGGTCGCGTCGTCTGGCGAGACACGATGTTGGCCGCGTCGGGTAGTTGGAGCAGTTCATACACCAGTGCCATTGCTCGCTTTCAAGGCCGTGATTCTTTCCGCCGTCCGTTAGGGGCGGGGCCTGAGCTTCCAAGTCGGGGAGCTCCCTCCTACCACAATCGCGGATCTTCCCAAACCGACCCGATAGTTTCCGGCGACCGAGTTGGATGCTGGTAGAGAAACCTCGATGATTGTGACAGCATGCCGAGCGGGCGGCCCTAAGGCCGCGACCGATATCTGAGGAGGGGCAGACATGCGGAGGAAGGAAGGAGTGCGCCGGAGGCCCGCCCTGCGACTGTTGCCGGCGATCGTGGTCGCCGCTGTCGTCTCGCTCGCGGTGGGCATCGGCCTGGCCGTGGCGGAGGACGATCCGCAGCCGATCGACTTCACGCATAACAGCTTCGACGCGGATGCGCCGGTGACGGGTGGTGTCTTCGGCAGCGGCCCTGCATTCAAGACGGGGGTGGCGATCTGCACGACGCCGACACAGCTGGCGCCGAATGTGAACACTGATTGCGACGCGACCGCGTCGAACGGGATCACGAACCCACACAACGAGACGTCGATCGCCGTCAATCCGACGAACACGCAAAACATCGTCGGGGGCGCGAACGACTACCAGCTCGGCATCAACCCGGGCGGGCACGTCAGCCAGACGCTGCGCTCTCTCGCGCACGTCAGCTTCGACGGCGGCAAGACCTGGTCGGAGTATCCGCTGTACTCGAACTCCGCGTACCAGGCGACGGGTGACCCAGCGGTCGCATTCGACGCCTCGGGCCACGCCTATTACGCGACACTCGGGTTCCGTTTCGTCGGCCCCGCGAACGCGCAGAACCCGGACATCCTGGTCGCGAACTCGGGCGACGAGGGCAAGACGTGGGACGTTGCCCGCGTCGCCTCGGGCAGCGGCGTTCAGACGAGCGTCGGCGATCTGCTCGACAAGGAGTACATCGCCGCGTGGGGTGCCGGAAACGCGATCGTCACTTGGGGTGACTTCCGGCTTCTCGGGAAAGGGTCGTTCTCGACGGCGAAGATCTACAGCTCCGTTACGCATAACTTCGGGAAGACGTGGTCGGCACCACAGATCATCTCGGGCGACCTCGATTCATCCTTCGTCTCGGTCCCGACGGTGGCAGCCGACGGGAGCATCTACGTCGCCTTCATGAACACGGAGTTCCTCGACCCTGCAACGGCCGACTTCGGCCGCGACGTGTACCGGGTCGTCAGGGTAAGCCCGGCAACTGGCGCGCGCGTCGCGGGCCCGTTCTCGGTCGCGAAGGTGATCGACGGCTTGTACGACTACCCGATCTTCGGAGGCCGGCAGACATACCAGGACAGCATCTTCAGGACCTGGGCCGCCGGCAACATCACCGCCGACCCGAAGAACGCGGCGCACCTCGCGGTGGTTTGGTCGGACATGCGGAACAGCTCCAAGCCTGCGCCTGATTTCGATCCGTACAAGTCGGTGACGAACTCGGACGTTGTCGTGAGCGAGTCCTTCGACCGCGGAGCGACGTGGTCGACGCCGACCGCACTCACGCTGGCCAAGGACCAGTTCATGCCGTGGGGTGCGTATGACCAGACGGGCCAGCTGCGGATCGGGTTCTTCGACCGGCAGTACGACGCGACCAACCACCAGTACGGGTACTCGCTCGCGACCGCGGCGGCCGTGATCGGCACGACTCCGGCGTCGACGTTCACTCCCGTCCAGGTCACGACTGCCCTGTCCGACCCGACCAAGAACGACCGGTGGTTCGCTGCAACGGTGAATCCTGCCTTCCCGTTCGCGACGACGTTCATCGGCGACTACAGCAACATCGCCATCGTCCCGAACGCGACCACCACTGGAACGGGCGTCGTCGCGTACTGGACCGACATGCGCAACGAGGCGTGCTTCCCGCCCGGCGGCCGCTGTGGCCACGGCGAGGATGCCTACTTCGCCCGCGTCGGCGGCTAAGAATCCTCGCGGCAGAGGGTGCGGCGGCTACACGTCGCGGCACCCTCGCCGTCAGGCGATGTGCCGCCTACCGCGGCACTAGAGTACTCCCCGCAAGGGTTTCCGCTGCCCTATAAGTGCCTGCCGCGACCTTCGCCTCGTGCGCTGCGATCGACAACGAAGGAGGCGCTAGGATCGAACGCGCCGTCGCCCCAGCGGCACTCACATGACGTCGTAGGGGACAGCACACGACCGCTTCCAACGCGCGATCAGGGACCGCCACCTACGGCGGGCGACGATGGCCGCTCGCGAGCTCGGCCATGTAAGCCTCGCCGACGCGCTTGCGCTGGCGCTGCTCGCTGGCGACCTGCAGGATGAATGCTGGCCTCGAGCCGACCGCGCGATGGGTCGGCCGTTTCCTGGTCGCATCTCCTGCCATCACAATCAGCGAAGCAGTACTGGCAACTGTCGCGGTCTCAGGGCTAGCCGGCCGGGATCGAGCGTTGGCTCAGGAGACTCTTCGGCAGCTCGCGTCGAGGCACGGCCATGCTTCCGTAGTGGCGCTCCTCAACCGGCGATAGGTCGGTCACCCCTTTCGGGCGCTGGCTTGTATGGTTGGTGCTAGAGGTCTATCGTTGGTCGGGCGTTCGACCTGCGGCGAAGCCGTCGAGGGCAGGGGGTTCCTCTCCGACTCCGGCACCGGGTGGTGCGCGTCAGCCGAGACGCGTGTAGTTGGCGTCTGCGTCTCGGACAAACCGGAGAGGAGACAGATGGCTTACATTGACCGCGCGCCCGTAGGGCGCGCAACGAAGGTGCGAAGACAGATGCGACTGGGCTGGCTTGTGGTTGCTGTTGCCGCGTGCGCCGTTCCGGTCGCGCAGGCGGATAACTGGGGCGTGTCGCCTTCAGAGCATGGCAGCGGCGTCAGCGTGCGGCCTGACGATCGGGCTGCCGGGCCCCGTGGCGGCGCACTCACGCTGGCCGCGGCCGGGGTTCGTGCCGACGATCGCGGTGGGATTCGCGGAGTCGGTTCCACACACGCGACGGCAGCCAGTTCAACGTTCGCATCCGCCGCGACTCGACCTGACGACCGGATTGGCGTTCACGGGTTTAGCCCGGCACCAACTCCGACCAATACCGCGGCGGTAGTGCTGCGAATCGACAACTTCCAGTGGGCCGATGCCAGTATCGGTGCCGCGATCGCAGTCGCCGCGATGATGCTTCTCGCTGGTATCGCTCTTGCGATGCGAAGACACCGCGGCCTCTCAACGCCTGTCGCGCCATAGCCAAGCCACACCCACCTCCGCGCCCGCGACCGTCGCTAGGTCGCGGGAGCGGCGGCGGGTGGCGCCGTCATCCAGCAATCTCCGAAACTGCTAGCGCTGCTCCCGCGCGCATCGCGGCGCGGCGCGTCCGCAAGGGAGCGAGACGCGACCTGGGGAGGTTTCTCGCCACCTCGGGCGCGTCCTCCTCGGCGACGTCCTTGCGTCGTGTTAGCGGCTACGCCTGACGATGACGCTGAAGCGTGCCATTGCCGTGTTGCCGCTCCCGTCAGTGGCGGAGCACGTCACGATCGTGCGTCCGACCTTGAAGCGGCTGCCCGAGGCGGGTCGGCAGGAGACCGCAACCGATCCGTCGACATCGTCGGTTGCGGTGGCCTGGTATTTCACACGCACACGCTTCGCCTTGCGCGGTGCTCGAACCGCCTTTGACGTCGCTCCGCTGATCGTCGGCGCAGTCACGTCGAACTCGAGGCGCGGTACCACGATGCTCCCCGTCCACGTGTCCGCCCCGGTCACCCTGAGGCCAGGAGGGCCCGCAACACGGGTGAGCGTGCCGCTCCCCGACGCTCCGACGTACGCTCCAGTACCTCCTGTCACCGTGAACGCCTGCGGCGACGCGCCCGGGACGCCAAGCTCCGGAATGCACTCCGGCAACCCCGCGACGGCGAGGTCCAGATCCCCTTTCCCCGCGACGCTCAACGTAGCAGAGTACGTCAACACCTTCGCCGCAACTGTCAGGCACTCCGTCCTGTCAGCCATGAAGACGTACGTCTCGGTGACGCGGCCAAGCCCCGCGACCACGCCCGTGCCTGTACGCGCGTGGCAAATCACAGAATCTGGCACACCAGGCGGGCAGCCGGTCGGTACGGAGACGAACCGCACTTCCCCTGCAGGTTCAGCGTCCCGGTCGCCCTTGCCTCACCGCCGCCCGCGACCGGCACGGCTGTCGTCGCGAGAACAACCACGGCTACGAGGACGCACTTCCGCATCACGTCCGCTCCACCGTACGACGATCTTCTATTGATTTCAACGACTGCGCCGATCGCCAGCACAAAGCAAGCTCTGCGGCGAAGCCGAGCAGGCCGGGGGTTCGAGTCCCTCCGCCCCTGCTGCGCCAGTGAAGCTAGAAGCGCCCTCTTCCGGGCACGCCGAGCTGCACAGACCGAGGGGCGAACGGCGGTGTGGTTTGACTAACCATGAGGATTGTGTTCGTGTCTGACGCCTGAGCGACAGAGACGAAATCGTGCGGCGGATGGAATCGTTCTACGCCGAGAGCCTGCACCCGTGGGGCGAAGAGCCCGACGCGTTCGTCGTCGACCACGCGGACGAGTTGCTGCCGGGTACGGTGCTCGACCTCGGCTCGGGTGACGGACGGAATGCGCTTCTTCTAGCTCGCCGTGGATTTCACGTTGTCGCGGTCGACGTCGTCGATACCGCCATCTCCGAGCTACGGCGCACCGCCTCCGAAGCGGGGCTGACCCTCGAGGCGCAGGTAGCGGATGTCGCAGACTTCCCTCTCGCGGCGACATACGCAAACGTCGTCTGTACGTTCACGCTCCATTTCCTCGCAGCGGACGCAGCGATGAGCCTCATTTCGCGGTTAAAGGAGCAAACAGCACCGCGCGGGTGCCATCTTCTGTCCCTCTTCACGAAGAACGGCCCGCTCTACCGGCCGGGATCGAAAGCCTTCTGGCTCGAGCCAGGAAGACTGAAAACGCTGTACGACGACTGGCACGTCATCTACTCCGGCCGCCGCATCGTCGAGACGGTAGCGACCGACGAGTCCGGCAACCCATTCAAGCAGCCCACGGACGAGCTCGTGGTCAGAAAGCCCAAGCGCGCGCCTAAATAGGCCGTTCGGCCCATGGATTTTGGGTAGTGCCTCCTGTTCAGTTGGAGGACTAGCTCGTGCGGCTCCTTCGCCTTCTCCTCCTGGCCGGTCTGGCGTTCGCGCTGTCCGCCGCGTCGCCTCAACGCGTTGAGTCCACGCACCTGAAGATGATCGTCGGCGTTACCGACGACACCGGGAAGTGGATGGACCGGCAGGAGGGGATCGTCCGGTTCCACCGTGACCTCCGGCTGATGGCGGTTCGGATAACCATCCCGTGGCGGCCCGGCCAGGTCGGGCTGACGAAGCTCCAACAGATCTACATCCACAGGATCGCGCGCATGATCCAGCTCAACGACCGGATCGTGCTCGCGGTGTACAACACGGCCCGTTTCGCGCCGACGAGTCTCCGCGCTCGAAATCAGTACTGCTCGTTCCTGCGCGGTGTCCTCCACCGTGTGCCGCTAATCCACGACGTCGAGATTTGGAACGAGGCGAACTCGCCGACATACTGGCCGCAGGAGGACGGCGGCGAAACGTACACGGCCTTGCTCGCGCGCTGTTACGACGTGCTCCACGCCCGGCGGGGCCCGGTGAACGTGATCAGCTCGACGGCCTCACGCCACGATCCTGCCGCGTTCATCTTCTGGCTGGGCGACGCCTACCGGGCACGCGGTCGTACTCGCCCGATCTTCGACACCTTCGGCCACAACCCCTATCCCGAGCACTCTGCAGAGCCACCGTGGGCAACGCATGCGGATTCCGACCTGATCGGCGAAGGCGACTACGAGACGCTGATGAACGTCCTGCAGACGGCATTCGAAGGGACCGGGCAGCCGCTGCCGGGCATGCGAGGCGTAACGATCTGGTACGTCGAAGACGGGTTTCAGACATTTCCACCGCCGGAGAAGCGGCGCTTCTACCACGGCCGAGAGAACGACTCGCATGCGATACCCGCCCTCGCCTCGGAACGGTGGCGGCGGATCGGCGTCGTCGACCAAGCCACCCAGCTGCGGGACGCAATGCTGCTCGCGTACTGCCAACCCGCGGTCTCGGGCTTCCTCAACTTCGAGCTGTTGGACGAGGACCGGCTCGGAGGGTGGCAATCCGGACTGCTGTGGCGCGACCGCACGCGAAAGCCCTCGTACGACACGTTCAAAGCGGCGATCGCCGAGGTGCGGAGGCGCGACACCGACTGCTCAAAGATCCGCGGCGCACCGCAACGCTGAGCGCGCCGCAAGGCTGATCCGCCCGCGGCGTCTACTTCGCGGCGAGGCGGGGAGGTCGGTCAGAGGGACTTTCCCCGGCTCGCCTACGAGCAGTGCTCTCCTGTGGGCAAGTTAGGCTGCGGCGCCGTGCGCGTGTCCTTCCTCGTGCCCGCCTACAACGAGGCGACGACGATCGTCGAGCTGCTGGATCGCGTCACGGCACTCGATCTGGAGAAGCAGATCGTCGTCGTCGACGACGGATCGACCGACGGGACAGGCGATCTCGCCGAGCGCTGGCGGAACGGGCGCAAAGACGTCGTCGTCATCCGGCAGGCGAACCGGGGCAAGGGCGCAGCGATCCGCGCGGCCATCCCACACCTCGACGGCGACATTGCGGTCATCCAGGACGCAGATCTCGAGTACGACCCGGCGGACGTTCCAGCGTTGATCGATCCGATCGAGCGGGGAGCGGCGGACGTCGTGTTCGGCTCGCGACTCTCGGGCGGGCGACCGCAACGGGCATATCTCTTCTGGCACCTGGTCGGAAACCGCTTTCTGACCCTGCTCACCAACGTGCTCTACAACACCACGCTCTCCGACATGGAGACCGGCTACAAGGCATTTCGCATCGACGTCCTGCGTTCGCTCGACCTTCGGCAAGACGACTTCGGCATCGAGCCCGAGATCACGGCGAAGGTCTGCAAGCGCAAACTGCGGCTGTACGAGTTACCGATCGCCTACTACGGCCGAACCTATGCAGAGGGGAAGAAGATCACGTGGAGGGACGGGTTCAAGGCGATCCGCGTCCTGCTCGGCGTTCGCCTGTCCGGCTGAGAGTCGTCGCGGCGGCTGTTTTCACGGCGGGTATCGCCGCGTCTCTGGTGATCGGCGCGGTCGAGGTGCTGCCGGGACTCGAGGACGGCATCGTCCGCGACTCGAAGCTCACTGCCGCCCAGCGCCGCCACGCGGCGGGCGACCGACTCGGCCTTGACGCCGCGCCTTTCGACGCCTTCCGCGGCAAACTGCACCCGCGGGATCGGTACGCCGTCGACGTGCCCTCGGGAGCGAGGGGTCCCTTCATCACGCGGGGCGAGGTCGTCCGGGCTTACAGCGCGTTCTACTTCCTTCCGGCGATCCAGGTTCGAAGGGCCGACCGTGTCTTTCGTTATCGCTTCCGATGAGAGTCGCTGCGCTCCTCGCGGCGAATGTGCTCATGCTTGCCGCCGGGCTGGGCGCCCTGCCGCTCCTTGGCGTCGCGAGAACGTGGCGGCAGCTCGTCGCGCGCTCGGGCCTTGCCTACCTGTGCGGGATCGTGATCGCGGGCATCGTCGCGGCCAATCTGGCTCTCGTGCGGGTGAGCTTCGGGTGGACGGGCCTGGCTGTGCTCGCATCGGTCTCGCTCGCAGCGGGCGGCTGGCGGCTGCGCCAGAGCGAGCGGCCAGTCTGGAGACGCCCGGAGTGGATCACGCTCGTCGGAATCGCAGCGATCGTGGCCCTGCTGGTGGAGTACGGACGCGCCTTCGCGGTCGCGCCGCTCAACCGCTACGACGCCTGGGCGATCTGGGCGCTCAAAGGACACGCGCTCTACGCGTTCGGCTGGGCCGACCCCGCGGTCTTCGCCGGCGACGCCTACCGCTTCGCCAACCTTGACTATCCGTTGCTGCTGCCCTCCCTGGAGGCGATCGACTTTCGGGCGATGGGCGCGTTCGACACGCGGATCCTCCACCTGCAGTTCCTGCTCTTCCTCGTCGCCGCGCTGATGGCGCTGGCGGCGCTGCTGCGTGACCGCGTGCCGCCTCTGCTGCTGTGGCCGTCGCTTCTCGCGGTCGCGCTTGCGCCTGCCGTCTTCGATCAGCTGCTGACGGCATACGCCGACGTCCCGCTCGCACTCGTGTTCGCGATCGGGATCGCCGCCGCGGGCCGCTGGCTGATTACGAATGAGCGCTGGGCACTGACCCTGGCGGCCCTCTGCTTCGCCGGCGCGCTGCTGATGAAGAACGAGGGCACGCTCTTCGTCGTCACCGCTTTCCTCGGCCTCGCCCTTGTCGCTCACCGCCGCTGGCGGCCGCTCGCAGTTGCCGCCGCCTTGGACCTGCTGCTCCTGCTTCCGTGGAAGATCTACGTCCGGATCTACGACCTCCACGACATCAACTACAGCCTCACCGATACCTTCGACCTCCACCACATCGGCGGCAGGATGGGGGTTGGGCCCATCGCCTTTCGGACGCTCGGGGGCGAGATGGCCGACCCGTTTCAGTGGGGGCTCCTGCTCC
>WNFV01005180.1_pt1 | contig 15838 bp, 18 predicted proteins | sample 5400101 | NCBI WGS metagenome assembly WNFV01 (sample SAMN13153361, study PRJNA577476) | soil metagenome | isolation source: 115 cm soil or saprolite under grassland replicate 1 | place: USA:California | collected 2016-06-15
GTGCGCGACATCTTCGCAACACTTATCCCACGCTCGACTCGCGGTCTACATCCCGCCGCGCGCTTGAAGGGGGCGGTACGCATGGCCGTGACGGGCCGTGCGTTCGGCAAGGCTCACGATCAAGCGAGCTGCGAGGTGGCGCGCAGCGTCTCTCGTCGCATCGGACTTCCCGAGAGCGTGAGCAAGAGTCTGTACGACATTCACGAATGGTGGAACGGCGCCGGCGCTCGTTCGCTGCACGGCGAGCAAATTACTCGACCCGCCCGCATCGCACGTGTGGCTACCGAGGCCTCTGAACTGCTCAGCCTCGGGGCTCGGGATGTGGCCAACGCCCTGCGACACCGCGCGGGAAAAACACTCGACCCCGCGGTCGTCGAGCACCTCACATCCGCTCTTACGGCAGTTCTTACGGACGCAACGAGTGGCGACCCGCGTGCACGGATCCTCGACGTCGAACCCTCGCCGGTCGTGCAAATCGGCGAAGCCGACTTGCCGCGCATCGCTCGCGCGTTCGGCGAATTGGCAGATCTGAAGAGTCCCTACACGCATGGTCACTCGTCTGAAGTGACCGCGCTCTCGGTGGCGACCGGCGAATGGGAACAGGTGCATCTGCATCCCTATCATTCGGAGCGCATCCTTGCATCGACAGCGGGGTTGAAACCGATGGCACGCATTGCGGGGATGCATCACGAGCGGATCGACGGCTCCGGTTACCACCGCGGCTGTCGGGGCAGGGACATCGATGTCGCTGCTCGCGTTTTGGCGTGCGCGGACGCTTTCCAGGCGATGACTCAACGTCGCCCGCATCGCGCAGCGCTGGAACCTGAGCAGGCACGAGACGCGCTGCTCGGTGAGGCACGCGCCGGCAGACTTGACCCGGAGGTCGTTGCCGTGGTCCTCGACGCGAGCCATCTCACGCCCGTTCGGCGTCACCATCTCCGCCCGGGCGGACTGAGCGACCGCGAACTCGAGGTCCTACGGCTTGTCTCGGAAGGATGCTCGAACCCGGAGATCGGGCGACGCCTCGGGATCTCTCGGCGGACCGCCGAGCACCACGTGCAGCATATCTACAACAAGATCGGCGTTTCCACCCGCGCCGCGGCAGTCCTATTCGCGCTCGAGCACGACCTGCTGACCCGCCGTTAACCAGTCGAGAGCCTTGGCCCCGAGGGGTAGGTAGGTCTACCGATGCGCAGGTCTTCGTCTGGGTGCAACGCTTCCTCGGAGCGGAAGGAGGCAGAGTCATGAGAGTTGAGGAGAGCGCGATTATTCGCCGCCCGGCGGAAGACGTCTTCACGTTCCTCGAGAATCGAGCGAACGACACGGCGTGGATGGCGTCGGTCATGAGCTCGGAGTGGCTCGAGTCGGCCGGTAAGCCATGTCTGGGACGTCGGGGCCGGATGGTCATCAGAATCCTAGGCCGACGGATGAAGTTCGTCGACGAAGTGACGGACTACGTTCCGGGCCGTCGGCTCGCACACCGCACCGTCGAAGGGCCGCTCCCGCTCAACACGGCGTGCATCTGCGAGTCAGCGGAACATGGATGTCGAACCACCGTCGTCGGCGAGCTCGATCGCATTCCCGGCGGCTGGATCGGCAGGCTGGCGGCGCCCTTGCTCGGACGCATCATCCGGGAGGGATTCAACGCCGATCTCGCGCGGCTCAAGGCCCTACTCGAGGCGCAACTCGAAGATGCCGTGACCAGCGCAGATGATGATTTACCAACGACGAGGGACTTCGGACATTTTTACAACGCGAGAAAGGCGGCGTCGGAGCTACGCAGCTATCGCAACAAGGGACCGATTCCGTCGACGAAGATGCTGATCGATGCATTCAAGACCGAGGACGTCGAGGGCGCGACAGTGATTGACATCGGCGGAGGCATTGGTGCAGTGCAGCACGAGTTACTGGCCGCCGGCGCCGCCCACGTGACGAGCATCGACGCCTCCGACGCTTATATCCAAACTGCCCGGGAGGAAAGCGAACGTCGAGGGCTCACCGGCAGAGTGACCTACTACCACGGCGACTTTCTCCAGTTGGCTGAAACGATCCCTCCCGCTGACATCGTTACGCTCGACCGCGTCATCAACGTCTTCCCTGATTGGAAACAGCTGATCCGCGTTTCCGCGGCTCGGGCGCGCCGTCTATACGGCCTCGTGTATCCACGCGACACTCTGCCCGTCCGAATGGTGGTGAGTGTGATGAACTTTCTCGTGTGGCGTGGACCCGTCCACGCAGCTGTACGCCCGCCAGGCGAGATCGATCGGCTGGTCAGTGAGGCCGGCCTCGTTCGGCATTTCTCGAGGACATCGGGACCCTGGCAGGTCGCGGTTTACCGCCGCCGTTGATGCCATGAACCTATCAGGCTATTGATCCGCAAACCGGTCTTGAATGATTCGCGCACACGTAGGTCAAGGAACGTCTGTGTGCTTCAGGCAGCAAGTCTGCACTTGCGAGCGCGCGCGACCCGATAAGTGAAGATCGGGATTGTGATAGGACTGTGATACGTCAGGCCCAGAACCTCGAAGAGCATCGAGGTTTACGGACGCATACCGCGTGAGAATCTTGGCGGCTTAAATCGCTGATCGCGTATACGTTACGACGCTTCGGAATGGCTTGGTGTCGCTCACCCGCTTCGCTTTCCAAGCGTGCTCAATCGACCACTCTGACATCTCTCCGTTTAGAATCAACAACTTACGGCCACGTCTGGATCAGGATTACGGTGATTGTGATAAGTCCTCCAATGTGCCGCGATCACTTACGGGATTTTCCAGTATAGCCGCGCCATTAATGCTCGCTCGGCGAAATGAGCGAGGAGGTTGTGGCGTGGAGGTTGTGGGCGCGAGTGCCAACGCGCAATGTGGCCCGATTGGCGCGCCCGGCGGCTCCGCTCGCGCCGCCAACGCACGGCAATGCACTGGCAGAATCGATCAGTGAATGAAGCTCCCTGCTCCGGTTTTGATGCTTGTGCGAGGGCACGCTCGCGCTTCAAGCTGCTCGCGAGGTCCGTCGGCATGTCAGTGCTCCTCCACCCCAATCGGGTCGCGTTGCGCGGCTAACGACTCATCACCGGCTGCTGTATCCGTTCGGGCGCGGTGAAAATGGAGCGGATCTCGCAGGCTTTGCAGCTCCCGGTAGTAGTAGAGCGGGGTTGGCCGATTTCGTGTGAACTTGAGCTTCTTGAGAAACTCGATTTCCTCCGCGGTCGCATCCCCCGCCAGAGATGGATCCTGCAGGAAGGCCTGGAGCCCCGGCTCTTCGTTGACGGGTGGGACGGGTTCCCGTTCCACGAACTCAAATTTTTTCGGGTGCCCGGGCGCCAGACGGCGGTTCAGGACGATCTCCATCGCGAACGTCGTGAGGTCGATGTCCCACGATTCGATCAGCGGATCCAAAAACGTGACGCAATTCTCGGGCGAAACGTTGAAGACATCCGTTTCCAGGAACTCAAGCGCCATGACCCGCATCTGCTCGTAGCTTCTGTCGCTGAGTCGAGCGACGAGACGGAGCCAGTTTTCATCGTTCAACTCCTGTTTCGTCAGTCGCTTGGCAACGTCCAACAGCTTCTGGGTGACGAGGCGTTCAAGGGCGCCGAAGGGCTCCTTCTCGAACATCGCACGGATGCGCTGCGCGTTTGCGGAAGCGTACTTGCGAAGAATCAACTCCCGTACTTCCTTGAACAAGGGCGACGGAGGGTCCGCCAGCTTTCTCTTCAGGCCGTCCATGCGGCTGAGATCTGCCAGCGTGGCTAACCTCCCGGCAGGGAGCCTCAAGAAGGTCTCCATCCTGTCGTAGATGTCGGTCCGCTCGGGGGCCGGTGGCGCCTTCTTTCCTGTCAGTAGTTGGGAAATGTAGGACTCGGTCACCTGGGCCGCCGCCGCCAAGTCCCTTTGCTCGGTCCCCATTTCCTTGAGCCGCTGGCGGATGAGGAGCGGGAAATCCACAGGAATTCCTCCGTTGATTAACTTGAGTACTTAAGCGACATTGAATATGTCGACATTGTCGCACATCAGGCTTGACAAGAATCAGTTAATTAACCAATAATGATTAACAGGATTGCAGCCTCCCCTCGATCCTTCAGATGCTCTGAACTAAGTCAGGTTATCTGGTCCCTCCTCTTAGGCACGCCAACCAGGAGGTTGACATGTTCGCTCGCACCGTTTCCTTCCATCTCAAGCCCGGTCGTGCAGGAGAGTTCACCCGGCTCCTCGACCAGGACGTCATCCCCGTGCTCAGAAAGCAGAAGGGCTTCCAGGACGAAATCTCGCTCGTCGCCGCCGGCGGAGCGGAGGCGGTCGGTATCAGCGTGTGGGACCTGAAAGAAGACGCGGAGACCTATGCCCGCAGCGCGTATGCCGGTGTGCTGAAGGCACTGGAGCCGGTGGTGGAGGGCACGCCTCAGGTGCAGACATATGAGGTGTCCAACTCGACCTTCCACAAGATCGGTGCTCGCGCGACTGCCTGAAGCCGACACGACTGGCGCGTCGGCTTCTCAGTTCCGTTGGGAGGGGCGGGGAAGTCCTCCCGACACAGTGTTATCCAGCAAAGGAGAATCATCATGACTATCGTTCGTTGGGATTCGTCCCGTGACATGGCCGCGCTGCAGGAGAGGATGAGCCGGGTGCTCGAGGGCTTCTACCGCCGGCCTCAGGAAGACCTCAACCGCGGCGCGTGGGTGCCGGTGGTCGACATTTACAGCAACGGCCAGCACGAGCTCGTGCTGAAGGCCGAGCTGCCCGACATGAAAGAGGAGGAGATCGAGCTCACGGTTGAAGACAACACGCTCACGCTCAGTGGCGAGAAGAAGCTCGATACCGAAGTCAGCGAGGAGCAGTTCCATCGCATCGAGCGCAGTTATGGTTCGTTCGCCCGGACGTTCGCGCTGCCTCCGACGATCGACGCTGGCAAGGTCAGCGCCCAGTACAAGGCCGGCGTGCTGACGGTCCGGCTGCCCCTACGTGAGGAAGCCAAGCCCAACAAGATCAAGGTGGCAGTAGCTGCGTAAGTCACTGCTGCGGAGGCGGGTCGAGGAACCCCGCCTCTTTTTCGCCGGGGCGTCGCATGTCCAAGCAGCCAGGCGCCTGAAGCCGAAACTCTAGGGTCCCGGCGGCCATGGCCGCTCTGGCTCCTCATCGATTGCATAGCAGAAAGAAAAATGTGACGACCATGCTATTCCGACGCAAGGCACTCATTCCCGTGTGGCTGGTCGTGTTCGGGCTGTTCGCGCTGTTCGGGTCGTCGATGACATTTACCACGGGCGTGTTCGTGCTCCTCCCGGGAACCCTGGCTCTGACAATCATGCTCATGCTGTGGAAGGCACCGCCTCCCACAATCGCCGAGGTGCTGCGTCAGGTGGAAGAGCCATCGTGACCACATCGAGCGCCTCGTACGGACGCTGGGCGGTTGCGACGGCGGAGACGCCAGCGGCACAAGACGCTCGTCGGCGGACGGGCTGAACGCGGCAACGCAAGGAGACCTTTCCACAAGCTCCTTGGACTGCTCGACGACGCGCTGATGTTGCTGCTTGTGATCTGGCTGCTCCCGCTCGTGATTCTCCTGGTTGGCGCGCCCGTGGCACTGCTGGTGCGGCTGCTGATTGAAATCACGAATCGGATGTGAGCCGGATGTCGATTCTGCTCCGACGGATGTGCGTCGTTCCGACATGGTTCGTTCTCGTGGGACTGGTGGCGTTGTCGTCGCCGCCGATCGTCCCTAAGGGCGTCCTGCTCCTGGGTGCCGTGGTCGCCGCTTCGGCCGTCATCATCACCTTCGTGCTGCGGAGGGGATTGAACGGCGCCGGGGCGATGGACATCCAGCGAATGTGGCACCGAGAGCGCGACGATCGAGCGGCGCTCGGTCTTGACGGCGATGCACAGGACCTCATGCGGATGGACAGTGACAAGGGATGAAAGCACCGTGGTTGAAAGAAAAAGGTGACCGCCATGTCTGTGTTGTTCGCGCGCGCGGTCGTCGTTCCGGTATGGATGATCCTGTTCGCGTTGATCGCCTTGTTGGCCCCACCGTTTGGGGCGACGACCGGTCTCCTGCGGTTGCTGGGCCTCGCGTTGGCGGTATCGGCGCTGCTCGCGTTCATGGTATCCGCCGTCCGGGGCCCGGTGCCGCACACATACACCCCTCAAGGAACAGCTGTCGCAGTGCTGCCTTCGATCGATGTGGATTCATGGACCGCGGTTGTCATGCGCAGAGTGCTGGGGATCGTCGTCAGCGTAGGCGCGCGATTCTGGCATGTCAGGGGCGTTCCGGCGGCGATCCAACGACGAACGCGCGCAGCATCGGACGTTCGCACGATAGTGCCGTCCGGAATCGGCAACAGGTCACCAGGGCAGGCATCGCGCGGGTTGGGCCTACGAGACGGCTTGAGGGCGCGCTCGAGGGCGGTCCCCGATGTTGTGAGTTTATGACGTCCGAGCTGATTCACCCATTCGCGCCATGCTGGAGTCTACATCTATGACTATCAGACCCATACACGACCGCATCGTTGTTCAGCGCCACGAGGAAGGCGAACAGAAAGTCGGCGGAATCATTATTCCCGACAGCGCGAAAGAAAAGCCGCAACAGGGCAAAGTCATCGCGGCGGGTAATGGCAAGTTCAAAGACGATGGCAAGCGCGTCCCGCTCGACGTGAAGGCGGGCGACAGCATTCTGTTCGGCAAGTACTCCGGCCAGGAGATCAAGCTGGATGGGGACGAATACCTCATCATGCGTGAAGACGACGTCCTGGCGGTGGTCGAAGAAGGCGACATCAAGAAAAAGACGACGAAGACGAAGAAGTAGGGCTCTGCTCCGGCAGGCCCACCGCATCTTTGAAGCATCAGGAGCAAAAGCGCAATGGCCAAACAGATTGTGTACGGCGAGCAGTCGCGGCAGGCGATCCTCCGCGGCGTCAACCAGCTGGCCGACGCCGTGAAGGTGACGCTCGGTCCCCAGGGGCGCAACGTCATCTTGGACAAGAAATTCGGTTCGCCCACGATTACGAAGGACGGCGTCACGGTCGCCAAGGAAATCGAACTGAAGAACCCGCTCGAAAACATGGGCGCTCAAATGGTACGCGAGGTGGCCAGCAAGACATCAGACATCGCCGGGGACGGCACTACCACTGCGACCGTCTTGGCGCAGGGGATCTACCGCGAGGGCGCGAAGAACGTCGCCGCAGGTGCGAACCCCATGGCTATCAAGCGCGGCATTGAAAGGGCCGTGGAGACCATCGTGGCGTCGTTGAAGGCACAGTCCAAGCCCGTGACGGGTCCCATGATCGCCCAGGTCGGCACTATTTCGGCGAACCACGACGAGACTATCGGCCGGATCATCGCCGAAGCGATGGAGAAGGTCGGTAAAGACGGCGTCATCACCGTCGAAGAGGCGCGGACCCTCGATACGTCGCTCGAGGTCGTGGAAGGCATGCAGTTCGATCGCGGCTATCTCTCACCGTACTTCGTCACTAATCCCGAGCGGATGGAAGTTGTACTGGAGAATCCGTTCATCCTGATCCATGAGAAGAAGATGAGCTCGATGAAGGATCTGCTGCCGGTCCTGGAGCAGGTCGCGGGCCTCAGCCGCCCGCTGCTCATCATTGCGGAGGATATCGAGGGAGAGGCGCTGGCGACGCTCGTCGTCAACAAGTTGCGCGGCACGCTCCAGGTTGCCGCAGTGAAGGCGCCCGGCTACGGCGACCGTCGCAAGGCCATGCTCGAAGACGTCGCCATTCTGACCAACGGCCGCGCCATTACTGAGGACCTGGGGATCAAGCTCGACTCTCTCAAGATTGAGGACCTCGGCCAGGCGAAGAAAGTCACGATCGACAAAGATAACACCACGATCGTCGATGGCGCCGGCAGCCCGGCGTCAATCGAGGGCCGCGTCAAGCAACTTCGCGCGCAAGTCGAGGACACGACGTCCGAGTACGACCGGGAGAAACTGCAGGAGCGGCTCGCCAAGCTGGTCGGTGGCGTGGCGATCATCAAGGTCGGCGCGGCCACCGAGACCGAGATGAAGGAGAAAAAGGCTCGCGTCGAGGACGCGATGCACGCGACCAAGGCGGCCGTCGAAGAGGGCATCGTGCCGGGCGGCGGTGTGGCACTCCTGCGGGCCTCGAAGGTGCTCCAAGAACTCAAGCTCGACGACGATGAGCAAATCGGCGTCAAGATTATCGCTCGCGCGATCGAGGAGCCGCTGCGCTGGATTGCAACGAACGCGGGCCACGAGGGCTCCATCGTCGTGCAGAAGGTGCGGGAGATGGGTCCCGAGGAAGGCTTCAACGCGCAGACCGAGAAGTTCGAGAACCTCGTGCAGGCGGGCGTGATCGATCCCACGAAAGTGGTCCGTTCCGCACTGCAGCACGCCGCGTCGATCGCATCTCTGTTGCTGACCATGGAAGCGGTCATCACACAGATTCCGGAAAAGAACATGGACGCCGCGATGCCGGGCGGCGGCATGGGCGCAGGAATGTACTGAGAAGCTCGGTCATGAAACAGGTACGGCGGCCGTTTAACGCCCGTTGTGCCGATGGATTGATCCGGCATGTGCGGGCAAGTCCCCATCGTGGGAGATTGAATCATGAATGAATACAGAGACGCAGTCGTAGTCAGCCCATCCCCCGCAGAGACGGCGCTGGGCCTCACGTTCGACGAGCGGTGGGCACAGTGGCAAGCGAAGGGGGCGCGCCATGACGTCCGTGTCGCACGGAACATGCGCCTGATCGCGGCGATCACGTTGACGATCGGAGTGATCATCTGGGCTTCAGTGGCACTGCGCTAACGATTTCTAAGGGCCTCCACACTGAGGTGCCCAGAGGTTAGCGGAGCGGGGTAAACAATGTTCAGACTCATCACGACGGTGAGACGGGGAACGGCGTCGGATTTGGCCGCCGCATGGGCCCGGTATCCCAGCATCGAGGCGGCCAGGGCCGGCGCTTCGGCGCTCATGCGTGAGGACCGCGTGCTCCGGGTCATGGTTGTACGGAACGACATCACGCGCACATTCGTTGAGCGGTCCGACCGGTAGTCGGCATCAAGGGCTGGAACGTCAAAGGAGTCTGTCGTGGGAAACCCCTTTCAGAGGCTGGGCTATGCGATGCTAACAGTCGCTGGGCTGTTCATCGCGGTATCTCTGTTGTCGCCTGGCTTCAGACCTGACAACACGTCGGTGGAAACAACGGCTACGTTATGTGCGTTGGGGGTCAGTCTAGCTCTAGCTTTGTCTGCCCTGTGGCGCGGACTGCGACCGGCGCACGCCGTCGCGCTGCTTCCGTGTAATCATAAAACGCCGGCTGGGCCGCAAGACGGTGCTTCATGATTCACCTCCTCTGGCTGTCTGGAGTGGCCGCAGTCATGATCTGGATGTACGGCTATCGCGCGCTTCGTGAAGACGATCTCGGCACGGTCAGCGCGCAATGGCTCCAGGAATATCGCTGCGAAACGCACCAGAACGGTTAACCTGTCGCGGCAATTGGTCACTGCTGGCCATCTAGGCGGGCGTCGCGCTGTTCGTTCAACATGTCTAACGCGCCCGCCATCGGACCGTCAGCGCGTCTGTTGCCGAGCGATATGACTGTTCATCTGGTGAATCCCAGTCATCTGTCATTTGGCGTCGGCGTGATCACGCCTCGGTGGTTGTTCGTCCTGGGTGCGGCGACTCCAGCGTCGTATGGGACTCCACTCATCACCGACGAAACCCTGGAGCCCTTCGATCTGCGCACCGTTCAACCCGGCGATGTCGTCGGCGTCGGTATTCACACCGGCAATGCACTTCGCGGATACGAACTCGGCACCCTCGCGAGGGCCCGAGGGGCGGTGGTGATCTTCGGCGGCATCCACGCCACGCTCTACCCCGACGAGGCGCTCAGCCTGGGCGGCGCCCATGCCGTGGTCAAAGGTGACGGCGACGTCATCTGGCCACTGGTACTCGGCGATGCGACGCACGGTACGCTGAAGCCCGTCTATGAGGCCGGACGTGTCGATGCCGATCGATTCGTCTCCGCTCGCTGGGAGCTGCTGCCGCACGGACGCTACATGTGGGGTTCGGTCCAGACGGTGCGCGGTTGTCCGAAGCACTGCTCGTTCTGCTCGGTCTGGCGAACCGATGGCCAGGCGCCGCGACAGCGTCGAGTGGACGTCGTCGTCGAGGAGATCCTCGACCTCCGCCGACGAGGGTTCCGTTTCGTGGCGCTGGCCGACGACAACTTCTACCCGGTGACGTTGACCGACCTCGCGATGGCGGAGCGCCAGGGCAATGTGGTGCGGCTCGAGCAACTGCGAGCGTTACGCGCGGAGCGGTTCGAGCTGATGGACCGGCTGGCGCAACTGCCGTCGGACATGGTGTTCTTCACCCAGATCACCATGGAGGCCGCGGAGGATGCTGCGTTTCTGACGGCCATGCGGCGGGCCAATATCAAGGGGGCACTCGTCGGCGTGGAGGCCGTCACGCCGGAAGGCCTCAAGGACGTGTACAAGAGCTTCAACGACGTTGGCGAGGCATTGGTCACGCGCCTGCGCACATTCCGCGATCATGGCGTGCATGTCCTCGGCTCGTTCATCTTCGGGCTTCCGAGCGATCGCCCATCCACGTTCGCAGCCACGGCCGACATTGCTGATCGCGCGGGGCTGGCGTTTGCGCAGTTCGTGATGCTCACTCCCTATCCCGGCACGGTCGACTTCGCGGCCTGGGAGAAGAGTCTCGGTGAGGACGCCACCCGCATTGCCGGCGTCCCGGTCACGCGCCATTGGCTGATCCCACAAGCCCAGCGTCCCAAGGTGTACGCACCCCATCCCGTGATGTCTCCAGACGAGATCCGCGCGAGGACACAGGCCGTGTGGGATCGGTTCTACAGCCTGCGGCGGATCTGGGCGCGATCGCGGTGCACGCCGAACTTCCGAGCGCGGCTCGCGTTCGTGTTGATCTCGAAGTTATACAGGCAGATGTACGCGAACACCGGGATCGCCACCGACAGCGCGCGTGTGAGCCGCGCGAACCGGTGGGCACGTCTGATTGCCAGGCCATGTCGGCATCTGTTTACGGCGCGTCCCCTCGCTGAGCTTTGAATCCCACATCGGACGCGTGAGGTCGATCGCGCTCGAAAAGAACGGTCATTCATGTGGGCTGACCCGATAATGTGTAGATGCCCACCGTTGTGGCGGCTGAAGGCGCCATTCTCGACCGGATCCTGGATACGACGTACCCCGCCCTGCACCAAGACCTGAGTCGCCAAGCCTTCGCCAAATTTGACGCGGCCCAGAGGAAGACCGCCTGGGCACTGTGTCATCAGCGTCGATTTGCGCTGGTGGAGGGGGCTGACCTGCTGGCCAGCGCGCAGCGATACGACTTCTCGGGGACCATCGATCGGCAACGTGTGAGCATCTGCGGCATTGGCGCGGTGTGCACCGACCCGGCGCGCCACGACGGCTGTCATGCGCGGGTGCTGGTCGAGCGGTTGATCGACGACGCGAGGCGGGACGGAGCGGATCTTGCGCTCCTCTTTATCACAACGGACCGGACGTGCTATGCGCCTGAGTCCTTCGAGGTGATCCCTACGGTGGATGTCGAGCTGAAGGTCGCGGAATCGTCGCGGTACGGCGCGCCGATGACGCTGGTACGCAGTGGCGAGGACCGAGATCTGGCGGCGATCGCCGCGATGGGTCAGGCCCGTGCCAGTCCATTCCGATTCCACCTCGATCGAGACGTCGATCTGGTGAAGTATGTCATTACGAAGAAGCGACTGCTGGCGGGGTTGGGATCCGCCGGTGTTCGCCAGCTCCAATTCGTCATCGCTGAAGAAGGCATCACGGCCGCCGCCTACATGGTCATCAGCATCGTCGACCGCACGTGGACGATTGAAGAATGCGGCGACCGTGACCCCTCGGGCGCACGTGTCGGCGCCATCCTTCAAGCACTCATCGCGCGTGAACCAGTGGAACAACGGCCGATCATCCGCGGGTGGCTGCCGCCTGGCTTCGTGCCTCCCCAGATCACGATCGTATCGGCGCGGCCTTCGACAGAGGTGATGTCGGGGCGGTTCCTCACAGGCGCGAGAAAACAACTGCGGCTTTCCCGAGAGGAAGTGTTGTATTGGCGGAGCGACGTCTTCTAACGCGGTCAACCTGAGAGCACTGAGAGCCGAGACGTTGAAACGTATCGGAGATCTCGAACGTGAGGCGGCAGCCGGCGCAGTTCCTATCGCTATTGACTGACAGTCCGAAGTCTATCTCGTTTGGGAGGCGTGCGTCGTGATCTGTTCGAGCGCCATCGTGCGTCGCGGAATGGCGGCCTGAGCGGGCTCGAGAAGGAGCCGAAATGGAACCGACTGAAATTCAAGCAAGAGCGACCATCGCTGCGGCGCTGATCCTGACACGTGCGGTAGAAATACCGACCATTCCGACAAGTGGCGACTGGTCCAGGGATACCGCAGCTCTTCGGCTGCGCGATCTCAGCGACTACGTCTACCAGATGATTACGAGTCCACAGCCTCGCTGATCCACCGCGCGGAACCGACGTCTGATCCTCATGTTATCGGTGTGCGATCGGGCGCGCGTGTGGTGGAGTCGCTTCCATGCGCGCAGAGCGTAGTGCGCGCGAGGACATGCCGATCTGGCTGGACGCCCCCTGAAGCACGCCGCGAGACATCTGCGAAATCGCGGTCGGCTTCAAGTTGAACGATCGCCCAGTCTTCTGTTGGTACTATGGATGATCATGAAGCCGGACGCGCCATCTGACCGTCCTAACACTAACGCTCAGCCGCCTGAGCCACCGGCGGCGAGGCAAGCCGCGTATCCATCGGATCTGGCTGCCCTGGTTCTCACTCGATGGCACGAAGCAACAGCCGCTCGGCAGATCGATTTGCCACCTCCTGCCACTTCTGCGCTCGTGGACGTCCTCTCGATCTGTTACAAAGCCACGCTGCTCCGCGAGGAAGGCCGGCCCGTGACCTTTCGCCTCGCCCTCAGCGAGCCTGACGCGTTCGCGCCGGCCGCGGGCCCGCCGTCTGGCCTCCATCGGCTGGTGTTTGCACGTCCACTACTGTTCGACGAGCACGAACTCCGCAGGCTTGCTCCCGCCGTCGTGTTTTCCCGTTCGTTGATAGGCGCCACGTACGCTGGTGGAGAACCGAAGATCTGGGGTGTCATTCACTCAGGACCGCAGTGGCTCCAGTCCGTCAGGGGCGGACGCGCAACGGATCAGACGATTCCGCCAGTGTTGATTGTCGCGGCGACCGGCCCAGGGCGCCTGCTGGTAACTGCTGGCGCTGTGACATTGGCAGAACTGAGGAACGGAGCTTTGTCAGGCCGGGAGGTGGACGTCTTTCAGGCGCGATGGTTGCACGAAAGGCTGTCGGACGTCGGCCAGCTCACGTGGGCTGCACACATGCGCGACCGTGAACAGGCCGGCGTACCTTGGGCGGAGGTCCACTCGAGCTTCGGTGCCGTGCTCGCAGGGCATGTCCTGCGCCGCATCGTCGCGACCATTCGAGCCGCTCAGCATGGGGGAACACTGATTATCGTGCCCCACGGCCGTGTGTCCGAGCTGCTCCAGGACGGGCGATATGTGCGCGTGAAATACGGCTTCACCGATGAGGAGCCCCGCAGACGGGTCGTGACTCTCATGGCTGACATCATGAACGAGCTCGCCCGGGATGAAGGAGCCAACGGTCCGGCGGTTCGATGGAACACCTACGAAGCGAGTCGTGCGCAACATCTGGGCGACATGGACGAAGCGTTGTTCGAGGTGGCCTACCTGGTAGCCGATCTGACGCGCGTGGACGGCACCGTCGTGATGACCGACCGTCTCGAGATTCTCGGGTTCGGCGTCGAGATCGCAGGGGAGCTGCCGGAAGTGCGACAAGTGGCGCGGGCACACGACCTCGAAGGCACGGAACGAGAATGGGTTCGAACCGATCGTGTCGGCACACGCCATCGCTCCGCCTATCGGCTATGCCAGGCCGTGCATGACGCGCTTGCCCTCGTTGTCTCTCAAGACGGCGGTCTACGATTCATTTGTTGGCACGACGATGGCGTCACCTACTGGGAACAGGTCGCAACTGGACTCTGGGAGGTATGAGGGAACGCAGATCGCTCGGGGCTAGCGCGCAGCCTCGCAGTCGCGCTTCCCGCGCCCTCAATGAACCCGTCGACCGACAGCTGCATCAGGCACGATCAATCGTCCCATCTTGCCTCCACGAAATGGCATTGATGACGAAACATCACTGAACCTGCACTGGAAACAGTTGCCAATGCTCGCCACCGCGCCGAACCGCGAGCTGGCGTGCACCAAGTGTGAGCGACGAAAAGTCCGCTGCAACATCAAGCGTCGTGACTTGATTCCGAAGACTTGCATCTCTTTTCGCAGATGCTTTCGACACCCCGCTTGAATCCCTGATCTCAACTTCGTACGGACCTGGCTCCGAGCCTGTAGGCAGCAGCGGGGTTAACAAGGCCCGAGCGCGCGGCAGAGTTAGACGCGGTCGGTCTCCCTGCGGCGCCCTTCCGCGCATCAGAGCATATGGCCGAAGATCCTGGTCTTTGTCCTCACGCTATCGGTTGCCGGTCTCGCGACGCAGCAGCACGCGCCGATTTCTGCCGACGAAGTGACGCTGCGCCACAGAATCTACGGGGGCGCACGGGGCATCATCTTTTTGCTCGACATCCCGCCAGGCCAGGCCACATTGCTGCACCGACACGATCGGGACATGCTTGCGGTGTTCGTCAATGCTGGTCGACACGCGCACCATTCCACGGTGCTGCGCCCGTCGAAGACTCGTTCACGCCGGGCGATGTTCGTTTCCGATCCGCCGGGCTTCACCCATTCGACGGAGAACATCGGCACCGACCGTTCCCTGTGGCTTCCAGTTCAAGAGGAGCGTGATGGGCGTCGCGCTCAACTCGGCGTCAACGTTGATGAGAAATTGACCATCGGTGCCGCTAAGTGAAAATGCGATTGTGATAGGACTGTGATACGTGGGCTTGAAAACCCCCAGGAATATGGAGGTCTACGGGGTCACACTGAGAGATATTTCCAAGCAGCTAATTCGTTGAGGGCGTGCGCGTTGAGGTCTCTGCATATCCTTCTGCGTTCCTCGCAGGCTTCGCTTTCCAAGCGTGCTCCTTCAACCACTCGGACATCTCTCCGTTTTGAATCAACGATTTGCGAGCGGTCGGACGTCAGATTATCGCACGCCCTCGGCGAATGCATGCCTCTTCGACATCAGCCTTGAATCCAACGGTTTACGGACCGCCCACAGCAGCCCGTGCGCGGAAATTGTGTCAGACCTCGAAATCTCTTGAGATCACTTACGGGCGCTGAAGCGCGCGAGTCAGGTGCGGTTCCGCACAAGCGGGACCCCGGCTCGAGTCCAATAGAAGAATCCGCCGCTTACGGCAGTCGTGCGTATTCCGCCCGTGCTTTCTTGAGAACCGGAATCCCCGGGTCGGCGTTCTTCCAGAGCGTCAGGAGATCGCTGTAGGCACTCTTCGCCTTCACCGTGTCGCCCGAGAGCGCGAGCGCTCGCGCCAGCTGCAGGCGCGCCATCGCGTCCATGGGATCGACGAGCACGATGCTTCGATGATCGAGAATCCGCTGGAACTCGGCGGCGGCTTGGGCGGGTTGACGTGATACGAGGTACGCCATTCCGCGAACGTAGATGGGATAGAGGGCACCGAAGCGTCCGGTGAAGCCGACGCCACCGAGGGCGAGATCGTAGCGCGAGGCGATCTGCAGCGCTTGGATGGCCGCTGCCGGATCGTGAGTGTTCAAGGAGAACAGGGCCCGAAGCGTCGGCAGATACATGAATTGAACCGACGTATCCTCCGGAAACTCGCGGGCGAGATCGTCG
>WNFV01005182.1_pt1 | contig 15838 bp, 14 predicted proteins | sample 5400101 | NCBI WGS metagenome assembly WNFV01 (sample SAMN13153361, study PRJNA577476) | soil metagenome | isolation source: 115 cm soil or saprolite under grassland replicate 1 | place: USA:California | collected 2016-06-15
GCTCGTAGACGTCCGGCGTGAGCACGCCTTCCTTCAGATTGTCGAGGACCACCGTCCGCGGCGTGCCACCCAGTCGACGAAACGCGCGCTCGTGGAGCTCGGCCCAGATCTGCGCACTCGATCGCCACGTCAGCAAACGCACGCATTTGCGCGAGTAGCCGAGCGTCAGGACGAAGAGGCGCACCCGCCGGTACTTGCCGGTGCTCGCGTCGCGCACCATCGGCCCATCGCCGCCGTAGTCGACCTGGCCTTCCTCGCCGGGGGCGGTGGTGATCACGACCCGCGCCTCGGCCGGTGCCGCGCCGCGCAGCGTCACGACGAACCGGCGGACACTCGCATACCGCGCGACGAAGCCGTGGTCATCGACGAGGTCCTGCCAGATGGCCATCGCGTTGCGGCCACGCCCCAGCGCCTCCGTAATCAGCTCCCGATACGGCTCACAGGCACTCGCGCTGGGCGCCCGTCCCGGTGGGGACGGTCGCCGTGGGTCGGTGGACACCTCCGGCGTGGTGGCCGGTTTTGAAGGACCGGAGTCGGTGGACACCTCCGGTGTGGTGGCCGGTTTTGGCGGCCACACCCGGGGTCGGCCGCCGCGCTCGCGTACCGGGATCCCGGCCGCCTTCAGATAAGCGCTCGCCGTTTCGCGCCGGACCGCGGTGGCTTGCTCGATGCGGCGGAGCGACCATCCCAGTCGCCCCAACGCCACTACTTGCTGCTGTTTGTTGTCGCCCAAGACGTTGCTCATGGCGGCGAAGGAACATGCGTTCCCCGCCGGCGTCAACGTCTCGGCTGCTACGTGTGGTGGCCGGTTTTCAGCTGTCCATCAGTGGCCGGTTTTGGGTGTCCACCGAGGGCAGGTGCGGCTCGAAACGGGTGACGACCCGTGCCAGCGGACTATCGGCCTCGATCGGTGATGCACTTCGCACGTGAAAGCGGAGACGGTCTATCGATTGGTTCCAACCGGTCTGTGCCAGAAACGCGACGTTCACATCCAGTGGGCTAAACTCCGCCACCGCGCGGAGGCGAAACACTTGCGCCTCAGAGGTCGGATCAGCATAAGCACTCAACTCGTACTTCACGCAATGCCCTTGAAGGTCGGCTGTGTTGGGGGATCGACCAGAAGCGCACGAGGATCGAGGACAACCGAGCGCGCACATCTTACCAAGTGAGGAGCGCTCCACCCTCCCGTCAGTGGCTTCCGAGGGCAGCAGTACCACTCAGTCAAATGCGGTCTCGTTCAGAACGACGGGGCCTCGTCTGCGGGAGCCTTCACCGCCTGCGGTTTACCCGTCGCCTTCGCCAGAGCCTCGTCGAATTGCGTTCGATTTGCGACGATGACGGGCCGTTCCTGTGGACCGTCCAGATCCGCTCCGACATCCAATCGAAGTCGCTTGTTGAAGTAGTAAAGCAGGGCGTAACGCACTGGAACCGTCAGCCGTCCATCGCTCATGCCGTAGTCGAGCGCGATCGCGTGCTGTTGGCCCTCGGCTAGTTCGGGATTCGGTTCGAACACGACGTCAAACGGTGTGTGCCATTTCCAGTCATCGTCAGATCGAGCACCGGCCGGTCCGGTCTTCGCAGCGGCGAAACATCGACCAACAATGAAATCCCGAAACTCGGTCCGTCGATGGCAGAAGGCGCGAACGTGCCATCTGAAGCCGTCGAAGCCAAATGCGTGCGGCGTGATCCAGCGCCAGAGCGGATCGGGGTTCTCCGGGCTCATGGACTGGTATTCGATCTGAATCGCGGATCCCCCACGAACGGCGATTAGGAGAGAACGAAGAACTTCGGCCTCAATTCGCCGGCCCGGAACGGGCAGGACGCCGCTCGACGGAGGCTGTGAAATCCACGTGTCCGCCAGCTCCAGGATCCCGTCCGAAATCGCCTTAAATTGAGCGAGGTATCGATCTGGATTGGGTTTCAGAAAACGCGGCTTGAACGCCGGCCTTGACACGTAGCATTTGGCGCTGGAGTCGTATTCCAGATTGGCCGGCGCAAGCTCGCGATACATTGCGAGGTCGTTCGATGCTTGAGGAACCGACACTCCAAATCGTTCGGTAATGTCACTTCGATTGAGCACGCCGTCCCAAAACAGGCGGAATTCAATGAATTCGAGCCGTTGTTCGGCTCCCCAACTCAGCCGTTTCTCAGCCGGTTGTTCCAGTTTTCTCTCCTCTTATTGATAGCGCGTCCGTAAAACATGTATACTTAGTAGATGGGTCGTTAAATTTGACCCATCTAGATAGTACGCGCATCTGCCTGTCGGGTCAACGTCAAATCCGGAGATCCATCAGGCCGCTGTAGAGCCTACAGGCTCAACTTGAGAAAGCGACAGCCTCACGGCCGTCCGGCCCTGGGAACTAGGTCGAATTCTTGAGATCGAATTGTCGGCCGTGTCTTGGAGCCGCGCACGCCAAGCACTGCAATCAGCGCCATCGAAAACCGATGGTGGGAGACGATCTTGCCGCTGACCAACACGCAGCTTTGCTACTACGACAGCAACGTTCTCCGGCTCCCTGCCGACAAGCGGAAGGAGTACCACGCGCAGGTTGACCGTCTTATCGCGGAGCTGAGTAAGAGCATTCGAGGGAAGACGGAGATCAAGATCACCAGGGTGGTGAAGGCCGGTTCGTTCGCGAAATTCACGATATTGAGGAAGACGTCTGTCGACCCCGTCGACGTCGACGTTGTGTTCTACATCTCCGGCCGACATGTCGACCAGGAGACGCTCGCCAGTCTCACCGACATGATCTATGACCTGCTAATCAAGGTCTACCCGAACAAGGGTGTCGAGGATTTCGAAATTCAGCGGAAGGCCGCGACGGTAACCTTCGTCGGCAGCGGGCTCAGCGTGGATGTCGTCCCTGTTATCGAGGATGAGAACCGGCCGGGGTACGGGTGGCAGTTCGACATCCAGGACGGATCGAGGGTCCAGACGTGCGCCCCTTGTCAAATCCAGTTCATCCGCGACCGCAAGAGCAAAGACAAGGACTTCAGGACATTGGTTCGCCTCGGCAAAAAGTGGCGCAACCACGCGGAACTGAAGCCGTTGAAGTCTTTCACGATCGAACTGGTGATGGCTTACATACTCGACCAAGAAGGCAGCGTCGGCTCAATTGAGAGCCGCTTTCGACGGTTTCTGCTGTACATCGCTCAGTCTGGCCTAAAGGATCCGATCCACTTTCCTGAAAATGTCGCGCCGTTGGGAACTTTCAGTGACCCGGTAGTGATCCTCGATCCGGTCTGCAGCCAGAACAACGTCACGAGTCGGCTATCGGAGAAGGAGCGGCATCAGATCGTTGAAGCCGCACGCGGAGATTGGGAGACGGCGAACTTCGCGTCGGCCGAGAACGACAACGAGATCTGGAAAGAGATCTTCGGGCCTCGCTTCAACGTCGGAGATTGAACAATGAGCTACACCGCCAGCGCCACCTACACGTATTCGGTTACCGACGTCGAGATCGTGATGCGCCGCTTTTCGGCTGATATCGTCATGATCGCCACAAGCTCCGGTGCGATCACCGAAGACACAGCGCGGATGTACGCCCACGACGTAGAAGTTCTGGCGAAAGCCGGCTACCTGAAGAGCGTCGACCTCACCCTCTTCAGCGGCGCCGTCGAAGCCAGGGCAGTCACATACAACGTGAACACGTCCTCCGGAGATCTCGCGATGAGCCGGCCGGGAGGGGTGATGTGGCCGCGGGTTCAGAGCCCCAATTTCCGGATCGTGCTCAGCTACACCGTCGCGTACGACGCCACCGCCCGCGAACAAATGAAGGGAAAGCTCAAGATTGCTTGGATCTCCACCAACGCGGACACGAGTCACTCGAGCCTGAGCCCGAGCGGAGGCCGAGACTACGCCAGCAACGGCTTCGGCATGCAGCGAAAGGACTACGGGGCGTGAGCGAGCCACGGATCTTTGATAGCGAAATCGCCCTGCCCAACGACACTCTCGCTGCCAAGGAGAAGACGCTCCTTGGCTTCGAGCCCCGGTACATCCATGTTCGTGATCACCTGCGTCTGCTGCTGCATCTCGACCAGCTGGGCGCGTGGAATAAGAAACACCATGGCGGGAAGTTGCTGCTCTGCGAGCTCGTCACAGAACAATATCCGCTGATCATCTTCCATGGCGACGTCGGCACCGGAAAGACCGCGACGGCGGAGTGCATGGCTAATCGATTGGTGAAAGAGTCGAAAACCGAGGACTCGATGCTCTTCAAACTCAGCAACCGTGTGCGCGGAAGCGGCAAGGTCGGCGAGATGGGGACACTCATTGTCGACGCCTTCCACAAGATCACGCAGAGCGTTGGGAAAGCTCGCCGAGCGATTCTAGTGATCGACGAGGGTGACTCTCTGGCGACGTCACGGTCCCAGGATCACAGTCATCATGAAGACAAGGTGGCCGTTAACACACTGATTCAATGCGTGGACGATGTCCGGCGTTTCGGAGGTCGAATCGTCGTTTTCCTCTGCACCAATCGTCTGTCCGTGCTGGACGCCGCCGTACAGCGGCGGGCAGCAGTGGTCGAGGAATTCAAGCGTCCGACGGCCGAGGAGCGGCGTGAACTCTTCGCGATGGACCTTGGCGCCCTTTCGCTGAGCAACGCCCAGATCTCTCGTCTCGTTGACGCCACCGGCGCACAGGACGGGATGCCAACCTGGACCTACTCCGACATTCGCCTGCGGCTCTATCCCGCCGCGCTAGCGATCGCGTTTCCCGACCGTGCGCTGACGTTTGAGCATCTGCAGACCGCTCTCGGGTCGCTCCGACCCTCGCCGGTCGTTCAGGATCTGTGATGGCAAAGTCTCCACTATTTGGCCGCCGCATTCACATCGCGGGCAGTGTCCCTGATGACCTAACAGTCGCAGCGACCTCTGATGTGGAACAGGCGCGAGAGCTAGTTCAGGATCTGGTCAAGGAGCTGCTGCGACGAGGAGCCACGTTCGTCGTGCCCGTCGACGCCGAAAAGTTGCGGTCCGTCGATGCCCTCCCGATCTCTTTCGATTGGTTGATCTGGCAGACGCTTCAGGAGAATCTGATCCGTCGTCCGCCGAATGCTCCCAACCCTTTGGCTATCGCGGTGCAACACCATAAGAACGTCGAGCAAATCCCTACGGAGTTCGAACGGCTCTGGGACGATCTCAGGAACTCCGACCTCGTTCAGATCGAAAGTGCCGCGCATTGGAATATGGCCAGCAAACGGATGGAGGCGCAGGCTCGTTGGGGCGACATCCTCGTCGCTCTCGGGGGTTCGGAGGGTGTTTTGTTCCTCGCGAATCTGTATCACGACGCTGGAAAGCCGGTGGTGCCTCTAAATCTGCCTCTGTGCCCACCCGATGCTGGTGCCAGGCGGCTGTTCACCTTCGGCCTATCTAGCAGCCATTCACAACGACTCTTCCATGCAAGCGGAGTGGGTCCGCACGGTTGGATCAATCGGATTGACTTCCGCTCAAAGACACCCGTCGCCGAGCGAGTGAGCGGCCTTATCGAGCTTCTCGAAGCCCTCGAACCGCCCAAGGCGTTCGTGATTCGTCTCCTAAATAGGGAGCATCCCGACTATGGAGACGTGCAGAACTACTTCGACACGGTCGTCGCGCCAATCATCGAGGGCGAACTGGGTTACAAGCTGACGGTTGTCGATGGCCGGCAACCCCATGACCACGCCAGAATCGATCAGGAAATTTTTGCCAAGCTACACCGCAGCAGCATCGTGATCGCCGATATCACAGGTATGCGTCCAAACTGCTTTCTTGAGTTGGGGTACGCTCTTGGTCGCGGCCTGCCGACGATGCTGATGGCGAAGGACGGCAGCGAGCATCCGTTCGACATTTATACACTGGCCGGTCTTCACTGGAAGACTACAGGAACTGTCGACGAGCGGCAGCGGCTTTTCCGCGAGCACTGGGATGCGATACGGAACCGGCCGCCCTTGGTTCCCATGGAGCCCTTGATCTCATGAGCGCTACACGAGAGGTCTTCATCTCTGTTGATGTTGAGACAGCTGGCCCGATTCCAGGTGAATACAGCATGCTGTCAATCGGCGCCTGCAACGTTGACGATGAGGCCCAGGCGTTCACGTGCGAAATAAAGCCAATCAATGAAAAAGCTGACCCGAAGGCGCTCGAGGTAAGCGGTTTGTCCCTGGCCAAACTCCAGGCGTCTGGTCTGACGCCAGAGGACGCAATGCGCAAATTTCACACGTGGGCGAAGGGTCAGGCGAGCAACGATGGGACCCTCGTCTTCGTCGGGCTCAACGCGCCGTTCGATTGGTCATTCGTCAACTACTACTTTCACAAATTCCTAGGCGAGAACCCGTTCGGCTTTGCCGCATTGGACATCAAGGCCTACTACATGGGCGCCATGGGCTGTCCGTGGTCCGAGACCCGCTCGAGCCGCCTGTCAGCAGACCTCAAGCCGCAACGACAGAGCGATCACACTGCCCTGCGTGACGCTCAATATCAGGCAGAGCTTTTCAGGTTGATGCGGGCGCGCGCTCCTCGTTGAGAGGCCATCTCGTCGGCAATCGAACCGCCTGGAGACTCTAGACTAGCTAGGAGCGTGTCCGAGTAATCGTCGGTGAGATGTGAATCTCCTGCTGCGCAGCGATCAACGTGTACTACACTGCGGGCGATGGCAAAAACGTATCGTCCGTACGTGCCCGAGCAGGATCTGCTGCTTCCGCCGAGCCTGCGGGACTGGTTGCCCGAGAATCATCTGGCGTTCTTCGTGGGCGACCTGATCGATCAATTGGACCTCTCGGCGATCACCGCGGTCTATGAAGACGAGGAACGCGGGTATCCGCCGTATCACCCGGTCATGCTGACGAAGGTGTTGGTGTACGCCTACTGCGTGGGGGTTTTCTCGTCGCGGAAGATTCAGCGGCGGTTGATGGAAGACGTGGCATTCCGCGTGCTGGCGGCCGGCAACGCTCCGGACTTTCGCACGATCGCCGATTTTCGCAGGACGCACCTGGTGGCCTTGAAAGGCTTCTTCGAGCAGGTGCTGCGACTGGCGCGCGAAATGGGCGCCCCCCGGGTCGGCCGGGTGGCGCTCGACGGGAGCAAGATCAAAGCGAACGCCTCGAAGCACAAGGCGATGAGTTACGGACGGATGCGCGAGAAGCAACGGCAGCTGCGCGACGAAGTCCAGCATCTGCTCGCCCAGGCGGAGGCGGCCGACGCCGCCGAGGATGCGGAGTATGGGACGGATCGGCGCGGCGACGAACTGCCGGCAGAACTGCAGCGACGCGAGAGCCGGTTGAAACGGATTCGCGAAGCCAAACGGGCACTCGAGGCCCGCGCGAAGGACGAAGCGGCCGCCGCGGGCACACCCGACGAGGCGGCGAAACCGGAGTCGAACGCGCAATACAACTTCACGGATCCGGAGTCTCGGATCATGAAAGGGCCGGATGGATTCGTCCAGGCCTACAACGTGCAGGTCGCGGTCGACGAGCTGCAACTGATTGTGGGCCAGGCGGTGACGCAGGAGACGAACGACAAGAAACAGCTGATGCCGATGATCACGACCATCGAGCAGCAGTCGGGTGAGACGCCCTTGCAGCTGCTCGCGGACGCGGGGTATTGCTCGGACGTCAACCTGGCCGCGATGGCCGACACGACCATCGACGCGTACATCTCGACGCGGAAGCAGAAACATGGCGACCGGCCAGGGCCCTGTCCGCGTGGTCCCCTCCCACAGCGCGCCACGATCGTCGATCGGATGTCCCGCAAGCTGCATACGAAGACCGGTGCGGCCGTCTATGCCGCGCGCAAGGGCATCGTCGAACCGGTGATCGGCCAGATCAAACAGGCGCGGGGCTTCCGGCAATTTTTGCTGCGGGGATTCGACAAGGTGCAAGGGGAATGGTCGTTGGTCTGCGCAACGCACAACATTCTCAAACTGTATCGCCTCTGCGTCTGATGGCCCGCGGCGAGGGATCGTCGCGCGAGGGCACCCACCGTGAACCGAACCGGCCATCGCCGAGATTGGCGACCGACATCGGGAAGGCGCAGCAGGAGAAGTCGTGATTGTCAAAGCGATTACTCGGACGGACTCCTAGTCTAGTGGAAGGGCTGATACGATTTTCTAGCACTGGCATGGCGAAACTGTCAGACATCGAGGATGGGTTTACATTGAAGCGCCGACGCGAGAAGGGCCGAGCGCAGAAAAAAAAGCCCCGACGAGCGCTCCGCGGTGAGCACACCATACCGCCTCCACCCGCGAAGCACATCCTCGCGAGTTTCACGCTTGCCAATCCTACGAGCAAACGAGCCGTGTCTGACTACGTCGAGACCCAGGCGCGCGGCGAAAAAGTGTTGCACGCGGAAAAAGTCAAATCCGAGCGTATCCTGGGCAGCGAGCACGATTGCTGGGACGTCCACACTGAAAAAGACCGCTACTGGGTCATCACGTCGCCCTCAAATCTCTATTCGCAACGCTATTTCCCGAGCCTCGATTTCACGCTCTCGTTTCACGTAGGTGTGACCGCGAGGATTCTGGCACGCTCGCGGGGTGCTCCAGACGACGCCCAGAAGGCGCGACTCACTCCCGCATGGCGCCGCTGGGAACAGGCCGCCGAGACCCTCGATGCGGCAGAAGAAGCCGAGGATTTTCAGGCGGTGGGCGTGAAGTGCCGCGAATGCCTGATTCAACTCGTTCGATCGCTCGCGAAACCGGAGATGGTCCCCCACGGCGAAGATGCTCCCCAACGCGGCAACTTCCTTTCATGGTCCGAACTGATCGCGAACACGGTTGCGGCCGGCGCTAGTGCGGAGCGCATCAGAGGCCACTTGAAGGCCATCGCGAAATCGTCGTGGGAATTGGGGGGTTGGCTCACGCACGCGAATGGCGGTACTCGCCAGGATGCTGTTTTTGTGCTCGACGCGACGCATACCGTCCTCGCAGCCTTCGGCAGCGCTGTAATACGCCACGAAAGTGGCAGCCCGGAGCGTTGCCCGAATTGCGGCTCCTACAATCTTGACGTGGGATTCAACCCAGAGTCGCCTCGGCCCTACGTGTCTGAATGCGAAGAGTGCGGGTGGCAGAGTCCCGAGATGCGCTAGACCCCTGGTCGTCGCGGTCCTGCAGGGGCATTAACGATTGCGGCGGCGGTCAACCGCGACTTTTTTAACTCCCGCTGTCCGGTCTCCGAGCAAAAAAATAGCCGGTCACGGTGACCGGCCACTTCGGATTCTTGCCTACGGCGCCTGGCTTCTAATCCGAACCTCAGCGAGCTTCAATCAGCATGCCTTCAGCATGCCTTTTTCCCCGGAATCATGGCCGTTCATCGCCCGTCTCGAACGGCAATCAAAACGAGAATCGCTAATGTTTTCGGGAAAAGTTGGTCGGGGCGAGAGGATTTGAACCTCCGACCCCTCGGTCCCGAACCGAGTGCTCTACCAGGCTGAGCCACGCCCCGACCGAGGCGAAACCATATTCTACTCTACTTGCGCTGGCTCGAAAGCGCACCTCGAGCGACAGATCAGCGCGCAGCGAGCCTCGCCTCAGGGCGCCAGCCGTGGCGCAGCACCGCGACACGGACCGGCCGCCTCCCGAATTTCCTCGCGGCGCGGCAACTCGGCATGAAGATGTCGACTCTACGGCCCCGGACTCGCGCGCCCGTGTCCATCACCCGGTAGATGGCCGAATGGTGCCTCGCGTTCGTACCGATGCGCACGACCGATCCAATCGGCAGCACTCTCGGATCCGCGGCGACGATGCCTGTGCGCGTCTGCATTCCAGATCGGGTTCTGCCCTCGCGACAGTACGCGCTCGCGATGAACGACCGTGGACGTGCAGCGCTGCGTCGGGCTCGTGTGCCGGCTTCCCCGAACTTGGGAGGTTGAGGATCAGAACCGCGCACACCACAGCCGTTCTGGCGAGTCTTCCAAATACGCGCAAATCGGCTTCAACTAGAGCATTTTCAACTTGTACTCAGTACGCGGCCCTGGTACTCCTGGCGGCCAGGAGGTGCGCATGGCCGCGGCGTACTCGATGGATTTGCGTGAGCGGGTAATGAAGGATTCGGACCGAGGCCATTTGTCGAAGGAGCTCGCGGAGCGGTATCACGTGAGCCGGGCCTGGGTGGACGCGCTCAAGCAGCGGCGGCGGGAAACCGGATCGATCGCGCCACGCAAACAGACGAAGTTTCGACGGCGGGTACTGGAAGGCCAGGTGGATCGTCTCCGGGCGTTGGTGACCGCGCAGCCGGACGCGACGCTGGCCGAGTTGCGCGACCGCCTGCGTACGTCAGCTGCGTTGGCGACGATTTGGCGCGAGCTGAACCAGCTCGATCTCACCGTCAAAAAAAACCGTACACGCCGACGAACAACGACGCGCTGATGTTGCCGCGCAGCGGTGGCCCTGGCGCGACTGGTTGCCGTTGCACGATGCCGGGCAGTATGTGTTTCTGGATGAGTGCGGTGTGACGACTGATTTGTTGCGCCGCTACGGCCGCAGTCCGCGCGGGACCCGCCTGCACGACCACACGCCCTGCAGTCACTGGGAAACCCAGACGGTGATAGCGGCCCTACGGGTTGACGGCGTTCGCGCACCAGCCGTGTTCGACGGCCCGATCGATGCGGTGAGTTTCCGTGCGTATGTCGAGCAGCTCCTGGTGCCGACGTTACGCCCCGGCGACGTGGTGGTCCTCGACAATCTCGCCGTGCATAAACAGCCGGAGATCCGCACCGCCATCGAAGCGGTCGGCGCGCACCTCCGGTTTCTGCCGCCCTACAGTCCGGACTTCAATCCGATCGAACAGGCATTCGCCAAACTGAAGGCGTTCCTCCGCGCCGCGCGACCCCGAACATTCGAGCAGGTGCTGGCGCTTGTCGCTGCGGCGCTCAAGCTCTTCACGCCGGACGAATGCCGGAATTACATCCGGCACTGCGGTTACCGGCTCGCTGTACAGTTATGAAAACCGCTCTAATGTGCCGGCCGTGGGCATGGGTGCGCGAATGACACCCTCAATGCCTCCCAAGCCGGGTCGCGCCGAAGAGAAACAACGCGACGAAAAAGATGAGCAGCAGCTGCGGGAGGCCGAGGCTTGCCATGCGAGTCAGCGCCTTGCGTCGTTCGAGGTGCCGGCAACCGTCACAGTCACGTCCGCCTTCACCGACAGCGCGCCGTCGCTGGCGGTCGCGCGCAGGACATACGTGCCAGGCTCGGCGAAACGCGCGGTCGTTTGGGCCTTCCCCGCGTTGACGAGGATCGATCCGGCTGGCTCGAACGTCACCTTCGCGGGACCGCGCAGCTGCAGCCACGTCACGTTCAGACCGCGCGGGCGCGCGCCGCCGGAGGAATTGGCCTGCGCTCGAATGGTCCCGTCGCTCGCCGTGGTATTCGGCCGCGCCACCGCCACCCGCGGCTTCGGCAGCCCATCGTCGGTCACGTTCGCGGTGAGCGTGACCGGAGTGCCGACGCTCGCGCCATCAATCGCCGCGATCGCGACGGACGGCGGCTTGTTGGGGTCCGCATCGCCGCGATTGAGATTGCCGCGCGTCATGATGATGCGCTCGGTGATCTCTTCGACCGGCAGCAGCTCTCCGTACGCCTTCTGCGTCCTGCCGTTCGCCTTGATCGTCCAGGTGACGACCTGCTTGCCAAAATTCGCCGGCACGCGGACGCGATACACCCATCCCTGACGACGCGGCAGGAAGAACGTCGGCTGACCGCGGTCCGGTCCGCCGGGCTCGATCGTGTTGTCGGGGCCGGCGGGAATGACGAGGTTCTCTTCCCAGTTGCGGTTGAAATAACCGAACACCATGTCGAAGCTGCCGTCCGCGTTCTTGATCCAGCCTTCGAAATAGGGCTGGACGTCCTGGCCGCTGACGAATTTCGTCTGCGGGATAGCGGTTGGGAGCTGCTGGGCGGCGTGAAGGGCGCTCGCCGTACAAAGAACGCATGCGAGCGCGAACGTCCGAAATACAAGCTCTCCACCGCGGAGGACACGGGGGACCCGGAGGATAAATCCTATGTCCCCCGTGGTGAATAGTTCATTTCGCGACCCGCTATTCCTCATGGGTCGCCCTTTTCCGCGACTCAACCCGCTGTTGATAATCGGCCTCGTCGATGTAAAACAGGCTCACCCACGCGAAGCTCATCTCGTCGATCGTCCGCTGCCCGTAGCCGACCCAGTTGCGCGGGTTCGGGTTGTACTTGTTCGCCGCGGTGTTGTCGTGCCATGCGGTGATGTGGATGATCGTTCCCGCCGGCAGAATGGGCGCGACGTCATCCGCGTACGGATACGTGATGTGCCAGCCGAATTGGTAGTTGCTCACGCAGTTGAGCGTTTCGGTCCGCGCCGGTCCGGGCCGCGCTGAATCGGCGCGGATGTCCGGATAGATCACTTCCATGCACATCGCCTTCCCGCGGTTGTGCATGTGCGGCTGGAACGCGGAGAGCACGGCCGGCTTCGGCAGCCGGAAATAGCCGTCCGTCCGCGTAATCTCTCCAGGCGGGATGTCGATGTCGTTGTTGTCGCCCATATGCTGGGTGAACGCGACGTACTTCGGCGTCTGCCCTTTGGGATACAGCTTGAATCCAATCGACAGGTTCACGAGCGACCGCTCGCCGCTCGGATGCAGGTGAAGGTTGAAATGCAGCTTCGAGCCGGCCTTCACGAGGCGTCCGGAGTTGGGCGGGAAGATGTCGCCGTTCTTGCCGAGCGCGTACTCGTTGAAGAAGAGGCCGACGGGATCCTCCTCCTCGTCTTCGATCATGTTCACGGTGGCGTGGTGAACCACCTTGAACGCGTACGGCTCGGGCTTGGTCTCCACGGCCATGATGTACATGTCTTCCGTGAACCCGGGATCGACGTCGACATCGTAGAACTCGTCGGCCCCGCTCGCGCGCAGCTCATACGCCTTCGGCAGCGAGATGACGATGTCGGGCTTGCCGATGTGCCACTTGTCGAGGTCGGTGAACTGGCGCGGCGCGGGCATGTCGGCGGCATTTCCTGCCGGCGCGCCGGCGTCCACCCACTTGTTGATGGTCGCGATTTCGGCGTCGGTGAGCGACGGATCACCCTTGAACTTCGTGATGCCGACATGACGATCGATGTACCACGGCGGCATCTCGCGCGCCGTCACTTTTGCCTTGATCGATTTCGCCCACGGCCGCGCGTCCTGATACGTGAGGAGCGGCATCGGCGCGATCGCGCCGGGCCGATGGCAGTTCTGGCAGGACTTCTGGAGGATCGGCGCGATGTCCTTCGTGAACGTCACGGATGGCGCGGACGGTTGCTGGGCGGATAGGGAAGAATACAGCCCGATCGTCACCACAAAGGTCGCAAAGGACACAAAGGTTAAATCCCGATTCCTAAGCATTTCTTTCCTCCCTGTCCGCAGTGCCCTCCGTGGCGGAGAGCTTCACATTTCATTGCGGCGGCAAGCGGAACGCCAGCAACTCACCTGCGTAATTGCCACCGCTGATCGCGACGACGATGTACTGCTTGCCGTTGTGCATATAGGTCATCGGCGACCCGCTCTGCGGCGCGGGCATGTAGACGGCGCCCACTTCCCTCCCCGCCGCCTTCTCGTACGCGCGCAGCATCGCACCGCGCTGACCGGTCGCCGTCGTCGTATATCGCGGCTCGCCGGCGACGACGAGCGTTTTGGTCACGACCACACCAATGTTACCGGCCTGCCCCGTCCGCGGAATGGTCAACCCTTTCAGCGCGGGATGATTTTTGATGTTGTCGGGCGTCTCGCCGTGCGGCACCTGCCAGCGGAAGTCGCCGGTGTTCATGTCGATCGCCGTGATGCGCCCGTACGGCGGCTTGATGAGCGGCAGCCCCTGCACGCTCAATCCACCGCCACCGCCTTCCCCTGCCGCGGGCGCCGCGGCGGCTCGCGCTGCTGCGGCCGCGCGAGCAGCAGCCGGCGCATCCGCGCCCGCACCACCGCCGGAGCCGAGCGTCGTGCGCATTCCGGTGGCCGCGGATCCCTGCACGTAGTTCAAGTCGATCTTCGGATCCGCGGGCGGCACGAGCCCCAGCGGGATCGCGCCGGACTGCGAGTAGATGTACACGGAGTGCGTTTCGGGATCGTACGAGCCGCCTGGCCAGTTGGTCGCGAACGACTGCATGAGCGTCGCCAGCGGACCCTCGATCTTGCTGACGACGGGCGGGGTGAAGATGGGGCCGATCTTGTACTTCGAGACCAGCTTCACCGCCTCGGCGTGCAGCTCCGGCGTGAAGTTGATCAGATCGTCCACCGACACACCCTGCAGATCGTAGGCGGGCGGCTTCGTCACGAACGGCTGCGTCGGCGCGTACCACTCGCCGGGCACTTCGCCCTTCGGCACGGGCCGCTCTTCGATCGGCCAGATCGGCTGCCCCGTCACGCGGTCGAACACGTACAGCCACGCCTGCTTAGTCGGCTGCGCCACCGCCTTCACCGTCCAACCGTTGACGGTAGCGTCCACGAGAATCGGCGCGCACGGAATGTCGAAATCCCAAATGCCATGGTGCACGAGCTGGTAGTGCCACTTGCGCACGCCGGTCTTGAGATCGACGGCAACCAGGCTCTCCCCGAACAAGCCGTTCCCGGGACGATGGCCGCCGTAGTAGTCGCCGGTCGGCAATTCAACGGGCAGGTACACCATCCCGAGCTCTTCGTCGATCGAAATCTCACCCCACACGCCGGCATTTCCGGTATAGGTCCACGAGTCCTTCAACCATGAGTCGTGGCCGAACTCGCCCGGCTGCGGAATGGTGTGGAAAATCCAGAGGCGCTTGCCGGTGCGGACGTCGAACCCGCGAACATAGCCCTTCATGTTCAGCCGGCTCCTCGGCACGCCGCCGGACTTGTGGGCGGCACCGACGACGACCACGTCGCGCGCGACGGCCGGCGTCGAATGCAGGCCGATCTCGCCCGTGACGAGATCGATCTCCTGGTCGTCGTCTTGCTTCAGGTCGACGACACCGTGATCACCGAAACCCGCGACCGGCACACCAGTTTTCGCGTCGAGCGCGATCAGGCGATAGCCGGGCGTCACGTACAGGATCCGCGAGTCGCGGGCGCCGTCGGTCCAGTACGAGAGCCCGCGGCCCGAGAGCTGCCGCGGCGCATTCGCCCCCCGCGCTCCCTCGTGCTCGCTGTGCATCCAGAGCATCTCGCCGGTGGCGGCGTCGAGCGCGACGACGGCGCGGCGCGTGCCGCCCGTCGAGTACACCACGCCATTCACCATGAGCGGCGTGCCTTCGAACTGAAACTCCGGCCGCGGCCCGAGCGAGTCGGTCTTGAACCGCCACGCGACCTCGAGCTTGCTGAAATTCGACGCGTTGATCTGATCGAGCGGCGAGTAGCGCGTGTTGCCGATCTCGCCGCCGTAGCTGCGCCACTCGCCATTCTTCGCGCCGGACTGTCCCACAAGCGGCGCGGTTGCGCAGACCACACCGATGAGAACACCAATCTGAGCTGTCTTTCGCATGGAGGTGCACCTGTTCATCGAAGCGCCACGGTAAAAGCCACCGACCCGGATGCCGAGCGGCGCGTCAAGCGATCGCGGACGATCACTTCCAGCTCGTAGCGCCCCGGCGGGAATGTCTGCAGCGAGACCGCCTGCGTCGCAAACGCCTGCGTCTCCCAGGCCTTCGGCGGCGGCAGATCCTCGTCGGCAAACTGCTGCGGCGGCGTGTGATTGAACAGCCGTCGCGGCCCCTCGTCTACGCGGTAGAAATTGTACTCCGCCTGCAGGTCGGAATCGGGCGCGCCGTAGTTGCAGATCTGATAGACGACGGACAGAACATCGTTCGGCGTAAACGCGTCCGCGGTCACCGGGAATACCGCGGCATGACCGAACGTGTACGGGTGCTCGCTCTGCTGCTGCGGC
>WNFV01006254.1_pt1 | contig 15832 bp, 14 predicted proteins | sample 5400101 | NCBI WGS metagenome assembly WNFV01 (sample SAMN13153361, study PRJNA577476) | soil metagenome | isolation source: 115 cm soil or saprolite under grassland replicate 1 | place: USA:California | collected 2016-06-15
CTGTCCCAGCGCTACCGCGGCACGCCCTATTGGAACCGCGAGCGCGAACGCGTCACTGCGCTGATCGAGCCCCAACGCTGGCACGACCACTCATAACAGAGAGAGGGCCGACGCCCGGACTCGAACCGGGGACCCCTTCATTACGAGTTATGGGCAGCTGCCGCGTCGTGCCATCGCCAGTCACTCCAGGCCGCTCTGTTCCGCGGAATCCCCTGACTGACGGTGACTCACGGTGACCCGAGATGTCAGCATCGTAGACCCCGACCCCCGTCCAGTTTTCTCTTTAGAGAACGGACGCGCTCAACGTACGCCGGCTCTTCACGGCAATCTCGTCTGCTGCCGAACGCAAGCATGTTGGTCCCGTTGGTCCCCCACATTGGTGGCAGTTTTACCCCAACGAAAGGAGACGTCTTTCTCCGTTGTATCCACGCTCAGGGGCGTTGCACTATCGATGGGGCTCATTGCGCGACCCCCGACACACACGAAGTCGTCTTTGGCGGTTGCGGTGAATGAAGGTGGCGCTGCGGTCGTCTAAGGGAGGCATGCCCACCATGACCCCGCCCGGGCCGGCAGTCGAGATCGGGGTTGCCCTCCTCGACCGAGCCCGGCGCGGCGACCAGGAGGCGTTTGCCGCCGTGATCCGCCACTATGACCCAGGACTGCGCACCCTCGCGTACCGCCTGCTCGGCGACCGCGACCGCATGGACGATGCGCTCCAGGAGGCGTACGTAAAGGCTTTCCGGGCGCTGCCGCGCTTCCGCGGCGACTCGAAGCTCGGCACCTGGCTCTATCGCATCGCCTACAACGCCTGCCTCGACGAACTCAAGCGCTCGCACCGGGTCATTCAGCTACCGCTCGAGGAGATCGCCGAGCCGGCGAGCTCGTGGGCCGATCCCGGCGAGGCGGTCGTGCGGCGGCACGATCTCGCGCAAGCGCTCGCCGCGCTGCCGCCGGATGAACGGGCGACGGTGCTCCTTGTCGACGCTCAGGGCTTCGGCTACAAGGACGCCGCCTCGGTGCTCGGCGTCCCAGCCGGGACGGTCGCATCCCGCCTCAGTCGCGCGCGGGCAGCGCTTCGCCGGGCCGTGAGCCAAGTGGAGGAAGGAGAGCCGAGGGCATGAGCGGGGACGAGAGCACGAGGCCTGACGAGAAGCTCGGCGCCGCCCTGCGCGAGCTCGAAACCCCCGAGCACGCGCCGGACTTCTACGCCACACTCCATCACCGCCTGGCCGAGGACCGCGTCGGCCGCATCGCTGACGTGCGCCGGCGGCAGACGCCGCTCCGCGCCCGCACCCGCTGGACGGTGCGGGTCGCCGTGGTGGCGGCCGTGGCGGCGGTCGTCTTCGCCGCGATTGGCATCCCGCGGGGCGAACGAATCGGCGGTCCTGGTGTCGCAACCGCCGCGGAGATCAAGGCGAAGGTGCGCGCTGCGCTGGCCACGGCGAAGAACCTCAGTGGCCTGCTCGTCGTCGACGGGCCCGACAAGGGCGACGAGGCGCGCTTCAGCTACGTCCTCACCGACCGTGGCGACTTCCGCCTCTTGGCCCGAGACCGCGCGAGCGACAGAGCCTACGACGCCACGACCGGCGTCGAGCGGTTCTACTCGACGCTCGAGGACGGCACCAAGTTCGCCGTCGAGTCGACCGGCCTGGCGCCGGGACCACCCGACCCGCACCCCTCGGACTGGGTGTTCCCGCGCGACTTCGGCGCGGTCGTGCGCGCCTTCCTCGCCTCGAAGGACCCGCGCGTCAAGGACGTGACTTACGGGGGCCGGCCGGCCTGGCAACTCGACATGGCCGTGGCGCCCAACCTCATCGTCGTCGAGCTCGGCGTCTCGGCCGACCACCTCTCCATCACGGTCGATCAGCAGACCGGGATTCCCGTGAAGATCGTTGAGACGTACTTGAAGCTCGAGCACCGTGACTTCGGCTTCCGCCGCGTCCCGCTCGCTCGCGTCGAGTCGATCGTCGGCTATGCCCCCCTCGTCCCGGCCTGGGTTCCGGAGGGCTACGAGCTGACCGAGATCGCGGTCGCAAAGGAGAGCGGCTACCCCACCGGGGCCGAGGGCGGAAACCCGCCTTCGGAGGGCGTCGTCTCCCTCTCCTACCGCCGCGGTCTCGACCAGTTCATCGTCACCACCCGGCTAAGCCGCGTCGTCGCGCCCGGCGAGCCGCAGCGTCCGCCCGCGGAGCTCTGGAGCGACCCGCTCGCCACCGGCGAGGGCTTCGTCGACGAGCCGGAGCGGATCACGCTCTCGGACGGCGCGCTCGCCGGCGTCGAGGCCGACCTCCTGATCGTCCCGCGCAACGTCCCCCATGTCTGGGCCCTCACGAACGAGCTCGTCGTCACCGTCAGCGGCGACCTCAATCGGGCACAGCTGATCACGGTCACGGAATCCCTTCGACGGGCCAAGTAGGCTCGCGAAGCGGTTGCCTACCACCGGCCGATGGTGCGTCGCTCCTCTGCCGCATGCGCTTCCATTCGAAGCCGGGAACCGATCCTGTGGGGTGCGCAAATTCGGTCCTCGCTGATGAACTTACTGATTTGCAGGTGGAATTGAATTTATGCACCCCAGAGTCCACCGTCGGAGAACGTCGTTGCAAACTGATCGCTCGCACGCGTGCCGGAGAGCGCTCGTAGCCAGGACGTCCGTGCTCAGTCCTCCGTGCGCCGCACCCAAGCCGGTGATCGGCTTCCTGGTCTGCCTCCCAGCGCCGGAAGCGGCCCAGGGCCGCAGACGAGGTCCTAACGGTCCTGGCCCTTCTCGAGCTGCGGGACCTGTTTCTCCGCTTTGTTGAGGGCCTTCAGCGCCTGCCGGATCGCCTTGAAGCCCTCGGCCATGGTCTCCACCTTGGCGTCTAGATCGGCGTCGCTGGATTCCAGTTCGTCGAGCTTGTTCTGAATCTCGGCGATGGTCGTCGGCAAATCCTCGATCGCGTGCAGCTGCGTGCGCATCGCGACGAACGCGCGGGCGACGGCGACACTGACTTCAGCAGCCTTGACGCTTCGCAGCACGCTTGAGGCCTGGAGCGCGCCCTGCTCGGTGAAGGCGTAGGGGCGATATCGCCGTCCGCCGCGACCCTGCTTTGAGATCGCGTTTTGCGATCTCAAAGCTTCCGTCTCCTCCGCCGACAGCTGAAAGACGAAGTCCTCCGGAAACCGCTCCTCGTTGCGCTTCATTTGCTCTGTCAGCCGCCGGGTCTCGACCCCGTAGAACGCGGCGAGATCGCTGTCGAGGACGACCTGCTTACCACGAACGACTCTGATTCGCTCCTCAACAGCCTTCTGCGCCGACGACGGGCGGCGGCGAGCCAGCTCCTTTCCCATCTAGCTCCTCACGGTCCCCGACGCTCCGCGCGTAGCTTCTCCAGGTCGGCCAGGATCTCGTCGAAACGAGCCATTGCCTGATCGAACTCCCGCCGTGCGTCCGCCGGCGCCGTCGCCAGTTCTGGCAGCGCCTCGAGGTGAGTCCGCGCCCGCTTGATTAGGTGGGAGTCAACATCAGTCTGCGCGGCGGCGTCGATCAATGCTTCGAGCGCGCCTCTACTCGAGCGCAGGCCGTTGTTCAGACCTTGCTCCAGGCCGCGCACCTCGGTCTCGACCGCTTGCAGGGCCGTGCCGCCCTCCGATAGCGCGTCGACAGCCTTCTCCAGCTCCGCCTGCTCATAGGCGAGGAGCCCGAAGCTGAGCTTCTTCGGTGGCCGGCCGCTGACGATCGTCGTCGCGCAGATCGCGAGCACGACATAAGCCCCGACGAAGAAGCCGACGAAGACCTCGCCGCGGAATACCCACGGCGAGTTCCACGCAACGCCGGGAACCTCGGCGGGCACGGGCACGCGCCAGGCGACAATCCCACTGGCGACGACGAGCAGGGCCAGCAAGATCAGGGCCACGACCTGGCGCCCCCGCAAAGGTTTCGTTGACACATGTAGAAGCGTACGACGAGTGCGGCCTGAGGACGGGACGTTTGCCCGGTTCCGGCCTTACCCGTTTGAGATCGCAGATTGCGACGTCAAATGACTTCTGCGCTTGGCTCCTGCTCGTCGTTTCAATCCTCGAAGTGCCAGCAAATGGGATAAGTCTCGGTCCGGTCGAGGACACCTTCACTGGCCGTGAACGGGTCAGAAAATGTACCCGTTTCGTACCCTGCACCTGCCTCGAGACCTTGCCAGACAGGACAAACATCCCTGCAAATCGCACGAAAGCCGACGCCCGGACTCGAACCGGGGACCCCTTCATTACGAGTGATGAACGGATGTCCGCTCCAGTCCGCTCTAGTCACTTCAGGCCGCTTGCAAAGGGTGCTTGCGTGGACTGGAGCGGACTGGAGGTGACTGGAGAGGCCAACCTGGTGGACGGCTGGTGGACGTCTCGGATGTTGCCGTTGGAGAGAACGGTGCCCGGGGACTCTCATAAGCTGCCGTTCTCCTACTCCTCAGAGCGGGATCACGTATGAAGCGCGCGAAGCTTGCGGGCGAGCCCAGTGACTCCGTCTCCATGGCTGACCCGGACGCGGTCCATGGTGAACGGCTCGCTCCGAGAGGCGAGACCGTATTCGATCGTAGTCGCGCCCTGGTAGCCGGCGGCGCGAACCGCGGCCACGACTCGTGCGTCGTAGGCGCCGGCCGGGTAGCAGAAGAAGTTGACTGGGACGTGAAAGCGGCGGCGGAGAAGTCGGCGCGACCCGGACACCTCGGCGCGCAGGCGCGTCGCGCTCAGTCCCGGCAGAAAGGCGTGGGAGAGCGTGTGGGAGTCGAGCTCCCAGTTCGCGGCGATCAACGCACGAATCTCCCCTCCGCTCAAGTCAGGCCCGTAGTGGCTGAGAGCGAGGTTGAGCGTGCCCGGCCAGCCGTGGCGAGCGAGAATCGGTCGCGCCCGTCGGTAGTGGCCGTCGAAGCCGTCGTCGAAGGAGACGACGATCGCCTTACGCGGGAGAGGGCCGCCGTGCCAGTAGTCGTAGACGTCCTGGAGGTTGACGACGTTGTATCCGTGCCGATCGAGCCAGCGCATCTGGGCCGCGAAGGTCCTCGGTGACACCCACAGGTCGATGTTCGGCGTTCCCGGCTGCGGATCTGCGATCACGTGGTACATCAGCACCGGCACCCGGCGAGCGTGTGATGCAACGACGGGATGTCCGCAACCGGTCCGCCAATCGCCGGCGTCCGCGACGCACAGGTCGACGTCCGTTCCGCCCGCGACGAGGTCGTAGGGCTGTCGGTCTTTCGCCCGCAGCCTGTCGCGACCGTTGCCTCCGACGAGGCGGTCGCGCCCGGCGGCGTCCGCAAGCGCGTCCGCGCCGTCTCCGCCCCGGAGCCGGTCGTCTCCCTCGCCACCCCGGAGCGCGTCGTTTCCCGCCCCTCCCAGGAGTACGTCCGCGCCTGAACCGCCGCGAAGAACATCGTTTCCTGAGCCCCCGGCAAGGGTGTCGTTTCCCGGACCCCCGGTGATGAGGTCGTTCCCGGCGCCGCCGCAGATCACCTCGGACGCGGCCGTGCCGACCAGAACGTCATCGGCATCCGTCCCCAGGATTGCGCAGGAAAAGCCTTGCTCGATAATGACTGCTCCGTCCTGCCCGGTCGAGGTCGGCGGCGGAGCCCGCCCCTCGCGGCTCTCGCCCAGGCTGCATGTCGAAAGGGCGAGTGCTAATACGGCGGCTGTCACGACGGCCCGGCCCGAAAATCGCTGACCCATGTTGCCAAGCTAGGCACTGGTGCTCAAAATCCACTCAATGAGCTCTCGGGGGCCCCGAAGAGCGCGATTTCGACCAAACAGGCGCCAAAGCTGGTGGAAGGCGGGAGGAAAACCTGGGTGGGCGTGTGGACGCCCGGCGGTTGGCTTTGCCTAAGCGCATTGCGGGGGAGGGCGTTGCCGACCGCCCTCCCCCGCCGTAGCGCGAAGTCAGAACTAGGCATTGGCGTTGTTGTCGACGACGCTCAGGTAGTAGTCGTCAATACCTGGATTGGCTCCGAGGTACGAGACGCACAAGATCCGATCCCCGTTCTTGTCCAACCACCCGAACGACTCGACCCCGAAGAAGTACGCCTCCCTCTCGCTGAGCCCGAAGTAGCTCTCTACCGCCGCGCCCAGGTCCGGATAGGTGACCCAGGCGAAGTCGTACAGCCCGGTCGCTCTGTAATTCCCGGAGTAGACGAAGTCGACCGCGGTCCAGTTGCCGGCCCCGCAGCCGCCCATCTTCGTCGCCGACCCTGAGGGCGCGGCAAGCGCCAACGCAAGCGCAGCGATCACGGCCGCGACAGCGACAACCCCGAGAAGGTGACTCCACCATTGCCTGAACACATCTCCTCCTTTCGCTTCCCCCAACGACACGATCAAGCTCCCAAGTCAGCCGACGTGCACCTGGCCTTCGTGAACGACGTCGACGGTTCCGGTGGCGAAGTTCGCCGATCCGGACGCGCCGGGGTAGCCGCCTCCCTGGAGCTCGGCATATGCGCCGGTCCCTGAGACGACCTGCCAATCGCCGGCAAGGAACGTCGCAGTCGTCGGTGACGTCCAACGCACGACCCCTTGAGCGCTCAGGGTGATCGTTCCGCCGCTGCCCGACAGCGTCTTGACCACCTGCAGGGTCTCACCGGCGAGACGAAACGAGTCGATGTAGCTGCCCGAGTCCGACACGGCGCCGGAAATCACGAACGTCCCTGCGGTCGAGTCGGGACCCGTGAAGACGCCGTGCGTCTCGATCCTGACCGGCTCCGGTGCGCTTGCCGCTGCGGCCGGAGGCGCGGCCAAGGCCAAGGCGACTCCCACGCAGAGCAAGGCGACTCGCGCCCACAAGCGTGTGGTCTTCATGAGTGGCTCCTCTCGCTCGTCTCGGCTTCTACTGGTGCCAACGTTGCGAGCGTAGGAAAGGAGGCTCAAAATCGGCTCAACGCCATGACCGCACGGCCGCAGCCGTCTTGGGAGCCGCTTTTTCTGGCAGAGGGGTCTCTGGAATTTCGCCTTCTTGGCCCGCTCGAAAGTGCGCCGCGAAGGGCAGCCGCTTTCCCTCGGCGGCGTCCGCCAGCGCGCGCTGCTCGCGCTCCTCTGCCTCCACCGCGGCGAGGTCGTCGCAGTCGACCGCATCATCGACGAGATCTGGGGCGCAGCCGCCTCCGAGCGCCCGTCACATGGTCGAGGTCTACGTCTCGAAGCTGCGACAACTGCTGGGACCCCCTGTCGTCGTGACTCGAAGTCCCGGCTACTTGCTCGACACTGGGCCGAAATCAGTCGACGTTCACTGGTTCGAAGCCTTGGTCGCCGAGGGGGAGGAGGCGTCGACGGCGGGCGAGCCCCAATCCGCTGCCTCGAGATTCGCGAGTGCGCTCGCGCTTTGGCGAGGCTCTCCGCTCGCCGACTTCACCTTCGAACCCTTCGCACAGGGGGAAATCGTCCGCCTCGAGGAACTCCGGCTACTCGCCGAGGAGGGGCGGATCGACGCGGAGATTTCCCTGGGGAGGTCGGCCGAGCTTGTCGGAGAGCTCGAGCAGCTCGTAGCGCTCGCGCCTTTCCGCGAGCGCTACCACGCCCAGCTCATGCTCATCCTCTACCGTGCCGGCCGCCAGGCGGATGCCCTCGAGGCCTACCGGCGAGCGCGGCAGACGCTTGTTGAGGAGCTCGGTGTGGAGCCGGGGGAAGAGCTTCGCAGTCTCGAGCACGCCATTCTCGCCCAAGAGGCGTGGCTCGGTGGAGCGACGCGTGCGGACCCGAGTTGCTCGGAGGGAATCGCGCCGAGTCGTCACGTTGGTTCTTGCGGAGCTTGCGGTGAGCGGACCCGACGCTGACCCGGAAGCGCTCCAACCGCTGATGAAGCGCCGACCCAGAGCAACGGTGGACAAGGGCGCTACACCACCGTTCAACGCTCGCAGCCGCGCCGGGGCCCGGTGCCGGGCCCTTGCCGACACGTGTCCATCCCGGCGCCGCCGTTGAGGCTGTCGTTTCCGAGCTCGCCGCTGAGGAAGTCGTTTCCGCGTCGGCCAAACAACCGGTCGGCGCCCTTGCCGCCGAGGAGCCGATCGGCGCCACCGGCACCGCTCAGCGTGTTCGATCGGCTTGAACCCGTAAGTGAGCCACGGCGCGGGGATCCGGCGACGTTCTCGATCGAGATGATCACGTCACAGCCCTCTCCGCCAGCGCTTCCGCCCGCGAGCGAAAGCACGATCCCTGCGGTCGCCGCCGAGAAGGAAACGGTGTCGATGCCTACGTCTCCCACGACGAGGTCGTCGCCGGTGCCTGGAGCAAGCAAGTCGTTCCCCGCCTGCCCGACGAGCTTGTCGTCTCCGACTCCACCAACCAGCCGGTCGTCTCCCCCTCCGCCGAAGACGACGTCGTCCCCGCCCCCGCCTCGGATGACGTCCGCGCCGCCGAGTCCGCAGATCACGTCTCTCTCCGAGCTGCCTACGAGCCGCTCGGCAGCCGCAGTTCCCGTGATCGTGCAGTGCGGCTGCCAATCGGGGGCCGTACCGGCGCCGAGCGGGATGACGTCGGTCCCGTCGGCGTCCATGACGAAGAGGCCAGTGGTCGGCCCGTTGCCAAGGATCTTCTCCCCGTCGGGCGACCAGGTAACCGCGCCGTCGAGGACCATGGGCGAGTTGGTCAGGTTCGTTTCTGTCCCGGTTGCGAGATCGAGAAGAAAGGCGTCTCCCTCGCCGAAGCTGACTATTCGGTTGAAGAGAAGAAGGGAGCCGTCGGGCGAGAAGCGAGGGGTGGCCTCGACGGGTTCTGGTGTCTCCGTTAGGTTGACGGGGTTCGTGCCGTCACGATTGACGAGCCAGATATCGCCGCCATGGAGGTACGCAATTCTCGAGCCGTCGCGGGTCCAGGCAGGAGGCCCGCCCGCGCCAGCGGTCGTGAGCTGCTTGAGGTTCTTACCGTTTGCCTCAACCACGAAGAGCTCGGCGTCAGATCCGGTCTGGCGGATGAGCGCGATCCTGCGCCCGCCCATCGGGCGACCAGACCGGGTCGAACACGTACGTCGACAGGGGCGTCAGGCGGCGGTGACCCGTCTCGTTCGCGTTGGCAAGCCAGAGTTCCGCACCATCGTCTTCGGCGATGTAGGCAATCCGCGTTCCATCGGGCGCCCAGGCGGGGCTGTGATTCTCCGGAATGGCAAGCTCGATCCCGAACGTGATCGGCCTTGCGCCGCTCCGTCAGCGTTCATGACGAAGATCCGCCGACTGCAGAACGACGGTCCGCACACAGAGCGGGCGAAGGCAATCCTCGAGCTGTCAGGCGACCATGTCGGCTGGTAGTCACCAACGGTGTTGGTCGTCAGCCGCTGTTCATCCGTCCCGTCTGGGTTGATTCGGAAGAGCTCCTCGGTGCTGTTGGGCTCGAAGAGGGTCCGTTGAAAGACGATCGCCCCGTTCCTGCCGGGGAACGGCGCTCCCGCCGCGGTCGCGGACGCCGACTCGGCGGTGGCCGAGAGGAGCACGAGAACGGCGGCCGCGACAAGACCCCGTACCAGGACTCTCAGCTTCCCAGGCCTCATCTCTGAGCCTCCTTGTCCGTATGAACTGTTGCGAGGCTAGGGAGCGGCGCCCAAAATCGGCTCAACGTGACCGCTTGGCCGCAACGGATCGCCGAGATGCGCGTCGCCCCGGGGAGGCCGCCCCAGCGCCGGGGACCGGCCACGTTCCCGCCGCTCGAATTCCGCCTCCTTGGTCCGCTCGAGGTCCATCGAGGAGGCGAGCTAGTCATGCTTGGCGTGCGCGCCAGCGCGCGCTGCTCGCCCTGCTCTGCCTTCGCCGTAGGACGGTCGTGGCCGTTGATCGGATCGTCGACGAACTCTGGGGCGATTCGTCGCCGGCGACCGCGCGGCAGATGGTCGAGGTGTACGTGCGCACCCGCGAGTGTCCTCCGAAGCCCCTGTTGGAGGCCGAGGCCCGCTCGAACTGTCGGTACTCGGACCAATTGAGGCACGTATGCCGGAGAGGCGGTTGTGCTGGGAGGCACCCGGGGCGCGGGCGCTGCGTGCGCTCCTGCAGGGCCCGATTGGGAGGCTTCGAAGGCTCTATCGTGGACCGCCACGAGATCGATCGAGTGGCAGACACGCTGAGGCCCGCCCCCGCACGGAGTTGACCGGTTCGTGCCTGCGCGCGACGATTGTTCTCGTGGGGGCGAGCGCGACCTTCAGCTTCGACGGCCGCCGCATCCTAACGTCGAGTCTCGACGCAACGGTCCCCGTCTTCGCGTGCGACATCCGCCGCAGCTTTGAGGACCTCGTCGCCCGTTCCGAGGCGCGGCTTGCCGGGGTGGCGCGGGCGCTCATGCCCGCCGATTGGTGCCGCTATCTGGAGCCAGGCGGCTGATGTCAGCAGGCTCGGACCCGAGCGTCCTCGAGTTGAGGCTTCTGGGCGCCCTCGAGGCTCGTCGAGGAGGCGAGCTCGTGATGCTCGGTGGCGCGAAGCCGCGCGCGCTCCTCGCCGACCTCCTCGTTCATCTCGGCACGCCTGTCTCGGTCGATCGCCTGGTCGACGATCTCTGGGGCGACCGGCCGCCCGCGAGCGCCGGGCACGCGATCGAGGTGTACGTCTCGCAGCTCCGCAAGGCGCTCGACCCCGAACGCGTCGGGCTGCTCGCGAGGAGCTCGGGAGGCTACTCGCTCGAGGTCGATCCGGACTCGGTGGACGCGCGCCGCTTCGAGCGCCTGTTCGGCGAGGGTCGCGCCGCGCTGGCGGTCGGGGAGCCCAGCCGTGCGGACGCGCTGCTTGTGGAGGGGCTTCGGCTCTGGTGTGGCCCTCCTCTAGCCGATCTCGCCTACGAGCCGTTTGTTCAGACAGAGATCGCTCGCCTCGAGGAGTTGCGTGCGGCGGCGGTCGAAGCGCGCATCGAGGCAGAGCTCGCGCTCGGCCAAGCGGCAGAGCTCGCGGGAGAGCTCGAGACGCTCGTGGCCGCGCAGCCCTTCCGCGAGCGGCTGCGTGCCCAGTTGATGCTGGCGCTCTATCGCTCGGGCCGCCAGGCCGACGCGCTCGGCGCCTTTCGCTCCGCCCGTCAGACGCTCGTGGACGAGCTCGGCGTCGAGCCCGGCCCGGAGCTCCGCGCGCTCGAGTCGGCGATCCTGCGCCAGGACGACTCGCTCCTGTTGTCGGCTCCGCAGGCCGAGCCCGTCGCGCCGCGTCGCGAGCAGCGCAGGCTCGCCACGATTCTCCTCGTGGAGACCGAGTGGAGCGGTGTGGACCACGCCGCCGACCCGGAGACCCTGGGACGTGCGATGGAACGCGAATTCGCCCTTGCTTCGGCCGTGTTGACCGAGCACGGCGGGACGCTTGAGCGGCTCGCGGGCGGAGGCGCAATGGCTGCCTTCGGGATCCCAGCCGCACACGAGGACGATGCACTGCGGGCGGCACGAGCTGCCCTCGAGCTCCGCGCCGGGGTCGCCGCGCTGAACGAGGAGCTCACGCGAGATCTCGGTCTGCGGCTCGAGGTCCGCATCGGGCTCTCGACCGGCGAAGTCGTCGGGGGCCAGGGCTTCGTGGCCGGCGAGGCAGTTGCCGTCGCGATCGCGCTTCAACGGGCCGCGACTGGGGGGGAGATCGTCGTCGGGCCGCTCACTCAGCGGCTTCTCGCACACGCCGCCCGGCTCGAGCCGCTCGGAGAGCTTGAGCTCCCGGGCGGGCCCGCACCGGCATTCCGCCTGGTCGACGTCGCCGTCGGGTCTCAAGCGGTCCCGCGGCGGCTCGACGCACCGCTCGTCGGCCGCGAACGCGAGCTCGCACGGCTGGGAGACACGTTCGACCTGGCGGTTCGTGGGCGCTGCGTTCGGGCGGTCGCGGTGATCGGGCCGGCCGGCATCGGCAAGTCGCGGCTGACGGGCGAGTTCGGCGCCTCCCGCGGCGACCGGGCGATCGTCCTCACGGGCCGGTGCCTTCCCTACGGCGCCGGGATCACCCTCTGGCCCTTGCGCATGATCGTGGGGCAGGCCGCAGGCGACGAGAGCCGCGAGGCGATCGTCGACGTTCTCGCCGGTGAGAGCGAGGCGGAGGCGGCTGCCGGCGTCCTGGCCGCGGCGTTCGCCTCAAGAGCTTCGGCCCCCGCGGAGGCGGTTGCCTGGGCGTTCCGACTCTTCTGCGAAGCGCTTGCGCGCCGGCGCCCGCTCCTCCTGGTTCTCGACGACCTGCACTGGGCGGAGGCGGCGTTCCTCGATCTCGTCGAGAGCCTCGTCGACCGTAGCCGCGACGCACCGATCGTGGTGCTCTGCGTGGCCCGCGAAGAGCTACTCGAGCGACAGCCCGGCTTTCTGAGCGGGCGGGAGCGCGCCGAGATGCTCGGACTCGAGCGGCTTGCCGAGGAGGAGAGCGACGCGCTGAGCGAAGCGCTCTGCAGCGAGGCAGGTCTGTCGGCCGAGACCCGCCGCCGCATCGCGGAAGGAGCAGAAGGTAATCCCTTGTTCCTCGAGCAGCTCGTGGCCTTGGCGGCTGAGGAGGGCGGGCTCGAGGTCGGGCAGCCGCTGCCCGCCACTATCCAGGCGCTCCTGCTTGCGCGCCTCGATCGCCTCGGCCCGGCCGAGCGCGCTGTGCTCGAGTGCGCCGCCGTCGTCGGCAAGGAGTTTCCCGAACGGGCGGTCGCCGACCTGGTCGAGCCGGCGGCGGCAAGCCTCGGCCGCCACCTGGGCACCCTCGTCCGTCGTGGCTTCGTCCGGCCGGTCGCGGCGAGGGTGCCCTTCGAGGAGACGTTCCGGTTCCGACACGCTCTGATCCAGGCTGCGGCCTACCGGGCGATGCCCAAGGCCGAGCGAGCGGTGCTGCACGAGCGCCTTGCCGGCTGGCTCGAGAGCCGGCCCAGAACGCAGGTTCCAGAGCTCGACGCGCTGCTTGGCTATCACCTCGAGCAGGCCTACCGCTACACAGCCGAGCTCGGCCCTGCGGATGCGCACGCGCTCAAGCTCGCCAAGTCAGCGGGCGCACGATTGGGAGTAGCGGGCACCGGGGCGTGGAAGCGCGGCGACGCCCGCGCGGCGACGAACCTGCTCGGGCGGGCGACCGCGCTTCTGCCAGAGGGCGACCCCGTGCGGCGCGAGCTTCTGTGCGAGCTCGGCGTCGCCCTCGGAGTGGCCGGCGAGTCCGCGCGCGCCCAGGACGTGCTGCAGGAGGCTGTCGAGCTCTCGGCTGCCCAGGGCGACCGAAGAATCGAGCTCCGCGCCCGGGTCGAGCTCTCGTATCTGCGCCTGCTCGACAGGCCGCGTGAAGGCGCCGACGAGCTACTGGGGGCCGCGTCGGAGGCGATCCCTCTGTTAGGGGAGCTCGGCGACCACCGCGGGCTCGGGCGTGCCTGGCTTCTCTCCGGCTTCGTCCAGGGAGGCGTGGGGGGTCAGCACACGGCCTGGCTCGAGCGAGCGGAGCAAGCGCTCGTCCACCACGACCGCGCCGGCTGGCCGGTCGCGCCCTGCGTCGGTCAGATCGCGGCCGCTCTCTACTACGGCCCGACCCCGGTCGGTGAGGCGATCGCCCGCTGCCGGCAGCTCGAACGCGGGGCCGCCGACGATCGTGGCGCGGAGGCGAACGTCCGGGCCTTCCTCGGCGGCCTCGAGGCCCAGCGGGGCAACTTCGAGCTGGGCCGTGAGCTCGTTCTCGCCGCGAGCGCGGTCTTCGACGACCTGGGCTACGCGAGGCTCAGCGCGAGCCATTGCGGCGCCGTGGCGGGCGAGATCGCGCTCCTCGCCGGGGATCCGACCGTCGCCGAGACCGTGCTTCGCTCCACCTGCGAGGTTTTGCAGGAGATGCACGAGCTGTCGAACCTCGCGACGCGCGCCGCCGACCTCGCCGAAGCGCTCTATGCCCAGGGCCGATATGAAGAGGCAGAGGTATGGGCGCGCACATCTGAGACGAATGCCGGGGAGGACGATCTGACCGCCCAGCCCGCCTGGCGCTCCGTGCGAGCGAAGGTCCTCGCCCGCAGAAGCGCATTCGAGGAAGCCGAGCGGCTCGCGCGAGAGGCCGTGCGCGTCGCCGAGGGAACCGACGCGCTCAACCAGCGGGCGAAGGTGGAGGCCGATCTAGGCGAGGTCCTGCGTCTCGCGGGCCGGTCCGACGAAGCTGCGAGGCACCTCGCCGAAGCGCTGCGGCTCTACGAGCTCAAGGGCAACACTCCCGGCCTGCAGAAGGTCAGAGCGTTGCTTGACGAGGCTCCGGTCGCCTGAGAGCTCGTTGCAGGATGATTGCTCGTCGCCGGGCCCGTCCAGCGCCGCCGGCGGCACAGCCGGTCATTTCTGCAGCGAGCTCTGAAGCACGAGAGGCCCGATGGGGCCTCTCGTGACGATCGACTACGAGTGTGGCCTACGGCCCGGCGTTGCTCGCTGTAGCGACGATCGGCATGGCCGCCGCCAGCAAGACCGCCCCGAGCACCGTCGCGAGCGCGACGAGCCTGCGGCTCCTGTCGGTGAACCGGCGCATCGTTTCCCTCCTTCCGTCGGTCGACTGCGCCGGTGAAGGTCGAGTAGCGCCCAAACGGGAAGATCACGGCCGGCTAATCGCCCGCTAACGCCAGGCGCGCCGACCGAGTGGCGACTCTCACGAGCGGAACGACGCCGCCCCGCCCTCCGCGGCGGCCGATCTACGAGGGCGAGCGCCTCGGGGCAATGACAGGTCGCGTTAGCGACCCGTTGGCCAGGGATGACTGCGCGATTTGAGCTCCGCCGGACGGTGGCCGCATGTCCAAGGTCACCGCAGATACCAGCCCGAGCGACCCACTTCGTCGCATCCTGCAAGCCCTCGTCGTCGCCGTCCTCGTGCCTCGCGGCCACGAGGGTGTCCCCGGCTCCGAGCCCTTACGCGCATGCATCGAAGCCGACGAGCACGAGGAAGAGGAGCTCGAGGGAAGGGCGCCGACGCTCGTGGAGCTCGAGCCCGCCGTCGAGGCCGTCTTCCGTTGAGACAGGCCGGACGCGAACTGTCCGGCTGCTCGCTCCGCTGGCCGCAGATCTGAACGAATGGCGTCTCGCGCAGGGCAGACTCGACGATAGCGCGCCCGTGTTCCCCAAACAGAGAAGGCTCGACGTGGAGCGACGTGACGTGGCGAAACTGGCGCCGGCGCGTCTTCGCGCCCGCGGCGGCCAAAGCTGAGCTGGGACCGACAGCGCGCCCCTACCACCTACGCCACTCATTCGTGTCGCTCTTGCTCCTCGAGGGCGCCACGGTCGTCGAGGTCGCACGGCAGGCGGGGCACTCGCCGACGATGACCCTCTCGACCTATGCCCATCTCTTCGAGGAGCTCGAAGGTGTGGAGACGCGCTCGGCAGAGGACGAGATCAGGCGCGCGAGGGAGGCGTTGCGAAGCTCCCGTACCCGTTTGTACCCGAAACCGCGTCGAAGGCTCCTCGGCGCGGAGGCAAAACCCCTGCAAATCAGGCAAAGCCGACGCCCGGACTCGAACCGGGGACCCCTTCATCATGAGTTAAGCGCGTCGGCCAGGCGGATTCCGCGATTTCCCTGCAAAAGCGAAGGACGCGCCGGGACGGCTAGTCCGTAGAAGTCCGCAGAAGTCCAGAGTGCTCCAGCGATGTGTTCCAACGGTGTTCCAATCGATCGACCTGACGGCGTTGCGTTCTGCCCATGCACGCTCAGCGCCTTGGGACCGGGCAGAACGCCCGTTGCCAGGTACCCGTGGGCTGAGCGCCGGGCTGGGTGCACGCGTACAGGAATTCCTCGTCGTCGCCGTCTCCGACTGGCTGATTCACGAACACTCGGGCGCCGCGTCGCCTTTTGTGGGTCTGCTCGCGGTGCGTCGAAGACCCGCGTACAGTGCGGCGATGATTGCGGCCGTACCGCGCGTCAAACCGAAGCTGCGGGGAGTGTTCCACGAGCTCGGCTTCTACGCCGCCATCGCCCTCGGCGTGCCGCTC
>WNFV01010085.1_pt1 | contig 15823 bp, 9 predicted proteins | sample 5400101 | NCBI WGS metagenome assembly WNFV01 (sample SAMN13153361, study PRJNA577476) | soil metagenome | isolation source: 115 cm soil or saprolite under grassland replicate 1 | place: USA:California | collected 2016-06-15
CCCAGCCCGAGCCCGTCGCCCTCACCGAGTCCGTCACCGAGCCCAAGCCCGTCGCCGGCGGCAATCCCGGGTCGCGACCGCCGCATCCAGTAGGGGGTGCGGTGGGTGAGGTCGGGCCAGAAGCGCGGCCAGCGGGCGGGCGGTAGACAAAGGAAGCGACAAGGGCACTTGGCCCCCGCTCAAGCCGGGGAGAAGGCGCCAAGCGATCCCTTGTCCGACGGCGCTGCCGTGCGCACGGCAGCGGCAGTCGCCACCGCTGCCGCCCCTCCGACTCGGGAAGAGAGCGCCGCGGCGGCGCCGGCGTGGCTCGACTATCTCCTCCCGGGCGCTCTGTGCGTCATGGCGCTAGTGCTCTTCCTCCCGCGGTTGGGCACGCCGCGGGAGTACATCCAGGACGAGGTTTACCACGCTTACACCGCCGCGCAATACCTCCAGGGGAACGCGGACGCCTACCTGTGGAACACCACAGCGCCGCCGGGCGTCGCGTACGAGTGGACCCATCCGCCGCTCGGCAAGCTGCTGATCGCCGCCGGCGTGGCGCTCTTCGGCGATAACGCCTTCGGCTGGCGGTATGCCAGCGCGCTCTTCGGCACGATCGGGTTGGCGATCGCGTACGGGCTCGGCCTGCGGCTAACGCGGCGTCGGGCGATCGCCGTCCTCGGGGCCGCACTCTTGCTAGCCGACGGGCTCTACTTCGTCCAGTCGCGGACGGGACTGCCGGACATCTTCGTCCTCGTCTTCATGACCGGGGCGCTCGTGGCCTTCTATGGTTATCTCACTGCGCCACCCGGCGGCGTGCGCTGGCCGATGGTCCGCACCGGCGTGCTGCTGGGCCTGGCGATCGCCACAAAGTGGAACGCTGCGTACGCCTCCGCCTTAATCGCGCTCGTCGTCCTGTGGCGGCTCTACCGGCTCTGGTGGGCCCGCCGGTGGCTCTCGCCCCGGCGAGGCGAGCTACCGGCGGGCGTGCGGGAGCATCTGCTCTGGCTGCCCCTCGGGCTGGTCGCGCTCCCGCTGGCCATCTACGCGCTCTCGTACGTGCCGTTCTTCCTCACAGGGCACAGCGTCTCGCAGTTCACCGAGTTGCAGCGGCAAATGTACTACTACCACACACACCTCAAGGAGACGCACGCCTACCAGTCGCAGTGGTGGTCCTGGCCGCTGGCGCTGCGCCCGGTCTGGTACTACACGACGCGGTCCGGCGACCTGGTGGCCAATGTCTACGCCAACGGTAACCCCCTCCTCTACTGGGCTTTCCTGCCCGCGGTGGTCTGGGTCGGCCGGCGCTGGTGGGGGGAGCGCAACGCGGCGCTGATCGTGCTGGCCACCGGCTTTTTCGGCCAGTGGCTGCCCTGGGCACTCTCGCCACGCATCTCCTTTGTCTATCACTTCTTGCCGGCGGTGCCGTTCGGCTGCCTGGCAGTTGCGACGGCGTTACTGGAGTTGTGGGGGAAACACGGCCGCTGGCGGGCGGTCGCGATCGGCTACGCCGCGCTCGTCGCCTTCGCCTTCGCCTTCTTCTTCCCAATCTACGCCGCGGTGCCGCAGACCGCGGCGCGCTTTGATCTGCGTCTGTGGTTGCCTAGCTGGCGGTAAGGCCCTCCGGGCAAGGGCGGGGAAGGAAGATGTCCGGCATTCTCACAGGAATCCAGGCTAGCGGGACTGAACGACGCGAGGCCGTCAACAGCACCTCCCGGATCTTTACCGGCCAGCGGGGGCGAGATCCGTGACCGGCCCTCCAGGACAGGTGCATCGGGTGAGCTGTCTCCACCTGCTCATCGCGGCGATCGGCGCGTGGACGACGCCAACATCTGGAGGACGCGATCGCCGCCGCGAGCAGAGTGAGAAACAATCCCGGACGAACACATCGCCCACCTCACCCTTGCCGTGCAACCACGTCAATCTGCTGGTGCAGTCCACCTTCGATGCAGCCAGGCGCGCTCCCTCGAGCACCGGCGGCCACTACGGAACGGGGGAGAGGGTGATGGCGATAACGACGCTTCACGGTTTGAACGGGACCAGCGGCGCCCTTTGCCTGCTCGTCTTAGCGGGGATTTCGTCGGAGAAAATGTCGGAACCCCGATACCGCCGCGGCGGGCCGCCGATCGCTGCGGGCAGACGCCGGGAGACGCGGGCGCCCGCAACGCCTCGGCGCACCCCCGTCTAGAGGCCCCGGTGGCCGCCTGTGCGCCGCGGACGTATGGTGGGCGGGCGGCCGATGGGCGCCTCACGAATCGAGCGCGAGGAACGTGTCCATCTGTCCCTAGCACGTTTCCCCCGCCACAATCGTGGAGGACGGGCTTGGCCAGCGCTACTGGACGCCGCCCCGCACATCCAACACCATGTAGTTCTGCGTACTGATTACTACCGGGTAGCGCTCCTGAAACGCCGCGACATTTGCCCCTAACTCGTTGCGCTCGAAGGGGCCGATCACCACGTAGTCGACGCCATACACCGCAAGCAGCGCGGAAGCGCGCGCCCCGAAGGCATAGATCTCCCTCAGATCCCGTTCGCGCCCGGTCGCGTCAATCCCGTGAGTCCATAGCCAACCCGGATAGCCCATCACCACACGGCGGCCCGTCAACATCGGCACCGGATGATTGTTCTGCAAGCCCACTGCAAAGACCGATCGCTCCGGCGTCTGAGCCAGAACCAGGTCGGCCAGCGCGATGTCCTCGGTGTTGGCAAGTTGGTAGCGATCCCGACCCAGCAGCTGGTTCAGGTTGATCAGCAGGCCTGAGAACGTCATCGTCATCACGATAAAGATCAGCAGCCCGTGCACCACGATCGAGCGCTGCTGCCGCCAGGTTTGCGTCATTAGGGCAGCGACCAAGATCGTGACCGCCAAAAACCAATAACCAAATACCTTGTGATTGTCCCAATCCCACGGCTGAAGGACCACGAGATTGGCGATCACGAAGACAGGCATGAAACCCCACAGGAAGCGCCTCGATCGCGCAGGCAGCAGATCACGCTCGGCTAACGCGGGAAGCAGCAGCGGCAGAAACGCGCCCAGATTCTTAAGCCAGAACCAGGGCCACGAGTCGGGTGACGCGATCCACCCCACTTGCAGCCGGAGCGCCGCCGTTGCTCCGCGACTCCCCCCGTGCTGGATGTAGAGTTGCGGCGCGGCCAGCAGCACCCACACGCTGAAGAAGAGCAGCCACCAGCGCGATGGAAAGAGCAAAAACAGGAACGGTAGGATCAGCGCCAGCGAAAGCAGCGTGCTCAAATGCGCCAGCGGCAGCAGACCAGCGGTGATCCCGGCCAGCAGAAACCACCGCCACTCGCGATTTTCGACCGCGATCAGCAGCAGTGTCAGGCACAGCAGACCGAGCGGCAGGCCATACAGGTAGCCGCGCTGGGGCATGATAAACGCGAAGTACATGTTTTCCCAGTGGAAGTTGGCCTGGCTCTGCCGGTTGGCGTTCCACGGCTGGTGCAGCAGCGTGCCGAGTACGTCGTGCGATGTGTTCATATCCCCGACGGTCAATACCCAGCCCAAGCCCCCGCCAAGCAGAAACAGGATCAGCGCCAGCGTCGCCGCGGTGCGATCCATGGTGAGCCGCCGGGCGAAGGCGTACAGGCCAAGCGCGATCAATACCGAGAAGATGAAGCTCGGCAGCGTCAGCGACGTCGGCGAATCGACGCCCAGAGAGACCAGCGCTGCCGAGGTCAGCGAGCTAAGGTAGTGGTAGTCGTAGACATGCCCGACCACACGTGGATGCATGGGCGGAAAGTTGTCGCTGTAGGCAAATGCCATGACATCGCCGAGGTGCTGCGACCAGTCGCCCCAGATGTTGATATGACCGGCCCACAATTCACCGGACGTGGGGGTCAGTGCACTTGCCCACAAAATAGCCCAGCGCAGCACGAACCCGCTGAGCACCAGGAGTGGCACCGCACGCACGCTGAGCCAGCGCACCCGCTGCGGTGCCGTCACGATTCCACTGGTTGGCGGTCTACCGAAGCGCCTGAGCGACCGCTTATCCAGCGCCTGCCAGTCGGGCCACAGGAGCGCTGCGCCGATCGCCGAGATCGCGCCGGTCACTGCCACTACGATCGGGTTGAGACCGAAGCTGCAGGCCAGACCTAGCAGCAACAACGACGATCCGACGACGCCAAGCGGCAGCCCGTAGGCGATCCGCTCAAGCGAATCGAGCATCGGGGTAAATCGCCGTAACAACGCAAGACCTGGCGCCCCCATCGCAGAGAGCAGCACCAAGGCCGCAACGAGCGTGGCGAGATGCGTGGTGTGCAACACCTGTGAATGCAGGGTAAAAGTAGGCCAAGTGACCCGGGTAAGTCGGGATAAAAGTGGCCACGTAGACCAGCGCGGGTCTCTTTGGGCTGGATCCTTGTTCATGATACGCAGCGTGCGGGCGCCGTAGTCGGTCCAGTTGAATGTGGGCAAAGCCGAAGGCTTGTCCACGCCGTGCGTCAGCAGGGCGGCATTTGCCCAGACGGCCCCCGGTCGCGCGCGTTGTTGATAATTTCCACGGCGCTGGTGGCAGCGGCATCCTCCTTCTGTTGGTGAGCATCTGGTTCGCTTGGTGCTTTAGTGGCGTAAGTCGGAAGGGGCGGGTCGGTGAGCACCTCGACGCCAGGTGGGAGGTGCTTACCAAGGTAGAAGCTCCAAATGCGTTGGCGGTAGTCCCGATAGAACCCGTACCAGTACGGCGCTGGCGAGCCGACGACGAACTGGCCATCTCACGCTCCTCCCGGTCCTCTGAACTGCTTGCCTGGTCGAGGTTTATGAGCGTCGTCGGCGTCACGCATTCACTTAGGTTCCGTACGTTCTCGCGCAGGGGGCCGACGATAGTTGCGCCTGGATGCTCACCCAGGCACTGCCCGTCGAGACCGCCGTCTCGGAACACTGGCGGCGCGACCCAGTGCGGGCCGTACGCGCAATCGGCCGCGGACTGCGCGCTGTCCACGACGCGTTGCCGGTCGACACGTGTCCGTTCTCGTGGTCGCTCGAACAGCGTCTTGCAGATGTGGAGAAACGTAATGGGGGAAGAGAAGGGATTCGCGCTGTCGCCAGTTCGTGCTCGGGAGATGCGACGTTTTCTCGAGCGCAACGGCTACGAGGTTGTGCCCGGCCAACACAAACACCTGAGGCTTCGGCACGATCGCCATGGCAACGTGCTGCTCCCACTCAGACCAGGCGACAACCTGAGTTATGTGGCGGTTAAGCAAATCGCCGCTGCGCTCGGCATGGAACCTGAGGACCTGATTCGCCAGAGTAGATGACAACTCGGGTTGGCGTTGATGTGGGCCGGCTGCCGAGACATCACTCGCGAGGCGTCCGCTCCTCTCGCAGCATCAATACGTAATCCAGATCGGGTGTGTCGGTGGGCTGTGTCGACAGCCAGGAAAGAACTTGTGAATGTCATTCACCGCGACGATTAGCAACTGTCTTGGTTGTCAAGCACCAGCTGGGTCGGACCATGGCGTCTGATGTCGGGCCATGGCATTGAGAATCCTGAGCAGCTTGTGCATACATGCGGTCAGCGCCAGTTTCTTGGGTTTGTGCATGTCGAGAAGGCGCTGGTAGAAGCTCTGGATCATAGGATTACGCCTGGTGGCGACCAGTGCCGAGCTCCGGGAGGTCTGCTAACAGCGTCGTACTGAGCACGGGTCCAACGCCGGGCGTCGAGCGGAATAGCTCATCTCGTTCTCGCCAGGCCGGGCTGGAGCGTACCCGCTGGCCGATGTCACGATCCAGCTCATCGAGTTGACGATTGAGCCACTCCACGTGCTCACGGATCTGGGTCCGAATGCGCGCCGGTGTACCACGCGAGCGGTTCTGCTCAGCGACGCGCATCTCCATCAGCTGGCGTCGGCGAGCGACCAGGAATGCAAGCTCTTGCGTGGCTGCATCGGGCAGTGGTCGCACTTCAGGACGGACTGCTTCGGCAAAATGGGCCAGGACTTGGGCATCGATGCGATCCGTCTTGGCCAGCTTGCCGGTAGCTTTGGCGAAGTCACGCGCCTGCCTGGGATTGACTGCCACCACCGGCAACTTCGCCGCAGCCAGGGCAGCCACCACCGGCAGATGAATTCCTCCGGTCGCCTCCAGCACGATGAGTGACGGTTTGAGTTGTCGGAGGCGTTCCACCAGATCGCCGAAAGCCAGCTCGTTGTTGGCAACCTGCCACGCCTCGCAAGTCGGCCGAACTGCTACCTCGAGCGTAGCCTGCGCCACGTCAATGCCGACAAAGACCTGCGACTTGGCCATCACCTCTCCTCAAATAGAGTGCCCCGCCTTGACCCAGCCTTGCATGATGCGGGCTCCGCGGCCCCGGCAACTGTTCGGGTTTTGTGGCGGGCAGGACGTGACGACCAGGGCTAATCGACGGTCTCGCGGACCCAGGCCAGATCGGTCTATCACGTCCCACAACGCTCGCTGCGGCTCGCGGCCGAAGCGGTAATCAAGATACAAGGCCAGCGGCGACGGGTTTCACCAAAAAGCATTAGCAACTGTTTGGTTGTCAAGCTTTTCGAGCCCGGATGAGCGGATCATTCAGCGCTGGCGGGCGTGGCCACAGCCCAGCAGGCTTGTCGTCGAACCATGGCGTTCAGGATGGTCAGCATCTTGTGCATGCAGGCGGAAAGCGCGAGCTTCTTGGGCTTATGCATGCTCAGGAGGCGCTGGTAGAACGCACGGATCTGTGGGTTCCGCCTGGTCGCTACGAGGGTGGCCATGTACAGCGCGGCCCGCACGCTGGCGCGGCCACCCCAGATCACGCGTTTACCGCGCTTCTTGCCACTGTCCTGATTCAATGGCGCCAGACCGACGAGCGCCGCGATCTCTTTGTGGCTGACGGTGCCCAGCTCGGAGAGGTCCGCTAGTAGCGTCGCACTCAGCACCGGTCCAACACCGGGCGTCGAGCGCAACAGCTGGTTTCGCTCCCGCCATGCCGGGCTGGAACGCACGCGCTGGCCGATGTCGCGGTCCAGTTCATCCATCTGACGATTAAGCCACGCAACGTGCTCACGGATCTGCGACCGCCTTTGCAGCCAGCCCCCACCGCTCGATTGCGGCCGGCCATGTGACGGACAAGGCGGTGAGCTGTGGGGCCCAGGTGCACGGGAACCGGCCCGCGTGGGTGTCTCACAGACAGGCGCGCCGCGTTTCAGTCGTACTCGAGCGTGGGCACGCTCTGCCAGTGTCTGTGGCGGCGTGCGGGTCCGAGTCCAACACTTGTAGGACCCAGTAGCTGCCCACGGTACGTGGTGATGCTGGTAGACACACGCGGCCGTTTGGACCCAGCGGCGTCGGCTTGATGACACGGAAGTGCTGGTTGTCGATGCACAGAAATGTACCGTTGGTGCTGCCGTTATCACGAATCGTCTAGCCGCCTCGGGCGCCCGGCGTGATCGAGCAGTGGCTGCGCGAAACCACTGCGAATTCATCAGGTACGACGATGTCGTTTACATCCGGTGACGAGTCGCGGCCGACCCGAACCGACTTGAGACGCAGTGTTCGTCGTTCGAGAACGACACCATCATCGGCATGCATGGCGCGATTGGCGACATTCGACCAGTCGAAGTTCGATGCGCGACGCCGCCAACGCGACGTGATTCCGAGCCGCCGAGCCTCCAAGAAACTCAAGGCGACTCACTAACTCAATTTAGCCGCGCGTCGCGCCGCGGTCCCGCTCCGAAAGATGCTCGACCGTGACGCCCGTGGCGCAGTTGGTCCGCGTGACGTAGCGCCCGCCGTACACCCAGTAGATCCGCATCTCGCCAGCGCCGCGATTGGCAAAGCGGTGCGGCACGCCGGCCGGTGCCCAGGTCGCGTCCCCGGCGCTCAGCTCGAGCGTCTGTTCGCCCAGCTCCACGAGCGCGTCGCCCTCGAGGATCAACACCGTCTCTTCGACGTTGTGCGTGTGCAGGGGGATGCCGGTACCCTGCCCGAAGACGGTGATGCCCGTGGTGACCTTATTCGTCTCGGCGTTCCACTTCCCGACCAACGGAATGGTCTTGACGCCCGAGCCGCGATCGAACGGCTCGATCTGCTCCGGGTGTAGCACCATCGGCCCTTCGCTGATGTTCATCCCTTGCATGCTACGCGCGTGTATGCCAGCGTAGTGCGATGCAGGATTAGAGTCGGTGATGGAGTCACCTGCTCCCTCGGGGCGTCGAAGCCCGGAACGCCAACCTGTCGCAAGCAGGCGGCACAGCTCTGCGATGCCTGGCCTACTGGCATCCAAGATCGCCACGAGCTGAAGGCCAGCGGTGGCGGAAGGGCTTGACCGTCATCGGCCACGACATGTCGCCTGCCTTGACTCTGGTGCCGCGAGTCGGTAAGCCTTGGGCATCGTCGACCGTGCGTGCCTGTACAGAGTGCGGCGAGACGAAGCCGCTGACGTCCGAGATCTTCCAGCGCATCGCACGCAGAGGCCGCTACTACGGGCGGTGCAAGCGGTGTCGGGCTCGACGCAAGCGCGAGCGCGCTTGGACTGGCGCAGTCCACGTTATCCCGCCGTCACTCACGGCGTCGGTTGAGGCGCGCGTCGCACTGGCTCATCGCGACCCCGCATCACGACGCGCGTTCTCTGGCGCGCGCTTTCAGCAACACGTTAACGTACGTGCTTGGCCGACGAATCTTGGGCCCTTCGTTTAGTCCATCGACTGCACGGAACAGTGCCAGACCGAGATTGATCAGGTTCAGGGGATTGCCACTATTACGTGCCCCACGAAACCGGTCCGCGTTGTCGCGCAAGCTACGGGGAAGCAAGTCCATTTCCAGCAACGGTTTGCCAATGCCGTAGACAATGAAATGAATAAACGGCACGCAATAATGCGTGGCTTCTTCCAGCTTCTCCACGCCGAACCCGGCGGCTCGAACCCGTTCGGCCAGCGTCGCCGGCTCGTACAGCCGCTCGTGGTTGGACCAGATGGTGGCGATCGGCCCGTGGCGAATCGGCTCGAGACGCATCCAGTCACGCATGCGGCTGATTGGGTCCCACCAGAATGGGTAGCGCGCGTGCGGCACCGAGATAGCCAGTATCCCGCCTGGCTTGAGAACCCGAGATAACTCCCGGAGACCGGCGGCGTCGTCGCTCAGGTGTTCGAGAACTTCGCTCAGCAGGATCTTATCGAACGTAGCATCCGGAAACGGCAGGTGTGACAGGTCGGCCTGAAGAAGATCCGCTGGTACCTGCTCGCGCCGACCCCACGCCAGCCGGTCGGCATCCGCGTCGACGCCGGTGAGCCGTAGGCACCGCAGGCTACCCATGACCGCAAGGTAAAAGCCCATTCCACAACCGGCGTCGAGGACGCGCTCGCCGTCGTGCAGGTCCAGGTAATCCAGGAGAATGCGCGTGCGGCGCCTGTAGGCCATGTCGGCCTCGTTGCGCAGGCTGACGTCCAGATTGGCATGGTCGCGGGCTGTCAGGCCCCGCTCACGATCCGCGGCCATGCGCGTTTCTAGCGGTCCAGCTCGTCGGCGGTGTGACTCGCGGCGTTCACCTCGATGTCCCGCGAAATGCTCACCGGCTGTTGCTCCGTGGTTTGCGCATCTCCCGCACGCGTATCCAGACCGCGCAGCAGCCGCTCATAGCGCGTGATTGTATTCTGGGTGTCGAAAACCTCACGCACTGCTCGCCGACAAGGCCGGTATCGGTCCGGCTTCCGGAGGACCTCGACGATGGCGGCCGCCAGAGCGGCCGGATCACCAGCCCGGACGATTCGCCCGTAGCCGGTTTCGCGGATCACCACCCTCGCCCCGGGAATGTCGGTGACGACGACCGGAGTCCCTGAGAGCAGGGCCTCGACCTCGACCAGCGGCATATTGTCAGTTCGGCTAGGTATGGCAATGACGTCGCACATGGCGTAAAAGTCAGCCAGCCGCTGCGGGTCAGTGATCAGACCCAGTAGCGTCAGGTGGGCGCGGTTATTCTCGACCAGCGATGCGCAGCGAGCAAAGAAGTCTTCGTAGACGACGTTGGGGTCGCCGGCATACACGAAGTGCACATTCGGAAGCTGCTCGCGGACGCGCGACATACCATGGAGGAGATAATCGAAACCTTTCTCCTCAACCCACCGCCCGGCGAAGCCGACCAGCCGTCGGTCGGCCAGGCCCAGCCTGGTCCGCCACTCCACTGCCCTGACAGGGTCGGGCTGGGGCAATTCGACCGGCGGGTACACATGGCTAATCCGGTCGGACAGGCTGCTCAGCAGCGGCGAGTTTTCCGCATAATCGCGGCTGTATGCGGTCACGTGGTCGGACAGGTGACCCGCCGCCCAGAGCAGACCGAATGCAGCGCGCTGAACGAACCAGTTCGTCAGGCCGCTTGGCATGACAACGTCGCCATGATGGGTCATGACCAGCCTCCGACCCAGCAGCCGACAGAGTGTGGCCACCAGCAGCGCCTCAGGCAGCGGCGTATGCATCTGTACGGCCTCGTGCTCGCCCAGCAGGCGTGCCAGGGTGGCCGGAAACGCGGGTGCCACAACGCCGCGACTGAACCGCGCGAGTGGCTTCAGACGGACGACGCGCACCCCGTTGCGCAACTCGACCTTCGGTAGATGAGGAGCATGTTGCGCGCACAGCACGGTCACATCGTGGCCACGCGCAGCGAGCTGCTCGGCTACCAGCACAGCGTGCTTTGTCAGACCTGTCCAGTGCGGGGCGTAATAGGTCAGGACAGTGAGAATTTTCATCGCGCCTGGTCGCTGCTACTCGCGGCTGCCTATTATGCCCGCCGCTCCTGCTCGCGCAATACCCGTGCCGGTCGCCGGCTCACGTGCCTCGAACCATGTAGACCTGCACGCCCGGATTGTCGTAGACCAGATCCCACAGGTTTCCGCGCCCCGAGTTCCATTTGTCCTGGCCACCTTGAAAATAGGCGCGCTCTAGCTCGCCCACGACGAAGTACCGAACGCCGTAACGTTGGAAGACGCGGTAGGCGTCCATCGGATCGGACGACTGGTAGGCGCCCTGGATATCCTGGATACGCTTGGATACCAGGTCACCTGGTACGGCTCCGCGCTGCTGGCGTTCATGCCAGTCCCAGCCGATAACGTCCGGGTTGCCCGTGAACATCGCAAAGCGATTGCCCCAACCGTACAGCGTCGGCGCCGTATTCGCCTCGGCAAAGATGGGCGAGCCGGAGACAGATGACTGTATCCAGCGAATCGCCTGCGCGTCGTAGGTCAGGTGGAGCTCCCGGTCGCGGTCCGAATAGATCGCGCGGTCCAGGAATGCCATGCCATCGAGCGTCGGTCCAACGGAGATGTCGAACCGATCCGCGACACGCGCACGCGTTGCCAGCAATGGGTACAGCATTGCGGCACAGGAGAGGGCAACGAAGACACCTCGCCACAGGCTTCGCCAGCCGGGGCTGAAGCCTGCCACGTGGTGCAGGAGCTGGGGCAAGGCGGCCGCCGTGGCCACTGCGAGCAGCACCCACGCCTGCAGGTAAAACTTGAAGACGGTATTCATGCGACCGATGTCGATGTACTTCAACACGACGAACTCGACCGTGACTGTCAACGCGAGGCCGACCCCGATCAAACTGAGCGAGAGTTGCCAGAGCACAGTTGCCCTCGCTGGCCGGGAACCGCGGTGATCTCGCGGACTGCGAATCAACAACAGCAGCCCCAGCGTGATGAGCGCTATGGCAAGAGCCTGGGCGCTCAAGCCGATGGTCCACATGGTTAGCACCAGCACAACCGCACAGGCCAGCAGCCAGCATCCCAATGTGTAGGTATGGTTGTGGGTTACCAGCCGTTGATGGAGTCGTCGCATGTGGACGGGTCGGTACCAGAAACGCAGCGCCACGCGCGTAACGCGCGCTACCGGATTCAAGTCGCGGGCTAGCAGAAGATCGGCCACCAACGCGCTCGTGATGATGAACAGGAAGTAGCCATTCAGCGTCAGATAGTCCTCCAACACGGTGCGGCTGCCGGTCCAGATGTCGAGCCCACCTACAGCCGACCGCTGATGCTGGTGAAAAGGCAGGAACGCCAGATACCCGAGGCCGACGACCAACGCCACCTGGGCGAATGTCCAGGTGAGGACGCCTGCTGACATTCGAGTGTGGCGGCGCCACGCCTGCAGCCCGAATCCGACAGCGGCAAGCAGGGTGTACGTCGGCAGGTCCCACGTGTTGAGTGGCCACAGCGAGCCGATCACGAGTGCCAGGAGCAACGCGCGACCGAGCGCCGTGAGGCGAGCGGCACCGGCCGCAGCGGGCGCCTGTCGCACAAGACACACGACGAATGTCAAAACGACGGTCGTGTACGGCAGGGCCAGTAAGTGCGCGTGCAAGTCTCCAAATAGAAACGTGAACCATGGGAATTCCGTGATCGGCCCCGGTTCTGTTGGCGGATGACTGATGACCCGCGTTGCGTTCCAGTACCACCATTCGGGCGGAATGGACAGTGGCTTTCCGGCCATGAGGCCGGTGAGCAGACCGTGGGAGCTTCTCACGAGCGGCTCGAGCCCGGGTATGGCGCTGTGGAACGACAGATCACTCTGGGCCTGGAGCGCGTCGAGCACAAGCCGCGCTTCGCCGAGATTGCCGATAACCGCGACGAACGTGCATCCAAGTAGCGCCCCCACTACCGGCCGCTGTCCGAGTTGGCCACGCACAGCCGTGCCGCTCAACAAACCGAGCATGAGGCCAAATACTGCCAAGCCGAGAAACGCGAACCACGCCCCCAGCGCCAGGTTGTAAGCGACCGATGGCACGATCCCGGTCAGATGGATGGCGGTGCTGACAAGGACGAAACCGAAGTAGTAGTAGTTGATGAAGCCACCGGCGAACCAGGGGTCCTGGGGCGGGAAGTACGTTGTCCTGGCTATGGCGTTCAAGAAGGCAAAGTCCATCGGCTTCTCGCCACCGCGCACCGGGTGCCAGAGGTCCGGGTTCAGCCATCGCACCGCGACGAATACGCAGAACAATACCCAGAACAGCAGTTCCTCAATGACCAGCAAGCCGCGCGCTCGGTGCAGCCAGGCCCAGAAGGCGCGGCGGTGGCTCACGACGATGCTAATGGCACCAGTGGCGACAATCAGCAAGCTGATCTGGACGGCGCCCTCTGAGAAACTCACAATTCTCAAGCTCGCCAACAACCACGCTAGCCAGCCGACAAGCAGCAGCCCGACCGGTCTGCCGATCGCATAGCCACGATCGGGCAGTGCGCGCGCGACGAGCCAGAGATACGGGCTTGCGGCCACGCCGAGCAGCGACAGTATCAGGCCCCACACCGGCACGGGCACCTGGTTAGCGAAACTGGTGGGATCGAACAAAGCCCCCCATGTACCGCTTGTGGTTTGAGTCCGCTGCTCGTCTGCCGTAAGCATGAGGCCATCGGGTAACTCGGTCGCTTGTTTCGCGTTCAGCGGCAGAATCGCATTCCAATTAATCCCACCTAACAACTGCTCAGCGCCTATTCGGCTGAAGGCGGGCGTCTTGCGGAACAGCTGGACGCGTGGATGGTCGTAGACAGTCCAGGCTTCCTCGGCTGCCTGGTCCGGCAATGGCACGAACAGCAGATGCGGGTACGACGTGAATTCAGCCACCCGCTCGAACCCCAGTCGGCCGTCGAACAGGGCCTGGTAGTACCGAACTACGAATGGGAACCGGATTGGGAGCCGCGGCAACGAATCGTATTGCCGGTTGCTCGAGACGAAGAGGTATTCAACCTGATCCAGCACGTCGACCACGTGCTGCAGCTTCTGCTCCGACTCTTCGGTGGTGATATCGAGATCCAAGCCGTTGTACATCCCAGAGCCGAAGCCGTCCTTGCCATCAACGGGCAAAGGCAGCCAATCATCCCAGCGTGTCTCGTTGGCCACGGTGGTCCCCGGCGGGATGTTCGCGTAGATCCATCGTGATGCCTCCACCCGAGTATGAGAGCGCGTGTAGATAGTGGTGAATCCAACGCCATACAGGACAGTGCCGATGACTACGAGGGCAAGCAGCGCACTCGCACGTCTGCGCGTCCAACTCAGCGAGAGTCGCCAGGGTCCGGGTACCAAGAGTCGTCCGTGGCCGCGATCGAATACCCAAATGAGCAGCCATGCGCCGAGGACCGCCAGCGTTGGGTAGATCGGAAGGAAGTACCGCATCGACTTGACCCACTGGGTGCCGAGCACACCAAACAGCAGCGCTGTCCAGAGCACCGGGACCAGGTGAGCCCATTCGGCCCGACGAAGGAGACGCCAGCCCGCGACACCCCACCCCGTCCAGGCGGTCAAGCCGAGCGGCAGGCCGAGCCCCCACAGCAGCATGTTGCTCAAGGGAAAGACCAGCGGTATCCGGTGCGCCCACTGGTGAGCAGGCGGCGCGTCTCGCTCACCAGTCATCCAACCTCGCACTTCGAGCATGTTGTCGAGCCAGCGTGGCGCCAGGCCAAAACTCGTCAGGCTGGGCGTTTGGAAGGCGTACGGTTCAGCGATGCGGAAAGCGACCAACGCGGCGAGGCCGCTCACCATCAGTCTGAAGAGCGTTTGCTCGATGAACGCCGCGCGACTGCCAGGCTGATCGTGCCGGTGCGCCCAGGCCCTGCATACGGCGACCGTCAGAATCAGAACGAAGATCGGGTAGATGGAGATTTTGCTCGCCAGCGCCAGGCCCGCGGTCGCGCCTGCCAGTGCGTAGTCGCCAACACGACCCTGCTGGAACGTCCGCGCCAGGAAGTACAGCGAAAATGTGACGAACGTGGCGGAGAAGTTGTCCACCACGAAGAAGTGCGCCTGCTGGATGGCAAGCGGGGATAATGCGTACAGCGCCGCGGCCAGGAGCGCGACTCGCCGATCGCGGTAAATGCGGCGGGCCAGCAGGAATACGCCGCACACTGTCCCCACGTCGGTGACAGCGCTGGCCATCCGACCAACCAGGTACACCTGGTCGTAGCCTGTCTGGCCAACAGCCATAGCCAGGCGTTTGATCAAGACTACCGGCAGGTCGCCGTAGACGAAGAACGAATACCCGACGTTGCGCGGGTTCAACGTCGATTCGGCCTCGTTGAAATAGCTGGGGAGAAAGTTGGCGGCCGGCCACTGGAGCGCAGTCTCCACCATCGTCAGGAAGCGTTCATCGGGGTGGAGGTGCCGCCCGTGGTCCCAGTCGAGACCAACCAGACGAAGCGCGCCCGCCAACAGCAGAATGGCTACCAGACAAGTGCGCGTCGATAGCCGCGCGGCCTGAACCGCACCGAGCAGTCCGAGCGGAACTCGCGCGTCAAGTGATTGGGCTACGAGTTCCGTCTTGCCCAGACCTGGCCTTCCCGACTGGCCCACCGTCGACGCCGTCACGGCCGGAGCGAACCGGTGCCCAGGTCTGGACTTCAAAGTGGTAGTTGGACGGACTTTCCGCACTCAGACTGCCGTTGAGGCGGGCCGCGCGAAGACCACTGAAGGCAGACTTCCGCGCGGCGCCTCAGCCAGACGCCATGATTGAACCAGCCGATCCGTTTCCCAAGTGCCCAGACGTCGTACAAGCGCGGGCTTGGGCGCGTCGGCTGACCGTCGCGCAACATCTCGGGTGGCGGCGGTCCTGCTCCGCCTCCCTGCAACGGACGCTCTTGTTGAATCACTGGCGCTGGCGGAGAGTCCGGGTTGCTTACGTTCAGCAGACTTCTGATGTTGATTGGACTCGGAACCCATCCACGACCAACCAGCAAGATGAAGCCGAGGATAAGGGCAGCATCCAACGGTGTTGGCCCGCCACGACCGGAGCTCGGATCTGACTGCGGCGCGGATGAGTCGCTCGTGCCGCTGCCAGCTGGCGCGTTTCCTGGGTCGGTCGGGTTGCCCGGCAACGTCACGCTGCCCGGCCGAAGCGGCGTGTCGGGCGGTGGT
>WNFV01005193.1_pt1 | contig 15822 bp, 15 predicted proteins | sample 5400101 | NCBI WGS metagenome assembly WNFV01 (sample SAMN13153361, study PRJNA577476) | soil metagenome | isolation source: 115 cm soil or saprolite under grassland replicate 1 | place: USA:California | collected 2016-06-15
GTTCGACGTCGGTGACGGTGAGGCGAAGGTGGTGGACCGGGCCGAGCGACAGCGGGACTGCCATCGAGCGCCTCCTCGTGTCGACAGCGGGTGGCGGGCCCATGATGCGGCCGGACGCCGGACCAGGAAAGCGCCGTCGATGGGACGGTCCATGGAGGGCGCCGGAATCGACCGCGCGGGTGATCGCCGCGCCCGCAAGCGCGAACCCGGCGCCGGATGCGGCTTTCTTGGTCAGCGGAGCGGCCGCGCGACGGCCTTGGGCTACTCCCCGGCCCGGGTCCGGTGCACCCGGGTTGCCTCCGCGGGTGGTGGGCGACCCTGGTTGCTCGTGTCACCAGATCCGTAGCCTGGGGGCGGCCGGCAAGCCACCGTCGTCCTGGTAGGGCAGCCCAGCTCAGGAACGCCAGCTGTTAATGCAGGCACTGGTAGCGCAAGGCAGCACGTTGACCGCGTCGTTGACCGAGCAGGGCAAGCCCGAGGACCTGGGGCACCAGATCGAAGTCTGGTGTCTACGGCTCGGGATCCCCACGGAGTCCGGCAGGGTGGGCTGCCGCGCCGCCACCAGGTGGATGCCTGGTCGAAGCGGCACGACCAGCCCGTTCGGGGTCAACGACTGCTTGACATCACTTGCGACCGGGTGTATCCGGACGGCGACGCCGTCCGGCTCAACCCGGAGTTGTCAGGGGGAACCATCGTGCGCCGCACGGTTGAGCTGGTCATCGGTGTGGTAGCGGTTGTCGTCTTGCTTGCGGGTTGCTCATCGACCGCTCAGCCGGGGCAGCCAGGTTCGACCACCGCCGCGCCGAGCCCCACGCCTCCGAGCTCGGCCGATCCCAACGCGGGCCTGAAGAACGGAACCCAGCTGAAGGCCGTCCTGCTGACCACCAAGGACCTCCCGGCCGGGTTCAAGGTCTCCCCGGCCGTCGTCAGGGATTCCGGGGACGTGTTCGGCCCGCGGTCCACGGCCACCACGCCGAGAAGCTCGGCCTGTAGGAAGCTGGACACTAACGTCTGGGCCGAGGGTGCCGGGATCGGCCCGCCGGCGTCCTTCGCGCAGACCGGCTTCACCGACAGCTACGGCGACGAGGTCGATGCGGTGATCGACTCGTTCCGGGGCACCGACGCCCAGAAGGTCATGGCCAACCTGCGGAAGCTGTTTGCGGTCTGCGCCAAGTTCAAGACGACCACCTCCGGAACCCCCACCACCGTCAAGGTCGTCGCCAAGGCCGGCCCAAGGGTCGGCGACGACAGCGTCAAGGCGGTCTTGACCTCCCCGGTGTGGCAGGGCGGCACGACCTTGGCCGCAGTCCGGGTCGGAAAGGCGGTCGTGTCGGTCCTGTACTCCTCCGGCAAGAGCGACCTGGGCGCCAAGGCGACGAACCTCGCGGCCACCATCGCCCGGCGACTCTAATCATCGACCCTTGCGCAACAGCCGGGTACGCGGAGAAGCGCGAGGGCTGGAGCCGCGAGCTCGTGGTGGGGGGGCGCTGGCAACCGTCTGCGCCGCGTTCCTGCTGTCGCCGCCGGACCGAAGTTCATCCTCGTGTCGTTCATCATCTACGCGCCGGCCGGCATCCTGTTCGTGACGGCCCGCCGCGAGCAGCGCAGGCGGCTGTTCTCGCCCGCCGAGCTCGTCATCCTGGCCGTCTCGATCGTCGGCGTCGTCGCCCTCGCGACCCGCTGGATCTCGATCCTAGCCTCCGTGCCGGGACACGCGTCCAACTCGAAGCGAGGTACACATGACCAGCCAGAACACCGTCAGCTCGACCTACGGCGTGCACTCCGAGGTCGGCAGGCTGCGGAAGGTCCTCGTCTGCGCGCCCGGGTTGGCCCACCATCGGCTCACGCCCAGCAACGCCGAGGACCTGTTGTTCGACGACGTGATGTGGGTCGAGAACGCCCAGCGCGACCACGCCGACTTCGTCGACAAGCTGCGCACGCGCGGAGTCGACGTCCTCGAGCTGCACGACCTGCTTGCGCAGACGGTGGCGATCCCCGAGGCGAGGTCGTGGCTGCTGGACCGGAAGATCGTCGCCAACCAGGTCGGGGTCGGCCTGATCGACGACACCCGCGCATACCTGGAGACGCTCGAGCCGCGCCAGCTCGCGGAGTACCTGATCGGTGGGCTGGCCACCTCCGAGCTTCCCGACGACTTCCGCTCCGGCTACGTCGCACTCGCCCGCGAGTCGACCGGTGTCCGCGAGTACCTCATGCCGCCGCTGCCCAACACCCTGTACACCCGCGACACGACCTGCTGGCTCTATGGTGGCGTGACGCTGAACCCGCTGTACTGGCCGGCACGGCACGACGAGACGCTGCTGATGAAGGCGATCTACGAGTTCCACCCCGACCTCGTCGGCTCCACCGTGTGGTGGGGCGACCCCGAGCGGGACTGGGGGCTGGCGACGTTGGAGGGCGGCGACATCATGCCCGTCGGCAACCGCGTCGTGCTGATGGGCATGAGCGAGCGCACCTCGCGCCAGGCGATCACCCAGGTCGCGGTGGCCCTGTTCGAGCAGGGCGCCGCCGAGCGCGTCGTGGTTGCCGGCATGCCGAAGCTGCGCGCCGCGATGCACCTGGACACCGTGTTCACCTTCGCCGACCGGGACATTGCCACGCTGTACGCCAACATCGTCGACGGCGTTCACGCCTTCTCCCTGCGGCCGAGCGATCGGGCGCCCGGGGTCGAGGTCACCGACGAGGGCTCCAAGAAGTTCGTCGACGTGGTCGCCGAGGCGCTCGGCCTCCCCCAGCTGCGGGTCGTCGAGACCGGAGGCGACGTGTACGCGTCCGAGCGCCAGCAGTGGGACAGCGGCAACAACGCCGTCGCCCTCGAGCCCGGCGTGGTCTGCACCTACGACCGCAACACCCTGACCAACACCCTGCTGCGCAAGGCGGGAGTCGAGGTCATCACGATCGTCGGGGCCGAGCTTGGCCGCGGTCGGGGAGGGGGCCACTGCATGACCTGTCCACTCATCCGCGACGCCGTGGACTTCTAGAGCTGTATTGACCTGAGCCTGGGCGACCCAACGACCCGCGCCGACGCCACCCGACGCGTCGCCGACGGCAACACGCCCCGTGCGATCCGGCGGTGCCTGCAGCGCTTCGTCGCCCGGCAGCTGTCCAACCTCCTAGAACCCTGCGACCAGCCAGGCATCCAGATCCCACGAACAGCCTGACAAGACACAACAGCCTCAGCGCCCATTGAGCGATCGGCCGATCTGATGCCCTCCGCTTGGGCGCTCAAATGACTCCGACCGTGTTCATGATCGTCTGGTTCAAGCCGTTCTCAGTTCCTCGATCAAGGGAAGGTCTCCACTGCGCGGAGCTTCAACGACGCCCTCGGCCTCAATGCAACAGTGCCAGCCATACTTCCACGATTCGAGCCCTTGGCTATGGATTCCACCAGGATCGAATCATTGAGGCCCGTCCATGCGGAATGCGAGCATTCGTGAAGGCATCTGGGCGCGCCCGAGGCCGTTCCGGAGTGCGGGGCACGCGCAGGCCCAAGATCACATGGAGGCTGTCGTGGACGACGTGGAGGCTCTTGGTGATCGTAACCTGCGGTTCATCGAGGCATGTCGCCAGGGCTCATGGGAGATGCTGCAACCGATCCTCTCGCCATCCTTCGCGTACCTCGATGGAGCCACCGGCAAGGTGTGGGAGATGGACCGCTACATCAAGGATCTACGGGAGAACCCGGCGCCGACGCTGGTCATCGACCAGCTAGCGATCCACGTGGATGGCGACACGGCCGTCGCGTCCGCGCGGACGCAGAGTCGTCCCGGCCAGAGCAACCGATACATCGACACGTACGAGCGGCGCGGCGGCGAGTGGCTGTGTGTGCACGCGTGCGTGTGGCCGCTGCAGGCGAGCTGACGGTGGCTACCCGCGTCTACGATCGGTTGACCACCGGGATCAGCCCGCTCTGGTTGTGCGGTGGGTGTGGTGGTTCGCCGCGGGCTACGGTGGCGCGATGATCCGCCTGCGGATGAGCGCGACCGACCTCGAGCGCATGCGATTTGCCTATTCGCCGCTCGCCGAGGTGGCCGAGAGCCTGTACATGGTCAACTCGGGGCGCATCCACCGCCTGCATCGCGCCTGGTTCGACATGGCGCATGACGGCCTGCGTCGCGTCGACATGGCCTTGCTCCGGGCCATCGTCCCCGCGCCGCGTCCGCACGTCGCGAGCTTCCTCCTCGGCGGTGCGACCGACCCCGCGACGACCATTGAGCAGCAGCTGAAGTTGGTCGCCGACTGCCCAGCGGATCGGTTGCGCGCGGATCTCGAGGTCGTCTGGCATGGCGACTTGCCACCGGCCGCAGAGCAGCTGGTCGCCGATGGCGCTAGCGGCGCGAGGCACCTCGCCGACGCCCTGTGGCAATACTGGGGAGTCGCCATCGAGCCGCACTGGCGACAGATTCGCGCCGTCCTCGATGCCGATATTGCCTACCGGGCGGCCCGCCTCGCCAGGGGCGGCATCGAAGCGCTGCTCTCGGATCTGCATCCGGAACTCGAGTTGGCCGAGCACGCGATTCAGATCGTCAGCTCGCGGCATAGCACCGAACACGATCTCTGCGGCGTTGGGCTGTTGCTCGTGCCGTGTGTCTTTGCCTGGCCGCACATCATGGTCGACCCGGGCACGGCCGGCTCGCCGAGCATTACCTACGGTCCCCGAGGGATCGGCGAGCTGTGGCCGACGGCCGCTGCGGAGGTGACCGGTGAGGACGCCCTGGGTGCGCTCCTCGGCCGCAGCCGCGCCGCCATCCTCATCAGCGTCGCGCTGCCGAAGTCGACGACCGACTTGGCGCGCGAACTCGGCCAGAGCACGCCCGCGGTCAGTACGCACCTCTCGGTCCTGCGGCGTAGTGGGCTGGTGACGTCGTGGCGTTCCGGGCGTCGCGTGCTGTACCAGCGCACACCGCTCGCCACCAGCATCGTGGCGGCCAGCGCTCCCGCTCTGGACATCGCTTCGGGGAACCCTGCGTAATCCCGGTCCGTTTGCGGCCTCGCCGCTTCCTACTGCTCCGTTCGTCAAATTCGGTAGATGAGGATGCGGCGTCGGTAGCGTGGGAGGTGGCGGTGGCCGGCCCCAGATCCACGGGCGGGCGCGGGCGTTGAGCTGCGTGGTCGCCACCTGGGTGGCCAGGTGATCTCGCCGGGGTTGGCGAAGGACTGCCCGGCACGCCTCACGGCGAAACAGGCGCCACCAGCCCTCCTGCAGGATCAACCAGCACGCCCCGTGGGGAGGACACCTGGCAGATGCGGGGGTGGTCGGCTAGCCAGGCCTGGTGGAGGAGCTGCTATGGGTGGACAGGTTGTCGGCGACCACCACGATCGAGCCGGTCGGGTTGGCGGCCTCGACCTCGGCCAGCAGCCGCTGGTAGCCGGCACTGTTGCGCGACGGGCCAGTCAGGGTGACCTCATGGCCATCACAAGGGTGCAGGGCACCGAACACCAGGTCTTCTCGGGCCCGCGGCCATAGTCCAGCTCGGCTTTGACCCAGTGGCCGTCGACGGTCCAGCCCGGCGCGGGTGGGAAGCTGCGTGGGGATCACCGGGCCGAGCTCGTCGGCGCAGACCACGGTCGTTTCGGGCGGTGGGTCGGTGTCGCAGGCCAGGACGGCCGCTGGTTTGGGACGAAGTCCGGGTCGGTGCTGCGGATCCACGACCGGGTCCGCCGCCAGCGCATCCCCTCGGCCAGCAGGATCTGACGGACCTGGCTGCGGCGCGCCTGGCTGCCGGCGGCCCAGGCCGCGCCGGCCAGGGCGTCCAGCATCCAGACCGCCGGGCCTCGGGATCGGCGGGGGCCAGCAGCCCGTCGTCGCCCTGGACGAACCGACCGAGCGGCTCGCACTGGGCCGACTTCCAGGTTCGTAGCGCCCGTGCGATCCTGCGGCACTTCATCCTGGTCGACCAGCCCCACCACCGCCGCTGCAGGCCATGGTTGACTGGTCGCCGCCGGCAGCCGTTGTACCGCTGCCAACGGCCCCAGGACAGCCGGCCTCGTCGGTGGCCGGGTCGATGTCGGCCAGGGCGCGTGCCCGCATACCGGAGGCGGGCGAGCGGCGATCTGCGAAGAACACCGGCCCGCTGGTGCGCTCGGCCAGCAACCTGGGCAGCAGCCGGGTGACCCTGTCCGCGTGCGATTCCAGCAGCGCAACCACGCCGGTGGCCAGGCGCGGCGGCGTACACCTCCTTGGCGCTGGTCGGCCGGCCAGCAAGGCCGAGGGAGACCAGCAGGTCGTCGCGGTAGCCGGGCGGCGCGATACCGGAGTCCAGCGCCACGAGCGGCGCCGCGTAACGGCTGCGAACCGGGGGTGTGGGTTGACCCAAGCGGCGTCGATGAGGCTCAGCTCCTGGGAGGGGCGACGCGGCGACCCACGCTCACGACCACGGCCACAGCGACGGCGGCCAGGAGGCCGACCGCGATCAGGTAGCCAGCCGTGGAGGCGCTGCGCAGGTCGAACGGCTCGAGCCCGTCGGCGGTGCGCAGCAGCACGACGCCGAACAGCACCGCGTAGCCGGCCACCGCCAGCGCCACCAGCCACAACTGCCGACGCTGGGGCAGGCCGGAGAACGACAGCAGCCACGCCAGCACCGCGAACACCTGGATCGCGTGCATCGGGACGAAGTGGGCGGCCTTCATCGCCCCCGCATCGCCGTAGGTGCTCATCGACTGCGTGCGGGGATCGGCGCCGGCGTCCACCAGCGCCACGCCGTGGGCGATCATCCAGGCGCCGACGGCCTGGGCGGCCAGCAGCGCCACCAACCCTGAGCGGATCGCCCAGGCCATCGGCGGGGCCGCGGTCGTCCGGGTGACCGCCGTCAGCGTCATGGCGGCGGTGACCAGGATGGTGACGGCGATGGCCGCCCCGCCCATGATGAACAGGCTGTTGTCGAGCGTGGTCGCGGTGTTGAAGTGCGAGGGCACCCCGCGTGCGTGCTGCAGCGAGACCCAGACGACCTCGAACGTGCCGGAGGCACCCAGCAGCCACGCGGCCACCCAGCCGGCCGTCCGCCGGACCGGCAGGTAGAAGCCGACCCAGCCCAGCGTGAGCGTGGTCAGGCCGAACGAGATCCCGAAGGTCGTCGGCTTGCGCCACGACAGTGGTCCGCTCGCCGACCCGCCGACCACCGCCCAGATCCCGGCGTGCACCAGCCCGGTGGCGATCAGCGCCACACCGACGAGGTACGCCAGGCGCTGGTAGCCCTGCGCGTCGTCCCAGAAACCCCGCAACGAAGCCCACATGCTGCCGAGCAGCGGCGGCGTCCCAGCTGGGTCGGGCGCTGATCGCGATGTGTTCGGCATGTGTGGTGACAGGTCAGGCGGATTCACGCTGGACATGGGTAGCCTCCTGTTAGTCGCGATGACGCGCGCGGGGTGCCGAGCCGGCGCGGCCGTCGCCGGCGGCCAGCTCGCGCGCGGGCATGGTGACCGGGTCGGTGATCTCGGCCACGCCGCGGACCGCGCGCAGCCGCTCGACCGTGGCGCGGATACGCGCGACCGGGCGCAGCCGGCGCGCAGCCATCTAGAACATGGCATTAACCAACTCCCGACAGTTGTGCACGGCCGGGCGGCCATTGGGCTTGGGTTGGGGATCAGCGGGGCCAGTAGCGCCCACTGCGCATCGGTGAGGTCGGTCGGGTAGCGGTGACGCGGCGGCGTCACCTCGACGCTGCTTCAGCGCAACCTACGTTAATAACACCCGCTTTACCAGCATTTCGGATACCCTCTAATCAACAAACGACCGCAACCTGCTCGGTCGCTCGGTCGATGCATCGTGCTACGCCGAGGTCGCCGGTGCAGGCAGCCCGGCGACGGGCTGGTAGGCGATGTCCGACCACCAACCCGTCGCTCAACGGCAGTCAGCTATTTGCACACGGGATGGGTCCGTCGGCCCCTCACGTAATCTTCAAGAAATAGGTGAATGTCTTGTCGTCGCCACCCGTAGCGGTCCCGTGCACCCGGACAACGTGCTCGCCCCGGTCGAGCGGCTTGAACATCATGAAGAAGCCGTCCACGATCGCCGGCTGCGGCTGCCCGGTGATGCAGGAGTCCATGACCAGCCGCAGGCTCAAGTCGCCCGTGATAGAGAACAGATCGTCCGAGTGGTAGCGGTAGCTGAATACGTCGTTGAGGAGCTGGCCGTCGAGCGAGACGTCCAGTTCATTGACGGTGTCCATGATGGCCTTGGCGTCGGCGCTCAAGAAGTCGTAGAGCGACTGACCCGGTGCGGGCTGGAAGTTGGGGTCGGGGCACGGGTAGACGTCGACGATGGCCCCGATGTACAGAAAGAGCGCCTTCTGGTGGGGAATGGTGCAATGCCGTGTGCCGCTGAATACAGGCGGCCCGGCGATTCGCGCGATGTACCAGACCGGCCCCTGCTGATCGACACCGCAGTTGGCGCCGGTCTGATCGAACAGCGGGCTGCGATAGTACGGTTCACCGTAGATCCACTGCGACGCCCTCTCGCCCCAGGTCGCCATGCTCGCGCCGTAGGGGTGCGCGTCCTGCGCGAACAGCGCCGGATTCGGATTGGGATCCGGCGCCTCTGCCGCCAACGATGTCCGCGGGGCAACCGCGCAAGCCACCCACGTAGCGGCGACAATGAGATACAAGATCCGACGCATTCGAACCTCCCATACTATAGGGCTGGACAGTCGGACGAAGCGTCTGATGACTCGCACGGCCGTCTGCTCATCCGGATCGCCACGAGCGGCGGCCTCGTCGCCGACGTGGAGGGTGTCGGCGACGAGGCTCATCCCCTTCGGCCGCGCCCGGCGCCTGGCGGGAAGGATCGTCGCCGGGGCGCGCTCTCGGCCGCAACGATTCGTCTGATAGCTAATCTGTCCGGCTCCGCTGGCGGAGTGATACCTCCCCACGGTCGCGGCCCGGCACTGTTGCATCTGAGCAGACCGCATCACCGATGAGTCCGTGGGTGGAGTCTCTTCTCATCCAGACGCGTAGGGTACGCAAACTCGAATAGGGCCTGTGAGCTGGCAGTTCGCACGGTGCGTGGCGCGGTAGTGTGGCGCCTCCGCTGACCGGCTCGGAGGCCCGCTGCGTGCTGCCGAAGCTTGCCTACCTGATCGGGTGCCGCTCCATCCAGCTGCTAGTGCTGCTGGCCGGGGTGATGCCGCCAAGGGCACTGTTGCATCTGGGCGAAGTGCATGGCCGACGAGTCTCCAAGTGGAGCCTCTGCCCATGTTGAGCCTGTGAGAGCTTCTCAAAGCGGTCGATCGCGAGGGCCATTCGTAGCGTTCCGAGATCTCAGTGGAGGATATCGAGGCAGCTGATCGCCAGTTGCAACAGTGCCGGTGGAGGGAAACCCGGGCCGAAGTCCCGCCGCACTAGGGGAAGGAATCCGGTAGGCGCCGGTACCGCCTCCTCCAATGCCCAAGGGACGACCGGCGGTGGGAAGATCGAGCGGCTCGACCAGCACGGCAGCCCCGGGCCTGGCCTCACAGCTGGATCTCGCCTCATGAGAGGATGGTGCGCGGGGTGTAACCGTTCGCCCATCGGCGGACATCTTCGGTGCATGGAATCGCATTCGGCCGAGGCAGAGGCGCGATCTCGCTTTGAGCGGCTCTTTGTGGGCCACTACGGGGAGCTGTTGCGCTTCGCCCAACGTCGGGTAGGGGCTGACGCGGCCGGTGACGTCGTCGCCGAGACGTTCCTCATCGCCTGGCGCCGGTTGCGCGAGGTCCCGGCGGACCACCCCAGGGCCTGGCTGTACGCGACCGCACGCCACGTGATCGCCAACGAACTGCGGGCCAGGCAGCGCCGGGACCGGCTCAGCAGGCACGCCCGAGACCACTGCGCGGCGGACCGCGCGGTCGCCGGTGACCACGCCGCGGTGGTCACCGAGCAGCTATGGGTCTGTGCGGTGCTCGAATCGCTCTCGGAGATGGACCAGGAGGTGCTGCGGCTGACCGAATGGGAGCGGCTCGACCTGCCCGAGGCAGCCGCCGTGCTCGGCTGCTCACGCACGGCCGCCAAGGTGCGGCTCCACCGCGCCCGGCGCCGCTTCGCCCGCCGCTTGGCGGCGGCCGAACCCGGCCCTGGGCCCCAAGGCGACCAGCGACCCGCAACAGTCTCGCCTCCACGACCGGAAGGCCAGGTGAGAGCATGAGCATGACCCTCGAGGCTGCACTGTCTCGGCTGCGCAACGCCGACCCGGCCACCGCGACGCCGGTCGAGGCGCTGGAAACCGACCCGCAGGCGCTGGTGGTGCTGGCCCAGATCTTGAGCTCGGCCGACGACCGCGGCTTGGCCCGGCCCGACCGGTCCCGCCGCCGCATCCGCCGGCTGGTGGTTGCCGGAGCGGCGATTGCGGCAGTGGCGGTGACCGCGCTCGCCGGTGTCATCCCGCTGCCCTGGTCGCACGGCCGAGCGTTCATGGCTGCCTACGCCGTCACCAGGAACGCCGACGGCACCGTGGACGTGACCGTTCGCTGGAACCAGCTCCATGACCCGAGCGCCCTCAATGTGCAGCTGCGCCGAGCCGGAGTCCGTGCCGCCGTGATGCTGTACTCGGCGCCTGGACAGTGCCGCGCCACCGTCGCGTTGGACCCGGCCTATTCGACTTTCCACGTCGACCTGCGCCAGCATCCTGAACTCGCGAACGACAGGCGCAGGTTTTTGGCCTACCTTCGCTCCTTGGAACCTTGGATCGACTACGACCGCCAGCGCACCAGCGATCCCAATCATTTCTCGGTGTTCACGATCCACCCCGACGCGATCCCGAGCGGTGACCAGCTACTGGTCCTCCCGCAATGGCTGCCCACGGAGGGGGCCAGAACCGAGTCGCTGGTCCTGCGCTCGCTGATCGTCCCGACGCTGCCGCGGTGCGTGCCGAGCCCTGAGGACTCGATCATGACCCGCAATGGCATCCAACCGCGGTAACCTATCCCTACGAACAACCCACTGCGGGCGAACGGCGTGGGACTCTCTCGGGTGCCCATGCCGTCCGCTCGCAGCACGTGTGGGGTGCGCAAAACTCGGACGTGAGCCGTGAGCTGGGGTTTCGGGGCACGCGTGGGTCGGTATCGTGGCGCTTCTGCTCTCTGCTGAGGACACCTGGTGCTGTCGAAATCGCCTACCTCACGCTATGCCGCTCCATCCAGCTGCTCGCCCTGCTCGCCCGCGGCGACGCCGCCAAGGACCTGGAGATCCTCGTCCTGCGTCATCAACTCACCGTGCTCCGCCGCCAAGTCCCACGTCCCAAGCTCCAACCCGCCGACCGAGCCCTGCTCGCTGCAGTCAGCCGCGTGCTACCCCCAGCCCGCTGGTCCTGCTACTTGGTCAAGCCCGAGACGCTGTTGCGCTGGCACCGGCGGCTAGTCGCCGGCGCGTGGACCTACCCACACCGCCAGATCGGCCGGCCACCGCTGGACCACCACATCCAGCAGTTGATCGTCCGCCTTGCCGCGGAGAACCCGCGGTGGGGCTACCAGCGCGTCCAAGGAGAACTGCTGCGCCTCGGCGTGCGGGTCTCGGCCACCGCAATCCGAACGACGCTTCGCCGCCACCGGCTGGATCCGGCGCCGCGGCGGGCGAGCAAGAGCTGGCCGGCGTTCCTGCGCCAGCAGGCCGCTGGCATCGTGGCCTGCGACTTCTTCACCGTCGACACGGTGTGGCTACGACGGCTGTACGTGCTGTTGTTCATCGAGCTCGACACCAGGCGGGTCCACCTCGCCGGAGTCACAGCCCATCCGAACGGCACATGGGTCGCTCAGCAAGCCCGCAACCTGCTGCTGATCCTGGGCGAGCGGGGACGAGACGTGCGCTTCGTGCTGCGCGACCACGACGCAAAGTTCTCCTGCGGCTTCGATGACGTGTTCCGCTCAGAGGGTGGGGAGGTGTTGGTGACCCCCGATCCGAGCGCCAAAGGCAAACGCGTATGCGGAGCGCTGGGTGCGGACGGTCCGTGCCGAGTGCCTGGACTGGCTGCTGACCCTCGGGCGCAACCACCTCGAGCAGGTTCTGCGGTCTACGTCCAGCATTACAACGGCCCCGTCCCCACCGGGCACTCGGGCTGCAAACGCCAGATCCGCCCGCCCGGCCGACCATCCCTGGGGAGGATCATCGAGGCACGGTGCGTCGACGCGACCTGCTCGGTGGTCTGCTCCACGAGTACCACCGAGCTGCATGAACGCGTTTACGCACCCTTCACGCTGGTTGCCGTCACGCTTCGGTAAGGAAGTCCACGCTGTGGTGACGTTGCTCACGGTCACCCCGAGTATGGAAAGCTCGTCCTGCCGGCCTTCTCGCATGAGGCGGCCACCCAGCCTCAGCATGTGGCGCAGGCGTTGGCGAGCGACTCAGGGCCTCGACATGCTCGGGGCTGCCGTCGCCGAGTGAAGCCCAATGGTGGTTACGCGGTCCTGCATGGCAGCAATGATCCGCTGCGCGGCCGGGGCTATATCCCGGGCTATATCCAGGTGGAGAACCTTCTCATCGCTCATGCCGGCACCTCCCTTCCTGCTCGGCCAGCAGCTCCGCTGCGCCGGGTACTTCGAGCGGGCCAGGGTTGCGCAGGGCCTCCAGGCCGACAAAGCGCAGCACCTTCGCGGGAAAGGGGAGAGGGGAGAGCGGCATCCTCGGCCGTGACGGGATGAGGGAATCCGCGCCGTCCCACTGGTGGAATCCCTCCGGGATACCGCTCGCGGCAAGTAAAGCGGCTCTACGCCAATGCGGCACAGTGGGTCACAGCACGTAGCGGAGATCGCCCTGATACCAGCCGTCCGCGGTGAAGGGATGCATCACTGGTCCGCGCCACCCAGGTTGCTGCTCCGCTGATGCCGCTCGACGTTGCGGCATGAGCCGCTCTCTTGTCTCGGGCCCTTGGGTCAGACGGCGTGGTACGGCCCGCCCTGCTGCACAACGACCTCGCGCGGCTGCACCAGCTCGGCGATGCGGGCGGCGCGCTCGGCGGTGTAGGGCTCGATGTCCACGCATACCACGAAACGGCCCTCATGAAGGCCGATGCCGACCCCGTGGACTCCTGGCTCGGTCCTCGTCGTCAGCAGCATGGCGGCGATCTCCTCATTGTCGGCTTGGACCTGCCGCCAGGTCCGTGGGGTGGCCCGGACCGCCAGCCGAGCTGGCTGCGTGACCCGGCCGCGTAGCACGGTCCGGTGCCGGTCGACCTCGGCGGTGAAGAGCGCGACGATGGTGACGAGTGGTTCGTTGTCCCAGTAGCAGCCGCCGAAGTGGTCTGCTGCCTCGTCCCGGCCGTAGCGCTGCACCAGCTCTAGGTCGTTTCGGAGTTGGTCTTGGGCCCGCGCAACCGGATCGGTCTCGTCCATGGCGGCAACGGTACCGCAGGCGGGTTCTGGACACGGCCGCCCGGCCGGCAGTTGGTGGCTGCGGATTGGTCAGTAGACGGTGACTCCGTAGACGTTCGCCGCTTCGGGAACGGGCTGGTAGAAGGTGGTACCGCCGGACTTGCAGTCTCCGCTGCCGCCGGAGGTGATGCCGAGGGCCTTGGTGCCGTCGTATAGCGGGCCGCCGGAGTCGCCGAGTTCGGCGCAGACGGTGGTCTGGATCATGCCGCTGACGGTGCCGCCGCCCCGGTAGCGGACGGTGACGTTGAGGGCGGTGACGGTACCGCTATGGGTGCCGGTGGTCGAACCAGTGCGCTTGACGGACTCCCCGACGAACGCGTTGGCGGCGGAGAAGCCGCCCGGGTGGCTGAGCGAGGTGTTGTCGTAGCGCACGAGGGCGTAGTCGTTACCCGGGAAGCTGTAGTCAATCGTGGGGCCGATCAGAGTGGTATGGCTCGAGTTGGTGTACCAGGTCTTGGCCACCTTGCCGCAGTGGCCCGCGGTGAGGAAGTAGTAGGTGCTGCCCTGGACGACGTTGAAACCGAGCGAACACCTGTACCTTCCGCCGTAGATGGCGTCACCGCCCGACAGCAGCGGCCTGAACACGCCGCTGGCGTGCTGGACCGCGATCGCGTCGGCGTTGGCGCCTGCGCTGCGCTTGACAGTAGCGACCTCCGCGGCGGAGACGGAGCTGTCGGCGATGACGACGACGTAGCCGGCTGCTGTGTCCGTGTGCCAGGCGATGCCGTCCACACCCGAGCGGGCCACCGCCGCGCTGACGGCGGAGAGCTGGCGTGCGCCGATGTGCTTCGCGGGAATCGCATCGGCGGCCGGCAGGGCGGAGGCGGAGGCGGCCACCACACCGCCGATGACGATCAGGAGTCGGGTGATCCGGCCTCGGACAGAGCCGCGTTGGATCCTCACAGGCTCCTCCAGACGGAGTTACGGGGACCTGAAGGTGTGGTCCCACTCGGAGCTATCGACCGAAAGACACAACGGCGAGTGGCCATCGGGTCACCGACTGACCAGTCAGGAGTATTGAGCCCGGCGGACGAGCCTGCAAGAGTTCAGACCCCAGCAGAGGCAGGAATTGCCGACCAAGGTTCTGCAGGCCGGTCGAAACATTCTCGCCGAGGCACTCGGTCGGCGATCAGCGTCGGGGCACCTCGGGGTCAGGGCCTCGGCAAGGTGCGGGAAAATCTGTTTCACGGGCTTCTGGTGAGCGTCGGCTGGTGCGGAATCAGGTGGGAACGGGGCGCTCGCTTCGGGTCATGCGAGCGTGCGCCCTTGACATCAGCACACGGGCATCCGTGTGACACTGAGCCGCGATGCACACCGAGTACTTCGACCGATGGATGGGCCTGCTCGTAGCCCGGCTCGAACCGGGCGAGCGGGTGCTTGCGCGGGGCAGGGCCTTCGAACCACGCGACGCGCTCCGGTTCGACCTCTCCACGGTGGTCAGCGGGCCCGGTTGCGCCGTGGCCGTGACCGAGCGCCGTGCATTGTGGGTCAGCCGCGACGACCAACGATGGGTCAGGTCGCTGCCGTTGGATCTGGTGACGTCCTACGCCGAGGTCGCGCAGGCGCATCGGTACGCGCTGGCCCTGGACCACCAGCGCATCGAACGCCTGCGGTGGGTCCCGGCGCACCAGCTGCTCTGGTGGTCCTGGGGCAACGCCGAGGCGGTCCGACCTGCCACGAGCAGCGCGCTGGCGTTTAGCCGTCGTGACACCAAGGCGGCGCGAGCGATCAGGAGTCGGCTGCAGGCGCTTGGAGTCCCGGCCGGCGAGCCACGCTCGCTGCCCAAGCACGGACGGCCCGGTGAGGTGCCGTATAGGGTCCTGAGGGCCTAAACGAGGCTTCGGACCCGCCCAGGGTGCGGCGCCAGGGCCCTCGGCAAGGTGCGGGAATGGCTGGTTCACGGGCTTGTGATGCCGAGGAGCGGCAGGACTCGGGTGGCGTCGCGGGCGTTACGGCGCAGCGCGGCGGCGATGTTGCGGTGCCCGTGGGCGCGCAGGACGCCGATGGCGAGGTTGCGCAGGCTGGCCATGGCCCGTGGGGCGGTGCCGGTACGGACCTCGGAGGCATCCTCGGCGAAGGTGACGTCGCGGACGTGGTGCAACGCCTCGATAGCCCAGTGGCCGCGGATCCAGTCGGCCAGGCGGGCGGGGTGGGCTTGGGCGGCGGTGAGGTTGGTGACCGCGTGCAACGTCACGGTGCGCCAGCGGCGGCTGCGCAGGGACCGGACCCGGCGGGTGATGCGCAGGGCCTGGGTGGCGTGGGGGAAGTCCAGGCCAGCGACGGTGGTGACCTGCAGGCGGCGGACCTCCACCCGTTGGTGGCCGCGGTCGCGGGTCTCGTCCACCACGGGGACCTCGCGCCACGGCAGGGTGGCGAGCTGGTGGTGCAGCGCGGGCTGGTTGGGTGACCAGCCACTCGGCGTGCTCGCGTTGGGTATGCAGCGCGTCGGCGGTGACCACCCGCCCGGCAA
>WNFV01028216.1_pt1 | contig 15822 bp, 12 predicted proteins | sample 5400101 | NCBI WGS metagenome assembly WNFV01 (sample SAMN13153361, study PRJNA577476) | soil metagenome | isolation source: 115 cm soil or saprolite under grassland replicate 1 | place: USA:California | collected 2016-06-15
GTAGCAATCGCAAATTTGATCGCTCGGGCTAGTTGCGCGTAAAGCGGCGTTGGGTCCGAAGAACTGAGATAGAACGTTTCGCTCATTCCAAGTTGTACTACGATACTAGTACACCTTAGGTTTCAGAGTTTTTGCGGGAGAAAACCCAAACGCAGGCTCTTTGAAGGTCTGTGAGATCTCAAATGAAATCTGAAGAAGGAAAAAGCCGCCGGAGTTTTCCCTCCGGCGGCTCCTGCCGGCTAACGGATGTTTATTGCAAATAAAGGTCTGACGGTAGCAACAGGGTTTCCTGTCGAACTCCTACTGCCAACTACGTACTGCTTACTGCTTCATGGTCCAAAGCGGCCCTGATACTCACCTGAGAGGATAAAGGCTTTGACCATCTCGGCGTTGACGAAGTTGCCATTAAACTGGTTGAGCTTGCGCAGCCAGAAGTCGTAACCCGTGTAGTCCGTGTCCTGCGGATCATCTGGGTTGCGGCGCAGATAGCCGAAGTACTGTACCAATACAAAGGCACGGTTGCTTTCAGTGGTAAACAAGTCCGGATCTTCAGCGACTGCTCGCAAGACTTGCGCTGGCGTTTTTATACCGGAAGTTAAATCGCTGATCGCGCCAGTGAGACATAGGTATTTATGAAGCGTGAACGCAGTACAAACTCTGCTATGAAAGCCTGCTTGTTGCTCTCCAATAACTGGTCAGCACCAGGAGCACCGATCACTACACCGCGACCGATCTGCTGAGTGTCGGCCAGAAACTCGTTGAAGCGAACGACGGGCACCGAGAGCTGATGCGTAGTGCCGTCCAAAGTTGACGTACCCTGGGCGTCGCCATAAGCCACTTTGTAGAGACGTTCAACCAAGTAGCCAGTCTGCTGAAACTCGATCGAGAGGAAGAAGGCAGCCGAGACATTGATACGGCGAATGTCGCGGCACTCCTGCGTGAGGCACTCGTCGATCTGGTTCTTCCAGAAATCGAGACCGCTCTGATCGGGCACGCGGTTAAGGAAGTCAAGATAGTGTTGGCGCACGTAGAAGTCGCTGCTGAAATTGGGATCCCTGACCGGGTTTGGCCCGTTGACAGCTTCATCACTGTTGATTGTTATGACCATCGCTGACGGCGAGCCGAGTGTGCACGCTACCGGACTACTTAAAGCGATGTTGAATGTCTCCGCACTCTCACCAAAACGGTCATCGACGATGAAAACTGGGATTGTCTTCGAGACCTCACCGGCGGCGAAGTGCAAAGTGCCGCGCGCGCCCAGATAGTCAGAGCGTTCGCTGGCAGTGACGTCGCTGGTCGCATAGTTGACGGTTGCCACCTGCGCTGTGTTGCCTGTGCGCGTTACCATCACGTCAACTTTGGTCGTTGCGTTAGCAGTCTCAGTAGCGCTGGCAGTGCTCGAGCTGAATTGAACCGTGTTCGGTGGCGTTCCCGGCAAAGTGAAATTTAGAGTGATGTTGCCCTGGCTGCCGTCGAAGCCATCTATGGCTATTTCATAAGTCGTGCCAGCCACGGCGTTGAACTGCACGGCGCTGGTCGTGATTATTCCGGGATCAACATCGTCGTTCTTAACGGTTGCTGTAAGAGGAGCGCCAGCATAGACAGCCAACAGCGTGTCAAAGTTGCTGCCTGAGGTGTTGAGGGCCGCGGTTCCGCTGCCCGAAGCCGTCCAGCGATACCAAACTGACTTACCACCGAGATTTCCGCCCGGCTCATGGCTTGGCTCGCCAGTTTCTTTGCTGGCAAAGTCGTTTGTGCCGCTGACCGATCCTGTGGTGCCGGTTATTACCTGGGCGTTAACGATGTTGTCGTTAGGCGGTGGGGTGGTGGCGATAATTGTATAGCCGAAAGCATCGATGGCGCCTTGATCATTAGCAGTCATCACCTCGCGCACGTTGCGCGCAATGGTAGGATCCATAATGCCAATGAAGTTACTAACCATTCCCAAGTCGTCCTTCCAGTGACTGGCTTGCTGTCCGTCACCGCCGGTGCCATCGGGCTTGCCGGTTGATAGTCCTAACTCTGGCCCACCATTGAACTGCACCTGCGTTCCTCCGGAGGACAGGATGCGCTGGGCTGTGCTGAAGTTGTTCAAGTTTGCGGTGCCCGGGCGAAAGCGATACAAATCCCACATCGAAGCAACGAACGGTCGCATTGGATCGAGCTCACGCGCGCCAACCTCTGAGTTGAAGCCGAGGGCATGGCCCATTTCATGGACCGCGACTGCGTCGAAGTCTGTTCGGTTACCCGTGATGCCATCGTCCGGATTGAAGTCAAAACCAAAAGCGGAATTGAACCCGATTTTGGGCGCCACACCTGGCGTTGTCGTATCAGTGGTAGCGTCTAAGGGAATGGCGCCTAATGCACGAAGAAGCGGGCTAGCTATGATCATGGTGTCCGCATTGCCGATATCTGTGGGAATTGAGCTTGCCGGCAGGGCAGCGTACAGTGCCGACTCCTGAGTGCTGGTCACATGGTTAACCAAACGACCGCGAACGTCGGTGTAATTGCCGTTGAAGAAGAGTTGCTGAGTAGAGGTCGCGCCCAGGATAAGCGGGTCATTAAACGGTTTACCAAAAAACGTAGTGCCGAAGTCTACGTCAATGATGATCGTGATTGGATCCTTAATTAGTGTTTCCCACTTGGCGGCTGCAGCAATAAACGCAGCCTTCGCTTCCGGATTTGCTTCTAGTTGCTGAGTTCCTCGCAGGACGATCGTCAAGCCGGTGGTTGACTCTACCGTGTTGGCGCCCGCGGCTGCCGACTTCTCATCCTTGAGGTGGTTAATTTGATGGAGTCCATAGTCGCTTGCTCCCGCCCTCAGCGCGCGAGTCTCATCTTTAGTGGCATCGCGGCAGACAGTATCGCCGTTGGCGCCCTGGTATACGAGGAATGCGCCGCCATCGGTGAACTCCGCAAATGTGTGCGCTTTTGTTAACTTAACCGGAACTTCATTCTGCGCGAGAACATAGAATGGCAGACATGAAAGCAAGGCAACGAGTGCAAAAATCAGCGCCACGCGCAATTCTGTAAGATTATTAGGACGCTTCTGGCCAGGTGAGGCATGTAGAGGGAAACGATATTTCTTCACTGCTCAAATCTCCTATGTTGACGGAAGGACTGCCGGCGAAAACTGAATGCCTGTCGGGAGGGCAAAGGTAGAGCGCAGATGATTGTTTAAGTAAAGGCTCCGCGTTCGCTACAGAGCCGAGTGTGTGCATCGGGCCCAGACTCAGATGCAAACTATCATCCGACGGCTGCTCAGAGAACCAACCTCGCGGAAACGGATCTTCGGAGTAGCTCGAAAGGTTCCATGACTTGCCGGGCTGCAATGCTAACAATACTTGCCGACACGTACAATAAGATTTCCAGTGTAATTCAAAGCGCTGCGTTTGCTCGTACCAGTGCGACCACCTTTATCCAGCGACCGGCTCGAGTTTTTCAGGTTTGCGGCCGTAATTTGTGCCCTGACATGATTGAGCTTAGGGTATCAAAGAAGCCTAACTGCCGTGCTTGGCGCAACTTTCGTCTTTTACCCTTCCCGTTTCTTCGCCTTCCAGGGCTACGAAAGAGGAGCAGAAAGAAAGTATGGCTACGTCCAGCGCAAATACAGCTACTAACGGTCAACCAACCGGCCGTGTAGTGCAGATTATCGGCCCGGTAGTTGACGTTGAGTTTCCGGAAAAACAATTGCCGCCAATCTACCAGGCATTGCGGATTGTCTCCGAAGGTTTTGACGTTCCCACAGCAATCGACTTAATTGCCGAGGTGCAACAGCACCTTGGAGAAGGCCGCGTCCGCACCGTCTCGATGTTGCCGACTGACGGCATGGTTCGAGGTATGAAAGCCATCGACACCGGCGGGCCGATAACAATGCCGGTTGGCGAGGGAACTCTCGGGCGGATACTCAATGTCATTGGACAGCCTGTCGACAACCTCGGTGACGTGAAACACACCGAACGGTATCCCATCCATCGCCATGCGCCGACGTTCGAAGAGCAGTCGACGGAATTGCAGATGTTTGAAACCGGCATCAAGGTCATCGACCTAATCCAGCCGTTCGTGCGCGGCGGCAAGATAGGTCTCTTTGGCGGTGCCGGCGTTGGCAAGACAGTCATCGTGATGGAGTTGATCAATAACATTGCGAAGGCTCGTGCGGGGTTCTCGGTTTTCGCCGGAGTTGGCGAGCGGACGCGCGAAGGTAACGATCTGTTGCGCGAAATGGTCGAGTCGCAGGTCATTCAGTTTGGCGATAAGTTTAATAAGCACTTCCACGATACCGGCGAGTTCGACATGACAAAGGTTGACATGACCGCGCTGGAGCAGTCGAAGGTGGCGCTCATCTATGGCCAGATGACGGAGCCGCCGGGTGCGCGTCTGCGGGTGGCGTTGTCGGGCCTGACCGTCGCCGAATATTTTCGCGATAAAGGTTTGGATGTGTTGCTGTTCATCGACAACATCTTTCGCTTTACGCAGGCAGGTTCTGAGGTGTCGGCGCTGCTTGGCCGCATGCCTTCTGCGGTCGGTTACCAGCCAAATCTTGCGTCGGAAATGGGCGAGATGCAGGAACGCATCACCTCAACCAAAACCGGATCCATTACATCGATCCAGGCGGTTTACGTGCCGGCGGATGACTATACCGATCCGGCGCCCGCAACTACCTTTGCCCACCTCGATGCGGTGACGGCTTTGTCGCGACAGATCGTGGAGTTGGGAATTTATCCGGCGGTTGATCCGTTAACTTCGTCTTCGCGCATTCTGGATCCACGAATCATCGGTGAAGAGCACTACAACACTGCGCAAGATGTGAAGCGCGTGCTGCAGCGGTATAAAGATTTGCAGGACATCATTGCGATTCTTGGTCTCGACGAGTTGTCGGATGAAGACAAGTTAATCGTCTCTCGCGCACGCAAAGTTCAGAGGTTCTTCTCGCAGCCATTCTTCGTGGCCGCCCAGTTTACCGGGCTGGAAGGAAAGTATGTGAAGCTTGAAGATACGATCAAGGGCTTCCGCGAGATCGTTGCCGGCAAGCATGACGATCTGCCGGAGCAGGCGTTTTACATGGTCGGGACAATCGAAGAGGCGGTAGAAAAAGGCAAGACGATCGCCCAGTAAGGGAGAAGGGATAAAGGATGAAGGATGAAGTGGAATAAGGCAGTTCCCTGATGAAACCGATTCTTATTCATCCTTCATCCCTCAGCCTTCATCCTTTGTAAGTTATGGCTCAACAACTCCAACTTGAAGTAGTGACACCGGAGCGTCGCGTGCTTTCCGAATCTGTTGACGCAGTGACTGCGCCCGGCCTCGGCGGCGAGCTGGGCATCCTCCCAGGGCACACGCCGCTAATCTCGCAATTGCAAACCGGCGTTCTGTCCTACACCACCGGTGGGAAAACGCTGCAACTGCATGTCTCCGGTGGCTTCATCGAAGTGAAGGATGATCATGTTTCCGTCCTGGCTGAGATTGCGGAACGTCCGGAAGAGATTGATGCCGCGCGCGCGCGCCTGGCGCGTGAGCACGTGGAAAAACAGTTAACGGCATGGACTGGAACTGAAGAGGACTTCGAACAAGCTCGCGCGAAACTGGAACGCTCGATGGTTCGTCTGCAACTTGCCGGCGCCTCCAGAGGCTAAACCACGCTTGTCAGAACCGGGAGCGGTAGCGACCGGGCGCGCGGTTCAATACGAACACCTGTCGTCAAAAAAGTGTCGATTGCCTCTTTGTGTATCGCTGCTTGAAGCCGGTCGCTATCGCTCCCGGTTCCGTATTTGTTGACCACCTTGCGGGCCATTGCTTCGGCACTGCGCGCAGTGTCCGGCAGCCATTGAACGGTATGTGTATCGCGAGGTGGGGCTGGCCGCTAACGGTTTTCACACACTCTCGGTAGCGACCGGGTAGTTTCGGTCATCTGAATCCTTAGCCCACACTCCCTGCGTTAAGCGCCTCGCGCATTTCCGTTACCGCCCGTTCCAATCCAATGAAAATCGAGCGCGCGATAATACTATGGCCGATGTTGAATTCTGCGACTTCGGAAATCGCGGCTACGGCGCCCACATTTCTGTAAGTCAGCCCATGTCCGGCAGCAACCAACAATCCATATTGCATCGCCAGCGCAGCGCCTTCGCGTAGTCTTCTCAATTCCTGTCCTACGCGCAATGCCCCTTCGCCATGAAAGCCACGACCGCCGAGTGTGGCATCTGCATAAGGCGCCGTGCACAGTTCCACTTGCTGTGCGCTTACGTCATGCGCTGCTTCAATTTGCTTTGGATCGGGATCGATGAAAAGGCTCGCGAGCATCCCCGCCTGTCGCAAACGACTCACGGTAGCACGTACGATCGCGATGTTGCCCTTCACGTCCAGGCCCCCTTCGGTAGTAATCTCGTTCGCAGTCTCCGGCACCAATGAAACCGCATCGGGCTGTGTTTCGAGAGCGATTTTCAACATTTCTTCAGTCGCCGCCATCTCCAAATTCAAATAAGTCGTGACGGTCGCGCGCAAGCCCAGCAAATCTGCATCCTGAATGTGCCGGCGATCGCCTCGCAAGTGTACCGTGATGCCATCGGCGCCTGCTTGTTCACACAACATAGCGGCGGCGACTACGCTCGGCTCCGGCGCGCGCCGTGCCTGCCTTACTGTAGCGATGTGATCGATATTAACATTGAGGCGCGCAGTCATTGAGTTCGAATTGTAACGCAAACTGTTAGTTTGCGTGAGAAGCGCCGGCTTGAAGTCGCTGTCGTAACGTAACAGCGCAACTAAGAGTTTGCGTTACATCTGTCGCATCGCCTCGACTGCTTTGATGGCCCGATCATACACTCCGCGGCGTGCTTGTTGGCGGATTCGTCCGACTTCACTCAGCATTTTCACGCTATCGCTCGCGACGTTGACCTTGCTTCCTTCAGCATGATTCCAACGCACTGGAATTTCCTTGAGACGCAAACCCGCGCGATAAGCGACATACAGCAGCTCCACGTCGAAACCGAAACGATCGATCGTTGCTCCCTCAATAATTGGACGGCAGGCACTCATGCGAAAAGCTTTGAAGCCACACTGCGTATCCCAGAAGGGAAGACCGGTGGCCAGTCGGACGGCCAGATTAAACACGCGGCCACCCTGTTCACGCCGCCATGGTTGGTGAACGCCAATCAAGCTGCGATCAAGCGCCCGTGAACCAAACGCCAGATCGCACTCGCCTCCCAGGATTGGGTCAACCAGTTTAGGAGTTTCCGTAATCGGCGTCGAGAGGTCGGCATCGGTGAATAAGGCGATCTCACCGCGCGAGGCGAGGAGACCGAGTCTGACCGCACGGCCCTTTCCTAAATTAGACTGATAACTGATAACCGACGTATGGACACTTTGCGAGTTTGCTAATTCCGCGCGCGCAGTACCGGCCGTGTCGTCGGTTGAACCATCATCCACCACAATCAATTCTGACTCCGGAGCATATTCGTTCAAATACTTCACGATCGCGTGCAAGGATTTGGCGAGGCGCACGCCCTCGTTATAAGCGGGAACAACGATTGACAGGGATAGTGTCATCCTAATGAGTTCTTGCGGGCCGAATATACCACAGTCGCGGAGTGGTACTTCGGTTCACTTTTTTAGGACCGTGCCGTGCGTTGAAACGGTTTAGAACATTGCGGCGCATGCCGCCGGGCTAAAGCCGCGGCCTGAATGAGAGATGTGCCTAACCAAAACTGAACCAGTACTCGAGAAGCACGCTCTTTCTGAAGAAAAAGGCGCTTGTGTTAATATTCCTCGTTGCGTGTCGCTCAAAGAGCCGGTTAACGTAGTTAAGTAAGTAAATGACTAAACGATTTCTCATTATTGCCAGCGCGCTCATCCTGATCGCAGCTGTTGTGGGAGGTACGATTGGCCGCTCGCGCAGGTTCCGCCGTAGTGTGCCGTCAAACGGAGCGGTTTCTTACACCGAAGCGGATGACATTGAGAAGGATTACAACGAAGCCATTGCGGCTATCTCCGTTGAATACGCCGGCGACATCGATTATGAGAAAGCTACCCAAGCGGCTATCCAGGGAATGCTTTCCACGCTCGATCCTCACTCGATGTATTTTCCTTACAACGAATTCAAGAAGCTGAAGGAAGATCAGGACTCCCGTTTCTATGGCATTGGCGTAACTATCGTCCAGCATCGCGATGGTGTCTACATTCAGTCGGACCAGCGAGCAGGTCTCGAAAAAGGTGCGTGGTGGTAAAGGCGAACCGGTCACAATTAAGGTTGATCGCGCCGGTTCGGAAGCGCCAATTAACTTCACGATCAAACGCGATTCGGTGCCGCTGCCATCAATACGCAATGCTTACATGTTGCGTCCGGGAACTGGCTACATCGGTCTGACGGGCGGTTTCCAGAGCACCAGTGACGAAGAGCTGCGCGAAGCGTTGGATAAACTGAAAAGCCAGGGCATGCGCCAGGTTATTTTGGACATGCGCGGCAATCCAGGTGGACTTCTTAACCAGGCGATCGATGTCGCCAGCGAATTCCTGGTGCGAGGCCAGGTAGTCGTTAAAGTCAAAGGCCGCACTGAATACAGCGACGAGATCGTCTACAAGTCCAGCGGCTCGGATCCTGAAGATGTGCCGCTGGTTGTTTTGATTAATCGCGGTACCGCCTCGGCTTCAGAGATTGTTGCCGGCGCAATTCAGGACCACGGCCGGGGATTGATCGTCGGTGAAACGAGTTTTGGAAAAGGGCTGGTCCAGCACGTGTTTCTCTTGCCGTTTAATACCGGACTGACGCTCACGACCGCACGCTACTACACCCCTTACGGCCGCTCACTGCAACGCGATTATTCAAGCGGTTCGCTTTACGACTACTACACGCGACATGATGAGGATGAGACGAAACCGCAAGGATCCGCCTCACCCGCATCCACGGCGCCGCGAGCCGTCGAGTCACCTTCGGCACAGGCGTCGCCAACTCCACATTCCAATGGTCCAGCTGTAAAGACAGCTGCGGGCCGTGTGTTTTATGGCGGCGGCGGCATCACCCCGGATATAGAGGTCAAACCGCTGACGTTCTCGCCAGTCCGAAACCGCATCGTCGAAGCGGCATTCCAGTTTACGCGTCAACTCGCCGCCGGACTGGTTGCCGGTCTGGAGTCTTACAAAGTTCAAAAGGTGCAGTATGGCAAGAATGCAAAAGCTACGGATTATCCGACTAATGATCGAGTGATCGAAGCTTTCCGCAGTTTCGTGCGCACCGATACCGAGTCCCAACTAACCGCGGCGCAACTCGATGAAGAAATCGAGTTTGTGAAGTTACGACTGCGCGAAGAGATAGTCACCGCCGCATTCTCCAACGACGCCGGCGCGCGCGTGTTACTCGACAGCGATCCGCAGGTCTTGCGCGCACTTGAAGAAATACCCAAGGCCAAGCGACTCGCAGAAAGCGTACGCGGCGAACCCACTCGAAGCTGATCCATTTCGGCGAGGAACGCCAACGATGTTCCGGACGTTGATCATTGCGGTTGTTGCAACACTCTACTCCTTCGGTAATTCCTACGCTCAACTAACACAAACGCCGCCAAATGAAACCGGCCTCGCGCTTGAGGTTGTTTTTCTAAAAGGCAAGCCTCCTGCCTATCAGCCCGTGGCCGGTTCGAGATCGAAGAAGGGCGGATCGTGGTATGGACTTTTTGGGCGAATCGCGGGATGGCAACTGCCACAGGGTGCCTTGCCGATAAATGCTGTGAGGCTGGTTCCGTACCTCAAAGGCGAAACCATAAACATCAGCGTATCGGTGATGCGCGGAAAGTTTCATGACGCCGAGGACAAAGTCGCTTCTTACAAAGCTCGCGAAAACGAAGAAGTCACAATTACGGAGCTGGAAGCTTTTGGCGTTGAGCCTTTCGTGATTAAAGTAGTCAGGACTTCGGGCGGTTCTGATCCGCCGACAACCCTTAACAAAACCAGGTCGGTTGCGATTATCGGCCTCGAACCAATTATTTCGCCGCTGCCGCGCTACAAGATGACGCTGCACAATCTATCCGATAAGAGTATTAGTGCGCTGAGCATCAAAATTATGGGCCAGGGACGTGCCCGAAGAATGGGTATGCCACAGGGGGGATACGGAGAACCTCTGATTAAATCTCAGGACTCTGGCGAACTAAATGTGTCACTGGCAATAAATGCAGAAGTGACGGCGGGAGGTTACCAGCCCTCACTTCCGCCCGCACAGCAGATAGTTGTTGAGTCTCTAATTTTTGCGGATGGAAGCTATGAGGGCGAAACTAAACCGGCTGGGATGTTTCTGGGATTCGTAGCAGGACGCAGGACCGAGCTGAAACGCATTCTGCCGTTGTTAGACAATGCCTTGTCCTCGACAGACGCCATCACTGCCTCGGATACGCTTCGGTCGCAACTAAGCTTGCTAAGTTATGAGCCCGATGAAACAGAAGTTGCCTCGCTGATTGCGGCCTTTCCAACGTTGGACAAACGTGAACTGCGAATTTCGGTTGAAGCGGCTATACATCGCGTGAGAAAGGACTTGCTTGATCAACTTGGGCACCTGCAAAAATCCGAGTCAAGCGCACCCGACTTCAGCGCTTGGCTGGTTCGCACTCGAGAGCTCTATTCAAAGTGGCTTTCACTCTTGAATGCGGTCAATATCTCACAACGCTGACCACAGTCAATTCACTCTTCAATCCAATACCCTGGCGATCACACACTTTAGATAGTAAGTCTCCGGCACTCCCAGCAAAATGGGGTGATCGCTCGCCTGCGTTCGCTTCTCAACCAGTTGTAGTTTCCGATGAGCATCGTTTGCCGCCTGGGCAATTATTCCGAGAAACATCTCTTCTGACATGTGATAAGAACAGGTGCAGGTGACGAGTATCCCGCCGGGATTTAACAGCTTGATGGCCCGAAGGTTGATTTCTTTGTCAAAGCGTTCGCCGGCAGCTTCCATTTCCCGCAAGGCATCGAAAACATTTGCCTCGCGAAATTCAACATTGGTGAAATTGTTTAGTTCAGCGTTTCTGCGCGCCGCAGCTACTGCCTCAGGGGAAATATCGATACCTAAGATGCTCTCGCAAGCGCCCACCAGTTGCAATGCAAACCCCCCTGCGAACGTAAAACAATCAAGCCCGCGGCCATGCGCGACAGCGCGACTGGCGATGCGGTTCTCTCTTTGATCGAGAAACGACCCGGTCTTCTGACCCGAAAGCGGACAGACCATAAAACGAATACCTTCTTGCAGTATTTCAAATTCCTCCGCTGCCTCTCCGTAGAGTGTTCCGGCAATCATTTCCAAACCTTCATGCTGGCGCACGCGGACGTCGTTACGTTCAATAACAGCGCGCGGGCCAAACTCATCGACGAGCACTGCAACCAAAAGCTGCTTGATACTTTCGGAGCCCTGCGCCAGTGTTTGCAGCACCAGTACGTCATCGTAACGATCGATAATAAGCGACGGCAGTAAGTCGCCCTCGGAATAGACCAGGCGATAAGCATTGCTATTTGAAGTGATGCTCACGCGGCGAGCAGCGGCTTCGAGAATTCTTCTGCGCCACCACTCGCGATCGATTAATTCTTGTGTTTGACTCAGAAATCGCAAAGCGATTTGCGAAGTGTCGCTGAAGAACGCTTGCCCGACGAGGTTCCTGTTCGGGTCGCGTACAGCGACAATCGACCCGCCGGTCGCCTCATCTGCGTTGGCGACGTCACTGCGGTAGATCCACAGATGCCCGCCGCGAATGCGATCGGCGCCGCGCTTTGTAACTACTACTTCATTCATGGGAGCCACGGATTGCCCGGCTCAATTATCTCGTGCTACGGTTTCGGCTGAGCGGGGGCAAGCCCGCCTTCCTGACCTCGAGCTTACTTTGCTTGTGTCATACTTCTGGAGCTAGAGTAGTCTAAACGAGCTTCTGTCTGTAAATGCAGTAAGGAAGGGTGGCTTGCCCCCGCTCTCCGCTTGGGCATCAGATGTCGAAAAACTAGATCAATCATGGTAGAGAAAACACAGGCCGAACAACGCAAGCGTTTCGAAACATCTTCGGGAATTGATCTTCCGGCCGACTTCAATCCCTCAAATACAGACCCCATAGATTACGAGAAAGACTTGAACTCACCGGGCGATTTTCCCTACACGCGCGGCATTTATTCGAACATGTATCGTGGCCGGCTCTGGACCATGCGGCAGTATGCGGGTTATGCCACCGCCGAAGAGTCCAACGCTCGCTACAAATATCTACTCGCGCAGGGCACGACCGGGCTCTCAGTGGCATTCGACCTGCCCACGCAGATTGGTCTGGATTCAGACGATCCGCTTGCAAGTGGAGAAGTCGGGAAAGTCGGCGTCGCAATAGACTCGCTCGAAGATATGCTGCGGTTGTTTGACGGAATTCCGCTCGACAGCGTTTCCACTTCAATGACTATCAATGCCACGGCTGCGACGCTGCTTTGCCTATACCTGGCAGTCGCGCGCAAGCAGAATGTCTCGTTCGACAAAGTCAAAGGCACGCTGCAAAACGATATTCTTAAGGAGTACATCGCTCGCGGCACGTACATCTATCCGCCGTCGCCGTCGTTGCGGTTGGTTACTGATACCTTCGCCTTTTGCGCGCGCGAAGTGCCCAACTGGAATACCATCTCGATCAGCGGCTACCACATACGCGAAGCCGGCTCGACTGCGGTTCAGGAAGTTGCCTTTACCCTGGCTGACGGCATCACTTATATCGAAGCGGCGTTGAAAGCCGGACTCGAGATTGATGATTTTGCGCCCCGCATCTCTTTTTTCTTTAACGCGCACAACAATCTGCTGGAAGAAGTCGCCAAGTTTCGCGCGGCGCGGCGACTCTGGGCGCGCATCATGCGCGATCGTTTCAAAGCGCGCGATCCGCGTTCGCTGATGCTGCGCTTTCATACCCAGACGGCCGGATCCTCGCTGACCGCACAACAGCCAGAAGTGAATGTTGTGCGTACTACGATTCAAGCGCTCGCCGCCGTGCTGGGGGGAACGCAGTCGCTGCACACAAATGCGATGGACGAAGCGCTGGCCTTGCCCACGGAAGAAGCGGCGCGCCTGGCTTTGCGCACGCAACAGGTAATCGCTCACGAGTCTGGCGTTGCCGATATCGGCGATCCGCTTGGCGGTTCTTATGCGGTTGAGCAGCTTACCCATGATATTGAAGATCGCGCCTCAAACTATCTGGAGAGGATTGATGCTATGGGTGGAATGTTGCGCGCGATAGAGACTGGCTATGTGCAGAAGGAGATTCAGGAATCCGCGTATCGCTATCAGCGCGCGATTGAAACTGACGAAGCTGTCGTGGTGGGCGTCAATCGCTTTCAAAGTAGAGAGGAAACCACCGTCCCGACATTGCGCGTCGAGCCGGCTATCGAGCAGCAACAGATGGAGCGAGTGCGCGCAGTTCGTTTCCGCAGGGACGCAGCGGCCACGGAGACCGCGTTGGCTAAACTGGAAGAAGCCGCGCGGGGCACGGAAAGTCTTTTGCCACGCATCCTCGAATGCGTTGAAGCTCACGCGACCGTCGGCGAGATCAGCAAACGTTTTCGCAATGTGTGGGGTGAGTACAAGGAAACATCTACGGTGTAAAAAGCGAGGGCAGGATCGTCGAGTGAGCCACGGCTTCGCCGTCCGATGTACGGAAAGCCTTCGCCTTTCCGTACATGAGGTAATCAGGCGGCCAAGCCGCGAGGATATTTCAGATCCAAACATTTCCAAACTAGTATCTGCCGTTTACTCATGTCGCATTTACTCGAAATCACAAATCTCCAAACACACTTTCCGACCCGCGCGGGTTTAGTGCGTGCGGTTGATGGCGTGAGTTTCTATTTAGACTCGGGCGAATTGTTGGGATTGGTGGGCGAGTCGGGTTGTGGCAAGTCGGTAACGGCGCTTTCAATCATGCGCCTGATTGCGCCACCAGGAAAGATTGTCGGCGGCGAGATAACATTCGACGGCAGGAATCTGCTGAAATTGTCCGATGCAGAGATGCGCCAGATTCGCGGCGACGATATTGCGATGATCTTCCAGGATCCAATGACGTCGCTCAACCCGGTCTTCACTGTGGGCGAACAGATTGCCGAAGCGCTGCGACTACATCGAAAGCTGTCGCGCAAAGCAGCTCGGGTCGCCGCAATTGACGCTATGCGGGAGGTTTCGATTCCCGATCCCGCGCGTCGCATTGATGACTATCCCCACCAGCTCTCAGGCGGAATGCGCCAACGCGTCATGATTGCGATGGCGCTCGCGTGCGATCCCAAGCTGCTGATCGCCGATGAACCAACGACCGCGCTCGACGTCACGATTCAGGCTCAAATTCTTGAGTTGTTGGACGAGCTAAGAAAAAATCGCGACTTGGCAGTGCTACTCATTACACACGATCTTGGCGTCGTGGCCGAAGTCGCCGATCGCGTTGCGGTGATGTACACCGGTCGCATCGTCGAAGAATCACCGGTCGAAGAATTATTCGCGCGGCCTAAACATCCCTACACTGAAGGTCTGTTGCGTTCCGTGCCGAAACTGACAACGGAACATGTGGCGAAAAAAGAAAGGCTCGAGACGATTGAAGGCACCGTGCCGAGCCCGACCGATCTTCCACCTGGCTGTCACTTTGCGCCGCGTTGTACCCACCGCATGCCGCGTTGCACCGTGGAGGAGATTCCGCTTTACGATCTTGAAGGTAACGTCAAAGTGCGCTGCGTGCTTTTTGATCTGGCGGCTGCGGTCACGGCTGACAAACGGGAAGTATCCACAGATTACGCACCAGATTACGCTGACTAGGACAAAACGCATCAGGTGGTTTAGAGATACATTTTTGAAGCGAGAAGTACCTCGTCGTAGCCTTCGACGAAAAATCTGTGGAATCTGCGTAATCTGTGGATGTCTCTGATTTGGATGAACACGAATCACGAACAACTCGTCAGTGTCCGCGGGCTCGTCAAACACTTCGCTGTTGAAGGCAGTGATGATGTGGTGCGGGCGGTCGATGGCGTCTCGTTTGAAATCTTTCGCGGCGAAACCCTGGGACTGGTAGGGGAATCAGGGTGTGGCAAGTCGACCGTCGGCCGTTGCTTATTGCGTCTGATTGAACCCACCGCAGGCAAAATTGAGTTTGAAGGCCGTGATGTGCTTTCGCTCGGAAAGACCGAAATGCGCGAGATTCGTCGTGAGATGCAGATTGTATTTCAGGATCCGTATGCCTCGCTCAATCCCCGCATGAAGGTTGGCGACATTGTTGGCGAGCCCCTGGTGATTCATAAAGTGGGAACGAAAAAAGAAAGGCGCGATCGGGTCGCGGAGTTGCTGAAGAAAGTTGGGCTCGATCCCGATTATCGAAATCGTTACAGCCACGAATTCTCAGGTGGCCAGCGGCAACGCATCGGCGTCGCCCGCACGCTTGCGCTCAATCCCAGACTCATCGTCGCTGACGAACCTGTTTCGGCGTTGGACGTTTCGGTGCAGGCGCAGGTAGTCAATCTGCTTCAGGATCTACAGAAAGAGTTTGGGCTTGCGTATCTTTTCATCTCCCACGGGCTGGCTGTGGTCGAGCACATCTCGACGCGGGTAGCAGTGATGTACCTTGGGCGGATTGTAGAGGTTGCCACTGCGGCGGAGCTTTACGCACTCCCGTTGCATCCATACACGAAGGCGCTGCTGTCCGCGATCCCTGTTCCAGATCCCAAACAGAAACGCGAGCGCATCGTTTTGCAAGGCGATGTGCCCACGCCCATCAATCCGCCATCGGGCTGCCGCTTCCGCACTCGGTGCCCGATAGCTATTGACGAGTGCGCGCGGATTGATCCAGAGTTGCGCGAAGTTTTGCCGGGTCATAC
>WNFV01005196.1_pt1 | contig 15821 bp, 17 predicted proteins | sample 5400101 | NCBI WGS metagenome assembly WNFV01 (sample SAMN13153361, study PRJNA577476) | soil metagenome | isolation source: 115 cm soil or saprolite under grassland replicate 1 | place: USA:California | collected 2016-06-15
TCGTCCTCATGGACACGTCGCCGGGTCCCGTGCCGGGAATCGATCCGCAGCTCGCCGGCCTCGCGGCTCAGGTCGCGCTCGACGACGGCAAGGACGTCCTGAGGCCGATGCTCGACGCGGCCGGGACGCTCGAGACGCCGGCCTACTTGCGACTGCTCGAAGAGCGGCCGGGTTACCGGGAGTTCGAGGACTACAAGTGGGCGTCGCTCTCCGGCGTCATGTGGGCCGCCATGGCGCGCGAGATCGTCCACCAGCCGAATCAGCTCGCGCTGCTCGCCAAGGTGCGCTGCCCGACCCTCGTGATCGTCGGGGCCGAGGACGAGTCGTTCGTGGAGCCGTCGCGTCAGATGGCCGCCGTCATTCCGGGCGCCGAGCTCGTGGTCGTGCCCGACGCCGGGCACTCGCCGCAGTTCGAGAACCCGCTCCCGTGGTTCGACGCTCTCGACGGCTTCCTGGCGGGCGTCGAGCGCGCAACGGCTGCGTGAACGAGCTCGAGGCCGACGGAGGGCGGCTCGCGGCCGAGACGCTGCGCCGTCACGACGTCGACACGCTCTTCACCCTGTCGGGTGGCCATCTGTTCCCGCTCTACGACGGCTGCGTGAAAACCGACATCCGCCTCGTCGACACCCGCCACGAGCAGACCGCGACGTTCGCGGCCGAGGGCTGGGCGAAGGTCACACGGCGGCCCGGCGTCGCCGCGCTCACCGCCGGTCCTGGCGTGACGAACGGCGTGAGTGCGATCACCTCCGCGTACCTGAACGGCTCGCCGGTGCTCGTGATCGGCGGCCGCGCACCCCAGGGGCGGTGGGGCTCAGGATCGCTGCAGGAGCTCGACCACCTGCCGATCGTGGCGTCGATCACGAAGGAGGCGACGACCGCGCTGTCCTCCGAGCAGATCCCACAGCTGGTCGACTCCGCGTTGCGCGCCGCGCGCCGGCCGCACCGCGGTCCCGCGTTCGTCGACATCCCGCTCGACGCGTGGGGCGTGGCGTCCGTCTCGGTCCCGGGGCCTCCGGAGCCCGCCGAGCTGTCGGGCGCCGCGCCCGACTCGGATGCGGTGACGGCCGTCGCGAAGCTCGTCGGTGAAGCCGACCGGCCCGTCCTCATGGTCGGTGCCGACGTGTTCTGGGCCCGTGGCGAGGACGCATTGCGCGCGTTCGCCGAGACAGCACGCCTGCCCGTGTTCGCCAACGGGCTCGGTCGGGGTCTGCTGCCGGCGGACCACGAGCTCGCGTTCTCGCGGGTGCGCGGCACTGCATTCGGTGAGGCCGATCTCGTCGTCGTGGCGGGTGCCCCGCTCGACTTCCGGCTCGGGTTCGGCAGGTTCGGCGACGCCCGGGTCGTTCACCTGGCCGACTCCCCGGCTGGCGTGGCCGCGCAGGTCGATCTCGCCGCTAGCGCGGCCGGTGATCTCGCCCGCATCCTCGCCGCGCTCGCCGGTGCAACCGGCACGGTGTCCAGGAGCGAGCGCGACGCGTGGGTGACGCGCCTTCGCGACGAGGAGGACGGTCGCCGCGCCCGCGAGGTCGACGACCTGGAAGCCGACGTGACGCCGATCCGGCCGACGCGCGTCTACGGCGAGTTGCGCCGCCGCCTCGAGCGCGACGCGATCGTCATCGGCGACGGCGGCGACTTCGTGTCGTACGCGGGGAAGTACGTCGACACGTACCGCCCTGGCGGCTTTCTCGACCCCGGGCCATACGGTTGCCTCGGCACGGGATCGGGGTACGCGCTGGCCGCCGCTCTCGCGCACCCGGACCGGCAAGTCGCGGTGATGTGGGGCGACGGCGCGCTCGGATTCTCGCTCGGTGACCTCGACAGCCTGGTGCGCTTCGGCGTGGACGTCGTCGGCATCGTGGGCAACAACGGGATCTGGGGACTCGAGAAGCATCCGATGCAGCTCATCTACGGGTACGACGTGGTCGCCGAGCTGCGCCCGGGAACCCGCTACGACGAGGTGATGACCGCGCTCGGCGGCCACGGCGAGCTCGTGACCGAGCCGCACGAGATCGGCCCCGCGCTCGACCGGGCGTTCGCGACGCCGGGCCCGTCGCTCGTGAACGTGCTCACCGACCCCGCCGACGCCTACCCGCGGTCGAGCAATCTCGGCTAGATCACCGCGATACGAAGCCGAACCGACCGCCGCACGGGCGCCACTTGCCGTCGATCTCACGGAGCTGCAGGTGCACGAAGTCGCTGCGGCCCCCCTTGATGTCGGGGTTGAGGTCCGCCTTGACCGTCGCGCGCTTGCCATCGAGATGGACGTCGAATGGGGACACCTCGACACCGGTGGTCGTGAAGAACAGGTCCTGGAAGTACCGTTCAACAGTCCGTGGGGACGCGTCCACACGCTCTGAGGCGCAGAGCTGGCTGTACGCGGCATCGAACTGGCCGCGCGTGACGTCGTGTAGGTAGTGGTTGGCGGCGTCGATCGGCGGCTTGATCTTCCGGATCCAGATCGTCCCGCTGGCGACGCCCAGTCCCACGATGGCGACGACCGCGCCGACCAGCAGGTAGATCCACAGGCGGAGCCGGCGCCGCTTCGGCGGACGCGGTGTCGACGCCGGTGGCGGCGTGGGTGGTGGCGGCGGCGCCGTCCAGGGCGCCGACGGTGGGGGCGATGCGGGCGGCTGGGGGCTCCGCCACGGCGGTGGCTCGTCGGCCACGCGGCTTAACCCCCGACGGCCTTCTCGAGGAAGCGGGCGCGCTCGACGACGACGCGGGTGATCTTTCCGGCGGCCACGAGCCCGCGCGCGTCGGTCACGGTCACCCGGAACGTGAGGCGGCGGCCCTGCACGGCCTCGAGCATCGCTTCCGCCTTCACGTGGCTGCCGACCGCGGTCGGCGCGAGGTGGTCGAGCTGCACGCGGTAGCCGACGGTCGTCGTGCCGTCACCGAGGCGGTCCCCGACCGCCAGCACGGTCGCCGATTCGGCGAGGCCCACGACCCGACCGGTCGCGAGCACGGGGACGTCACCGCTCTGGAACGCAGGCGCGGTGTCGTGCTCGGTCACGACCATCTCGACCGTGCCGACGAGTCCCGGCTGCAAAGTCACCGGCGTAGGGTAGCTGCGACGGGCGTCCAATCCTCAGCAACGGTAGGAGCGCGAGTGATCGACGAGCACGTGCTCGAACAGACCTTGCACGCCGCGTTACGCGGCGGCGGCGACTTCGCCGAGGTCTTCGCCGAGGACCGCCGCGCGTCGTCAGCTCGTCTCGACGACGCCAAGGTCGAGGAGCTGACGTCGGGCCGTGAGCGCGGCGCCGGCATCCGTGTCGTCCGGGGCGAGACCACAGGCTTCGCGCACACCGCCGACCTGTCCGAAGCGGGCCTGCGGGAGGCCGCCGTCGCCGCCGCCGCGGCGGCGCGCGGCAGGGAGGGCACCACGACCGTCGCCGGCCTCGAGCGCCGGCACGTCGAGCCCCCGCACGAAGTGCGCGTCCTCCCTGGATCGGTCGAGAAGGTCCGCAAGGTGCAGCTGCTCGAGCGGGCCGACGACGCCGCCCGCGCCGAAGGCGACGCAATCCGTCAGGTGAGCGTGTCGTACGCGGACTCGCGGCGCCGCATCCTCGTCGCCAACTCAGACGGCCTGCTGGCGAGCGACGACCAGGTCCGCACGCGGTTCTTCGTCCAATCGGTGGCGGAAGCCGACACGGGTATGCAGACGGGCATGGAGGCCCCGGGCTTCACCGTCGGGTTCGAGATGTTCGACGATGTCGACCCCGAGGAAGTCGCACGCACATCAGCGCGGCGCGCGCTCACCATGCTCCGAGCTCGCCCCGCGCCGTCGGGGAAGCTGCCCGTCGTACTGAAGCGCGGCGCCGGGGGTGTCCTTTTCCACGAGGCGTGCGGGCACGGCCTCGAGGCGGACCTCGTCGCGAAGGACGCGTCGGTGTTCCGCGACCGCGCCGGCGAGCAGGTCGCGTCGCCGCTCGTGACGTTGGTCGACGACGGAACGCTCGCCCGCGAGTGGGGCGCCTACGCGATCGACGACGAAGGCGCACCAGCGCGGTCGAACGTCCTCATCGAGCGGGGCGTCCTCACCGACTACATGTGGGACCTGCTGCGCGCGCGCAAGGAGGGTCGTGAGCAGAGCGGCAATGGCCGCCGCGAGACGTATCAGCACCTGCCAATGGTGCGGATGACGAACACGTATCTTCGTGCCGGCGAAGACGACCCCGAGGAGATCGTGCGCCAGACGCCGTACGGCATCTACTGCGCGCAGCTCGGCGGCGGGCAGGTGAACACGGCCACGGGCGACTTCGTGTTCGGGATGACCGAGGCGTACCTCATCGAGAACGGCGAGATCACCGAGCCCGTCCGCGCCGCCAACCTCATCGGCAACGGTCCCGAGACCCTGCGTCTCGTCGACGCGGTGGGGAGCGACTTCGGGACGTGGCCGGGCACGTGTGGAAAGTTTGGCCAAGGCGTGCCGGTCTCGGCCGGGCAGCCGACGCTGCGCGTGGCCGAGTTGACGATCGGCGGCACCGCCGGTGAGTGACGGGGGCGCGCCCGACCTGCTCGAGCTCGCGCGGCAGGTCGCGGGCGGCGCCCGCGCCGGTGAGGAGGTCGAGGCGTACGTCGTGCGGTCCCGCGAGACCGAGGTGCGCGTCTTCGACGGTGACGTGGAATCGCTGTCGGTGGCGGGTGTCGAGGGCGTCGGCGTGCGCGTGATCAACGATCACCGGCAGGGGTTCGCGTGGGCCGGCTCCCTCGACTCCGAGGTCGTCGACGAGACCGTGGGCGAGGCCCGTGACAACGCCGACTTCGGCGAGCCCGACGAGTGGAACGGCCTGCCGTCGCCGTCCGACTACGAAGCCGTCGTGCCCGCCGACCTCGACGTGTGGCGCGAGTCCCTCCTCGCCGTGTCCGCCGACGACAAGGTGGAGCTGGCACTCGAGCTGGAGCGGGCGACTCGCAGCGCCGACACGCGCGTGCGCGGCGTCGAGTACGCCGGGTACGGGGACACGGCCGTCGAATCGGCGGTGGCGAGCTCGCTCGGGGTCTCCGCGACCAGTCGCCGCACGATGTGCTCGTGTTCGTCGTTCGCCATGGCCGGCGACGGCGACGACACGCAGACCGGCTACGGCTTCTCGGTCGGCCGAGCCTTCGACGACCTGGACGCCATTGACGCGGCGGCGACATCGGCCGAGCGCGCCGTGCGGTTGTTGGGAGCGGCGAAGCCGCGCACGCAGCGCCTCCCCGTGGTGCTCGATCCGCTCGTGACGCGCTCGTTGCTGGCCATCGTCGGCGGCGCGCTGGGCGGCGAGGTCGTGTTGAAGAACCGTTCGATCTTCGTGGGGCGTGAAGGCGAGCTCGTCGGCGCGCCCTGTGTCACGCTCCGCGAGGATCCCACCCTCCCGGATGCGCTCGGCGCCGCGAGCCACGACAGCGAGGGTGTTCCGACGCGGCCTGTCGACCTCATCGCGGGCGGGCGGCTTCTCGGGTACCTGCAGAACTCGTACACCGGTCGCCGGTCGGGCACGACCACCACCGGCTCGGCGGTGCGGGGCGGGTTCAAGTCGACGCCGGGCGTCGGCGCCCGGGCGCTGTACCTCGAGCCTGGGCCGCGCTCGCCGCAGGAGATCCTCGCCTCGGTGCCGGGCGCGCTGTACGTGCAGTCCGTGAGCGGGCTGCACTCGGGCACGAACCCGGTGAGCGGGGATTTCTCGGTGGGCGCGGAGGGCTTGATGGTGCGTGACGGCGAGCTCGCCGAGCCGGTGCGGGAGGTGACGATCGCCTCGACGCTGCAGCGGATCCTGCTCGACGTGGCCGAGGTCGGCGCCGATCTCGCGTGGCTCCCAGGCGGCGGTGCCGGAATGACGCTTCTTGTGAGCGAAATGACGATGAGCGGCGAATAGGTACGACGGCGATGCGAACCTCACCCGGAAGAGTTCCGGTCCAGGTACGCATCGAGAGGGCAGGGCGATCGTGATGGACGAGCTCGAGGGCAGGGTGGCGGTCGTGACGGGCGGAGCGAGTGGGATCGGCCTGGCTCTCGCTCAGCGGTTCGCGGCTGAGGGCATGAAGCTCGCGATCGCAGACGTCGAGCACGACGCGCTCGGCGCCGCCGCGGAGCAGCTCGCAGACGCCGGCGCCGACGTGCTGGCGGTGCGCACCGACGTCAGCGATGCCGACGCCGTGGAGGCGTTCGCGGCGCAGGTGCGCGACCGGTTCGGCGCGTGGCACGTCGTCTGCAACAACGCCGGCGTCGGCGGCCACGGCTTCTTGACGTGGGAGACCCCGCCGTCGGAATGGCAGTGGGTGATGGGCGTGAACCTGATGGGCGTGATCAACGGGATCCGCACGTTCGTGCCGGCGCTCGTCGAACAGAACGAGGGACACGTCGTGAACACCGCCTCGCTGGCCGGCCTCACCACGATCCCGTTCATGGCGCCGTACAGCGCGACCAAGCACGCCGTGCTGGCCGTCTCCGAGGTCATGTTCCACGAGCTGACGATGCTCGGATCTGCCGTGAAGATCACGGTGCTCTGCCCGGGCTTCGTCAAGACCCGCATCGCCGATGCCAACCGGAACTGGCTCGAGCGTCTCGGGCCCGAGCCGCAGCACGACGACCCCGATGGCGAGATCATCGAGCCGCTGGTGCGCGGGCTCGTCGACGCCGGGAAGGCGCCCGAGGAGCTCGCGGACCAGGTACTCGACGCGATCCGCGACGAGCAGTTCCTCGTGATCACCGAGCCCGAGATGTCTCGGGGCGCGGTCGACAGCCGGGGAGCGATCCTCGACGGCGGCAACCCGACCTTGCCGCTCCTGGGGTGAGCGTCAGGACGGACGCGTGCCGCGCTGTTCGAGGATCGCGTCGAGCTCGGTGATCGCGGCCAACGGCTCCTCGCCGAAGTGCACCGCAGAGATCCCGACGGCGCGCGCGGCCTCGACATTGGCGCGGTTGTCGTCGACGAACACGCTCGCCGAGGGCGGCACGTCCAGCCGCTCGCACGTCAGGAGGTAGATGCGGGGATCGGGTTTGCGCATGCCGACCTCACTCGAGTCCACGACCACCTCGAACAGCTCGTCGACCGGGAACGTGGCCCGCCACGCCGAGCCGAACTCCTTGACGTTGTTCGTGAGCAGCGCCACCTTGAGACCGTCGGTCTGGAGCCGGCGGATCCGGTGCACGACCGGCCAGTGGATGCCGAGAGGCATGTCACGCGTGAAGCGCTGGTACGCGTCGAGGTCGATCTCGCGGCCGAGCACCGTCGGCGCCCGTTCGACGACGCCGGCCATGTACTCCTCGAAGCCGATCTCGCCGACCTCGAGCCGGTGCCAGTCGTGCGTCACGGCGGACGCGGCTTCGGCGGCGCCGTCGCACGGGTCGCCGCCCGCCTCGTCGCGGCCCTCCAACCCGATGTACGCGCCTTCGCCGAAGATCAGTTCGAGGACCGAGCCGGGCGGGTAGCCCATGTCGGCTTCGAACCGACCGATCCCGCGGAACAGGGGACTCGAGATGACACCCCCGTAGTCCCAGATCACCGCTTCGACGGGCTCCGCCACGAGTGGAGGCTACCGGCGCACCGCGCACGTGTTCATCGCAGGCCGGTGGCGAAGATGAGGATGACGGCGACGCCGGCCGCGATTCGATAGATGACGAAGGGCGTGAACGTGTGCGTCTGGAGGAACTTGAGTAGCAACGCGATCACGAGGAACGCGCTGACCGCGGCTGCGAGCATGCCCCACAGGAACGGCGCGACGTAGTTGCTCGGGATGCCACCGTCACGCGCCACCTCCAGACCCTTGAACAGCCCGGCGCCGGCGATGATCGGGAGGCTCATCAAGAATGACAAACGCGTCGCCGCCGTCCGGTCGAACTGGAGCCAACGGCCCATCGAGATCGTGATCCCCGAGCGTGACACTCCGGGCTGCAGCGCCACTGCTTGCGCACCGCCCATCAACAGCGCGTCGCGCAGCCGGAAGTCGTCCTGATGGCGCCGGTTGGGCAGGCGGTCGGCGAGGTACAGCACGACGGCGAAGACGATGAACATGGAGCCGATGAGGACGGGCTGACCGAGGTGGTCCTCGATCGGTCCCTCCAACGCCGCACCGACGATGGCGCCCGGGACCGCCGACAGGAGCAATAGCCAGGCCATGCGCTCGTCGACCGTCTGGATGCTCCGCCGCCACAGCGATCGCCAGCCGGCCGCGATGTAGCGGACGAGGTCGTGACGGAAGTACCACGCCGCCCCGACGAACGTCCCGACGTGGAGCGCGACGTCGAACGTCTTGTTGAGGCTCGGGTGGTCAGTGAGTTCCGTCCACTTGAACAGCTCGGGCACGAGGAGCAGGTGACCGCTCGAGGAGATCGGGAGGAACTCGGACAGCCCTTGCACGATGCCGAGCACGATCGCGTGGAGGATCGGCAATTTTCTCCTGACGCCGTCGCAAGCTCCGGCTCTGCGCAGGCGGTCGGCAAAGCCGCCGCCGGCGCCGCCGCAGCCTAGGTGGCGGGTCTCACGGGTTCACCATCGCGGCGTCCTCGGGCGGCACGAGCGCGAGTGTGACGACGCCGGTCGCGGCGGCGAAGGCGAGCCGGGGCGCGTCGGCCTCGGTCACGAGCAGCGTGACTCCGAGAGCGCCGCCGCTCGACCCGGGCGAGGAGCGCTGCACGGTGCCGGTCTCGACCGCGGCCGGTGCGTCGTCGGTGCCGAGAACGAGCACACCGCGAGCCGCCGTCACGGTCGGGGCCTCACCGCTCGTGCCGCCACCGCCGGCATCGAACGTTACGAGCACGTCCACCCCGCTGCCCACGGGCGGGCGCAACGCGTCGCGCACGACGATCCGCAGCGCGCGCATCCCGGGCGGGATCGCACCGTTCAGACCGGTGCGGTTTCGAGGCGCGAGGTTGCCGCCCCCGACGAAGGCGCCGCGCGGAACCTGCACGTCGATGACGCGCCCGCGCGCCTCGCGGGGCGACAGCGCGCCTGCGGGCAGCTGCGACCGGTGCACCGATCGCACGGTCAGGTCGTCGCTCCTGATCGTCGTGCCGACGTGGAGCTCATGGGCGGCGACGGCCACGTCGCGCAGCGGGCCGAGCGTGCTGGCGCGCCGGCGCAGCGCCGCGAGATCGGTCGCGACGACGGCCGCGGTGACAACCGCGATGAGGATCGCGCCGAGCCACAGGAGCACGGCGCGTGGTGAACGGCGAGGCATGAGGTTCCCCTTCTCGACTGGCGGCGCGCGGGCCGCGGAGGAAGGGGGAGTGGCCGAGAAAGTTGGTGGGCGTCAGCTCGAGGACGAGCCGGACTTGGACGTCTCGCCCTTGGAGCCCTTGGAGCCGTCGCTCCCCGAGCCCTTCGACGGCTCGCTCTTCGAGCCGTTCGAGTCGGAGCCGGTGGAGCTCTTCGACTCCTTCGAGCCGGAGCCCGAGCCGTTGCCGTTCGCGCCGTCCTTCGCCGGCTCCTTGTCCTTGCCGCGCTTGCCGGCGGCACGGTTGTCGGTCCGGTAGAAGCCGGGGCCCTTGAGCACGATGCCGGCCGGCGACATCACCTTCGTGACCTTGCCGCCGCACCCCGGGTGCCGCTCGAGGGAGTCGTCGTGGATGGACTGCCAGAGCTCGAACTGCTCGCCGCACTTCGCGCACTGGTACCGGTAGGTCGGCATCGTTCCTCGGTCCTGCATGAGGCCGTTGGCACTCTCGGGTTTCGACTGCTAATGCTACCGGAGTGACGGGCGTTCTGCTCCTCGTCCCTCTCGCATACCTCCTCGGGACCTTCCCGACCGCCGCGCTCGTCGCTCGGGCCACCGGGCACGACGTCATGGCCGAGGGCTCGGGGAACCCGGGCGCTTCGAACGTGTACCGCCTCGCGGGCTGGAAGGCGGGGCTCATCGTCTTCGTCGGCGACTTCGCCAAGGGCGCGATCCCGTCCGCCGCCGGCCTCCTCCTCGCCGGGCACCTCGGCGCGTACGTCCTCGGGGTCGCCGCCGTTGTCGGCCACGTGCTCCCAGTGGTGTCGCGGTTCCGCGGCGGGCGCGGGGTGGCCACCGCGGCCGGCGTGCTCGCCGTCATCTACCCGCTGATCGCGCTCGGGCTCGCGATCGTGTGGTTCGTCATTGCGCGTGGGCTCGGGAAGGCGTCGGTGGCGTCGCTCGTCGTGACGATCGCGTTCCCCGTGCTCGTCGCGGCGACCGGCAACTCGTGGGGCGACGTCGTCGTCACCTCCGTGCTCGCGCTCGTGATCCTCGCCCGTCACCTGCCGAACCTGCGTCGCCTGGTTCGGGGCGAAGAGCCCGGGCTCGGGCAGGATCCGCCGGGCGGTAGCGTCTCGCAGTGATGACGGTGCGCAAGGCGGTGATCCCCGCGGCCGGCCTCGGCACGCGCTTCCTGCCGGCGAGTAAGAGCATCCCGAAGGAGATGCTGCCGCTCGTCGACCGTCCGACCATCGAGTACGTCGTGGAGGAAGCCGTCCGCGCCGGGGTCCGCGACATCCTCGTCGTGAACGGCCGGGGCAAGGGACCGATCGAGGACCACTTCGACCGCGCTCCGGAGTTGGAAGCGGTCCTCGAGCAGAAAGGCAAGCACGAGCTGCTCAAGCAGGTGCAGGCACTCGCGGACCTCGCTGATCTCCACTTCGTGCGCCAGCCCGAGCCGCTGGGCCTCGGACACGCGGTGTCGATGGCGCGGGAGCACGTCGGGGAGGAGTCCTTCGCGGTGCTGCTCGGCGACGACGTGATGATCGACGACTCGGCCCTGCTGCGCAGCATGATCGAGATCCACGACCGAGAGCAGGCGTCGGTGATCGCGCTGCTCGAGGTGCAGGGCGACGAGATCTCCTCGTACGGGTCGGCCGAGGTCGAGGCGGTTGGGGACGACGTGTTCCGGTTGAAGTCGGTCGTCGAGAAGCCGAAGCCGGCCGACGCACCCTCCAACCTCGCCGTGATCGGCCGGTACGTGCTGCGGCCCGCCATCTTCGATGCCCTCGATCGCATCGAGCCCGGCGCCGGCGGCGAGCTCCAGCTCACCGACGCGATCGGCGTGCTGGTCAGGGAGGATGCGGTGCTCGGGCGGCGCTTCACGCACGGGCGCTATGACGCCGGCATGAAGGTCGACTACCTCCGGGCCAACCTCGAGCTCGCGCTCGACCGGCCCGACCTCGCGGACGACGTCGAGGCGATGATCGCCGAGGTCGTTCGTCGGCGCGGCCTGGTCTGACGGTCGCATGATCCCGCTCGCCGACGTCCAGGGCGAGATCCTCGAAGCGACCACTCCACTCGCGCCTGTGACCATCCCGGTGCGCGAGGCGCTCGGCCTCGTCACCGCGAGCGAGGTCGTCGCCGCCGAGGCCGTACCACCGTTCGCGAACACCGCGATGGACGGCTACGCGGTGCGCGCCGCCGACACCGCCGGCGCCGGTCCCGAGGCCCCGGTGCGGCTCGCCGTGGTCGGGGACCTGCCCGCAGGCCACGCGCCGACTGAGGCCGTCGGTGCCGGCGAGGCGATCCGGATCATGACCGGCGCGCCGATCCCGGACGGCGCCGACGCGATCGTGATGGTCGAGGTCACCGAGCGCGACGGCGACGCCGTCCGCGTGCTGCATGCAGCGGAACCTGGCGACCACGTGCGCGCCGCGGGCGGCGACCTCGCGGCGGGCGATCACGTCTTTCCGGCGGGCACAGCGCTCGGTCCCGCGCACCTCGGCGTGCTCGTGAGCCTGGGTCTTGACGAGGTCGATGTCGTGCCGCGCGCGCGCGTCGGCGTGCTGTCGACCGGAGACGAGCTCGTAGAACGAGGACCGCTGCGACCGGGACAAATCCGCGACTCGAACCGGCCGATGTTGCTCGCGCTCGCGGCCGAGGCCGGTGCCGCCGTCGCCGACCTCGGCTCGGCGCGCGACGATGAAGCGCTCATCACGCGCACGCTGGAGGACGCGCTCGCGTCGTGCGACGCGGTTCTCAGCAGCGGAGGCGTGTCGGTCGGCGACTACGACTACGTGAAGGCCGCGCTCGATCGGCTCGGGCGGATGCAGGCGTGGCAGGTCGCGATCAAGCCGGCGAAGCCGCTCGCGTTCGGCGTGATCGCCGATACGCCCGTGTTCGGCTTGCCGGGGAACCCGGTGTCGTCGCTCGTCAGCTTCGAGCTGTTCGCCCGGCCTGCGCTGCTCCGGATGATGGGGCACGCGCAGCTGTTCCGGCCCGAGGTGCCGGCGGTTGCGGAGCACGCGATGACCCGCAAGCCCGACGGCAAGCTGCATCTCGACCGAGTTCGGGTGCGGGGCGAGGCGGGCCGGTACCTCGCGGCCCGCACCGGCGGCCAGGCCAGCAACGTGCTCTCGGCCACCGCGGCTGCCAACGGCCTCGCGCTCCTCCCCGACGGTGACGGCGTTCCCGAGGGCGGCGAGGTCCGGGTGATGCGCCTCGATTGGCCCGCCGGCCCCTGATGCGTATCTCCACCAACCTATTGATGGTCGAGATACGCATCGGCGCGTCGACGCCGTAGCCTGGGCCCATGGCAGGCACGCCGGTTCCGCTCATCGACCCGTTCGACCGGCGGGTCAAGGACCTGCGCATCTCGATCACCGACCGCTGCAACTTCCGGTGCACGTACTGCATGCCGGCCGAAGGCATGCAGTGGCTGCCCCGGGAGGAGCTCCTGACGTACGAGGAGCAGGCGCGCATCGCCCGTGTGTGCGTCCACCGGTTCGGGTTCGAGGCTGTTCGTATCACCGGGGGCGAGCCGACGCTGCGCGCCCACTTGCCCAGGCTGATCGCCATGCTCGCCCCGCTCGACATCGACCTCGCGCTCACGAGCAACGGCGTGAAGCTGCCCGAGATGGCGCACGACCTCGCCGCCGCCGGCCTGCGGCGGATCAACGTCTCGCTCGACTCGCTCCGGCCCGACACGTTCACGGAGCTCACGCGGCGTGACGACCTCGACCGGGTCCTGGCCGGTATCGACGCCGCCCTCGACGCCGGGCTCGATCCCGTCAAGGTGAACAGCGTCGTGATCCGAGGCGTCAACGACGACGAGATCGTCGACCTCGCCGCGTTTGGTCGCGCCAAGGGTGTCGGCCTCCGCTTCATCGAGTTCATGCCGCTCGACGCCGAAGGCACCTGGACCATGGACCAGGTCGTCCCGGCCCGCGAGATCCTCGACCGCGTCGACGACGCGTTCCCGCTCGAACCGGACGCGTCGTTCGACGGCACCGAGCCCGCCACTCGGTATCAGTACCGCGACGGCCGCGGCGACGTGGGCGTGATCCCGAGCGTCACCGAGCCGTTCTGCGACCACTGCGACCGCGTGCGGGTCACCGCCGAAGGAAAGTTCCGCACGTGCCTGTTCGCGCTCGAGGAGTTCGACCTGCGGACGATCCTGCGCGGCGCGCCCGAGCACGAGGTGGACGATCGGCTGGCGGCCGAGATCGAGCGGGCGGTGGCCACGAAGTGGGCCGGACACCGCATCGGACAGGTCAACTTCGTCCGTCCGACGCGCTCGATGAGTCAGATCGGCGGCTGAGGGTTCCGCCCGGGGCGGGCCCCGCGCCCGACCCCTACACTCGCGGCGACCGAAGGAGATCGTGTGTCGGCGTCCGAGTTCACGCACCTGGACCCACTCGGCCGGGCGCGGATGGTCGACGTCACGGCCAAGGAGGCCACGCACCGCCGGGCCGTGGCGCGCTGCCGGGTACACATGGATGCCGAGACGACTTCGAAGATCGCCGCCGGCGCCGTCTCGAAGGGCGACGTGATGGCCGTGGCGCGGGTCGCGGGCATCCAGGCCGCCAAGCAGACTCCGAACCTGCTGCCCCTGTGCCATCCGCTGCTCGTCGGTTCGGTGTTCGTGAACTTCCGCATCGAGGACAGCCACGTGGAGGTCGAGGCGCAGGTCGACACCGTCGACCGCACCGGCGTCGAGATGGAGGCGCTCACGGCCTGCGCGGTCGCCGCGCTCACGATCTACGACATGTGCAAGTCGATGGACCGCACGATGACGATCGGCGAGCTCGCCCTGTGGGAGAAGACCGGCGGACGCTCGGGCACGTTCCGGCGTCCCCCCGCGCTTGACGACGACGATCTGGGCATCTGAGCGGTTTGACCCGGTCTGACCCGGTCTGACCAGGGCAAACGGAAGGGCTTGACCTGACCGGGTGCGGGTCCGTTAGGGTACGCCGGAACCAGGCGGTTGGTTTCGGGTGAAGGTCCACCCTTTGCCCGTCGTGCGTTGTTAGCGTCGACGAACACCCGAAAGCTGGCGGAGAAACCCCTTGGCGATTCCGGTTCTACTGATCCTCGCGGTGCTGTGGGCGGCGGTGCTGGTGCCGCCGGTGCTGCGATCCCGGAACGAAGGTCGACGGGGCGGCGTCGGCAGCTTTACGTCCCGCCTCGGCGCGCTGACGAGCAGGCACTCGGCCCCGCGGTCCATGGGAGCACGTCCCGGCCGGCCACTGCGGTCGGTCCCGCCGCTTGCAGGCTCGAGCCGACCCCAGGGTGTGACCGGACGCCCGGTGAGTGGAGCTCGATCGGGCCGGAGTGCTCGCGGCGGAGTCCGGAACGGCGCCGGCATGACCGCGGCCCAGAAGCGCCGCCGCGATGTGTTGATCATCCTGGCCGGGCTCGCCGTCGTGACACTGGGCCTCGCAGTCCTGGTCGACCCGATGCTCTGGCTGGTGCAGCTGCTGGCCGACGCGGTGCTCGGCATCTACGTGTACCTCCTCGTGCAGCTGAAGCGGCACGGCTCCCTCGGGCTGGGCTCGGCAAGCTCGGACCCGTGGTTGGCGCCCGCGCCGCCGTCCCGACCGGTGGCGCTGGCCCACCCCCGCGTGCCGGCTCGTCCCGAGCTCGCGCCGCTTTCCGACGCGGAGCCGCTGCGCCGGACCGCCGCGAGGTAGCGACCCGAGCCGCGGTCGCCTCGCGTGACCACCGACCGGTCCGACGAGCTCTCGGCGGCCGGCGAAGGCGCCCGCAAGGTCCTCGAGGAGAAGCACCTCGCCCGTGAGATCACGCTCAACGCGTCGCGGCGCGCGATCCGCGCCTGCGCGTCGGCGATTCGTGCCGTCCATCGGCGCGAGTTCCTGGCCGCCCGCGAGCTGATCGCGGAGGCGGCCGCGTTCCTGGCCGAGGCCGATGCCGCGCTCGTGGGCCACGACGACGTGCGATACGGCGGCAGCCTGCACGATGCCAAGAAGGAGTTCGCCGAAGCGAACCTCACGCTCGCCTTCGTCGCCGGCCACCCGATGCCGAGGGCCGACGAGCTCCGGGTCGAGACGCCGGCGTACCTGAACGGCATGGCCGAGGCGGCGAGCGAGCTGCGCCGCCAGACGCTCGACTGCTTGCGCCGAGGCGAGCTCGACGAGGCGGAGCGCCTGCTCGGCGTGATGGACGAGGTGTACACGGTGCTGGTGTCGATTGATTATCCCGAAGCGCTCACCGGCGGGCTCCGCCGCGCCGCCGATGCTCTACGCGCCGTGCTCGAGCGCACCCGCGGCGACGTGACGAACGCGCTGGTCATGGCGCGGATGCAAGACGCGATCCAAGGCGAGCCTCCGCGCCCGGACCGGTAACCTGGCTGATTCCCAGGGGGTGTAGCTCAGCCTGGTAGAGCGCTACGTTCGCAACGTAGAAGTCGTGGGTTCAAGTCCCATCACCTCCACATCGTTTGCGCAAGTTCGTCGCTCGTCGTGTCTGATCGGGGTGCGCGTCGAGCCCCACCTACGGGAACTGCGCTAGCCCTGCATCGGGGACGCCAGTACCGAGGGCCGCGGATCCTCCGACGGGGCAGGCGGCCGCAGCGTCGGCACCTGTCTTGTTGTTGTTGGTGGTCATCACGACGGTCCACAGGAACGCGCGGGGCAGGCGCAGCGTCGGGTTCCGAA
>WNFV01005204.1_pt1 | contig 15812 bp, 17 predicted proteins | sample 5400101 | NCBI WGS metagenome assembly WNFV01 (sample SAMN13153361, study PRJNA577476) | soil metagenome | isolation source: 115 cm soil or saprolite under grassland replicate 1 | place: USA:California | collected 2016-06-15
ACCTGGGCGAACAGGGCGTGCTTGGCGTCGTCGGCGGCGTAGCGGGTGGTGCGTGGGGTGACCTGCCAGGCCGCCAGGACGGTGCCGTCGCGGCCGAAGTACAGGTGGTCGGCGATTGCGCGCAGGTGCAGCTTCATCCGTCGCCCTCCAGTCGGCGGACCCACACCCAGGTGCCGTGCAGGCGGGTGTGGCGGCGGTCGACGCCCTGCCCGCCGCTGCGGCCGAGCAGACTGCTTGCCAGGTGGACGGCGAGCGTGAGCACCGCGGAGGTGGGTGGGCGGCCGTCGACCTGGGTGTGGCGGCCGGCGGCGGCGAACAGCCCGACCGGTAGGCCGAGCAGGACCAGCACGTTCAGCGCGGTCGGCAGGGTCGGGTTGAGGTGGCCGAGCAGCCGCGACGACAGGCCGGCCCATACGCCCCAGGTGCGCAGCAGCACGAAGAAGCTGCCGACGCCCAGCAGGTACTGCGGCATGGTGGCGATGCCCCAGATCGGGCGCCACCGGCCGAGCTTGCCGATGACCTCGGGGAAGCGGAAGCCGCGGGTGTAGTCGCGGACGACGAGCGGGTCGCGGTCGCCGGCCATCTCACTGCCCCAGTTGGATGGTGACCGGCGGCTGCTTCTTGATCTCGTCGATGCTGCCCTTGGCGAGGTCGCCGAGCTGCAGCAGGTTGGCGGCGGCGAACTCCACGAACGCCACCAGGATCAGGGCGCCGACGATCTTGGGCAGGCTGCGGGTGATCGCAGCGGCGCCGATGATCCCGATGCAGATCAGGGTGATGGCGCCGAAGCCGATCAGCTTGCCCCAGGCGATGGCGTTGGTGGCCATCTGGAAGAAACCGTCGGCGGCGAGGACCGGGATGAGGCTCAGGTGCGTGTGCATGGTGGTGCTCCTCACGGGTGGGATGTGCTGGGCTTGAGGGCGGCGGCGCCGTCGAGGCCGGCGACGTACCAGCGGCCGTCGCGGCGGGCGAGCTGGAGGCTGTAGCCGAGGACCTCGACGTTGCCGGTTGGGGTGGTGGCGGCCACCGTCGCCTGGGCGGTGGTCTCCGGGCTGGTGGGTGGGGCGCTGTAGCCGACCGCGCGCAGCTCCACCTGGGCGTAGGGCACCGGGTCGATCGGGGCGGCGCTCAGCCCCGGCGCGATCGAGTCCTCGAGTGCGCCCTGCCCGGTCAGGAACGCGGCCAGGAACCGCCGTACCCGGTCGGTGCGTGCGTCGGCCCCGTCAGGCGTGGCCAGGGCGTCGACGAGGGCGCCGGGAGCGTCGGCGGGGCTGGGGCGGCTGATCTCGCCCGGGGGTCCAGTGGCGAGGTAGTGGCCGCTGGCGCCGTACACGCCGACGCGGTAGTAGTGGGTGCCGTCGGCCTGCCAGCTCGCCCGGCGGGTGTCGGGGTCGACAACCCGCTGGACCTGCTCGACGGCGACCAGCACCGACCAGTAGCGCTCCGCCAGCGGGGTGGCCGACAGCGCGGTCGCCGACAGCGCCTGGAACGAGCCAGAGGGCACGCCGGCCAGGTCGACCGGGCCGGCGACGAGTCCCTCGAGCTGGGCGTGGTGGTCCTCCCCGGCGCCGAGCCAGGTGGTGACGAAGGTCTCGGCGAACCCGGTCGGGCCCGGATCGGCGGTGGCCGCCGACTGGCTGGCCTGGGTCGGGTCGGTGCGCCGGCCCGCCAGGGCGACCGCGAGGAGGCTTGCCAGCAGGGCGATGGTGACGGCGCCGGCCAGTAGCACGGTGGCGGTGGGCACGGCTCGCGGGGAGGTCAGGCGGGGTGGCCGGCTGGACAGCTCTGGGTCGGGCTCGGCGTGGCGGACCCGTGCCGCCCGCGGGCGGCGGCGCTCGGCAGTGTCCACGCGCCGTGGCGGGGGCGCCGCCGCCGGGGCGGGGTCGGCGGGGTGCTGGTAGCGCTGGGGCGCCGGCGCGGTGGTGCGCGGCGGGGCGGGGGCTTTGGCCTGGCGTGGGAGGAAGCCGGCGGTCAGCCAGCACAGCCACTTCTCGCGGCGCATCCGGCGCTCGAGCTCGCGGTGACGCCGCAGGCCGAGCACGCTGGGGATGTCCCCGTTGGGGTCGGGGATGGTGGGCAGGGTGTATCGGTTACACCGCATCGTTGCCTCGCTTCCTATCGGGCCGGCGGTCTTCGGCGGGTCGGTTGGCCTTGGCCGGCGGGCCCGACCGGGTGGCGCGGTGGCGCTGGACGGCGTCGCGTTCGGCCTCGGCGAGGAGCGCGCCGACCCAGCCGAGGCGCTCGGCACTGGCGGGGTCGCTGGCACCGGTCTGCTGGTGGGCGACGCGCTCGCGTTCGCTGGCGAGCCAGCGCAGCGTGTCCTGGCCGGTCCATCCCTCGGGGACACCGCGGCCGTGGAGGAGCCGCTCCAGCCAGATCGCGTCGCGCGCCATCGCAGCCGCAGCGGTGCCTGGCTCGAGGGCGTGACGCCAGGGCGGGGTCAGGCCGGCGGCGAGCCAGCCCCGCCCGAAAGCGAGCCGGTCGCGGGCCGCCTGGACCAGGTAGGCGATCCGCTCGGCCGGGCCACTGCCCCGGTCCACGCGGACGCCGCCCAGCTCGACCTCGTCGACGTAGCCGCTGGCCAGCGCCTTGTCGAGCAGCCGCGCCTGGGCGGCGAGCACCTCGACGATCTCGGCGTCGTGCAGGCCCTCCGCCAAGCCGTCGCGGCCAAGCTCCCGCAGCGCCTGCCGCACCTCGGCGCATGCAGTGCCTAACTGCTGCCGCAGGTAGGGCCGCAGCTCGGGCTGCCGCGCCTTGGGGTCGCCCCGGCCGCCCGCGGGATGCTGGGCGTCCTCGCCGGCGGTGAGGTGGGCGGGTGGGTCAGTGGGCGCACGTGCGACAGTGGTCACGGTTGACCTCCTTCGGAAGGGATGCGCCTAGGCGTGGTCGCCAGGTCGGTGACCGACGGCTGGTCGGGGTCGGCTGCCTGCGGGGCGCTGGCGGGGTCGTCCCAGGGCAGCCGGCCGGTGACACGCCACGTGTCCAGCTCGGCGGCGGTGGCGTGCCGTGGGGTCTCGCCGCGCGCGAGCAGCCGGGCCACCAGCGTGCGGCGGGCGGTCTCCCATTCGGTGGAGCCGGGTTGGCCTGGCAGCCCAGCGGGGTCGTCGGATGGCCGTCCAGGCTGTCCGACGATCCCCTCACCCTGAACCCCTAGAGAACCCCCTGACGTGGGTTCTCTAGGGGTAGGGGGAGAGGCGAACTTCCCGCGAACTTCGCCTGCACTTCGCTGCACGTCGCGCGTCACTTCGCGCGAAGTGACGCCGCTGTTCGCGCGAACATCTGGCGAACGTGGCCGAGTCCCGTTCCGCGACGGTGCGGCATCGGCGCTGGTCAGCCGGTCTGTGACGGGCACCTCGCCCATCGCAGCGTCCGCTGCGGGCGTCGATGTGCGCCCGGCCGCGTCGTCGCGGGTTCGCGTCGTGTTCGCGCGAACACGCGACGAACGAGACCCGGCCGGCGGGGCGTCGGCGGCATCAAGCCGATCCCCGTCGCGAACTTCGCGGGAACTTCGCCCCTTGTTCGCGCGAACATCCTGGGAACGGTCGTGGGAGCGCAGCCGCCGCATCCGCTCGGCGGCTGCGGCACGCTTGGCGCGGCGCTGCTCGCTGGAGAGGTTGTAGTCGAGGTAGTCGTGGATCCAGTAGCCGCCGCGGGCCTCGTCGCGTGCCCAGCGGCCAACCGCGACCAGCTCGGCGGCCACCTCGGCCGGCGACGCCGAACGGGTGAGCAGGTGCAGGCAGGCGTCGGTCACGAACCCGTCGGTGTCACGCCGGCCGACGTAGCACAGCGCGCGGATCTCCATCGCCAGCGCCGCATCCGACAGCCCCACGATCTTGGGGTGCTCTGCGTAGCCGTCGTCGAGCTGGATCCAGCCCATCAGCCACGCTCCCCCGTCGCGGAGCGGACCAGGCGCAGGTGCGAGCGGCGGAAAACCCGTGGGCGGCCGGTGCGCTCGTGGCGCACGTCGTAGGCGGGATCGTCCAGGCCACTGCCGACCACCCGCCCGACGATCCGCCAAGTGCCGCGCTGGCCGGTGCCGGGCCGGCGCACCCGGACGCGGCTGCCGGCCGCCAGCACACGCACACGCAGACGCATCAGCCACCTCCCCGGGTGAGGTGGGAGAGGCTCTGGAAGACGGCCCGTTCGGGGTCCCAGCGCAGCTCGACCTCGCCGGGTGGGCCCATGCGCTGCGCGGCGACGATCGCGAACGCCTGCTCGGCGGGCGCGTCCGGGTCGTAGTAGCTCGGACGGTGTAGGAACACCACCACGTCGGCGTCCTGCTCCAGCCGGCCGCTGGCGCGCAGGTCCGTCAGGGTCGGGCGCTTGTCGCTGCGCCGGGTCGGCTCCCGGTTGAGCTGCGCGCAGGCCAGCACCACCGTGCCCAGCCGCCCGGCCACCAGCTTGAGCATGCTGGAGCGCTCGCCGACCTCTTGCTCCTCGGTGAAGGCGGTCGAGGCCTCGGCGCGGGGCATCTGGTGGAGGTGGTCGACGATCACCAGGTCGATGGCTCGCCGCCGGTGCAGCTCCTCAAGGCGGACGGCCAGGCGCAGCACGTCTGGCCGGTCCGTCAGCACCACCAGGTGCTCCAGCCGGCCGGCAAGGCTCGCCAGAGCTGCGCCGAAGCGGGGGTGTTGCAGCGCCTCCAGCCGTAGGCAGCGTTGCAGCGCCAGGCCGAGCCGCGGTGCGAGCAGGTGGGCGACGATCTCCGCCACGCTCATCTCGTAGGTCACGAACACCACGTGGCCGCCCTTGCCGGCGACGTGGTCTGCGACCTGGATAGCCAGGCTGGACTTGCCGGCCTTGGGTCTGGCCGCCACTAGCACGAGCTGCTCGGGCCGCAGCCCGCCGCCGGTGCTTTCGTCCAGGTCGCGCAGGCCCCAGGTGACGACCGGCTCGGTCCCGGAAGCGTCCACGTAGCGCTCCCACTCGTCCAGCAACGCCGCGCCGGTCACCACGCCGCCCCCGCGCAGCCCCTGGGCGTCGTCGGTGAGCCGCTTGACCAGCGCAACCGCCTCGCCGACCGCGCGCTCGGCATCCTGCGGCGCCTCGTAGCCGAGCTGGGCGATCCGCGCGCCCAGGTCGATCAGGCGGCGAAGGAGGGCGGCCTCCTTGACGATGCGCGCGTAGTGGGCCGCGTTGGCCGCGGTGGGCACACCGGAGATCAGCGTGTGGAGGAACGGCGCCCCGCCGACGTCAGCAAGCTCGCCGCTGCGCCGCAGCCGCTCCGCGACGGTCACCGCGTCGATCGGCTGGCCCTCGCTGGCCATGGCGGTGATGGTCCGCCAGAGGGTCCGGTGCGCCGGCCGGTAGAAGTCCTCCTCGGTGAGCTGCTGCTCGGCCTCAGGCAAGAGCCTGCCGGCGAGCAGGACCGCGCCGACCACGGACTCCTCGGCCTCGAGGTTGTGGGGAGGCGTCCGCGACTGGGCGGAGGCAAGTTCCAGGTGCCGGCGGCGCCCGCTGCTCATCGAGGCCTCGCGCTGCGGTGAGCCCACTGGCGCCACCTCCCTCCACCGGCTGTGAAACGGACCGCCAGGTCGCCGGTCACGGTTGCGCTCCCGCCTCGTTGGCCATGAGGTCGGTGGTCACCGCAGGGTGCGCGGCGGAGCGCGCCTGGTCGATGCGGGCCTGCTGCTGCGGGGTCGGGGTGGTGCGGAGTTGGCGGAGCATCTCCTGCACGCGGCGCTTGCGCCGGTCGTCACCCATCAGCTCGACCGCCAGGCTGGCGGCCACCAGGCGCTCGCCGCCACGGACTTCGCGCTCGACGAAGGCGTCTTCGACCTGCCGTGCAAGCAGCTCGATCGCGGTCAGGTCACCGTTCGCGCCGGTCCGGCGGGCCTTGCCGCCACCGCCTCCAGTCCGCCGCGGCGTGCCGGCGCTGGGGGTGCTGGCACCTCGCCGGGTCGGCGCGCTGCGCTTGGACCGGTGCGTCGAGTCGGCACGCTGCTGGTGGTCATACCTGGCGAAGACCTCCAGCGCGAGCGCCAACAGCGCGGCCACCGGCGGCACTACGTGCGCGGCGACCACCAGCACTAGCGGCACCGGTGGCCGGGCCACCGCCGACGCCGCGCCCGTGGTGGCGGCGGTGCCGGCGGCCGCCTTTGTCGCGGCTGACGCACCGGCGGCGGAGGTCGCCTGGAACGCGGCTGAGGCCCCGGCGGCGAGCACGATCAAGAAGCCGTCGAAGGCGGTGCGCAGCCGCTGGCCGGCCCGCCACGCGCGCAGGACGTCCCGGGAGGCGTGGACCACGAACCCGTCGACGATCAGGGGCCAGATGGCAGCCTGGACCTTGTTGTAGCCGGCGGCCACGGCGAGCTGGTGCATCCCCTCGTAGCTCAGGTACAGCGCTCCGCCGGCGATCGCCTGCAACAGCAGCGAGGCGGTCTGCGGTCGCCGCGAAGCCAGTGCCCGCCGCAGCCGAGACCACCGCGACGGCGCCGACGCGGCGGCCACGTCGGCGGCTGCGGTCTCCGCGTAGGCCTCGCCGGGCGCTCCGGCGGCAGGCCCGTCCGCCCGCCGAGTCGCCACCTGGCCGTCGGCCGCCGCCACAGCCGCCAGGCTGGCTGTCGAGCTGATCACTGGCGCCGCCTCCCAACCGTCGAGTGGGTCGATCTGGTTACATCCGCCGTGTACGTCGTCTCGGTGGGGGGAGGTGGCGGCTCGGACCTCGGAAGCGGGTCTTCGGTGCGGCTGCGGCGCGGGCGTGTCGAGGTGGCGTAGCGCATCCACGGCAGGTCGCCCTCGGCCAGGTCGGAGAGCTGTTCGACGGTCAGGGCCGGAGCGGGGATCGTGGCATCGCAGTCCCACGGGCTATGGGGGATGCCGGCGTGATTCAGGTCACAGTCCGCCGCGCAGTACAGCGTCAGATCCCGCTGGGTATCGTTGCTGGTCATGCGGCGTCCCCTCTCGCCGCGCCGACCCGGTCGGACGCGACCCGGCGTCGGCGACGGTCCAAGGCGCGGTGGCGGCGTTCCACCTCACGCCAGACCCGTTGCCGGTCGCCGGAGGACAACTGACGCTGCCAGCGCGCGGCCGACTTGGAGGAGTCCGGCCGGCCGAGGCCCCAACGGTCGAACAAGCGGTACAGCGCGTTGGGGTTCGTGCCGAGCCGGCGGGCGGCCTCGCGGAGCCCGACCTCCTCGGCGAGCGTGAACGCCAGCTCCGCTTCCTCCCGTGGCCTAGGCTCGGGCGTGGGAGGGCGGCCCAGCGCCCAGCGGTCGAATGCCTCGCGGAGGCTCTTGGGAGACACGTCCAGCCGGGCCGCCGCCTCGTTGATCCCCACCGTGGTGGCCAGCTCGAAGGCGGCGGCGACCCGCTTGCGGTCGGAGGCCAGCGGGGTGCGCCGGACCGCGGCCGTGCGCTGGCCACGCCGCTCCCGTTCGCTGGTGCCGCCGAACACGCCGCGGTCGTCTTCGCGGGACTCGACGCTCAGCGCGAGCTGCAGGCACTGCGGCCGCACCAGGCACGACGCGCAGATGTTCTTGGCGACGGTCGGCCGCTGGCCCGGCTCGGGGAAGAACAGCCCCGGATCCTCGTCCTGGCACGCGGCGAGCACGCCCCACCAAGCGTCACCCTGCTCGACCGCTTGGAGCAGGTCCCGGACCGTCGCGCTACCGGCCGTCATTGGGCGCGCTCCACGCCGCCAGCCTTGGTCGGCTCCTCCGCAGCGCTCGCGGTGGACTCGCGCAGCCCGGAGACATCGCTGTTCTCGGTCCGAAGGCACCCGGCGGCCCGCATGCCCAGCGCGAGATTGTCTGCCTGATCAGCGCAGCGGGTCCGCCCCAGGGGATGGCCGGCCGGCGGAAGATCCCAGTCCGGATTGAGCCGGCCGAAGACGGCCTCGGGCCCGGGCGGCAGCGGGCCGAGCCGCTCGTCGGCCTCGCTGGCCGGAACGCCGCCGGCTGCGGTCTCGGAGGCGCGGGCGGGCGCCGACGGGAACGCGATGGCCATTGCACGGGCGGCGTGCCGGCGGCCCGCAGAGATGCACCGGTCGATCACCTCGCCGAGGCTGGCGCCGAGCACCAAGCTGCGGACCGCCCGCTCCTGCCGATTGGGCAGGTCGACCCCACCGAAGTGGGCGGGCAAGTGGCTGGCCAGCACCCGGACGACGCGTACGGCGTGCTCCAGAACCTGGCCATCCGCGTCCCGAACCTCCAAGCCACGGCTGTCCAGCTCGACCATCAGATCCCGCTCGTTGAGGGCGACCACCGCCGCCGCTCCGCACGCCAACTGCCCGCGGTGCCGCCGCAGCCAGGTGCCGCGGGTTTCCTCCCTGGTGTCGATGGCCGCCAACCGGGTCTGCAGCTCCCCGATCCGGAGCCGCTGTGACCTGAGATCCCTGCGAGCGGTGTCTGCCGCCTCCCGCCGCTGCCGCGCCCGACGCCGCTGTAGCGGCCGTGCGGCCTGCCGGGCAAGACTGGCGCGGATGCTCCGACCGCCCTCGCGGTGGCCAGCAAGCACGCGCAGCCTGACCTGGCCGGCGGCCAGGCTCCGCTTCTCCTCTGTGAGGGCTCGCTCAGTGACGGCTTGAAACCGCAGCAGCGAGCCAGGGCTGACCATGAGCAGGTCCACCGCAGCCGCGATGGTGTCGATGAGCACGTCGCTGCGGAGCTGGCGCGCGACCTCGAGCGCCACTGCGTCGGGTGGAGCGAGCGTCGGCAACTCCACGACGAGGGCGTCCTCGACTTGGGCGCGAGCGACCGCCTTGCCGCGGCGGATGTCGCGGGCGGCGTCGCTCTCCGGGTCGAGGTCGGTCCGGCCGGCGAAGTGGCACCAGCGCAGCGGCCCGCCGGCGACGCCGCGGCCGTGCTCGTCGTAGGTGTGGGTGATCTGGTCGAGGTAGCGGGCGTCGCGTTCCGCGTCGAGGGCGTCGAGCTGAGAATCCAGTGCCTCCCACTCGGCCGCCACGCGCTCGGGATCGACCGCACGGAGCAACATGATCGAAGGGTCGTGACCGGCGGGCTGCGGGTAGAGTTGACCGCGGTCGACGGTGCTCGCAGGCATCGTTGGCCTCCCATGGGACCTACGGGTTCCGACCGGCGGGAGGCGGGGCGTGGGCGCCAACCTGGTCCCCGCTCCCCCGCCGGCACGCTGACGTCAGGCAGTTACCTCCTTGCCGGAGGTGGCCCGCCGGGCTGGTCCGCGGGCGGAGGCCGGTCGAGGAACCGACGGCGGCCCCAAAGGTTGGTCAGTAGGAAGCTGGTTCGCCGTGATCGCGGCCCTGATCAGCCGCGACAGGTCTGCGGCTCCGGCGTCGCCGGTAAGCATCCAGATCAGGAACGTCAGCCGCGGCACGATCCAGCAGCCACGCACCTTGAGCGCGGGCAGCTCGCCGAACCTCGCCGCCTCGTAGGCGGTGGTGCGCGAGAAGCCAGCCAGTTCGGCCGCCTCCTCGATCGTCCAGGTGAGACGCGGGTCGTCGGTCTGCTCCGGCGCTGCGGCGGCGGCCAGCTCCTGCAGCCAGCGCAGGATGTCCGAGTGGATGCAGTGCACCTGGGCGGCGCCGGCGGCGACTGGGTCGTCCGAGCCCGCTAAGTCGCGGGGAGCGACCAGCCTTTCCCTCGCGACCGCCACGGCGTGTACCTCCTTCTCCATACAGGGTGAGAGCCTTCCGTGCGGTGAGAGGGGGCGGCGCTGGTCGCCGACCGGAGTCCCCACTCCCCCACCGCGGCACGGCGATCAGGCCGCCGGAGCCGCCTCGTAGAGCCGCTCCGCCAGCGCGTTGATCGCTGCCGGGTCGTAACGCCGGTGGCCACCGAGGGTGCGCTGGTGTGGCAGCTTCCCCTCCTTCGCCCATCGCGCCACCGTCTTCGGTGACACGTGCAGGATCTCCGCGACCTGGTTGCCGAGGAGGTAGCCACCGCTCGCCTTCCGCGCGCTCGTGGACATGACCCGACTCCCCTTCCTGCTCAAAGCCCTTCGGCGGGCTGAGACTGCCGGGAGTGGGGCGCGCAACCGCACGTGGGGAGTGGACGCGCCCCCTCCCTCCAACCACACGAGTGACGACCCTGCGTGGCCCGCCAAGCGTACAAACTTTCCGCACGGTTGACAAGTATTACATCCAACCGTATGGAAAGTCCTGCCGTACAGCCGTGTTGCTCGACGTGCCCCCTTGAGATGCGGCATGCTCCCCTCTGACCGAGCCGGGAAGGGGAGCTGGTGGCCGGCAAGCCGGAGCTGCAGGAGTTCAGCGTGGCCCTCAAGCGAGCGCGCGAGGAGTCCGGCATGTCCCTGCGCGAGCTCGCCGAGGCGGTCGAGGCGAGCCACACCGTCGTGGCGCAGTGGGAGCGTGCGGAGCACGCTCCACGACCCCCACGGGTCCGGATGCTCGAGCACAGCCTGAGGCTCCGACCCGGAACGCTGGCCCGTCACCTCGGCTACTGGCCGATCGACAACGGGGACGCGACCGAGCCCGTTAGCGTCCTGGAGGCGGCACAGGCGGATCCAAGGCTCAGCGACCGGGACCGCAGGGTACTGCGGGCTGTTTACCGCGAACTCGTGCGCAAGCATGACGAGGATCGCGACCCGTAACTCTGGCTCGCCCCGCGCAATGCCGCCCAAAGCCGGACCTGCTCCTCCTCGAGCCCGATGCACCACGCGCGCGTCGCGGCCAGCGCCTCGCGGCACGCCGCCAGCTCGCGGCGCAACTCCTCGACCGAGCGGCGAAGCTCCTCCACCGACGCCAGCGTCGACTCGTCAGGCATGAGACCGCCTCCTGATCCCGCACGCAGCGCGCTTGTCACGGGCACCAGCGGCACCAGCCGCCGCAGCCGAGGCCGCGGCAGAACCGGCAGTAGCAGATCGCGTGAGTGCACAGGGCCTGGACCTTGCGAAGCAGCGTCATCGCCGTTTCCCTCCGGACGCGACGTTTGCGAGGACACTGCAAGCGAACCTCCGGCCGGACCGTCCGGGGAGATGTCATCTCGTCCGCAGACGAGATGACACCGCAGGGCGGTACGATGCTGCCGGGCCGCCCATCCCGGAGGAACCGCTGATGCCCGCCGAGTCAGCCAGTCAGCTCCCCTTCAGCGAGCTGGTCGACCGCGCGATCGCCGACCAGAGTCTCTCGCTCACCGAGGTCGCCCGACGAGTCGACAACGCCGCCAGCGTCGAGGGTGAGCGCCTGGATACGAGCAAGCAGCAGGTCCACCGGTGGCGAAGGGGCCCGCAAGTTCCGCAGCCGCAGACCGTCCGCTGGCTGGCGGTCGCGCTCAACCAGCCGATCAAGGATCTGGCTGCCGCGGCCGAGCGACAACGCCGCCTCCTCAGCGGCGACGCCGCCCCCGGCGAAGCCCTCGTCGCTGACCCCTCGGCGCCTCAAACCATACCGGGCCAGGGCACCCCTATCAGTCTCACGGCGGATCATGCCGCCGGGCCACACGCAGCAACCCTGAGCGCCGCGGGCTTGCGCGCGTTGTCGGACCCAGCCGAGCTAATCGCTGAGCAGCGCAAGCGCGATCTCAAGGTTGGCCAGTTCGTGGCCTGGATTGCGGACCACTCCCGCCTCAGCTTCCAGGAGGCGTACGGCGCGGTCGCCGAGGACGTCGAGGGGCTCACTGCGCGGGATCCCGCCGATCGGTATGCGGAGGCGCACCGACGCACCAAGATCACCAGGGCGCAGCTCGCACGAGCACTGATCGCCTACTACCAGGATTCGTTGCCGCACGAACTCGGCGCCACGTTCTACCGGGCTCGCGTCGGTGGCATGCCGCTCGCCCTGAGCATCCTCGCTCGGCCGGACTGGATCGGCACCGCCGCCAGATTGGGCACCGACCACGCGCGGTTTCAGCTCGCCAGCCCCGACGTGGGCGCCGCCGTCCGTCTCCCCGAAGGACGGCCGCTCGAAGCGGCGCTGCGCCGGCTGGCCATGGTCGAGACCTCGGCGACCGTCATGGTCAACAACCCGCTGTACCGGCTCCAGGACCTCACCCTCTCGCGGCAGCGGCTGAAGGCCACCGTCAGCCTGACCCACTTCGCCGACTACGCGCTGACCATGGATCTGCTCGAAACCGAGCTGGTCGACGCACTGGCGGCGGATCAGAGCGACGGTAGGGGAGGGTTGCCGTTGCGCGACGTGTATCTCCCGACCGTGGCCTCGGCCCTGTCCTTCAGCGACCGCCTCTGCGTCGGCGGCCCGGTCGCCCTGATGGCGGCCGCCCGGCCGGGCACACGACACGGTGAGCGCGAGCCGGACTACGTCTTGCTTGTCCAGGAGCGCTCCGCCCGCGTCCTCAACGTCACCGGCAGGCTCGCGGTGGTCCCCAAAGCCTTCCACGGCCCCACCACCGAGGCCGCCGAGGAGGCCCACCTGTCGGCCTCGCTGGAGCGCGAGCTGGAGGAGGAGCTGCTCGGCCGCGAGGACCTTGAGCAGGTGTCCGAGCGCTCGTTCCGCCGCGTCGACCCGTTCGCCGCCGACCAGCTCTCCGAGCCGATGCGCTGGCTGGCCGAGCGCCGCCAGACCGACGCCTACCGCGTGGAGTGCATCGGGTTCGGGATCAACATGGTGAGCGGCAACTACGAGTTCCCGTGCCTGATTGTCATCGACGACGAACAGTGGTGGCAGCGCTACAGCGGCCAGATCGAAGCCAACTGGGAGATGGCCCGAGTCCGCCGCTACTCCTCACGCGACACCGCCGGCCTGCAGGCCCTGGCCGCCGACCCCAGGTGGAGCAACGAGGGCCTCTTCGCCTTCATCGAGGGCCTGCGACGGCTGGCGGAACTCGATACCGTATCGCGCGTTGCTCTACCAGAGATCGAAGTGGGGGCGTGATGGCGGACAACTGGTACGTGGGCAATGCAGCCATCGACAGCAAGGACCACCGCGGCTGGCTCATCGGCCACTTCCTCGACGACGCCGACGGCGTCCGCACCGCCGACGCGGTGGAGGTCAAGTGGGGCATCCACCCCGCCGGCGAGGCCCGCCACGACTGGCAGACCGACGAGCACCGGACGACCGTCATCCTCCTCGTCCAGGGCCGCTTCCGCATCGAGCTGTCAGCCGGGACCTTCGTGCTCAAGGAGCAGGGCGACTACGCCATGTGGGGACCCGGCATCGACCACTCCTGGCAGGCCGAGGAGGACTCGATCATCATCACCGTGCGATGGCCCTCCCTCTCTCGGTAGCGCATTCGGGAGGCCTGGTGTCCCGTCCGCAGACGAGATGACACCGCACGGCGGCCCGAACCCTGGCTACTCGGTAGATGGGGAACGCTCAATGGTGGCCCCGGCGTAGCAGGCCACCAGGCCGAACTCCAGATCGCTCATGGCCAATACCGTCTGAATCCGTACCCGCCTTCAACTCTGCCGCCAGGGGAGGCACTGCGGTGTTCACCCAGTCCTGTGTGACGCTACCGCCGAGAGCCGTCTGCGTGATCCATCGGGGTTGTCGCGAAACGTCAGGCCTACAGGACGACGTCAGTCCCTCCACTGCTCAGGGCCTGGAGCAACTCGGCGCTCACCATGACGTCTAAGACTGTCGCGGGACCAGCGCCGTGGATGGCGAACAGGTCGCCGATGGTGGCACTGGTGAGCCAGGCGACGATGCCTCCAGGATACTGCCTGGTCATGCGGGCAAGCAGGGCCTTAGTGCGGCCCTGCCAGCGAACAGCGCCGAGGTCGGCATCCGTCATGGAACCCTGGAGCAACGGGAGACTGGCGACATCAGGGTCGGCGAACCAGGTGGCCAGTGTGGTGACGGCGCGGCCGGCGGTAGTCGGGGTGGCGTGCTTGGGGAAGCGGGCAACGCCGGCGGTGGTGTCGGGCGGTAGGCCGAGCCAACGGCACACGGCAGGTCGGAGTTGGCGATGGGCCCAGCGCGCGCGAAGGGTACTCGGGAACAGGGGGGTGCCGGGCCATCCCCAGCCGTCGCGGCGGATCGTGCGGTATGAGCGAGCGTCGTGATGCGAAGCGCTGGCGGCGACTTGGGTGCCGAGCTCGGTGAGCGCGTCCTGGAGGCGGGTGGAGAACTCCGCGACGGCTTGGCGGTCGGCCTCGCCGACGAAGTGGCTGTAGCGGCGCAAGGCGATCACCGGGTCGTTGCCGAGTCGGCCGGCGATGGTGCGGATGTCGACGCCGGAGCGCAGCAGGTCAGTCGCCGCGAAGTGCCGCAGGGCGTAGAGGTTGCGGTCGAACTGGACGCCGAGCAGGTCGCACATGCGGTGGAACCGCTTGGACAGGTGGTCGGGGTCGCAGGGCTTGGACCCGTCCGGGGTGGTGTGGTGCGCGAATACGTAGGCGTCGGGGCGCAGCGCCACGCCAGCGTCCTCGGCGGTCTGCTGCCGGGCGGCGTGCTCGGCCTCCAACAGGGACAGTGTCTGCGGGTCGAGCCGGAGAACCCGTTGCTTACGGTTCTTGGGGTAGGGCTTGGGCTTGCCGTCGCCCTCGATCACTTCGGCGATGGTGAGGGTGCCCTCGTCGGCGTCGATCAGCGACCAGCGGATCCCGCAGGCCTCGCCGCGGCGGCCGCCGGTGATGATGGTCATCCACACGAACAGGCCGAAGTTGGGGTCTGCTTCGGATGCGGTGGCCAGGACGAGCGCGACTTCCTGGGGTCGGGGAACCCTCAACACCGGCTCGGGCACGGCTGTGCGGCTGGTGTCGCTGGCGGGGTTGACGCTGATCAGTTTCCACTTCTTGGCCTGCGTGAGGGCGCGGTGGATGATCGCGTGGATGTGCCGCTGCGTCGCCGGTGACAACGGCAGCCCGTGGACGCAGTCGGTCCCGTGGACCTTGGTAGCCGCCTTCGGGCTCGGTCTGTACTCGGCTCCGAGGCCGAGCGGGGCGTGGCCGTTGCGCACGCGCCACCAGCAGTGGCGGCACTTGCCGCCACGTTCGGCCACGGCCTTGTAGAAGCGATCCAGGTCGAAGGTGGTTAGGTCCCGAAGCGGGATGCGGCCGACCGCCGGTTTGATCTGGTTGTCGATGTAGCCCTGGTAGGTCTTGCGGGTGTCGGCCTCGAGTCGGGCGTGGTCGAGCCAGAGGTCCAGCAGCTCTCCACAGGTGCCGGCTGCGGCCTCGTTGATCCGGTCGCCGAGGCGGGCTCGGCCGAGGTACTCGGCGAGCCTGGCCTCGGCGTCATCGCGGGTGCCGTGGACCGTGAACGTGTCGCGCAGGAGCCGCCGTGGGTTCAGTGGGTCGCGGCCGGTGACGACCTCGATGGTGTACGAGTTCGCGCCGCGCTGGCGGATGTGGCCCTGGCCGCGGGCTCGCCGGCGGCCAGCCTTGCCTGCGGAGAGGCGCGTGCGGCGTTGATGATAGGCATCCCGGTCTGCGCCGCGCTCGCGGTGGTGTGCCGGCGTGACGCAGCCGTGCATGTCGCACAGTCGCTGCAATGGCCGGGAGGGCAACACCCCACGCTCCAGCAGCCACGCGACGCGTGGGGCCTTCTCTGTGCGGCCGTCCAGCTTGAATGCGCCCAGGCCCTTGCTGACCGCCCCGGTCCACACCAGGTGGCCACCGTCTGAGCGAACCTTGGCATTGAACCGGGCTGCGACCTGTGCCAGCTCGTGTTCGTCCATGGAGTCCGTCCGGTTCCAATCCGCCCGGGAGAGTTGCTCCGAGGTTGCTCCCGAGGGTTGCTCCAGAGGTTACTCTATGGGTTGCTTCCGTCAAGAACTCCGTCAGAAGCCCGACCGCCAGCCCCTGGAGGACTGCCTTGAGCAAGAACCGGCTGGTCAGAGGTGGCGCGCCGCGAGGGACTCGAACCCCCAACCGCCAGATCCGTAGTCTGGTGCTCTATCCATTGAGCTAGCGGCGCTCGGAGCGGAGGCAGCGCGATTCGAACGCGCGACGGGGGCTTAACCCCGAACCCGCTTAGC
>WNFV01005206.1_pt1 | contig 15812 bp, 22 predicted proteins | sample 5400101 | NCBI WGS metagenome assembly WNFV01 (sample SAMN13153361, study PRJNA577476) | soil metagenome | isolation source: 115 cm soil or saprolite under grassland replicate 1 | place: USA:California | collected 2016-06-15
GACTACTCCTGCACGCCGACCACGGACCACAAAGCCCCACCGAATGGCAACAATGGCACCGGGTCACCCGCAAAGCGATCACCAAGCACCACGTGACCGTCCATGCGGACACGGCCACACCGGACGACACCCGCCTCGTGCACTCGCACTGCCAACGCCGGGCAACCGGCGCCCGCAACGACCCAGCGCTGCTCTACGCCTGAAACGCCCTACGGGGCTTGCTTGAGCCGTATGCCGCGACGAGCGGCACGTACGGATCTGAGGGGGCCCCGATGCAGCAATGCATCGGGGCTACCCGACCGCGGCCGTGCTTACCTGGCCTACCGGAACGCGAGCACTCCGTAGGCGGCGAGCCAGTGCTCGGACATCCAGCCGGGGGCGCGCAAAGCCTCGAGCCCGGCGGTGATGTGGCGGTCGAGTGCGGCGGCGAACGCGTCCTGCTCGCTCGGATCGACGCACTCGGCCAAGCGGCGAAACGCGTGCACGCTGTACAGGTTGAGTCCGTGCAGGTGAGCGCCCTGGCCATCGCCGGCGTCGGTGACACGCGCCGGTTCGGACAGGCCAGCGAACCGGCGTCGGTTGAGGCGGTAGTGCCAGGTCGTGAAGAAGCCGTCGAGGTCGAGGTCGCGCATCAGCACGATCTCGGCGAGCATCGGCGAATCGAACGCCGACGGGTAGTCGATGTCGTGCCAGTACCAGCGCCGCGCGGCCTCAGTGATCGCGTCGGACAGCGCGTAAGCACCGGATTGCTGACGGCGGTGGGCGAACGGCAGCGCCCGCGACAGTGCGAAAGCCGAGTTGGCGTGCACGCCGGACCGGTCGGGATAGGCCGGCTTCGGCAGCCAGGCGACCAACCCGTCCTCGATTCGATCGGCAAGCGGACGCACGGCTGCCGCCCAGCGCGCGGCATCGGCGTCGCCTGCATCGGCCCAGGCCTCGAGTTCGGCGGCTAACTGCAGCGTCCACGCCCATCCGTAGGGACGCTGTAGCCCGGGTTGTCGGCGAGGTAGGCGGCTTCGGTCTGCAGGTTCGCAGCGGTCAGGTGCTCGTCGAGGACGGCCCGGCCCTCAGCGGTCCAGGCGCCGTCGGGCACCTCTCGGACGAGCACCGCGAGCGCCCAATGCATCTCGACCGCCGAATGCCAGTCGTAGCAACCGTAAAAGGCGGGATGGATCTCGCGTGGCCGCGGACGGTCCTCGGCGTGCCGCATCACGTACCGCGGCGCGTTGGGGTACTCGCAACGCACCGCCTCAAGGATCGTCGCGGCGGACCGGTTCCCGATCTCGTCTAACCCGCTGCCGGGGATCTGCACGATGTACACCCTACGGTCCGTGACCGGCACTCATAGGGTCTGAATGAGGTGGAACGTGCGCCCTCGCCGCCCTGCTACGCGAGGTTTTCGGGCACTGCATAATGCCGCCGACAGGGCGTCGTGCTGGGTGAACGACCGCTCGTGCCGATGAGCGGATCTTCAGCGGGGGGCAGTGGTTCGCATGCCGTCGTTGACGACGGCGAGCGCCCGGGTCGGATCCGCGGGTTCGGGCTGGTCGGCGGCATGCCGGGAGAGCAGGATCCCGGAGATCAGCGCCATGAGATCCGCAACGGTGATGTCGGCGCGGACGCCTTCGCGCGCTGGGCTCGCGTGAGCAGGAGGTGCATCTCGGTGTGGAGCTCGGCGGTGGTCGCGGCGAGTCCGCCACGCACGTTGATGCCGGCTCCCGTCAGGGCGTCCACCAGGTCCTTCTTGGGTCCCGCCTCGGCGACCAGCAACTCGATGAACGCGAACAGGCGAGCATGCAGTGGAGCTCGCAGGGCGATCAGCCCGGCGCGCGTGGTCGACCGCATCGCGGATGGCCTGCACTCCTTGTGACCTTGCCATTCCGACACCGCGAGCTCGTCGGGCGTCTGCCGAGATTGTCCGCGGACGGACCTGAGTGGCCCAGGGGGGCTCTACCGGATCAGGCAGAACGGGTGGCCGGCCGGGTCGGTGAAGACCCTGAAGCGCTCGCCGCCGGCGTTCAGGCGGGACGCGCCCAGCTCCAGTGCCCGGGCCTCGCCGGTGTCGAGGTCGTCGACCAGGAGGTCGAGGTGGGCCTGCTGCGGGTACGCCGGGTCCGGCCAGCGGGGCGGGTTGTAGTCGCTGATCTGCTGAAACATCACGTTCCTGCCCTCAGCGGAGATGAGCGCGCCCTCGGGGCCGTCGTAGGTGACTTGCATGCCGGTCAGGTCGGCGTAGAAGCGGGCCAGTGCCGACGCGTCGGGGGCGTCGATCGTCACCGCGAACAGGCCCATCACCGGGCCGACGCCGTCGGCCTGGCACAGGTCGAACGGGTGACCGGCCGGGTCGGCCAGCGTGATCCAGGTCGGCCCGTCGGCCAGCCGGGTCGCGCCGAGGTCCACCGCCCGCCCGGCCGCCGCCTGGGGATCGTCGACCTGCAGGTCGAGGTGGAACTGCTGCGGGTGCTCCTGCCCGGGCCACCGCGGCGCGACGTGGTCCGGGGCGCGCTGGAATTCGATCTCCTGACCATCCGGAGTCGAGACGCCGAACCGGTCGGAATCGTTCCGGACGACGTCCCACCCGGTGAGTTCGGCGTAGAACGCACCGACGTTCTCGATGTCCGCCGCGTCGAATATGGCAAGGTCCAGGCGAGCCGTCACGGTCATGGCCACATCCTGCCCCAGCCCTCCGACAAGAAGGACGCGCGCCGCACCTGCGGCCCGATCTCACGCGCCGTGACCTCATCAAATGACCGCTTTCTACCGCCGATCGGGCGTTACGGTACGCAACCAGACCCACGTACCTTCACCATCTGGTCGTGCCGAGTTGAGTGCACCGGTGCGCTTTTCGAAACTGGGTCCGCTGAGATGAGTTCTGGGCCACCGTACGTGCGCCGTCGACGCGGCCTGCATCAGTCAGCTGTGACTACCGGCGCCACCCGGATCACCGATCCGCGGCCTGTTGCCTCGCGGGCCCCAGGTGGGTGCGCTGTCCGTCGTGGTCGAGGATGCACAGGATTTCAGCCGCGCCGCCCTGAGCGCCGAACGCATGCGGCAGCATTGTGGAGAACTCTGCCGCCTCGCCGGTTTGAACCAGGACCGTCCGCTCGCCGAGCCGCAGTACCACGGTGCCGGACAGCACGGTGAACCAGTCCCGGCCGGGTGCACCCGCAGCTCGGTGGGGGCGGGCCGGGTGACCCGCAGCTTGGCGACCGTCACGCCGTGCGGTGCGCCCGATCGGGACAGCAGCCAGGTGGTGATGCCGCGCGTTTCGTCGCGGTGCGGGCGGATCACCACGTCGTCGTCGTTGTCCGACTCCACCAGCTGATCGAGCGTGGTGCCGCGCAAGACATCGTACCGTCGACGGCATGGCACATTCTCAACTGGCCGAGATGCTCGACCTCGACGCCGACGTTCTGCACGAGTATCACCGCGACGTGATCACCTGGGTCGGCTCGCTGATCCCTGACCAGGTGCGCATCGTTGACCTGGGTGCAGGCACCGGTACCGGCACCCTCGCGCTGGCCCGGCACCTTCCGGGCGCCCAGGTGGTCGCGGTCGACGTTGCCGAGCCGATGCTCGAGCACCTCCGAGGCAAGGCCCGCGCGCTCGGCGTCGCCGACCGGATCCGCACCGTCCAGACCGACCTGGACCAGCCCTGGCCGGATTTCGGCCCCGCCGACCTGGTGTGGGCGTCCGCCTCGCTGCACCACCTGGCCGACCCCGACCGCGCGCTCATCCAGGCCCTCGCGACGCTCCGGCCGGGCGGCGCGCTCGTGGTCACCGAACTGGACTCGTTCCCCCGATTCCTCCCGGACGAGGCCGACGCGGCTTTGGAGGAGCGCTGCCACGCCGCCCTCGCCGAGGTCCGGGCCGAGGCGGGTATGCACATGGGCGAGGACTGGGGCGTCCGCCTGGCCAAGGCCGGCTTCACCATTGACGCGGAACGACACTTCGACATCGACCTGCAACCACCGCTGCCGGCCGCCACCGGCCGCTATGCCCAGATCTCCTTGCAGCGCATGCGGCACGGTCTCGACGGCCGCCTCGACGCCAACGACCTCGCAGCCCTCGACGCGCTCACGGCCGGCATACCCGGCCGCGACGACCTCACCGTCCGGGCCACCCGGACGGTCTGGCTGGCCCGGCGCCCCGAACAGCGCTGAGGACAATGTAAAGACCCAGCACCCACCGTAGGTTGAGACGTACAAGCCGGCCGGCTGCAGAGCGCCCCCTCGCTTTCTGCGAGGTACTGTCATCAGCCGCCGACCGTGCGCTACGCACCGTGACCGCCTGCGTCGGTGGCCGGTGGTCGAGCGCACGACCGTGCCGATGAGGGTGCGTCTGCCTGTCGCTTGCCGAGTTGGATCCACGCCGTCGGCAGTCGGGCGTTGCGGGGACGGGCCAGGCAACTTTGGTCGCGGCCAATGAGAAGTTGGTAGGTGAGTCGGGTGCGTCGGCTCAGGCGAAGTCGGCCTCGGTGATGCCGTCGGCATGGCCGGCCGGCCACTGGACCAGCTCGATCCGGTAGCCGTCCGGGTCGGTGATCCAACTGGTCCGCGGCCCGTCCGTGCCGTCGGGAAGCCCGGGCGGCTCGGCCACGATCCCCTTGGCGGCAAGATCGGCGAGGGTTGCGTCCAGCGACTCGACCTGGATGACGAGGTGGTTGATGCCGGTGCCGAGGTCGACCTTGCCCCTCGCCGGGTCGTGGACCAGCTCGATGGTGACGAAGTCGTCGCCCGGCAGCCGGAGCATGGTCAGGCTGCCGAACGCCGTCTCCTCGACTGTCCCGACGACCGTGTAGCCGACGGCGGTGTAGAACGCGAGTGACCGCTCGAGATCGCTGACCCGCAGGCCGACGTGCAGTGTGCGCATGGCGGGCACCCTAGCCCAGATCAAGTCCTGGTGGAGGTCCACGGATTACGATCCCGCGCATCGAAACCGACGCATCCGCTCCACCCGCACGAGCACGACCGGGAACGCACCGGGCAATCCCGCCACCGATGTCAGCCGCACGCAGCCTTTCAGTGCAGGATGTTGACGGCGCGCGCGACAACGAGCGCCAGGGTGCTGAGCGAGGCCGCTGACTGCAGCATCATGAGCAGTTTCGCCCAGCGGGTCAGTGGCAGTGTGTCCGTGGGGCTGAACGCGGTGGCGGTGGTGAACGACAGGTACAGGTAGTCCACGAACCGAGGCTCCCAGTCCGGGTCGCTGAGGGTGGGGGCCTGCATCTGGGCGAACAGGAAGTCGGGGGCGGGCGCGGTGCGCGGCGGCCCGGCAGGCCGGACCGCCAGCGTCGAGTTCCCAGTACCAGAGCGCGAAGACGACGACGTTGGTGGCCCAGATCGCGGCTCCGGTGACCAGCAGCGGGCCGGCGTCGGTGCGGTAGCCGCCGTGCACCAGCGCGGACACCAGCAACGCGGCCGACCACGCGTTGGCCAGGCTGAGCATCCCGATCAGCGCCAACGAGGCGGTACGCAGGGTCCGGGAGTGGCCGATCCGACCCGGATGACCGCGGTGACGCCGGCGAGCAGCACGAGCTGCGCGGCGGGCAGCAGCCAGTGCGGTGGGAACGCCAGCCGCGGCGGTAGCAACATCCGCAGGGTGATGACGGTGAGCACGGCTGCCACGACCGGCCACCGCGCCTCACCGGCCGTGGGGCGGGCCCATGCGGGTACCAGCGCGGCGAGGTGGGCCCACTCGGCCGCGGCAGCATGTTCGGCGTGGGCCAGGCGGCGGCGAAGCGTGCCGCCGGTCACGCCGGTGGATCCGTGTCGGCGCGGCGGCGGGCTTCGGTGAGGAATGCGAGTACGGCGTCGGGGTGGGCGTTGTCGAGCTCGCGCATCGGCCGGGCGGCGCCGAACGGGGCGTTCCAGAACGCGCCGGTGCGTGGCGAGCGGGGGCTGACGTAGGCGTACGGTTCGGGGACGAACTTGTCTCCGGGCGACACTCCGTATCCGGTGCCCTCGACGAGGATGCCCACGTCGAAGTGCTCCGGCCACAGGATCGGCTGCTCGTTAGGGGCGAGCCGGCGCATCGCCGTGTCCCCGACGGCCCAACACTCCTCGATCCAGCGGGCGGTGTCCGGGTCGAGGTGGAGGACCTCGTCGGGGCCGACGCCGGACCCGTCGTGGTACACGGCTTCCGGCGCTCCGACGTCCACGCCGACGGCTTCGGCGAGCTCGGCGCAGGTTCGGCCGGAGATCGCCACCCGGCGCTCGCCGGCGATCAGGTCGGTGGCGTCGACACGTAGGTCCGGTGTAGCGACGGTGCGGAAGCCGCCGGGGTTGACCAGCAGCCGGATCGTGCGGCTGCGGCGGTGTTGTGGTCCGGCGAGGAGCAGTTCGGCGACGGCGTGCAGCGACCGTCTGGTGGTCTCCAGCGACTCGTGGTTCATGGCATCCTCCGATCGGTTGCGGGTCAGGTCTTGGTCAGCTCGGCCGCGCCGAAGGAGACGCGGAACCGCGCGCACCAGGTGCTCACGCTGCGGTACCGGGTGCTTCCACGGTTGGAACAGGCCAGGGCCACCGCCGCCGCGACGGCGCCGGCGGTGAGCACGACCCAGCTGATCGGCTGCCGGATCAGTAAGCGGATCCGCCGCATTTCTCCTCCTCGTCCCGGTCGTTGTCGAATCCGGGAGCTGGCCAGGGCTTGCCGGCGTAGCGCTGGATGGCGGGGCCGGGCGGCGCTGGCAGTGCGCCGAACATGCCGGCGCCGGCGCGCAGGACGCGGGCGGGGTGCAGCCGGGCGAACGGATCGTCCTGCAGCGACCGGGGATCGCCGGCCTGGCTGACGGTGACCGCGCCCGCGATCGTGGTGGCGTCCCGGACCAGGGTGCTCATCGCGGTCGACGGTATGCCGCGCAGTACCTTCCGCATAGCTTCGCTGACCGTGACGTCGTCGAACAGCGGCGCGACATGTCGCGGGATCGTGACCAGCGATACCCATGCCGGGGGCGCCTGCGGGTCGATGAGTCGCTCGTCCATACGCAAGGCTGCCGAGACCGGTTTACGCCCGGACGGCCAGGCGGCGAAAGTGCCGACATGAGAGCCGTCCAGGCTCATGGCGGGAGCGGCGGTGAGCGCCGACGAGGCCAGGCCGCCTTCGAACGGGCCTTCCACCAGCGCGAACCAGCACCAGCCGGTCACAACGGCACCTCCCAGTCCGGCCGGATCGCGCGGGTGATCTCGCGCAGGTCGGTGCGCAGTTGCTCATTGGTGGGCCGACCCCAGAACCAGTAGCCGTTGTAGACAGCGTGGATGCGCAGATCGGGGTGGAGCGTGAACGCCGCCGGGGCGTACGGCCGGTGCACGGTGTCCGTGGTTTCCAGCAGACCGAGTATGGCTTGGTAGCGCCGGTCAGGGTCGCTGAGGAAAGTCCACCGCGCGTCCAGGCCCGCGCGGAACGCGGCGGCCACCTCGGGTGGGTCGATGCTGATCGACACGAACCGCGTGTAGGCGACCTCCGCCTCACTCTGCAAAGCGACCAGGCCCCGGAAGAACGCCTGCTCCTTCGGGCACCACCAGCCGCGGTAGAAGTTGACCACAAGCGGGTCGCCCGCGGCCAGGTCCGACAGTCTCCGGCGGTGGCCGTTGTGGTCGGGCAGCTCCAGGTCGATCAATTGCTTGCCGGGCACCAGGTCTGGGTTCATGACGTGTAGTCGCCGACCTCTGCCCCGGCGTTACGCGTGTAACGCGCTTGGCATTGCCGAGGACTGAATCACAAGCGACGGACCCGTAGTAGGGAGGCGACGATGACGCCCGGTCCGCCCGCCTGCCGTGACGTGGTCGAGCTGGTCACCGACTACCTCGAGGGCGACCTGGAGCCTGCGGTCCACGCCGCGGTCGAAGAACATCTGCACGGCTGCGACGGCTGCACCGCGTACGTGGGCCAACTGCGCGCCACGGTGCGCGCGCTCGGGTCGACGCGGCGGCCGCCGTTGGATCCCGAGTTCTGCGCCCGGCTCGTTGCGGCGTTCCGCGGGTGGTCCGCGCGGCGCGAGACCGACGGAGGACGCGCGTAACGGCACGGTCGCGACCGGAGACTGCACGGGCATGAGCGATGTTCCCATTGCCGCACACGCGATTCTGTCCGACTGCCACTCCGCCGCCTTGACCACGGTCGACGGGTCGGTGGACTGGCTGTGCTTCCCGCGTTTCGACAGCCCGTCGATCTTCGGCCGGCTGCTCGACGACGCGGCGGGGCACTGGTCGATCCGCCCGGCCGGTGAATACACCGCCGGCCGTCGCTACCTCGACCGCACACTCGTCCTGGAAACCACGTTCCGTACGCCGACCGGCACGGTCGTGCTGACCGATGCCCTCGCGATGGGTGCTGACAACCGCGGTCACGCACTCGGCAAGGGCGCCCCGCACCTGTTGATCCGCTCGGTGTCGGGTGTCGAGGGCGAAGTCGACCTCCACGTCTCGTACGCGCCCCGTCCCGAGTACGGGCTGCTGCGGCCCCTGCTGTCGCGTGTGGACGGTGGCGTGACCGCGCGCGGTGGCGCCGAGTGGCTGGTGCTGTCCAGCCCGGTGCCGATGGAGCTGGAAGACTCCACCGCCACCACGCGGATCAGCGTGCGGGCCGGTGAGACCGTCCGGTTCGCGCTGCACCGCTCGACGCTGGAGGAGCAACCGGCCCGGATCTGGAGCCCGGCTGCGATCGCCGACCGGCTCGCCGGCACCGTCGACGCGTGGCGGTCCTGGTCGGAGCTGCACCAGAACTACGAGGGGCCGTGGCGGGACCTGGTGCACCACAGCGGCCGGGTGCTGCAGGGGCTGACCTTCCAGCCCAGCGGCGCGATCGTGGCCGCCGCGACGACCTCGTTGCCGGAGGGTGTCGGCGGCGAGCGTAACTGGGACTACCGGTACTCGTGGGTGCGCGACGCGAGCTTCACGATGGAGGCGCTGTGGGTGGCCGCCTGTCCGGATGAGGCGAGCGACTTCTTCGCGTTCATGACCACCGCCGCCGCGGCCGCGGTCGGCCCGGGCACTCCACTGCAGATCATGTTCGGGGTCGGCGGCGAGCACGACCTCACCGAGCGGACCCTGCCGCACCTGCGCGGCTGGCGGGACAGTCGCCCGGTCCGGGTCGGCAACGGGGCCTGGAGCCAGCAGCAGATCGACGTCTACGGCGAGCTGCTGGGCGCCGCCCACCGGCTGACCGACCAGGTCACGTCGATGGACGGGGATATGCGTGCCTTCCTGGTCGCGCTCGCCGACACCGCCGCTGAGCGGTGGCGGGAGACCGACCAGGGCATCTGGGAGGTCCGCGGGGAGCCACGGCATTTCCTGTACTCGAAGGTGATGTGCTGGGTCGGGCTCGACCGGGCGATCAAGCTCGCCGGAAAGCTGCACGCCACCGACAAGGTCGGTGCCTGGAAGATGGCCCAGGACGAGATCTGGGAGACGGTCGTGCGCGAAGGCTGGAACGAGTCGGCCGGTGCCTTCACCCAGTACTTCGGGTCGGACGCACTCGACGCGTCGAACCTGATGATGCCGATCGTCGGGTTCCTGCCCGCCGACGACCCCCGCATGCTGGCCACGATCGACGCGATCGCCGAGCGGCTGACCGACGAGCGCGGCCTGGCGTACCGCTACCGGACCGACGGTGGCGTCGACGGGCTGGCGGGCGAGGAGGGCACCTTCCTGCTGTGCACCTTCTGGCTGGCCCAGGCCCTCGCGATGTCCGGGCAGGTCGACCGGGCCCGGGAGGTGTTCGAGCGGGCGGTCGGCTACGTCAACGACGTCGGCCTGCTGGCCGAGGAGGTCGACCCCGTCACCGGGGAGCTGCTGGGCAACTTCCCGCAGGCGTTCAGTCACATCGGCCTGGTCAACGCGGCCTGGGCGATCAGCGAAGCGGAGAACCGCGTGAAGGAGAACATGTCATGAAAGCCGTCGCCGTCTTTCCCGGCAAGCCGGGCAGCGCCCACCTGACCGACATACCGTCGCCGACGGTGTCCGACGTCCCGCACGGGCGGGGGGTGCTGGTGCGCCTGTTGCGGGTCGGCCTCGACGGCACTGACCGGGAGATCAACGCCGCCGAGTACGGCACCGCGCCCGAGGGGTCGGACTTCCTGATCATCGGCCACGAGAGCTTCGGCGTGGTCGAGGAGGTCGGGCCGGCGGTGACCGAGCTCGCGCCCGGCGATCACGTGGTGGCCCGGGTCCGCCGGGCCGGCACCAGCCTCTACGACGTCATCGACAGCCCGGACCTGACCACTGACGACAGCTACTTCGAGCACGGCATCAGCCGGGTGCACGGCTTCCTGACCGAACGCTACGTGGAGGAGCCCCGCTACCTGGTGAAGATCCCGCCGGCGCTGCGCGACGTCGGGGTGCTGCTGGAACCACTGTCGGTGGCGGAGAAGGGCGTCGTCGAGGCGTACGAGATCCAGCGCCGGCTCAGGGTCTGGCAGCCGCGCCGTGCCGCCGTGCTCGGCGCGGGGACCATCGGCCTGCTGGCCACGATGGTGCTGCGCAACCGCGGCCTCGACGTCACCACGTACGGGCTGACCCCGCCGCCCTACCGCAACAGCGACCTCGTCGAGGCGCTCGGTGCCCGGTACGTCTCCACGCAGCAGACCTCGCTGGTCGACGACGTGGCCGCGCACGGGCAGTACGACCTGGTGTTCGAGGCCACCGGGTACTCGCCGATCGTCTTCGACGCGATGTGTCACACCGTGGCCCGCAACGGCATCCTCGTGCTGGCCAGTGTCACCGGCGGCATGCGCCGCAGCGAGGTCCCGTCCGACGCCATCAACCTCGACTTCGTCCTCGGCAACAAGGTCATGTTCGGCACCGTGAACGCCGGCCGGGAGCACTTCGAGGAAGGCGTCCGCGACATGGCCATGGTCGAGGCGCAGCGACCGGGCTGGCTGGGGCGGCTGCTCACCCACCGGGTCGACGGCCTCGACCGCTACGACCAGGCGCTGTCACTGCTGACCACATCCGGGGTTATCAAGGTGTACATCGAGATCGGAGGCTGACATGTCGGTTCGCGACCCGGCCGCGATCGCCGGGCCGACCGCCCGGTGCGGCACCCGCGTGCTCGGTCCACCGCCGGGCGACGGCTGACCTTCTTACCGTGACGTCGGCCCGGGCCCCCAACGGCCCGGGCCGCAGTCGCGCAAACGACACCGTGCCGTGCCGTCGGCTTCCGCCCGGCCCCGAGGATGCGCCGGTACGAGAGCGGCCGAAGGGCACCTTCCACGACGCCTGCTGAGCGAGGAGCGGTAACCGTCCCCGCCACGCCGGCGGGCGTGGCAGGGACGTATGTCACATCTGCTCCACCAGAGGACGGGCTTGCCTCGTGGACGCCGTCGACTCCCCCGTGACTCGCTCGCCGCGTAGCAGCGTCAGCGCGACCAGCGGGAAGATCAGCACCGACAGCAGGCCGGCGCACACGAGCGAGGCGCCGGTAACCGTACTGATCTTGCCCAGGGTCACGCCGATCTGGGTCGCGGTGACGATGAACGGCAGCGAGGTGGCCTGGAGCAGCCCGAGTGCGGCGGTGGACCGAGGGCCGCTCGTGCGCAGGCCGAGCAGGGCCGGGACGCCCCGCACGATCAGCAGCGCGAGGAGGAACAGTGGCACCCGGGCCAGCGCCGACGGGTGGGCCAGCAGGCCGGTCAGGTCGAGCCGAATCCCGCTGCTGACGAAGAACACCGGCACGACGAACCCGTACCCGATGGCCTCGAGCTTGGTCCGGAAGTGCGGATGTGACGTGGAGTCCCGGTCGACCAGGCCGATTACCGCGCCGGCCAGGAACGCGCCGAGGATGCTCTCCAGGCCGAACCGTTCGGCGAGCGCGGTGAAAGCAACCAGCAGCACGACGGCGAACCGGACGCGGATCTCGGCCGTGGTGTCCTGCAACCGGACCAGCACCTCGCCCAGCCGCATGGAGCGTCCGGCGGTCATCACCGCGAACCACGTCGCCACTACCGCCGCGACGAACGCCGCGAGCAGGATGAGCTTGGATCCGGTGCTGCCACCCGCTGTCGAGAAGAACAGCGACAGCAGCACGATCGCCGCGAAGTCGGCCACCGTCGCTGCCGCGATCGCGGTCTGCCCCACCTCGCTGTCGACCTTGCCGGCGTCTTTGAGAACGGGCACCACGAGGCCGAGCGAGGTCGCCGACAGCGCGATCGCCAGCAGCAGCGGCTCTCGCACCCAGCCGACGGCGTGGAACCCGGCGCCGGTCCCGAGCCCCAGCACGAGTGTCACGACGTAGCCGGCTACCGCGAGCCGCAGCACCCGCCCCCGCAGCCGATGGACGTCGATCTCCAGGCCGGCTAGGAAGAGCAGGAATGCCAGGCCGAAGAGGGCCAGGATCTGCACCGGCAGGTCGACGCGTACCCAGCCGAGCACCGAGGGCCCGAGGATGATGCCGGCGACGATCTCCAGCACGACCGCCGGGACGCGCAGCCGGGGGAAGAACCCCACGACCAGCGGCGCCAGCACCGCGACCGCCGAGATGATCAGCAGGTTGGTGAACGACACGTCCGGCATGGCCATCACATCCCGTACTCTTCGAGCAGCCGCAGCCAGACCTCGCTGACGGTCGGGAACGACGGAACGGCATGCCAGAGCCGCTCCAGCGGCACCTCCCCGGCGATCGCGACCGTGGCGGAATGGAGCAGTTCCTGGACGTCGGGGCCGGTGAACGTCGCCCCGACGATCACGTTCCGGGCGGCGTCCACGACCAGCAGGCTGGTCCCGCCGATGCCCTCGCCGAGCACGTACGCGCCGGCGACGGCACCGGTGTCGTAGCTGACCGTCCGCACCGGCAGGCCCCGCTCGCGGGCCGCCGCCTCGGTCAGCCCGACCGCGCAGACCTGCGGGTCCGTGAACGTCACTCGGGGTACGACGTCGCGGCTGGACCGGTCACGGATGTCGCGGTCGAGGATCACGTCGGCGGCGATGCGGGCCTGGTACTTGCCCATGTGGGTCAGCGGTGCGAGGCCGTTGCAGTCGCCCACCGCATACAGCCAACCGCCTAGCGCCTGCAGCCGGTCGTCCACCTCGACGTAGCGCCCAGGCTCCAGTCCCACCGTTTCCAACCCGAGATCCGCGGTCGCCGGGCGGCGGCCCACCGCGACCAGAATCTCGTCGGCTTCGTACTGCCGACCGTCGGCGAGGGTGGCCGCGACCGGTCCGTCCCGTTTCACCGCCACGACCCGGGTGCCGGTGACCACGGCAATGCCCTCGGCCTCGAACGCCGCCGCGACCTGCGCACCGGCGAACGGCTCCTCGCGGACCAGCAGCCGGTCGGCGGCCTCCACCACGGTCACCTGCTCGCTGCCGAGCCGCCGGAACGCCTGGGCCAGCTCCAGACCAACCGCGCCACCGCCGAGCACCAGCAGCCGCCGGGGAATCCGCGTCGCGGCGGTGGCGGAGCGGTTGTCCCAGGGCCGGCTGTCGGCCAGCCCTTCGACCGGTGGGATCGCCGCGGACGTGCCGGTGGCCAGGACGACCGCGCGCCGGGCAGACAGCTCGCGCCGGGTGCCGTCAACCGCCTTGACCAGGACCCGCCGAACCCCTGCCAGCCGCGCGGTTCCGCGTACCAGTGTGATGCCTTTCCCGGACAGCCAGGGCAATTGGCCGTCGTCGCGCCAGCCGCTGGTCATGTAGTCGCGGCGGGCGAGTGCGGCGGGGACGTCGAGCGTTCCGATGACGGCGGCCGCGGCGCCGGGAACCCGGCGGGTCGCGGCGAGCACGTCGCCCGGCCGGATCAGCGTCTTGCTGGGGATGCAGCCCCAGTAGGAGCATTCGCCGCCGACCAGCTCCCGCTCGACGATGGCGACCGACAGGCCGCCGTCGGCGCAGCGGCCGGCTGCGTTCTCCCCGGCCGGACCGGCACCGACCACGATCACGTCAAAGGTCTCCATCAGCGCTGCGCCGCCTGACACGCCGCCCGGGCGCCGGCGGAGGTCGGGTCGAAGTCGGGCTTGATGCGGCGGAACAGGTCCTGCAGGTCCGCCCAGAGCTGGTACGGCGATGGGCGGCCGCAGAGGACCATCGCGTTGTCGCCCTGCAGATCGGACAGTCGCCGCTTGACGCCGGTGTCGTCGGGCAGTTCGAAGTCGGGGATCGTGGCGCCGGGGGTCAGTCCCTCGCTCATGGCTGCACCTCGCTTCGCTCGATGCAGCCATGGGGCTGCGCCGCACTGAGTTTCATGATTCGCTCGCTTCGCTCGCTCATGGTCTGTCTCCTTAGCTGCGCAGGCGCGTGCGGTAGATGCTGGTTGTGGTGGTGAGGTAGAGGGTGCGGCAGTCGTCGTCGCCCCAGGTGAGATTCGTTGCGGGCTCGGGGAGTTGCATGGCGCCGAGGCGACCGCCGTCGGGCGAGAGGATCGTGACGCCGGCCGGGCTGCAGAGGTAGACGTTGCTGCGCTTGTCCACGGTGATCCCGCCGAGGCCCCGCCCGGCCGAGGCTTCGGTCAGGTCGGCGAACAGTTCGCTGGACCCGCCGGTGCCGTATCGCAGGACGACCGCGTGTGTCGGGGTCGCCGTCGCCGACGCCGTCGCCGACGTTCGGTGTTCGCGTCGGCCCGCACGGTGGTGACCCGCCTCCAGGACCTTGGCCGGGGTTATCTCGTTGAGCGCCCCGGCCTCGTCGTCCGGGCCGTAGCGCGACGGCCGCCACCCGTCGGTACCGTGCGCGGCCGTCGGGGTCTGCACCTCGGTCATCGCGACCTCCAGGCGTCGGTCATCGCCACGCCTGTTCTGTCTTGCGACTCGGGCGAACGTTTCACGGCTGCGCAGGCGTCTTTTTGAAAGCCGTGAGCGGATGCGCTATCCCGATCGCGCCGCGCTCGCTCAGATCAGATCAGCTTCAGCTCCCGCGCCCCCTGGTCAGCACGTTCCGCGGCTACCGTCGCGCACCGTCGTCACGCCGTCGGATTCTGTCCAGACCAATCTCCTGACCGACGTCACGTTGAGGAGGCGGTCATGGCCGACGACCTGGTGCGGATTCCGGACGGCTCGAGGTTCGTGGTCGACGACCGCCGCGGCGATCTCCTTGCCTCGTGCGATCAGCCGCACGGTCTGTTCTGTCGGGACACCCGCCGACCGGCGCGGGCCGGTCAGCCGTGCCGGGATGCCCGCATGGGACACGCGGGGTCAGCCGCGCCACTCCCGGAACGCGGTGAGCAGCCGCTCCCGCGCCTCGTCGGTCATCGTCTCGGCGGGAAGTTCGCCGAGGGTACGCACGGTGAGGCGCATCTGGTCGAGGTAGCGGTCGCAGCCGTCGCATTCGGCGAGGTGGGCGACGAAGCGGCGCTCGGTCTCCGGGTCGAGCTGGTTTTCCAGGTACGCAGTGACCAGCTCGACGAACTCATCGCAGTTGAGCACTGAAGTACTCCTCCAACCGTCCCCGCACGGCGGCGCGGGCCCGATGCAGCAGTACCCGCTGGTTGGCCGCCGAGATCTCCAGGATGCCGCATACTTCTTCGGAGCTGTAGCCGTCCACATCCCGCAAGGTGATCACGACGCGTTGCCGCGCCGGCAGGTCACCGATTGCCGCCTCGATCCGGGTGCGCATTTCCCGGGCCTCGATCTCGGTCTCCACCGACGGCCACGCGGGTGGGAACTCCTTCCAGTGCCCCGGGTACGGGTCGTCGGGACCGCGGAAGCGCGCGGGGTCGACGGTCGGGCCGCTGTCCTCAGGGGCCAGGCTAGCCCCGTCGTTCGCACATGCGATTGAGTGACTTGCGTCGCGAGCGTCCGGCTGGTTCGTTGCTGATCTATGGGCGTATCGGATGAACCTCGGCGGGGAGCGCGGCGGCCTCGGGCGCAGATCGCCGGTGCCGGC
>WNFV01009497.1_pt1 | contig 15811 bp, 14 predicted proteins | sample 5400101 | NCBI WGS metagenome assembly WNFV01 (sample SAMN13153361, study PRJNA577476) | soil metagenome | isolation source: 115 cm soil or saprolite under grassland replicate 1 | place: USA:California | collected 2016-06-15
TGGCTCGTGTATTCGGTCGCCGGCGCCCTGTCGGTGACGCTCATCGGCGCCGACCAGGGCAGCCGGCGGCTGATCTTCTCGCTGATGATCGGCGCCATCTTCTGGAACTACCTGTCGGTTGTCTTCACGTTCATCGCGGAGACGATCGCCTGGGAGCGCTGGGAGGGCACGCTCGAGTACACGATGATGGCGCCCGTTCGGCGCGCCGCGCAGCTGCTTGGCTCCACGCTGTACGCCGTGGTCTACGGCCTCATCCACACCGCGTTCATCATGGTCGTGCTGGTCCTGTTCTTCGGTCTCGATCTCAGCCACGCCGACCTGGGAACCGCGGCGATCCTGATGCTCGTCGGCTCCGTGAGCTTCATCGGCATCGGGATGATGGCCGCCATCCTGCCGCTCCTGTACGTCGAGCGGGGCGCCCAGATGACGTTCGTCCTCCAGTCGGTGCTGCTTCTCATCAGCGGCGTGTACTACTCGATCGAGGTGCTGCCCGGCTGGATGCAGGTGGCCTCACGCTTCTCGCCGGCGACATACATCCTGGACGGCGTCCGGAAGGCGCTCACCGAAGGCGTGCCGATCACGGCGCTGTGGTACGACGTCTGGCCACTCGTGCTCATGGGCATCGTCCTGATCCCCCTCGGGATCTGGGCCTTTGGGCGGGCCGAGAAATACGCCAAGCGGACCGGCAAGCTCAAGAGGGTCGGCTGACATGCGTACGCCGACCGTCGATCGCCTCGACCGCTTTGCATCGCCGGTGCGCGGCGTCCACTTTCGCGGCTATCGCGGGCTGGACGCCGACCTGCCGGGCATGTTCGAGGCGGCCCGGCAGGCACGGCTGGCCGACGGCGAGATCGAGCCGCTCGACCTCGCGGGCATGCGGGCGACGTACGCACATCTGGAGCGATCCGACCCGGCCCGGGACATCCTGGTCGTCGAGCTCGGCGACGAGATCGTCGGGTACGCGCGTGTCCTGTGGGGAGACGCCAACGACGGAAGCCGCTACTACGACGGGTTCTGCTTCCTGCGACCCGATGCCCGGCGCCAGGGCATCGGCCGGGCGATGCTGACCTGGAGCGAGGATCGCCGGCGGGTCATCGCCGATGCCCACGCGGCCGCCGGCGAGGGCCTGGACCGGCCGCGCTGGATGACCACGTTCGTGCACGACGGCGACCGCGGCGGGCGGGTGCTCCTGGAGTCCGCGGGCTACGAGCCATTCCGGCGCTTCTTCTCGATGCTCCGGCCGGACCTCGAGTCGATCCCCGACGCACCGCTTCCCGAGGGCCTGGAGATCCGTCCGATCCCGCGGGACCGGGCCGTCCTCCGGCAGGTCTTCGACGCGGCCGGCGAGGCCTTCCGCGATCACTTCGGTTGGGTGGACGAGGGCGACGAGGCCTTCGCCAGCTTCATCGAGAACCCCGCGACCGACCCGGACCTGTGGCTGGTCGCCTTCAACGGCCACGAGGTTGCCGGGGCGGTTCTCAACGGAATCCATCGCCACGGCGACGGCAGCGCCGCGGAAGGCTGGCTCGATTCGGTGTTCACGCGCCGGCCGTGGCGGCGACGCGGCCTGGCCCGCGCCCTCATCGTACGCAGTCTCAGGCTGCTCCGTGACCGCGGACTGGCGAGTGCGGCGCTCGGCGTCGATGCCGAGAATCCCAATCAGGCGCTGGGCCTCTACGAATCCTGCGGCTTCCGCATGGCTTCATCGTCGACCGCGTTCCGAACGGCGATCCGCCCGCCGCCCGGGCACGAGGTCAGTGCCCGATGAACGCCGACGCCGAGGGGCTTCACGGGATCGAGAGCCTCGCAGGGCCCGCGGGCATCCAGGCGCTCGGCTGGACCTCGGAGCTCGCGGATGCCTTCGCGGGTCATGGCGCACGCGGCCTCACGCCGGCCAGGGTGACCGCCGAGCATCGGGGGGCATATGCGGTTCGAGCGACGCGGGCCGGCGGTCCGGCGGAGGGCCTGGCTGTAGTATCCGGCCGCTTCCGCTACGAGGCAGCCGGTCCTGCCGACTTTCCGGCGGTCGGTGACTGGGTCGCCATCGACGGCTCGCCCGCGGACGACGCCGCGACGATCCACGCGCGCCTGCCGCGGCGGACGGCCTTCTCACGACTGGCCGCCGGGCGGCGGACCGAGGCACAGGTAGTCGCCGCCAACGTGGACGTCGTGTTCGTCGCCATGGGTCTCGACGGCGACTTCAACCTGCGACGCCTGGAGCGCTACCTGGCCGTGGCCTGGGACAGTGGCGCCAGCCCGGTCGTCCTGCTGACGAAGACCGATCGATGTCCCGATGTCGACGGCCGAGAAGTGGCGGTTCGGTCTGTCGCGCCGGGGGTGCCCGTACTACCGATCTCGGCCCTGACCGGTGACGGCCTCGACGACGTGCGTGCCTGGCTCGAGCCCGGTCGCACCGCCGCCATTATCGGCTCTTCGGGTGTGGGCAAGTCGACGCTCATCAACGTCCTGGCCGGCCACGACGTGCTGGCGACTCGCGAGGTAAGGACCGGCGACGACCGCGGCCGTCACACGACGACCCATCGACAGCTGCTCGCGCTCCCCGGCGGCGGCATGGTCATCGACACGCCAGGCATGCGCGAGCTCGGCCTGTGGGATGGCGGCGAATCGATCGGGGACACGTTCTCGGAGATCGACGAGCTGGCCGCTTCCTGCCGCTTCGCCGATTGCCGCCACGAGCGCGAGCCCGGCTGCGCGGTCCTGGCAGCGATCGGTGACGGTAGCCTGCCGGGCGAGCGGCTGCGGAATCGGCGCAAGATGGAACGCGAGGCCGCCCGAACGGAGGCACGCCGCACGCCCAGCGAACGTACCGAGGCTCGGCGCTTCGCCCGGCTGGTACGCCACAGCGCGGCCGAGTCCATGGCCCGCAAATCCATGCCAGACTGGTGATCATGGTGAAGCTCGACGCGCCCGCCGCCTCGCTCACCGCAGCTCTGCGGATCAGGACCTACGCCGGACAGGTCGACGACCAGCCGATCGTCGACGTCATGACCGCCGCTCACCTCGCCGACGACTTCGACTACATCCCGACCGTGGAACAGTTCGCCTCCGAGGTGGAGCATCCGGCGGGCTTCGATCCCCAGCGGCACATCGTCGTCGGCGAGCTGGCCGGCAGGGTCGTTGCCGTGGGCCGGGTCGCCTACGTCCGGCGCGCCGGCGAGGACACCTACGAGATCTCAGCCGACGTGCATCCGGAGGTCCCTCGCCGGGAAATCGGCCGAGCGATCCTCAACCGGCTCGAGGGCCTGGCGCGCGACATGGCGGCCGACCGGCCGGCCGGGGCGTCGTGTCGGTACGCGTCGTGGTGCGTCGATTCGGCCGAGGACACGCGAGCGCTCCTGACCGCGGAAGGGTACCGGCCGGCTCGCTATTACCTCGAGATGGTCCGCGACGGCCTGGCGGACATCCCGGAGACGCCGCTGCCAGATGGCCTCGAGATGCGGCCGGTCGAGGCGGCCGACCATCGGCGGATCTTCGATGCCCAGGCCGAGGCATTTCAGGACCACTGGGGTGCACGGGAATGGACCGACGCCAACTTCGAGGGAATGTTCGGGGCGCCTGACCTCGACACGTCGCTCTGGCGAGTCGCCTGGGAAGGCGAGGAGGTCGTCGGGGTCTGCGCCAACTGGGTCTACGCCGAGGAGAACGAGCGGCTGGGGGTCAATCGGGGCTGGTTGGAGCAGGTCAGCGTGCGCCGGCCGTGGCGCCGCCGAGGCGTCGCCCGGGCGCTCATTGGGACCAGCCTGCGTGCCTTCGCGGATCGAGGATTGACCTCTGCCGCGCTGGCCGTCGACGCGGACAATCCGACCGGGGCGCTCGGCCTCTATGAGGGTCTCGGCTTTCGGGTAAACAAGCCGGCGACGATGTACCGCAAGGCGATGTCCTAGCGAAGAACTGCCATGCGGCCGCCGTGTCCGCGACCGTCGGCGTGTCGCGGATGTGCGTCTCTCGTTGGATACTTGAGGCACCGCGATGGCCGGCACCGTTCAGCTTGCGATCCATGGCGCCCTGATGCTCGTCCTGGCCGGTTGTACCGCCGGGGGACCGACGGGGACGACGTCAGCCTCAGGTGCCGACCGGCGATCCAGCCCAGGAGGAACGACCGTGGCGACCAATGACGGCTTCCATCTCATGAGCCCGGATGTCGACGAGGGCGGCGCCATCCCGCGCCGCTTCACATGCGACGGCGAGGACGTGTCACCGGCGCTGGAATGGGCCGGTGTCCCCGACCGGACGGCCGCGCTTGCTCTCATCGTCGACGACCCCGACGCGCGCGGCTTCGTTCACTGGATCGTGCTCGACATGAGTGGCACCGCGAGCGGTGGGCTGTCGGAGGGCATGTCCCCCTCGCCCGACGCGCCGCGCCAGGGCCGCAACGACTTCGGCCGGATCGGCTACGGGGGACCGTGCCCGCCGAGCGGAACGCACCGCTACGTCTTCACGCTCTACGCCCTCGACGCGCCGCTCGGCTTGCCCGGCACGCCCGGCGCCGCCGACGTCCGTGCCGCGATGGAGGGGCACGTCCTGGCCGAGGCCCAGCTCACCGCCCGCTACACCCGAGGCGGCTGACGGGAAGGCCAACGCGTTGGCGGTCAGGGCACGATGGAAGCCATCTCCGATCCGAGCGCGCCGGCGATCATCCGGACGCTTCCTGTCGAGGCTTCGAACACGATGAGCGAGGCCGGCGCCCCCGTTCGCTCGCCACTCGCGTTGACGTCCGGCGCCCCGGCCACGTAGACGTACTGACCGTCGGGACTCGTCGCGACCGAGACCAGGTCGGCGGGCGGCTCCCAGTGATCGATCGGGCGCATGGCCACCGCATCGAACACGTCCACGCCAGTCGAGCCCGGGTCGGTGGTCGCGGGGGTGGTCGTGCCCAGGGCGTAGATCCGGGACCCGTCGGGCGAGAGCACGATTCCCGGTTGGAGGATCGTCTGCACCGCTCCCCCGCCCCAGTTCGGCCTGGGCGATCAGGCTGCCGTCGAGCGCGAAAAGGCGGTAGACCGCCGGGGACGGGCAGAGCGTGTAGTACGTCGTGTTCGTTGCAAAGCCTCCGCCCGGGTCGCACGGATGCTCGTTGATCGCCGTGTTGTCCGGGAGCGTGACCGTCTGCGCGACACGGCCGTCTGCCACGGTCGCCAGGACGTGCGGGGTGGTGTGGGATCGGGTCGAGTAGACATCCATGGTCAGCATGAGGTGACCGCCATCCGGGGCGATCCGCAACGCGTTCAGCCACACGGATGTCACGATGAGCCCGTCGGTCGAGGAGCGGTCCGGCAGCCTGATTGTCTGGACCACCTTCCCCCGCTCGACGTCGACGACGCTGATGCCGGTGTGCCAGACGGGCGTCCTCCGATACGCCCAGGCGACGTAGAGGGTCCGACCGTCGGGAGCGAGCTCGGCGGCCGCCGATAGACCATTCGACTCGTCATCGCTGACGACGGGATCGGTATCGGACTGGAGCTTCGCCACGCGGACCTGGCGGATCAGCGACCCGTCGCGTCGAAGGACTCGCGCGTCGATCGTGTAGGAGCCGGACAGGTAATCGCCGGCGTACGCGGCGCTGAAGCAGGCGCAGACGAAGCCGCCACCGGGTCGGGCGAAGAGCTGAGTGGGGTACTGGGTGCCCTTGACGAGGTCCCCCGCGAACGTCCCCGTCGCCAGGTCGACGATCCGGTAGACACCCGACACGTTGAGGATCAGGCGGCCATCCAGCTTCTGACCGTAGACCGCGTAGGCCGGGAGCGGTGTCGCGGGTGGCAGGGACGGGGTCTGCCGGCTCTCGGGGGTCTGCCCGAGCTTCGGTGGCGCGCTCGTCCGGTTCCCGATGGCGGGCGTGCGCGGGATGGTCAGCCAGACAGCGACGAGCGCGAGCGCGACCGTCGCCACCACGGCCACCGAGGCCGCGGTGCCCAGGCGCCGCAACCAGCCGGCCGCCGTCGCCCGTGCGCGTCGCCGGCGCGGCTGCCCGGAGACCCGTTCTCGCCAGGTTCGGTCGTCCAGCCGCTGCGGCGGCATGCTCCAGCGATCAGCGACGTCGCGCACCAGTGCGGCGAGTGTTTCGTCGTCGGGCTGTGGCCCGGAGTGCTCGGGTGGGACGGTCATCGGATGCTCCTTGGCGGTCAGCGATCGGGGCGCCGGTCGCCGGACAGCCCGGCGGCCGGGATTCGAAACTCGGTCGGGGAATCGGCAGGGTCCGCATCGGACCCCACTGCGAGCTGCAGGCGGAGGTCGGCGTGCGCGCGGCTCAACAGGGAGCCGACGTTGCCCGGGCTCGTTTGAAGGAATGAGGCGATCTCGGCGTAGTCGTAGCCGTAGTAGTGGCGAAGCACCACCGCCGCCCGGGCCTGCGGCGTCAGCGTGGCCAGGCCTTCTTCCACCACCCGATGACGGACGGCATCGCCGGCCGGATCGCCGGCCCCGGAGGCCTCGGTGAGCTCCGACACATGGCCCAGGGCGCGGGCCGTGCGCTCCCGGACACGGCGGCGCCTGATCGCGTCAAGGGCGGCATGGGCCACGATTCCATGGAGCCAGGCCCGGAGCGGTCGGTTGGCGTCGTACTGCTCCCAGCGCTCGTAGGCTCGGGCGAAGGCATCGTGAGTCGCGTCGCTCGCCGCCTCGCTGTCGTGCAGGATCGCGAAGGCGACCCGGTAGACATGGTCGGCATGGTCCCGGTACGCCCGCTCCACGGCGGATCGGCGCAGCTGTTCCTCGATCATGTCTCTGGTACGCGCCCGGCTCCCGCTTCCTTGCAGACGAGTCCTTTCACCGGAGCGATCGACTCAGGCGAACAGCCGGCCGTCGCGCACGACGATGTCGAGCCACCCGCGCTCCCGGCCGATCGTGGTGCCGGGCCCGTGGCCGGGCAGCACCCCGACGCGATCGTCGAGGCGGGCCAGCCGGGCCAGCGACTCGGCCATCGCCTCGGCCGAGCCGCCGGGCAGGTCCACCCGTCCCCAACCACTGGCAAACAACGTGTCGCCGCTGAAGAGCATCGCTCGGTCGGCCGCCCAGAGGCAAACCGAGCCTTCGGTGTGGCCGGGCGTGTGGAGCACCTCCAGACGCAGCCGCCCGAACCGGATCATCCCGGCATCGGCCAGATCCACCGCGGGCACGGACGGCGGGATCTCGAAGGGCGCGATGCCCCCGGCCGGGCGCTCCAGCCGGTTCCGGTCCAACGGATGGACTGCGATCGGCGCCCCGGTGTGGGCGGCCAGGGCGGCATTGTCGCCGATGTGATCCCAGTGGCCGTGGGTGGAGACGATGAGCTTGAGGCTCCAGCCGCGGGCCGCGAGCTCGTCGGTCACGAAGGCCAGCGACGGGATGGCTGTGTCGATGGCGATCGCCTCGCGGGTCGATGGGTCGGCCACGACGTGGACGTTGGTGGCGAGCGGCCCGACCGAGCGCGACACGATCTCCATGTGATGCCACCTCCCGGTGGATCGTGCCACAGCCGCGGTGACTCCGATCCACGGCCCGGCGGCCGTCAGTACCGCACCAGACCGCACCGGACGACCCGGCAGGGCTCCCGTATGGGCCAGCCTGGCCCAGGACGGATGGGCCACGGACATGGGGGACCTTCGCGGCCTACCCTCGGAGCACTATGGCCGGCGCACCACGCCCGAACGTGAATCGAACGACCCCGACCGCGGCAATCGCGCTCCTGATTGCAGGAGCCTGGACCCTGGCGGGGCCCGTCCAGCCGGCCGCGGCGTTCAACTGCAGCCAGGCCAAGCACCAGCTGACCCTGTCCTCCGGAACGGTGAGCCCGGGCTCGGGGCAGGTCAGCACGGTCTTCAGGTTCTCTGTCCGCTACACCGACAACGCCGGCTGCGCGCCCACCCTCGCCCAGCTGGCGCTGCCGGGCATCGGAACGTTTCCGCTTGCGGCGGGCGGCTCCAACTGGAAATCCGGCGAGACCCTGGCCCTGACGATCTCGCTTCCCGCCGGACAGTGGGACTACGCCTTCACCGTGGCGAGCGGTAGCGACAACGGGTCTCGGATCGTGACTTTCACGGCGGTAAAGCCCGCCTTCGTCAAGGTAGCCGCCGCGCCCCCGCCGCCAACCCCACAGCCGACGCCGAGGCCCACCCCCCGGCCGACGCCCAGGCCTGTCCCGAAGGCGACGCCGCGCCCGGCGGCACCGAAGCCGAGTGCGAAGAACCCGCGCTCCAGCCCGGCTCCATCGGCCCTGGCCTCCGACTCAACGCCCACTGGATCTGGCGGATCGCCCGAACCGAGTCAGCTGCCGGCGGGCTATGCCGGCAGTCCATCCGCCACCGAGATTCCGGCAGGGGCTGGCCTCATCGGCGGGACCAGGCCCGGCCAGCCGGGCAGTCCCTTCGTTCCGATCGCCCTGGTGTCGCTCATCGCACTGGGCGGCTCATCGGGGCTCTTCGTCGCGGCGGTGCGCCGTCGCCGCCGGAACCACGTGACCGTGGTGGTGGAGGCCCCGGCTTCGCTCGCCATCGCCCCCGGCGACGACCCATACAGCGACGAACACATCCCCCGCTGGCGCCGGCCGTCCCTGCAGGCCGCCCGCGCCCACAGCGACGGCGGCTCGGTCGGTCCGGCCTGGCAGCTGGCCTTCCGCGAGCCGACCACGAGCGGCACTGAGCGGCGCCGGGTGCGCTACCGGCTCGCCCGTCTGTCCGATGCTCCCGACGAGGTCCGCAGCACCGATATCGGACAGCTCGAGGCGAACGACGAAGTCGAAGTGCTCGAGCGGTACGCCGGCTTCATCCTGGTCCGGACCCCGCTGGGAACGGAGGGCTGGGTCCACCGCACGACGCTCGGCCCGCCTCTGGGCGCGGACGGCGAGGAGCTCGACGAGGGCGAATCGGCGAGCTGAGGCACGTCGAGCTCGGATCCCCAGCCGGCGGGGCCGATCGTCGGCCGGCGGGGGTCGCCTCAACCCTGGGAGTCGCCTCAACCCGGGGAGTCGCCTCAACCCGGGGAGTCGCCTCAACCCGGGGAGTCGCCTCAACCCGGGGCGGTCGCCTCGGCCGGCGCCTCGAGCCGCGACCGGATGCAATCGAAGGTCTGACCGATCATCTTGTTCGCGGTCCCCTCGATCAGGCGGGCCCCGACGCTGGCGAGGGTCCCCGAGATCGTGACGTCGGCGGTCCAGTCCATGACGGTCGCCCCGTTCTTGCCATCGTTCAGGGTCATGGTCGCCGAGGCGTCGACGGCGCTGCCGGGTGCCTGTCCGTGCGCCTTGATGACGGCCCTCGTCGGGGGGTCCTGCTCGGCCATCTGGAGGTCGACCGCGAACCGGGCGCTGATGTATCCCACGCCGACCCTGGCGCGTGCCCGGAAATGGGTCGCGTCGACGACGTCCACGCTCTCCACCCCGGGCCCGCACGATCCAACCTGGGTGGGATCCATGAGGAATGCCCACACCCGCTCGCGCGGGGCGCCGATCGGAACCTGGCCGGCGAAATGCATCGCGTCCTCCGGGCGAGCTCAGGGCCGCGCCGTACGGGCCGTTTCGGCATGCTCGGCCTTCCCGGCGGGCGGGGCGTAGGCGGCCGGGTCGCGGACGAATCGCGATCGGCAGCCCACGCTGCAGAACGCGTAGACCACGCCCCCGTGCTCGGCCAGATGGCGGGCCGAGTCTCGCTCGACGGTCATGCCGCAGACAGGGTCCAGGAGCACGATCTGGCCGGCTGCATCGGTGCCGGATGCACCAGCGGCCTGGGCCGCCTCGGCTCCCGTCGGCTCGGCGGCGGCCGGACCGTTTCCGGCCAGGGTTGCCGGGCCCGGGGCTGCCACGAACGTGGCCCGGCCCCGGCGGACCTGGACCAGCTCAGCCAGGATCGAGACGGCGATTTCCTCCGGTGTCACCGCGCCCAGGTCCAGGCCGGCCGGCGCACGCAGGGCCGCGACGCGCTCCTCGGGCACGCCCTCGTCGCGCAGCCACGCTCGGACGGCCGTCGCCCGAGTCGGGCTCGCCACGAGGCCGACGTACGTCGCATCCAGGGCCAGGGCGGCGACCAACGCCTCCTCGTCCCAGGAACCCTGGGTGGCGACGACGATCGACGGCTGGCGGTCGCCCGCCAGGCTCTCGAAGCCCGCCTCGGAGACGACGCGTTCGGCGTCGGGGAAGGCGGTCGGCTCAGCCACCGGATCGACGACTGAGACGCGATGGCCCATGGCCGCGCCAAGGCCGGTGAGTGCCTGCGCGATCGGGGTGGTGCCGACCACCCAGAGGGCCGGCGACGGAAGCTGCGGTTCCACGTAGATCTCCAGTGTCCCGCCCGAATGGCAGGTCATCACGTACTCGATGATGCCGTCGCCGCGACGGCTGTCGGACGGCGGCGTCCGGGACAGGCGGAGCAGGCGCGGCTGGCCGTCGGCCAGCGATCGGAGCGCCTCACGGATGACGATCGGCTGCGCGCAGCTGCCGCCGACCCAGCCCTCGATCGATCCGTCCGGGTGGATGACTCCGCGTGCGCCTGGCCGGGCCGAAGTCGGCCGCTGCACGGCCACCACCGTAGCGACCGCAAACGGCTGGCCCAGCCGATGAAGCTCGGCGGCCCGCTGGAACAGGCCGGGATCGGCTCTGTCCATTGCCCAGGCTACGGCGTCACTCCCTTCTCGTGGAGGATCGCCCAGATCTTGGGCGGGGTCATTGGGATGTCGATATTGCGGACCCCCAGGTGCCACAGGGCATCGACGACCGCGTTGGCGATCGCCGGCGGTGCGCCCACGGTGGCCGACTCGCCGACTCCCTTGGCACCCAGCGGATGATGCGGCGACGGGGTGATGGTCTTGGCGACCTCCCAGGCGGGCGTCTCGACCGCCGTAGGCAGGAGATAGTCCATGAAGGTGCCGGCCAGGTTGTTGCCATTCTCGTCGTAGGTGATCGCCTCGTAGAGCGCCGGGGCGAGACCCATCGTGAGCCCGCCGTGGATCTGCCCGTCGACAATCATCGGGTTGATGATGTTGCCGCAGTCGTCCACGGCCACGAAGCGGCGGACGTGGACCTGGCCCGTGCGCTTGTCGATGTCGACGACGCAGATGTAGCTGCCAAATGGGAAGGTCAGGTTCGGCGGGTCGTAGTAGTCAACCGCCTCCAGCCCGGCCTCCATGCCCGCCGGATGGTTGGTATAGGCGGCGAAGGCGATCTCCTGGATGGTCTTGGCCTTCTCGGGCGAGCCCTTGACGAAGAACTTGCCGTTCGTCCACTCCAGGTCGTCCTCCGACGCCTCGAGGAGATGCGCGGCCAGCTTCTTGGCCTTGGCCCGGATCTTGCGCGCCGCGACGGCGGTCGCTGCGCCGGCGACCGCCGTCGACCGGGACGCGTACGTGCCCAGGCCGTAGGGCGCCGTGTCCGTATCGCCATATTCGATCTTGATGTCGGCAACTGGGAAACCGAGCTCCTCGGCGATGATCTGGGCGAAGGTCGTCTCGTGTCCCTGGCCCTGGGTCTGGACGCCGATCCGCGCCAGCACCTTGCCGGTTGGATGCACCCGGATCTCGCACGAGTCGAACATCTTGAGACCGATGATGTCGAAGTCGTGCGATGGCCCGGCGCCGACGATCTCGGTGAACGAGCTGATGCCGATGCCCATCAGCTCGCCTCGCGCGCGCTTCTCGGCTTGCTCCTTGCGCAGATCGTCATAGCCGATCAGGTCCATGGCCTTCTGGAGCGCGGGGCCATAGTCGCCTGAGTCGTACTCCCAGCCGGTCGGCGACTTGTACGGGAACTGCTCCTTGCGGATGAAGTTCCCCATACGTAGCTGGGCAGGGTCCTTGCCGATGTCATGGGCGAGGATGTCGACCATGCGCTCGATGGCGTGGACCGCCTCGGTGACCCGGAACGAGCAGCGGTAGGCCACGCCTCCCGGCGGCTTGTTTGTGTAGACGCCGTCGACCTCAACGAAAGCCTTGTCGAAGTCGTAGCTGCCGGTGATGACGTTGAACAGCCCGGCCGGGAACTTGGATGGGTCAGCCGCCGCGTCGCTGTAGCCGTGGTCGGCGATCGTCCTCACCTTGAGCGCCTGGATCCGGCCGTCCTTGGACGCGCCGAGCTCGGCGTTGATGTGGTAGTCGCGGGCAAACGAGTCGGCCTGGAGGTTCTCCGATCGATCCTCGATCCACTTGACCGGCTTGCCGACGGTCAGCGAGGCGACGACGGCCAGCACGTAGCCCGGATACACGGGAACCTTGCCGCCGAACCCGCCGCCGATGTCGTGCGTCTTGACGCGGATGTTCTGCTCGGGTAGCCCACTGACGAGCGCGAGCACCGTCCGGATGGCGTGCGGCGCCTGGCTGGTCATGTGCAGGGTCAGCTGGCCGCGCACGGCTTCCCAATCGGCGATGCAGCCGCAGGTCTCGATCGACGCGACATGGATCCGCGGGATGTAGATGTCCTCGGTGATCCTCACGTCGGACGCCTCCAGCGCGGCATCGGTGCCCGCGCGGTCGCCTGATTCCCAGTGCCAGATGCGGTTCGTCTGCTTGTCCTCGCCCCGATCGGGGCGCAGCACGAAGGCGTCCTTCTCGAGCGCCTTGTGCGGGTCAACGATCACGGGCAGCGGCTCGTAATCGACAAGGACGGCCGCGACGCCGTCGGCAGCCGCGTAGCGGGACGTGGCGACGACCGCCGCCACCTCCTGGCTCTGGTACATGACCGTGTCGGTCGGCAGCACCATCTGCTTGTCGCCGGCAAGGGTCGGCATCCAGTGGAGCCCGGCCTTCTCCAGGTCGGCACCCGTGATGACCGCGGCCACGCCGGGCACCTTGAGCGCCTCGCTGGCGTTGATCCCCTTGATCGTCGCGTGGGCGTACGGGCTGCGGACGATGTCCAGCCAGAGCATTCCCGGCAGGACGAGGTCGTCGATGTACTCGCCCGCGCCGCGGATGAACCGCGGGTCTTCCTTGCGCTTGACGGAGTGGCCCATCCCGCCGACTTCGGCGGTGGTCGTGGTCATGACCTCGGCCATCTCATGCCTCCGTCATGGCAGCGGCGACGACCGGCGCCGACTCGGCCGCCGACAGCTCGCCTGCCGCCTGCTTGATCGCCTTGACGATGTTGACGTAGCCGGTGCAGCGACACAGGTTTCCGCTGATCCCCTCCCGGATCTCCTGCTCCGACGGGTCGGGGTTCTGATTGAGGAGCCAGGCGGCCTGCATGATCATGCCCGGCGTGCAGAAGCCGCACTGCAGGCCGTGCTGGTCCCAGAACGCCTGTTGGAGCGGATGGAGGGCGGCGCCGTCGGCCATTCCTTCGATCGTGCGGATCTCGGCGCCGGCCGCCGACACGGCGAGAATCGTGCACGATTTTGCGCTCCGACCGTCGACGAGGACGGTGCACGCGCCGCAGTTGCTCGTGTCGCAACCGATGTGGGTGCCGGTCAATTCGAATACATCGCGCAGGAGATGAACGAGCAGCAGGCGCGGCTCAACGTCCGCCTCTCGCGCCTCGCCGTTCACGGTGAGGGAGACGTGCTGTGTGGTCACGGTTCGCAGTCCTCCTCGTCAGCGTGCCGGGCGGGCGCGCTCGGTCGCCCGGCGCAGCGCCCGAACGGTCATCTCGGCCGCCATCGCACGTTTGTATTCGACCGGTCCGTGGCTGTCGGCCGCCGGGCGGCTCTGGGCGGCGGCCGCGACGCCGGCGGCGCGGAAGGCCTCCTCGGTGGGTCCTTGGCCTTTGAGCGCTTCCTCCGCATCCGTGGCGGCGAACGGCGTCTCCGCGACGGCCGTGAGTGCGATGCCGGTGTTCGCAATCCGGCCGTCATCGCCGAGCGTGAGCTGCACGGCCACCCCGACCGTGGCGAAGTCCCCCGTCCGACGCTCGAGCTTGGCGTACGCCCCGCCGCTGGCCCTCGATGGCCGCGGGATGCGGACCTCCGTCAGGAGCTCAGTTGGCTCGATGGCGGTCTGAAACGAATCGAGGAAGAAGTCGCGGGCGGCCACCGTCCGCTCGTCACCAGCGCTGCGGAGGACCAGCGTCGCCCTGGTCGCCAGCAGCACGGCCGGCCAGTCGGACGACGGATCCGCGTGGGCGCACGAGCCTCCGATCGTGCCCCAGTTGCGCACCTGCGGGTCGCCGATGCCGCCAGCCGCGTCGTGGAGGAGCGGATAGCGGTCGCGGACGGTGCCGTTGTCCGCGATCTGGGCGTGCGTTGCCCGGCCGCCGATGCGCAGGTCGTCGTCCGTCTCGGCGATCCCGTCGAGGCCGGGCAGGTCGCGGATGTCGACGAGGAGCTCGGGTTGGGCGAGCCGCAGCTTGATAAGCGGCAGCAGGCTGTACCCGCCCGACAGGACCTTGGCACCGCCCTCGTTGTCGCGGAGAATCCCGAGCGCCTCATCGACGCTGGCGGGTCGGGCGTACTCGAACTGGGCGGGTATCACCAGCCACCTCCTCCTGTTCGCCGCGTCGGGCCAACGGCGCAGCCTGACGACTGGACGCGATCGGGGCGGCGAGCGTCCCCTCCGGCGGGCCCGCGGGACGAGCAGGCGAGGCCGGCGGAGACGGAGGTCGCTCAGTCCGGCCAGCGTACGCCCGCCCATCTCGCCAGTCAACGCGAGGTACGGTGGATCGCCCGTGGCGGTTTTATCGCGCGCAGACGGTGGCGGGCGGCGCGATGACAATCACGACCGGGGCTCGTAGCCACTGAGCCGTCGCGGGCCCATCCTTGCCAGATACGAGCCGGCTTCGTACCAGACTGAGATAGAGGCCATGTTCACGACAAATACGACTGCTGTTCGTCGTTGGCAAAGAGACCGTGCCAACCACGAATGCCGATCGTAAATGGCACGATTCGGCTGGCCGGGCGACGTGATGGGGACCGCGGCCTCGCTGATTCGAACTCGGCGACGAGCGGTTACCTCTTCAAGAAGCCGGGGCCGGTCCGAGCGCCACGATCCTCGCTCGTATCTGTCAGCAAACGCGGGGCGGCCTCAGGCGACGGCCAGCGGCTCCCCCGTTTCGAGCAGGGTCTTCAGGCCGGAGACGATGAACGGAATGCCGCCAGTGAATTCCTTCTCGGTCCGCGGCCCCATCCCATCGGTCGTGACGGTCAGGCGGCACGTGCCGTCCCCGGCCGGCTCGATCTCCCAGGCCTGCCGGACAGCGCCCTCCGCCTCGAGCTCGGGAGCCCAGCGCGCGCGGAAGGTCATCGCGATGCGCCGCGGGGCATCTACCTCGACGACCTCGCCATCCGCGGCGACCGTGCCGTCGGGGTATGTGTAGACGATCGCCGATCCCGGCTGCCAGTCGGACGCGACTCGTGTGCCGTAGTAGTAGAGGACGGTTTGCTCACCATCGGTGATGGCGCGCCACAGCGCGTCGGCGCTGGTGCGGATGAAGACCGAGTAGACGTGCTGCGGCGCGGACATTCGATCGACCTCCAGGTGCTGCTTGAGGGCGGCCATCGCACCGATGACCGACTCGGCGTATTTGCTGATCCAGCGGTCATGGACCAGGCGAATGGGGACCGGGTTCAGGTAATGCAGCTTCTCGCGGCCGACTCGACGGGTTCACCTGTCAAGCCGTCAGCAAGTCCTTGTGCGTCAAGGACAGTTGGTAGGTTCCCCGACCGTGCCACTCAAGCTGGCGTGATCGTCCGGCACGCTTCCGTTCATGGGCAGGCCGGCAAGCACGGCGAACGGACGAAGCGACCATTCGCGCCCAGCGCACGAGCGGGCTAGCGCGCCACGCGGTAGCGGAGGTAGACGACGCTCGAGCTGAAGGTGCGGGTCTCGACGAGTTCGAGATCCACCCGGCGCTCGCGCCGGGGAAAGAACGGGGTGCCACCGCCAACCAGCACCGGGTAGACCATGA
>WNFV01005617.1_pt1 | contig 15806 bp, 17 predicted proteins | sample 5400101 | NCBI WGS metagenome assembly WNFV01 (sample SAMN13153361, study PRJNA577476) | soil metagenome | isolation source: 115 cm soil or saprolite under grassland replicate 1 | place: USA:California | collected 2016-06-15
GGGAACTATCCCTTCGAGGGAGAGGGCGCGCGCTGCCCGTGAGGGCGCGTGAGCCGTCGCCGCTCCGATCTAGAAGTACGGCTCCAGGGCTACAAGGAGCGTGTCTCTGACGTAGACGCGGATGTCATTCAGAAGATCCGCGACAGGCTCGCCCCGGCCTGGCCCTACTTCGTCGAACGCTATGCCGTAGGTCTCGTGGAGATCTACGTGCATCTGCGGATCGTCGCCGGAGACGCGCGCGCCAATTCGAGCGACTTCGTCGCCGTCTTTGAAGCGTCCACTCCGAGGCGTGGGCTGGTCGGTGATCTCGATGTCGTGAACGTCGATCTCGATATGAGCGTCTTGAACGATGGCATGGGTTGTGTGCAGGAGTCGGTGTTTGTCGTGGTTGTTGATGTCGGCGAGGATGGCGAGCGGGTGCCCATCGGGGTCATTCCGTCGCTGGTACGGCTGCGTGCGGCGGATGATGCTCTTAGCTTCCGGGTGCAGCCCGCCGATAAGCCGCTCGCGGTTGACCCGGAACCTTCGTTGTTCGGAGTAGAGGGAATTGGATCTGCTCTCGTTCTTTCGGCGTGGGTGGTCCGGCGTGGGCTTCCCAGAGCGCGTGCGCGATGTAGTCGAGCGTGGCGCGGAGGTTGTGCGCGCAGTCCCCAATTGTGAGACTCCACTCCTTGAGCGGGTCTCGGTTGACCATCATGCGCACGACGATCTCGCCCTCGTACTTCGAACGCAGCTCCAGATCAGCAACCGTTGCGTATGGGCTTCGGTCCCCAAAACTGGCGAACTGAGCGTTCAGGGTCTGAAGGTGTCGCCGTGCGTGCGCTGTGCGTGCGCTAGCTTCAGCGCGACATCTTCGGGTATCTCAGGCATCGGCTAACCTCATCACGCGTGGCCGACAAGACTCAAGAGCCGAAACAAAAAACGGACAAGGGTTTGGAGATCCCCGTTCCGAAGCGCAAGGATCTTCTGGACGCTTTCCGCAAGGTCGTCAAGCCCGTCAAGAAGCCCTAGGAGCGCTCCATGCGCAAGCTCTTCGACTGGATCGGCTTCCTGCTGACGGGGTTTCCGTCCGACGACCTTCTTCGGCCCAGCACTGTTCGCACGCTGCGCGCAGTAATGGTGGCGTTCTGTGTGGTCGCGACGGTCTTTGTCATCGTTGCGCTCCTGTTGGGCGTCAGGCCCTAGACCGCTCTACTTATGGCTTCTCCAAGAAGCGCGTGGAACATCGAGCCGGGGTTGTCTCGGCGGTTGTAGCGCCACGCGTACTCGTTCAAGTAGCCCTGCAGCCACTTGCGCGATACGGAGTGGTAGACGCCACGGATCCCGTTCTTGGTCAGTCCGAAGAAGCCCTCGATGGTCTCCGTGTGAACGTCCCCGTCAACGTAGATCTTTGCGGAGTGACGGATCCGGCGGTGACGGTATTTCCGGTCGAGCGTCTTGTACGCGTGGTAGTCGTCGGTGAACAGCATCGAGTCCGGAATGACGTGCGTGGAGACTGTCTCTCTAAGGAGCGGCCCTCCACTATTCGCAATGACCTTCGCCACGACGCGTCCGCGTCGTTCCACCGCGCCAAAGACGATGACGTGCTTGTCGTAGTTGCGCCCACGTTGCGCGACGATCCCCTGGCGGTACAGGGCGTTTCGCTCAGACTGACGCGGCGCGACGATCCCCTGGCGGTACAGGGCGTTTCGCTCAGACTGACGCGGCTTCCCTCCGACATAGGTTTCGTCGGCCTCGACTTCGCCGGACAGCGGCGAGTCGTCTTGCACCATGAGTTGGTTGCGGATGCGGTTGAACATCCTCCATGCGGTCTTGTACGTCACGCCAAGCTCGCGCTCCAACTGCTTGGCCGAGATCCCGCATCGAGTGCTCGCCATGATGTACATCGCGTAGAACCACAACTGCAGCGACGTAGACGAACGCTCAAAGATCGTCCCCTTCAACGGGTGGATGCGAAAGCCGCAGGTTCGGCAGAACCAGCAGGGGCGCTTCTGCGCCGTCTCGTAACGCTTAAAGACCCTCTCCGCGTCACAGCGGGAACAGTGGGCATGCTCGCCGTCCGGGGCGAAGCGCTCTCGCCACAGCCACACAAGGCAGGACTCGTCATCGGGGAACTCCCTTGCGAACTCCAGCAGGGAGCAGGTCGATTCGGAAGAGGCGGCGCGGATAGGGTTTCGGCGGTCAACTGGGGGCATCTAGCGCTCCTTGTTGGCAAGAAAGCGCTTCGGAGTGCAATCCGGGGCGCTTTCGCTTTATCTAAGCCAAATCTACAGGGGGCGTCGGACGTTGCCCTCTCCCTCAATGGGATAGTTGCCTGTCAAGGCTGGCGCGCGCGAGTCACAAGCCAACCCGTAGCCACGATGACGACGCCGAGCAGAGCGAAGGCTCCACCGACGATCGCCGGTCCCGCCCATGTCTCCGCGTTGTTCCAGATCATCAAGGCGATGCCCACGATGGTGATCCCAAGACCCACCAGACAGAGGGAAATTCCGGTCGCGCGTCTCATCGGCTAATCCGCTCTAGCAACGGCTTCCGAGAGCAATTCCTTGAACATGCTCCGGTCGGTGTCACGGCGGGTGCACCGTCACAAGGCTCAAAGCGTGACGAGCTCAGGAGTGATCCGGCGAGCCCGCACGCGCAGGACGAGCATCGAGTGGACGGGCGCGCTCCGTCGCTCCGTCGGCGACCCTGGATTGAGCACCCAGAGGTGCTGGAAGCGGTCCACCTGCGGAACGTGCGTGTGCCCGTAGACGACGGCCTCGCAGTCCGCGAAGCGCGCCGCCAGCCGCGCCTCCCGCCCCACCCGCGGGCCGGCGTCGTGGACCATGCCGATTCGGACGCCGTCCACCTCCACGACACGCTGCCGCGGCAAGGCCGCCTTCAGCGCCGGCTCGTCCATGTTCCCGCAGACGCCCTCGACCGGCGGGCCGAGCTTCCGCAACTCCTCCAGGAACTGCGCCGACACGAAGTCCCCGCCGTGCAAGACCAAGTCCGCGCCGCCGAGCAGCCGCACGCATTCGTCGGGCAACGTCCGCGTGCCACGCGGGAGATGCGTGTCCGAGATGACCGCGACGCGACTCAGGAAGCTGCCGCGACCAGTCCGGGCTCGTGCAGGAAGTGGCCCGCCTTCCACACGAGCTCGCCGTCCGCGTACACCTCGCCGTCCGACCTCAGGTCGCAGATCATGTCCCAGTGCAAGCCTGAGTCGTTCTCCCCGCCGAGCTTCTTGAAGCTCGATCCGAGCGCGAGGTGGATCGTTCCCCCGATCTTCTCGTCGAACAGGATGTCGCGCGTGAAGCGGTCGATCTCGTAGTTCAGCCCGAAGGCGACCTCGCCGAGGATTCGGGAGCCCTCGTCCATGTCGAGCAGCGACTGCAGATAGTCGTTCGCCGTCTTCGCCTCCGCGTCGACCACGCGTCCGCCCTCGAAGCGCAGGCGCACGTCCTCCACGGCCCGCCCGTAGAAGATCGCCGGGAACGAGAAGCGGATGTCGCCCTCGGTCTCCGTCTCGACCGGGCTCGTAAAGATCTCGCCGTCCGGCATGTTCAGCTTGCCGTCCGCGGCCAGCCAGCTGCGCCCCTCGACGTTCACGCGTAGGTCGGTGTCCGGCCCGACGATCCGCAGCTCGCGAAACGTCTCGAGCTCGCGCGCGCGGGCGTTCAGCTCCTTCGAGACCGCACGCCAGTGCGCCACGGGATCCTCGTGCTCGAGGACGTGACACGCGGCGTAGACGAAGTCCTCGTAGTCGGCGAGCGACATCTCCGCGTCCTGCGCGTGTGCTTCGGTCGGAAAGCGCGTTCCGACCCACTTCGCCTCGCCGGCGTCGATGCGCTCCCAAAGCCGCTTTGTGAGCTCCCGCCGAGACGCGATCCGTCGGCTGACCCGTTCGGGGTCGGCCTGCGAGAGCGAGCGCGTGTTGCGCTCGGCCCAGATCGTCATAACGGCGTCGACCTGTTCAACCTCGTAGCGCTCGACGTCGGAGACGAACACCAGCTGCTCGTCGGACGACTCCGCCACCGCGATCACGTCCAACCCTTCGATGTCGATGCGCGTACGGGCATTCGCGCCCGCACGCAGCGCGTACCTGTAGGCCTCGGTGACGAGCGGGGACGCCACCGTCGCGGCGTCGATCCGCAGCAGCTGTCCCGGCTGCAGCCCGAGCGAATAGTTGACGAGCAGGTCGCCGAGCTTCGCCACGCGAGGATCGGACATGTCGATCCTTATATCGCAAAAACGGCCGCGTGAAGAGCGGCCAAAACGGCCCTGTCTAGTCGCGGAATCTTTGCGTGAAGACCGTCTCGCGAGCCGGGTTCGTCTCGGCCCGAAGCGTGATCTTGACGCGATACGTGCCCTTGCGCAGCTTCGGCAGCTTGAAGAGCAGGTCGCGTGATGGCTCCCCCACGCCGGCCGCGCCGGTCAGGCGCCGGGTGCTCGTGGGCCGCGTGATGGTGACCTCGTAGGAGAAGCCCTCGTCCGCGCGCACGACGAACCACCGCGGCAGCGTCTTGAACGTCGCACGCGCGCCGACGACGCGCTCGACGTGGCGCCAGTCAGCCTGCTTGCCGTGGCACTGCTGGTTCGCGAGGATCGCATCCTTGACGGCTCCGAAGGACGAGCGTCGCGTCCCGTCTGGCAACACGACGCCGCTCTGCCAAGCAGCCAGGTTCCTCTCGTCGACCGCATGGAAGAAGTTGAGGAGCGCGACGTTGGGATCGCACGCCGTCAGCGCGATCAGCTGCGCGTAGTACGACCCTTGCGTCGCCTCGTCGACGACCGGCACGTTCTCCGTGCCGCTGTACAGCGAAGCCTTGTCCGACGAGATGCGCGCCTGGTAGCCGACCTCGTCGACGAAGATGCGCACGAACGGCCCGCCGCCGCTGTCACCGGTCTCGCGGAAGAGCGGCTGCGCGGTGCCGTGGAACGCGTCCCACCACGCCTGCTTGAAACGGTCGAGGTTGACGCAGCCGACCTTCGGCCAGACATAGCCGACCGTGGGCGCGTCGGTGTTCACGTTGGGATAGCAGTGCACCGACAGGTCGTCCGCGATCGGCTTCGTGCGACCGCTCGCGCGGTACGCGTCGCCGACCTCCTTCAAAAAGCGGATCGGGGAGTGCGAGACGTTGCTCGGCGCGTCGAAGTCGTCGTTGCCGCGCGGGGAGAGACCGAAGGCGATCACGTCGATTCCGGGATCGACGGCCTTGAGCGCGTCGTAGCACGCCGCCGTCGCCTGCTCCTGGACGGTGCCGGAGATGCCGTTGCCGGCGTCGTCGAACTGCGGCTGATGGAAGCGCGGCTGGTTGCCCTCGTTGAGGCAGATGATCTTGCGCACGTACGGGTAGCGCTCGGCGACCCTGGCCGCGTACTGCGCGAAGAGCTGAATGCCGTTCGGCGTGTCGACGAGTGCGCGTGCCTTCAGCGGGTAGATCGCGAACATGAGGTCGATCCCGCGCCGCTGCGCCTGCGAGATCGAGCGGTCGAGGAACGCCTGGTCGTAGATCGTGGTCGGTTGCGAGGGATCCCAGAAGACGGCAATCCGGTTCTCGGTCATCCCGAGTTGGGTCAGCATCGTGAAGAAGCCGGCGCCGCCGTCCTCGGCGTACTTGCCGGCGTCGTCGGCCACGCCGAAGGTCGTGCTCGACGCCGCCCCTGCCAGGGCGAGCGCAGCGCACGCGGATGCCAGGACCGCAGAGATCCGCCTCATGCTCGTCTTGTCGGCAGATCAGCCTGCGGCGTTGAGTACTGCTTCGAGGAGCTTTCCGGCCCCGAACCGGACCGGGTCGTCGGCCGGCAGGCCCGTCTCCGTCTCGGCCGCGGCGATTGCCGCCCGTGCCTTCTCCTCCGAGACCGGTGACGTGTTGAGGCAGATGCAAGCGACCTTGGCCGGGCGGAGCTTCAGGGACATGCGCTCGTGCAGGTCGACGAGCTCCGGCAGGCCGAGGATCGGCGAGCCGGTGGGATCCCCCTCCGTGACCGTCCGCCCCACCTCGTGGCAGAGGACGTAGAGATGGGGGGCGCTCCCGTGCATCAGCCCGACGGTCACACCGGAGTAGATGGGATGCAGGATCGCGCCCTGGCCCTCGACCCAGAGCAGGTCGCCCCGCTTGCCGCCGTCGACGACGAGCCGCTCGGCGGCGCCGGCGATGAAGTCGGAGACGACCGCATCGACCGCGATCCCCCAGCCCGCGATGGCGATCCCGGTCTGGCCCGTCGGGACGAAGACGGAGCCTAGGCCCCGGCTGCGCGCCTCGAGGTCGAGCTCGCACGTGGCGGTCATCTTTCCGATCGCGCAGTCCGAGCCGACCGTCAGGACGATGGTCGCGTCAACCTCGAGGTTCGCGCCAGTCGCGGTGCTCAGATCGTCGGGTGGCTCGCGCAGGTCGCGCAGTTCGACGCCGTGCTGCTGTGCGAGCTCTGGCAGCCCGGGAATGTCGTGCAACCGGACGTGCAATCCGTTTTCCAGGTCGAGTCCCTGCGCGACGCAACTCTTCAGCAGGTCCTGCCAGTCGCCCGGGAAGTGGCCGCCCTGCGTGACGACGCCGACGAGCCCCGTGTCCGGCCCGTAGCGCATGCCCTCGTCGACGCTGCCGACGATCGGCACGCCGTCGTCCGTCTCCCCCGCGCGCTTCGTGTCCAGGATCGCGACGACCGACTCGCGCCGGTAGCGCAGCACTCCCCGCAGCGTCTTGCCGTAGTGCGGGTCGTGCGAGAACTCTTCAGCGAGGATCAGGTACTTCTTCTCTGACACCTAGACCGGGTGCGTCTGCGGGAACCTGGATGCCGTCGGCGAACTCGACACCGGGCCACGGATCGTGCGCGAGCAGGAGGTTCCCGTCGAGGTCGACGTGATCGCAGAGGCCGGCGACCTGCGCCGCGGCTGCGATCCCAAGGCCCGACTCGATCATGCAGCCGAGCATGACGCCGAGGCCGAGCGCGCGCGCCGCGTGCGCCATGCGCACCGCCTCGCGGATTCCGCCCGACTTGGCGAGCTTGATGTTGATCCCGTGCGCGCGTTCCGCACATGCGACGACGCTGTCGAGCCGGTGGCAGTCCTCGTCGACGTAGATCGGAATCGGCGACGCCGCCTTCAGCCGCGCCCCGCCCGGATCGCCCTCGGGCAACGGCTGTTCGCAGTACTCGACGCCGAGCTCCGCGAGCTGCGGCAGCGCGCCGAGTGCCTCGTTGAGCGTCCAGTACTCGTTCACGTCGACCTGGAGCGGCACCTCGGTCGTCTCGCGCACCGCGCGTACGCGGTCGACGTCGCGCCCGTCGCGCGCCCCTAGCTTGAGCTTGAGCCGGAGGAAACGGTCGCCGACCTTCGCCGCGCGGTTCGCCATGTCGTCGGGATCGCCGAGCCAGATCGTCCACGAGGTCGGCGGTCCGAGCCGGCGCAGGCCGAGCAGCCGCCAGACAGGCACGCCGGTGAGCTTCCCCTGCAGGTCATGCAGCGCCGCGTCGAGCGCCGAGCGCGCGGCCCATTCGCGCGGCTCCAGGCGCGCCGCGATCGCGTCCAGCGCGAACGGATCGTCGCCGAGCGCGTCCGCAGACTCTTCTATGTACTGCAGCGCCGACTCCGCTGACTCGCCGTAGCGCTCGATCGGCGCGCCCTCGCCGAACCCCGAGACGCCGTCGTGGCTGACCTCCACCTGGACGACCTCGGCGATGTCCTGCGACTCCCGCGAGATCACGAAGGTCTCTGCGAGCTCGAGCGTCGCGATGCGGGCCGTGACCTCCACCGTCCAACCCTAATCGGATATTGAAAGCTCTCCGTGGTCGCTGGGAAGCGCCGACGACCGGACACGGCAAGGGCTTCACCGCAACCATCCCCGTCTACTTCCACGTCTTCACCGACGGAGCGATCGGCAACCTCACGAACCAGCAGTTGCGGCAGCAGATCAACGTGCTCAATGCCGACTTCGGCGGCTTCGAGGGGGGCGCGTACACGGGCTTCTCGTTTGACCTCGCCGGTGTCGAGCGGATCGACAACCCCAACTGGTTCTACAACCTGGGGCCCGGGAGCTCGGTCGAGCGTGAGGCGAAGGCCGCCACGCACGTGGGCGACGCCAGCACGCTCAACATCTGGACGACGAACGGGCCGGGCTATCTCGGGTTCGCCACGTTCCCGTCGTGGTACAAGCGCAGCCCGCAGCTCGACGGCATCGTCGTGGACTACAACTCGTTCCTCGGGGGAGCGTACGGTTCGGCGTTCTCGCTCGGCAAGACGGCGACACACGAGGCCGGCCACTGGCTCGGCCTGCTGCACACGTTCCAGGGCGGTTGCAACGACAAGGGCGATTACGTCGCCGACACGCCGGACGAGCGCTACCCGGCCAGCGGCTGCCCGGTCGGGCTCGACACATGCCCGGCGCCCGGGACCGATCCGGTCCGGAACTACATGGACTACTCGTACGACTCCTGCTACGACCAGTTCACGGCCGGTCAGGCCGATCGCATGCAGGACTTCTACAGCTACTTCCGCGCGAACGGCGGCAACTCGGTCGGGCAGTAGGAACGGCTTGGCGTGGGAGGCCGGTCGCTAGACTGGCCTCCTCGCGCCTGTAGCTCAGGGGATAGAGCGTGCGCCTCCGGAGCGCAAGGTCGCAGGTTCGATTCCTGCCAGGCGCATCGTCGCGAGTCGCTTCCTGCACGGCACACCGGGCGCTGCGCAGTGAGCCAGACCCGGTCGTCGATCAGCACTACTAGGAGGGGGGAGGCGCTCGAAGCGCTTCCCCCCTCCCCTCACGAGGCCTACGACTTGATGTAGACGTTCATGCCGCCCATCTGCCGGGTGAACGCGCCGACGGACGGAACTACGGCCGTGATTCCTTCCTCGGTCGCCGGCGGCGGATTGCCGATCTCGCAGTAGACGGTCAGCTGTGCCGGCTGCTCCCCGAACGGCGTCCTCGCCGTCACGTCGAGCACCAGCCGCCCACCGCAGAGATTCGGCGGGATCGGGGTCCCGAAAATGACGCCGCAGCCGTAGGGCTGGAAGTCGATGAGTCCGTTCACAGTCCAGTCGCCGCTGAACGTCGTGCCGTCGGCGCCCGTGAACGTGAAGTGGCCGCCGCCGCTCGCCGACTTTGGATGAACGCCGAACATCCCGTCGCCGGTGACGGCGAGCGTGTCGCCCGCGACGTCCTGGGCAACGTTCGGCACCTCGAGGAAGAAACCGTACGTATTCGACTCGTTGTTCGGCGCCGTCGCGCTCGAGGCCGCAGGCCACGTGATCAACAGCGCAGAGGCAACGAGCAATAGCAGGGTGAAGCGTCGCTTCATCGGTTACCTCCTTTGCTCTCCCCGGCCGGCATCTTGACGGCTTCAGGGAATTCCTGCACGGAGGACTGTGGGCAAGCGGCTCGTTGAGTGGTTGTGGGCGAACGCCGGCAAAGCCGGTATTCGCGGCGATGAGTTTTCGGGGTACTCCTCGTCTATGTGTCAGAGACCGATGACGAGTACTAGGACGGCAGCACTCACGACGACGCTCGGCGCAGTGGCAGCGTGTTGGCTGATCGCGGCTCAGCAGATGCGCGGGATGGACATGAGCACCGAGACGACGCTCGGATCGTTTCCGTTCTTCATCGGCATCTGGGCCGCGATGATGGCGGCGATGATGCTGCCGGGCGCGCTCCCGACGGTCCTCCACTTCGCCCGCGTGCACGGTCGTGCGCTCGCCGCGCCGTTCTTCGCCGCGTCGTACGTCGCGGTCTGGATCGTGTTCGGTCTCGGTGTCTACCCCGTCTACCGGCCCCACGGCGCCTGGATCGCGGGTGTGTTGACGATCGCCGCGGGCATCTACGAGCTGACGCCGTTCAAGCGCAGCTGCCGCCGGCGTTGCCGCGAGACCGTGCGGTCCGGCTTCGAGCTCGGGATCTACTGCGTAGGCTCGAGCGTCGGGCTGATGGTCGTGCTGGTCGCGCTCGGCGTCATGAGCCTGACCTGGATGGCGGTCATCGCCGCGCTCGTCTTCGTGCAGAAGCTGGTTCCCCCCACGCGCTTCGTGGACATCCCGGTCGCCGTCGCGATCCTGACGGTCGGATCGATCGTCCTACTGAGCTGAGAGCCAGCGAAGACGGACTTCGACAGCCTCTCTGAGCTCGGGGCGGCGCGGACGCGCGAGCATCATCGACACCGTCACCCACACGACGTAGATCGGCAGCATCGCCTCGACGAGCTCCGCGTCGCGCGGGCCGTAGGCGTCGAGAGCCTCCAGCCCGTGCGGCTGGTCGCCGATCACGCGTTGGCGTGACACGAGCGCGGCGAGGTCGTACTCGCGAGGCCCGCGACAACCGGTCTCGAAGTCGTGCCAGAGTGGTCCCGCGGGCGAGCCGAGGCAGTTCAGCAGGTGCGCGTCGCCGTGCAGCGCCTGTCCGTCCACCGCGGGATGGCGCGAGAGGACGTCGGCCATCAGCTCGACCTCGGCACTCCGGCTGAGCGCGGCGAGCATCGCGTCGGTCTCCTCCCGGTGGCCGTTCGGCGGCAGCGGCCCGGCGCTGCTGGGTCGAGTCGGTCACGGAAGCGAGGCTACGCGCAGGAAGGGATTCAAGCTCGGTCTGGACGGGCATATCCGTGGCGCCCAGTACCCCGCAACAGGAGGCAGGACAGATGCGGCGCTTCGTGTCCCTGGCCGTGTTGGCCGGGCTCCTTTTCCTTCCCGCGGCTCACGGCGCCACCCCCGCTTCGGGGACGGTGTCCGCGACGGCTTCGGCCGTCCAGTATTCCGGCTCGGCGTCGGCGGTCCCGCCCGCGCTGACCCGGCGGGCGTGCGTGGAGGGACAGAACTGCGACACCTTCGACCTGGTCGTCGACGTGCCGGCCAACTTCTACGACACGAGCGATCGCGTCCTCACGGTCACGATCTCGTGGGCGGATCCGGCCAACGACCTCGATCTCTACGTCTGCGCAGGCACGGCGACGGACGACCCGCAGTGCCTGAACGGGCTCGTCGCGTCGTCGATCCGCTCGGGGACGAGCTCGGAGAGCGTCTCCGTGCGCAACCCTGCGCCCGGTCACTACCGCTTGATCGCGGCCGCAGCGACCGGCGCATCGACGTACAGCGGCGCTGTGTCGTTCACCGCCCCGGCAGCAGTCGCAGGGCCTGTACCGGTCCGCTCGAAGTCGAACGGATTCGCCTGGGATGCGAGGCCGGTCGCGAACGACTCGGATTTCGCCGAGCCGAGCATCGACGTCACTCACTCCGGCGACATCTTCGTGACCGCACCGGGGGGAGCAGGCGTGCAGATGTGGCGGTCGTTCGACGGCGGGCTCACCTTCGACCACCGGGAGATCGGCTCCGACGGTGGTGGTGGTGACTCCGAGATCGAGTTCACTTCCACCGATTTCGGGTTTACCGCGGATCTGCGCATCAGCGACTCTGCGGTCTCGAGCTCGCGGAACCTCTTCGAGACGTATGACCAGCAAGGCGTCGGGATCGAGCAGGACCGGCAATGGCTCGCGCACTGGTGCGACCGCCAGGTCTTCCTCGGCTACCACGACTTCGTGCTCGAAGCCGAGCTGCTGAACCGCTCCGACGACGGCGGCCGTACGTGGAGCACCGTACCGACCTTCATCAGCCCGCCCGGAACCGCACCAGGCTCCGAAGACGCAGAGGTGGCCGCGAACCAAGGAGTGAACACCTTCTCCGGTCCGCTCGTCGTCGACCAGAAGACCGGCGACCTCTACATCACGTTCGCGATCTCGAGCACCGCTGGCAACCTGACGACCGGAACGCCCCCGTTCGGCGATCCCGAGCAGATCGTCGTCGGCGTATCGCACGACAACGGCCAGACGTTCCACCTGCACCTCGTCAAGCGCGGCGGCGTCGGCGCTGTCGCGGGAGCGATCTTCCCGTGGATCACGATCGACAAGGGCGGCAACGTCTACGTCTCGTGGGCCGGGCGCGACACGGCAGCTCAGGCGATGGACATCTGGATGGCGTACTCGGGCGACCACGGCGACAGCTGGAGCCCGCCCTACCGCATCAACCAGGACGTCGGCACCGCGCACATCTACAGCACCATCTCCGCCGGCGACACAGGCGTGGTCGACGTCGCGTGGTACTCAGCAACCACTGCCGACCCGTCGAGCACGGCCAACGACTGGCACGTCGACTTCGCGCAGGTGCGCAACGCGAACTCGCTGTCTCCGTCGATCAAGCAGTCCCGGCCGTATCCGAGCAGCATCCACCACGGCGACATCTGCCTGCAGGGGATCCTGTGCATCGTCGGCGGCGACCGCTCGCTGCTCGACTTCTTCCAGATCCAGGTCGGGCCCGACGGACGGGCGAACATCGCGTTCGCGAACAACGCCTCGCCCGACGGCCAGCAGCGCATCTGGTACGCCGGACAGATCGGCGGCAAGAAGGCGGGCAACGGCCTGCAGGACACCAACTGGTGCACGAAGTGACCTAGGCTCGTCATGACTGCCCGCACGCGCGGTTACGCTCGGCGCGTGCGGGCCTATCTCCGCAGCCTGAATCCCCAGCTGCCGCGCGAGGTCTGGATCCTCCAGGCGGGCGGCCTCGCCAACATGTTCGGGACCGGAGTGATCGGGCCGTTCCTGATCATCTACCTGCACAACGTGCGCGGGATCTCGCTCGGTCTGGCGGGGCTCATCGTCGCCTCGAGCTCCGCCGCAGCGCTCTGCTCGGGCTTCGTCGGCGGCGCCCTGTCGGACCGGATCGGCCCGCGCACGGTCCTGAGCGGCGCGCTTGTCGTGCTCGCGGTCGGCTTCGCGCTCTTTCCTCTGATTCGAACACCGTGGGAGGCGTTTGCACTGAACGTTCTCGTCGGCGCGGGCGGCGGCTCCTTCTGGCCCAGCCAGTCGACGCTGCTGAGCTCCTTGACACCGCAGAACCGACGCCACGCCGCGTTCGCGCAACAGCGCATGACGATGAATCTCGGGATCGCGCTCGGCGGGCTCGTCGCGGGAGCGATCGCCCGAACGGACAAGCCGGGGACGTTCACGTTCTTGTTTCTCTTGAACGCCGCGACCTTCTTGATTTTCGTCGCGGTGCTGCGGCTATTGCCCGCAACCGGTCGTCGCGAGACGCACCACGAGCCGGGGCGCTATCGGGACGTTCTGCGCGACCGGACGTTCATCGCCTACATCTTCCTCAACGTGATCTTCATCGGCGCCGGGATCGCGGTGATGTCGGAGCTCCTGCCGCCGTTCGCGAAGAACACGGCGCATGTGAGCGAGCCCGCGATCGGCGTCTTGTGGTTCATCTTCTCGGGCGTGGTCGCGCTCGCGCAGCTTCCGGTCGTGAAGCTCATCGAGGGCAGGCGTCGCCTGCGCGGGCTCGCCCTCATGGGCATCGTCTGGGCCGGGACCTTCCTCGCCGTCCTGGCCGGCGGAGGTTGGTTGACGGGGACACACGCGGCGATCGTCTTCGGCATCGCGGTCGGCGTCTTCGCGCTCGGCGAATGCCTGCACGGCGCGATCTACGCACCGCTCGTCGTCGACCTGGCCCAGCCCCGCATGCTCGGCCGCTACATGGCGTTCTCGAGCTCCTCGTGGCAGATCGGCTGGCTGATCGGCCCGGCCGCCGGCGGCTTCGTCCTCCAGCACGAGCCGCTCGCTCTGTGGCCCGCGGCGGCCGGCATCTGCGTGCTCGCCTCCGCCTACGCGCTGGCGCTCGAGCGGCGGATTCCCGCGCACCTGCATCTCACTCCGCACGTGGATTCCGTCGGAGGCGTCCCGGGTACGATGCCGAACATGGCGCTGACGACCGACGACCCCCTCAGTACCGATGCCAAGCCTGCCCCGCATCCGGCGGACGAGGCCTCGCGGCTTCGCCGAGGCGGTCGGCCCGCGCCCGGAACCACGCGTCGCTGAGCTCAGCGCCGACGGCCTCACCTGGATCCACCTCGACCCGCCGATCGACCCGGAGACGGTCAACGCGCTGCGCGCGCGCTTCGGCTGGCATCCGCTCGACGTCGAGGACGTCCTCTCGAAGCGCCAGCGGCCGAAGGTCGACGACTACGTCGAAGACGGCTACCTGTTCGGCGTCCTCCACTTCCCGGCCTACGACAAGGCGATCCAGCGGCTCAACGCCGGCGAGCTCGATTTCTTCCTGGGCTCGGACTACCTCGTCACGATCTCGAACGTCGAGCTGCTCCCGGTCACGCGCCTATTCGGCCGCTTGCAGGACGATGAGCGGCTTCGCGACGAGCTGTTCGGGAAGGGCTCTGGCCGGCTCCTCTACGAGGTGCTCGACGACCTCTTCGACTACTGCTTCCCGATCCTCGACAAGATCGCGTACAAGCTGGACTCGATCGAGGACGACATCGAGGACCTGCGCTCCGAGGAGATCGTCACGGACATCTCCAAGGCGAAGCAGGAGATCATCTCCTACCGCAAGATCATCAAGCCGCAGCGCCCGGCCCTGCGTCTGCTCGAACGGCACATCGAGCGGTTCCTGCCCGAAGAGCTCGAGCTCTACTTCGACGACCTCGTCGATGCGTCGGAGCGCATCTGGGACCTGCTCGACAACTACAAGGAGGTCGTCGAGGCGCTCGAGAGCACGAACGAGTCGGTGATCTCCCACCGCCAGAACGACGTCCTGCGCGTGCTGACGATCTTCAGCGTCATCCTGCTGCCGCTGACGCTGATCTCCGGAATCTTCGGGATGAACGTCCTCTTCCCGGGCGAGCACACCCACACCGCCTTCTGGATCATCGTCGGGCTGATGGTCGCCGTGATTGTGTCGATGGTTGCGTTTTTCAAATACAAGCGGTGGTTATAAGGCGTCGACTCGGCGACGCCGCAGAGAGGTGGCGCGGGCTCTGCCCGCGACACCGTCTAACCCAACTTTCTGGGTCGCGTGCCGGTTCAAGTTTCGCAGCCGCGGGAATAGAGGAGTAGGTTCTTCGGGACCGAAGAAGGCGCAAGACCCCGCGCGATGCTCCAGGCCATTCTGCTCACCTCTTCGCTTCTGCTCGTTCTGGGCATGTGTGCCGCGCTGATGCTGCTTTCGACAGTTCGAATGCGTCGCGAGCAGGCCGTACCGGCCCAGGCGCCCGAGCCGGACGCCTAGCCCACGCGGAAACGCCACGGGGTGAACGTGGCCGACACGCTCTTGTAGCGCGCGCTCAGCGTCACGACGAGCCGCCTCCCTCTCGCGTTCGGCGGAATGCGCCACGAGCACCGCCCGAGCACCGGCTTGAGGTCGAGGTCGTACGCCCAGGACCCCGAGTCGGGCGCGACGTCCTCCGCGGCGTCGTTGGACTCCAGTCCCGTGATCACCGCGAAGATGAGACCCGTCGTGTCGCCCAGTTCTCCGCGATTGATGACGATGGTCTTCCCGTTGTCGGTCGAGTGGAGCGTTGTCTGCGGAGCGGCGGCGAAGGTCGAGCCGGCCGCGCGGAGGAGTGCCACTCCTTGACTGCTGACGACGAGGGCGAAGTCGACGCCGCTCACGCCGGTGGTTGGGTCCTTGTCCGTGTTCATGAGAACCAGCACGACGTCGTCCGTCGTGAACGTCGTCCGATCCGGAATCGTCAACGCAAACGTGATGTTGCCGTCGGGGTCGTTGGACACCACGACCTGCGTGATGTCGGCCGCGCCGCCGACCGCGTCACCGGTCGGGTCGGTGAACGTGTCAGCCGCTGTCGCCCCCGTCACTCCGAAGAGGAGCAGCGCAAGCACGGCCGCCAGAAGGAACAACCGCCTGCTCAAGGGACCCCTCCTTCGCTCGAGAACTCAGGGAGGATATCGGCGTGCGGCTCAGGTGCCCGAGCAGGACGCCTGAGCCGACCCGTCAGCGGACCTTGAATTTCCAGGGCCCAAAGGTGGCCTTCGAGCCGTTGTTC